>Ga0207658_10002617_pt1 | contig 13072 bp, 7 predicted proteins | sample KBSS33metaG_FD_184322 | JGI IMG/M metagenome (GOLD analysis project Ga0207658, IMG submission 184322) | Switchgrass rhizosphere microbial communities from Kellogg Biological Station, Michigan, USA - KBS S3-3 metaG (SPAdes) (version 2) | ecosystem: Host-associated > Plants > Roots > Rhizosphere >...
TAAGGGATGTCGTACTAGGAGTGTCGACATGCTGGTTCCCAAAGCAAGGGGGATCGCCGCCATGATAGCGCGGCTTACCTGGTAAGTCAAAGGTCGGCGTTCCTGTGCTACCTCGTTGCCCCTGAGGTGACCGCCCCTCACACCACACGACATGGCTGGGGCTTGATCACTGGTACGTGGTGCGCACGCTCAAGTTGCCATTGCGGGCAAGAGAACGGATCGTGGCCTGGGATCAGGCAGCGACGCGTCGCCTGACAGACTCGAGCAGCGCACGGTCCGCCGGAAATGCGCTGTGCACCAGGAGTGCACCCGCCTGCTGCAACGCCTCTTTCCCGGCGCGCTTGTCGCCTTGCGTCCACAAGGCTTGCGCGAGGTAGAGCTTGGCCAGACCGGCGTGGCGGTTCTTCGGATCGAACGCTTGCCACGAGCGATCCGCCGTCGACAGCGACAGCACAGCGGCGTTCGCATCTCCCAACTCCAACTGGGTGCGGCCGAGCGCGACCAGCGCTTCTGCCTGGTCCGGCGACATGCCGATCTGCACCTGTGTGAACAGAGCGCGCGCTTCTTGCAAGAGTTGGAGTGCTTGGCGGGCCTCGCCGCCATTGAGCCGAACGGTGCCCAGCAATGCGAGCGCTCGGGCTTGCACGACCCTTTTCCCGCCTTGTCTTGCCATTGCATCGGCGCTCTGCGCAAGGCCGAGCGCGTCGGCGTGGCGGCCCTGCAGGCTTCGAAGGGCAGCCACGCGACCTTGATGCGCCGCGAGGTCCGACGGAGTCCAGATCGCAGCCTCGAGAGTGAGAAACTCGGCCTCCGAATCGGCGAGCCGTCCCGCTTCGGCAAGTTGCGAGGCGTGAAGCGAAATCGCCCGCAGCGTCCTTGGGCTGCTGGGTCCGGCGGCGGTTCCGATCAAGGTCATGGCCTCGTCCAGCAGTGGCAGGGCTTCGGCGGGCTGGCACGCTCGGACATACGCGCCCGCCAGGAAGAATCGGGCCATGCCACAATCAAAGGCCGAATCGCCACCCTGCATGTCTTCGATCGCCATGCTGCGCCGAAACGCCGCGATCGCACCAGGCACATCTCCCGCGTCGAGCTTGGCGACGCCGACCAGGTGAGCGATCTTTGACAGCCGTGGATGACGGGGCCCGAGGAGGCTTTCTGTGGCGGGAACCAAGGCATCGAGTTCTCGCAGGCCGTCTTCGAGCTTCCCTTCACTGACCTGCGCCAGTGCCAGGAACGTGCGGATGGTCAGGACCGGTGTCGTCACCTTCAGCCCGTAGACCTCGCGTGCAGAGCTCAGGGCGAGTTGGGCCGCATCGACGACACCCGGCTGGTTCGACGAGTCCAATGCGTTGGCCAATGCGTGATACGTCAACATCGTCATGCGCGGGCTCAGCGGCTTGCCTGCGACGCGGGCTGCCGACAAGGTCGCAACCGCCTCGCGAGCCAGGGCGACCCCCTCATCGCCATGGCCCTCGTTGAGATGCGCGGTAATGAGCCCGCGAAGACTCGCGTTGAGCGAGGCCAGATCTCCAGCGCGTCGCGCCGACTCGACGCAGGGCAGATAGGTGGCGATTGCCTCCTTGTTCTGGCCCAGCTCGGTCTGCGCTTCGCCGTGGACAAGCTGCGCCGCGCAGGTAAGAGCGTGTCGCGGGCCGAGCTGCCGCTTCGACATCTCGACCGCGTCGACCATCAGCGCAGCTGCTTCGGCCATCAATCCCTGGCCGACCATGCTCTGTCCCATGGCCGTCATCAGTTCCACGGCCACTTCGGGACTGCCGCCCGTTTCGTTGCTCACACGTTGCCGAGCTGACTTCAGCAAGTCCGCTGCGGTCGTCGATGTCCCGGTTTCCGAATAGCCGTCCGCGTCAACAAAGATCGACAACAAGAACCCCTTGACTCGCTCGGCGCGCTCGGCCTGCGCAAGGGCCCGGTTTCGCTGCCAGAACGCAGCGATCGCTCCGACGGCCAGCGCCGACAGCACCAGCACTTGCGCATAGGCGCCGCCCAGCACGGCCAGCAGCACCGCGAGCGCGATCGCCGTCTCGACCTTGTGCCGGCGGACCCAGCGCTCGCTGCGATACCAGACCGAATGCGGGCGCGCCTGGACGGGTTCGCTGCGAAGATGGCGGTCGAGGTCGTCGGCCAGGGCATCGACGGTCGGGTAGCGTTCGGAGACGTTCTTCTGCAGCGCCTTGTTGAGAACCGCGTCGAGGTCGCCTCTCAACGCGTGCCTGGCACCCGGGCTGGCTGCGGCTGTGCTGGCGAGCCGCACATCGACCGAGGCGATCGCCTCCTCGAGGGCCGCGGCGCTTTGGCGTTTCAACTGATACGGCTTCGCCTCGGTCAGCAGCTCGTAGGCGACGATGCCCAGGCTGTAGACGTCGCTCGCAGTGCCGATCGGCTCGCCTCGAATCTGCTCCGGGCTCGCATAGTCGGGAGTCAGCGCTCGGCCAGCGAGGTGGGTCAGCTCGGTCGCCTGGCCGCCGCTGCCCTCTTGCAGCAGCTTGGCGATTCCGAAGTCGAGCAGACGAACCTCGCCGCCTGTGGTGACGAGGATGTTCGACGGCTTCAGGTCGCGGTGGACGACGAGCCGCGTATGCGCGTGGGCGACCGCAGCCGCGACCTGCAGGACGAGACCCAGTCGCTGGCGCAGCGTCAACGCGTGCTCCATGCAATAGCGGTCGATGGGAGTGCCGTCGACGTATTCGAGGGCGAGATACGGCCGGCCGAGCTGGTCGACGCCGGCGTCGTAAAGGCGCGCAATGTTCGCGTGCTCGAGCGAGGCCAGGATGTCGCGTTCACGGGCCAGCCGCTCGGCGAAACCGGGCGCCCAGCCAAGGTGCGGAAGCTTCAGCGCGACCTTGCGACGCGGCTGGCCGTCGGTTCGCTCGGCGAGCCAGACCGTACCCATCCCACCCTGCCCGAGTTGCGAAACCAGCCGATACGGGCCGACCGTCGCGCCCGCCACGGCGTTGTCGGCGAGGCTGCCGCTCTCCCTCGTCGCCGGCCTGAGCGAGAGCCTGGGCAGCGTGCCGAGAAAGTCGCCCGTCTCGATGCCGGCGGCGTCGTCGAGCAGCCGACGCAGCTTCGCCTTGATCGAGTCAGGTTCCGCCAGCGCGTCGAGCCAAGTGTTGCGCTCGGCGACAGCAAGCGACAAAGCCTCGTCGAGGCGCCGACTGATCGCGGGCCAGTCTCCGGCGAGAAACTGAAGGTCGGCCACGCGGTCAATTCCGATGCGCAAACGAGGTTTACTCTGGCTTCACGAGATTCGCGGCCTCATGCGGACATTTGCTCTAGCAAGCTGCCCCGGGCACCTCAGCCCAACGAGCTGGCCAGCAGGACGCGCGCCTTTTGCCACTCACGCCGCACCGTACGATCCGTGATGCCAAGGCCTTCGGCGATCTCCAGGTCGCTGAGCCCGCCGAAGTAGCGCATCTCGACCAGCCTCGCTAGGCGCTCGTCGAGCTTGCCGATCTCCTCGAGCGCTTCGTGCACGCGCAGGATCTGCTCCTCCGCAGCGCTGTCGCCGCCGCCCAGGTCGTCTTCGAGAGTCACGTGCGGTGCGTTCGCGCCGCCTCGCGCACTGGCCTGAGCGCGGGCGATGTCGACGATGATCGATCGCATCGCCGTCGACGCGTACGCGAGGAAGTGGGCGCGGTTGCTCGCGTCGAGGCGTTGCGCGTCGTGAAGCTTCAGATAGCACTCGTTGACGAGCGCCGTCGTGCCCAGGTCCGGATCGGGAAAGCCCCGCCGCAGGCGCGCGTGGGCGATCCGGCGCAGGTCCGGGTAGAGGGCCTCGAAGAGGCTGTCGAGCGCGCCGCGGTCACCGTCGCGCGCGCGCTGGATCAGTTGCGTGATGTCGCCCATGACCGTCTCGTCGCGCCCGCCGGGTGCCGCGCTCTGATGGTTGCATCGTAACCGGCTCCGAGGGGGCGCGATGCGGCGCGACGGCTGCGTCGCCATCCCCAAAGGTGACGACGTGATTCGCCGCGGCGTCGCGACTGCATCTCGATCGGCGACCACAGGAGCGACCATGAACAGATACGCGATTCACACTCTGCGCTGCGCGGCATGTTCAACGACCCCGTCAAGTGCAGCGGGACCGACTCTCGTCAAAGCCGAAGCGTCAAGACGATCCGGCGTGACCGGTAGCGTCCGAAGGAGTTCATCACCGCAGGACCCGGTTGGGTCCGATCACTCGTGGAGAGAAAGCATGAAGCACTTCAACATCATCGCGCTCGCGGCACTGGCCCTTTCGCTCTCGACTCCTGCTGGCGCATTGGAACCCTCCAAGCCCGGGGGCTGCGGTGGCGGAGCGGGCAGCGGCCTCGGCGATTTCGGCGGCGGCTGCGGCGGTGGCGGCAGCTGGGGCGGCGTTCCGATCGGACCCGGCCCGGGCGATCCCGGACTGGATCCGTCCAAGATGCCGCGGGGCGGCGACGAATACAACCAGAAGCTTGTCGACCGCAAGGAGAAGGAAGCCGAGCGGAAGGAAGCCGAGAGACGCAAGAGAGAAGCGGAACAGGCGGCAGCGCGCACGAACTACAAGACCTTGGGCAGAGTCGCCCCGACTTCGCTATCCACCCCGACGCCACCGCGCACGCTCCGCGAAGCAGCGCGCGATGCTCGAGCGCGCAACTCGCCCGCCGCGCCGGACCTCGAGGCGCAATGGGCGCCCGCGGCTCAGATCGCCTTCTCGTACCGGAACCAGTGCTCCGATTGCGCGCTGGGCTTGCTATCGAGCGACTCGTGCTTGATCAGCACGTGCAGGCGGCGTTCGCCGTCGTGCTGTTCCGCATTGGCCCACACGTGGTCGAGGTAGCCGCCGGTCGGCACTCGGCCCACCAGCCACTGCTGTCCCTTCCAGCTCTGGTACCTGGCAGGGACCGGCGGCCGGCCGTACAGCTTGCCCGACGATTGCAACACCCACACCCGCAACCGATAGCTGCTCTCGGTCTGCTGGCCGTTGAGCACCTGGTCGCCGCAATCGGCCATGCGCAGGTCGATGACGGCGTGCTCACCTTTTGGGTCGATGTTGCGCCAGCGGCCTGCCTCGGGGGGCGAGGCACAGAGCGCCTGCGCGGCCAGGGGCCAGGCGACGGCCGGCGCCGACAAGGCGATCAGGAGGCTGCGGCGTGAAAGCGGATCGGACATGGCGGGCTCCAGTTCAGGAAGATGCTCCTGTGGTTACGAAGCCGGGCGGCCGATCCGGACATCGGCCCGACCCGTTCCCCCTCCGATGGCGCCGCCACCGGTCGGACCTTCTCTTGGCGTCACGACGATCGGCGGCAAAGGGTCGAAGTAGACGGCCTTGCAGCTTGCGAAGGCGACGAAGTCGGTCGTGATCGGTCCGCTCGGCCGCCGCTGGACAACCACCAGCTCGAAGTTCTCGGCGCCGCAGACGAAGTGGCAGAAGTGGAGAAAGGACGGTGGGCTCGGGAGTCCTAAGGAATCAAGTCACCGTCTGACCGAAGAGCTTGCTTATGAAGGTACCCTTGAAGGAGAAATCCACTTTCTCCACCTAACGAGATCACTGGAAGGATGTTGGGGCGACGCGAGTACTGAGCGATCTGAAAAGGCCACGGGGCCGCGACCCCAGAGGGAATGCGCAAGGCGAGCCGCAACGCATAGCGCTCCTGGGCTGGAGCAACCTCAGGTCAGCGGCTCCGCTTCTTGCTCCTGTTGGCCCGCGCTGCGGCCTCCTTGATGCGCTGCAGCTCCTGGGCGGTCTGCTTGCTCAGCGGGTGCCCCTGCGGAATGCCGCCCCAGCCCCTCAACAGGCCGGGCTCGTTGCTGACCACCCCCGAGGGCATTGGTGGTCCTGGAGGTCGTTCCAAAGGCGCCGGTTTCGGCAAGGGCGAGTAGTACACGCAGCGGCACTCCACGCAGGCCACCAGGTCTGTGACGACCGGCCGAGACAGTACGCGCTCGACCACGATCCGCTCGAAGTTCTCCGCACCGCAGACGCAGGGCGAACCGAATTCCTCGAAGGTTGCCATTGCTGCTAGTACTGGACGGACGTACAGTAGTGCCCATGGACAGGCCGGCTGACAACTTGATCGACGTCACGTGGGTGGCGTGGGCCGCGGAGAGGCTCAGGGAGCAGTGGCCGCGCCTCGATGGCGCGACCCTCGAGGAAACCGCACGGTACTTGGATTGGTATCCGTCGGGCGGTACCTTGCCGGGACACGGCTTCTCGGGCAAGCCAACTGCGCTCGGTTCGGACCCGATCCACATCGCGCGTGAGTCAATCCTCGGGTGTCGTGCCTGCAATCGGCCTGGTCAAGACCTACGGATTATTCGAAACGAGGTCTCGAGAGAGTCGGACAAGTGGACCTGCGTCACAGGAGGCTGGAGCCTGCCCCTGCCCGTCGTCAGCCAGATTTTGGGAGCATCTAGCCGCGATTTTTCGGACACGGATAGGATCCGAAAGACAAAGGGGTTAGCAGGCAATCACCGGCTAACCCCCGTCATTCTTGGCTCCCCGACCTGGGCTCGAACCAGGGACCTACGGATTAACAGTTGTGAAGTAGCTGGCTTTGCGAGACTGCTTGAGACGAGTTGGGATTGTTGATATCTCTTGTCGATCAAAGGGTTACGCGATTTCGTTGTCTCGATTGATCCCGAAAAGTACCATGAGTGCTATCGATCTTTCGGACATCCGTCGGACACCGATGCCTCTCTTGACCGTCCGCGCGGTCGAAGCCTACCGACCCAAGGTGACCACTACTAGGTTACTCTCGATCGCGGCCTGCAGCTACGCATCGCCCCCGACGGCAAGCGCACGTCCTCGTGCTACACGGTCAAGGGCTCGAACACTGAGCGCCAATATCGCCTGCCCCAGGAGTACGGCGACGCCCCTGGGCAGCTCAAGCTCTCTGCCGCCTGCGCGGAAGCCGGCCGCATCCGTGCCATGGGTTGCGCGCGACGTTTGCGAGCATCGCCGAGGAGCTCGTGTCTTCGGCTCTGTTAAAGCGGATGATGAATCACGCCGCCGCGGGGGACGTGACGCTCGGACACTACGTGGCCAAGAGCGAGGCGCAGCTAAGGGCAGGGTGGCAGGCCGTGGCTGACTTCGTGGAAGAGGTGGCGCGGAGAGAGTGACGCGGAAGCACCGGTCATTCCCCTGGTCAGGTCTCGCGCGGCGTCACTGATTCCAACCAGCTTGCCATCTCGGGAAGTGCCGTCACGACGCCCGGCGCCTGCTGGTCGCCTCGGCAGGCCCATGCACCCAGAGATTCGTTACCCGTTCATCGTCGACGCAGACAAGAACCGGCGAGTCATCGCGAATGCGGGCATGTCGCCTCCTTTGCAGGACGCCGAACGCGTCTTGCAATGGAAGATTGCCCGGAAACTATGACGCTCCAGCTCCTTTGGCGACGGCGCCCTACAGCAGCCACTCGATGGGGAGGATCGACAGAAGCTCGACACCCATGCGGGTGGACCAAGACGTCTCGGGGTCCGTGTCGTAGTGCTTCTCGCCCGATGCACTTCGCTCGATCCATTCCAGGCCCTTGCCGTCGGCGCTCAGGCGTACTTCATACGCCAGCGTCGGCACTTCGACGTCGAAGAACCGGGTCAGACCGAGCGCGAGGACCGGATTGCCGAGCACCAGACCCATTTCGGTGTTGATGTGCGCCGAGCGCTGGTCGAAATTGAACGAGCCGACGAAGATCCGCTCGCTGTCGACGGCGAGCGTCTTGGCATGCAGGCCCGAGGATGAGCCCGATCCGAACCGGTCGCTGGATATGCTCTCTTCCTTCGTCGCGGTGGGCTTGATCTCGTAGAGCCGGACCCCGGCCTGGAGCAGGTCGCGGCGGCGCTTCACATAGCCCGAATGCACCGACTTCTCGTCGGATGCTGAGAGCGAGTTAGTGAGGATGCGCACGGTCACGCCGCGTTTAGCGACCGCCACCAGCAGCTCTGCGCCGCCATCGCCCGGCACGAAGTAGGGCGAGACGATGTCGAGCTGCTTTTCGGGCCGGCCCATCTTGCGCATGAGCTCCGGGAAGAGCAGCACGTCCCCCCGCTCCGCGGTGTCGAGTGTCTTGGCCGGGTCGTCGTACACGACCTCAGCACTGGCCCACTCGAGCGCGAGCTTGCGGTCCAGCAGTGCACTCACCAGTGGGGTCGCGCGGACCGCCTCGAGATACGCGATCGATCCGGGGTCGGCGCGGTTCGCCGCGAACTTGGCCTCGAGTTTCGTGATGCCGTCCGACATTGGCGGACCGACCAACCCCGACGCCGGGTAGCCGGACGCGCTGTTCCAGTAGACATCAAACTCCCTCGACACCTCGGCTACGACCGCTCCCACGGCGAGCACGTCGAGGTCGGCGAACGTGATGCCGGCACCGGCGCCGAAGTACTCGTCGGCGATGTTGCGCCCACCCACCACCGTGACCTGGTTGTCCGCGGTGAACGACTTGTTGTGCATGCGCCGGTTGACGCGTGTGAAGTCAGTCAGGAAGTTGAGGCCGCGGCTGTCGCGATTGACGAAGGGGTTGTAGAGGCGCACCTCGATGTTCGGATGCGCGTCGAGCGCGGCGATGGTGGGATCGAGCCCCTTCGTATTTAGGTCGTCGAGCAACAACCGGACCCGCACTCCCCGCTCGGCCGCTTGCCAGAGCGCCTGGAACAGAAAATAGCCGACGTGGTCGCCATTCCAGATGAAGTACTGCACGTCCAACGACTTCTCCGCGGCGCCTGCGAGCAGGACGCGCGTGGCGAAGGCATCGCGGGGGTCGGGCAGCCTGTGGATGCCCGTCATGCTCGGATTCGCGACGACGCCGGGCGCAACCGCGCGGCCGAGTCGCGTCTGCGTTGTATCAGCGTAGGCGGTGGTCTCGACGCGATCCTTTGGCGAGGGCAGCGCGGCGCAAGCGGTCATGAGTACCACGAACGCGACGAGAACGGCGGACAGAATGCCGTTCGTCTGAGCGGTACAAACAGGTGCTGCGACGGCCGGGCAACGCAACATTTTCTCCAACGGACGAGCTTTGCAATGTACGCCTTCGGACATGTGCGGATAAGAGATTCCAAGCCCAGAATGGCAGCGGTCGCGGCGTTGAAGGAAGCAACCATTGGCAGCGCCAGTCGCGGCTGACGAACGAACATCCCATGCCAACTGGCGCCCGCTGGTGACCGCCCGACGAAACGGCCTTCGAAGGCGTCTAACACGACGAGGGAAGCGCGCAAGTCCCAGACCAAGGCCGACCAGGAGGCCCGGCAACATTCAGCCGGCCGGAGAAGTAGGCGAATAGCAAGTTCGCACTCTGATGGCCTCTTTCGTCGTCGCGTCCGTCACACTGGTGGGCGCTGTCGGCAACGCCAGAGCCGCTGATCAGGCAAGGGGATTGAAAGCGGCAAGACTCGCAGTCGACCCATAGCGGAGTCCCTTACCGATGGCCTGCCTGCCCGAAAGCAGGGCCAAGGCGTCCAAAGCGCCACCCTCCTCGGGCTATCGCAAGCCGAGCCGTGAAGGCTCTGAAAAGGGACCACCCTCAATGGCGGGTGAGCGGCACGAACCGTACGGGCAGCACGTTGCGCGTCAAGGTGCGGCCGTCCGAGTCCTTGCGCATCAGCAGCAGATTCTGGGTTCCGCCCTGGGGTCCGATCGGCGCGATGAGCCGCCCGCCGGGTGCGAGTTGATCGATCAGAGGCTGCGGCATCCTGTCAGGCGCGGCGGTCACCACGATGGCATCGAAAGGAGCGGCTTCGGGCCAGCCGACGTAGCCGTCGCCGATCCGCACTTCCACGTTCGCAAAGCCGAGCTCGCGCAGCAGTTCGGCGGCACGCTCGCCGAGCGGCCGCACGATCTCGATCGTGTACACCCGGGCGACGAGCTTCGCCAGCACGGCGGCCTGGTACCCTGAGCCCGTGCCGATTTCCAGCACCCGGTCCGTCGGCTTGGGGTCGATCAACTGGGTCATCAGCGCGACGATGAAAGGCTGCGAGATCGTCTGCCCGTGGCCGATGGCCAGCGGCCGGTTCGAGTAGGCAAGCGCAGCCATTCGCAGCGGCACGAAGCGGTGACGGGGAACGTTGGCGATCGCCGCCAGAACGGCGGGGTCGAACTGCGTGCGGCCGGTTGTAGAAGCGGTGTCGCGAAGATCGCTTTGAATCTCCGCCAGCAGACGGGACCGCGCCTGTTCATACTCGTCGGCGGCCCCAACGGAGTCTCCGAGCCCAAGCCCGATGGCGCCGGTAATTGAGGCAATGAAGCAGCGGCGATCCATACCTGCAGCCTTGGGCTGTAGCGATCGGGTGGCGCGATTCTGCGCCTCGTTGGAGCTCGGGGCCGAGGGGCGATGCGACTGCTCAAGTGCAGCGGTCGCTACGTCCAGTCGACAGTCGGCGCGACGGCAAACGGCTGCCACCCCGTCGATGGCCCCGGAATGGCAGATTGAAGGCACAGCCGACGGCTGGAGCCAGATGTCTTGCGGATAGTACTTTGTACAGTATTGCTTCCGCAGGCGATGAGATGTACCACGACCACCTTCGCTACGCCTACAGCCCGAGCCCGATCCACCTGCCCCGCTGGGTGCATCGACTCTGTTCGTGGTTCTGAACCGATCGAGGCGCGATGCGGTCTGCGACGCGGCTCAGGGCGTGAGGGCAACGCCGCTCGGCTGGCTGCCGGTGGCCAGCGCCGCCCCCAGCTGGCTCAAGGCACCGGTGCTGGCATCGATGGCGAAGGCCGACACCGTGCCGCTGCCGAGGTCCGTCACGTATAGATGTGCTCCCGCGCCGTCGAGCGCCAGTCCCTGGGGAACGGTGCCCGCGGGCGTCGCCGCACCCATGGCCGTCAGGCTGCCGCTGGCGGTGATGGCGAAAAGCGTCACGCCGTTGCTGGTGCTCACGTAGAGAAACTGGCCGCTCGGATGGATGGCCACCGCATTCGTTCCCGAGCCCGAGTTGTAGTAGCCCTTGACGCTCAGCCCGCCGGTGCTGGCGTTGACGTTGAAGGCTGCCACCGCGCCGGAGCCTCCGTCGGCCACGTAGGCCAGGCTGCCATTGGGGTGCATCGCCATCGCGTTCGGCGACAGGACGGAATTGGCCACAGTCCCGGACTGCAGCGTCAAGGCGCCGCTGCCGGCGTCGACGGTGTAGACGGCGATCGAGTGCGAGGCTTCGCCGGCGACGTAGACGAAGTTGCCGTTGGGGTGGACCGCGACGGTGCGAGGCAATGTGCCCGTCGCAAGCGGCGCGCCGACGGCGGCCAGTGCGCCGCTGGAGCCGATGGCAAAGGCCGACACGGTGTTGAAGCCGTAGTTGGCCACCCATAAGAAGCGCCCGAGCGGATCGACGGCGATGCCGTACGGGTTGTTTGAAACCCTCGAGCCCGAAGGGATCGGCGCGAGGGTGCCGGTCGCGCGGTCTATGGCGTAGGCCGAGATCGACCCGCCGACGAGGTTGCCGACGTACGCGTAGAGCCCGTTGGGCGAGACCGCGACCGCGTACGGGTTCGCACCCGTCGCGACGCTGCCCAGCGAAGTGAGCGCACCCGTGGTGGCGTCGGCACGCAGGATCGACAGGCTGTTGCCCAGGGAGTTGGTCACCAGCGCCAGCGACCCCGACGCGCCGCAGCTGACGACGACGTTGCTGACCGCCGAGCCGGCCGTGCCGCTGCCGTTTTGCACCGCGCAGCTCTGCCCGGAAGGCTGGCTCAACACGGTCACGACGTACGGCGTCCCGGGCGGCACTCGGGTGGCGAAGCTGAACGCGCCGCTGGCGGTGATGGGCAGGTTGTCGCCGCCATTGTTCTGCAATACCAGGCCGGCGCCGGTGAGACCGCTGACGCTTCCGCCGACCGACACTGGGGCAGGCGTCACGCTCAGCGTCGCGACTTGGCTGAATACCAAGCCGGCGCCGTTGTAGACGACCACGCCGTAGACCGCGCCGCTGTCGGCCAGCGTGAGCGCGGGGGTGGTGTGGCTGGCCGATGCCGCGCCGACAATGGCGACCTGATTGCGCGTCCACTGATAGCGCAGTGCGTCGCCGGTGGCGGCGACCGTGAACGTCGCCGCACCCCCTTCGACGGCGCTTGCAGGGGTCGGTTGTGCGGTGATGGCCGGCGCGCCAACCAGGATGAGTTGCGCAGCGCTCGAACCCACGCTGCCCGCGCTGTTGCTGACGGCGACCGTGTAGGTGCCGGCATCGAGCGTGTTGACGCTGTCCAGGTGCAGCACCGCGCCGGTTGCGCCGTTGACCGGCGCGCCGTTTCGGGACCACTGGTAGGAGAGCGGCCCGCTGCCGCTGGCGGCAACCGCCAGCGTGGCCGCCGAACCGGGCATCACGACCAGGGTCGCGGGTTGGGTGCTTATCGACGGAGCGGTCGGTGCAGCGGTGCCCGCACTCACGATCAGCGTCGCCGCGGCGCTGACGACCGTTCCGATGCTGTTGGTCACCCTGACGGAGTAGGTCCCCGCATCTGCCATCGAAACCGACGCGATGCCCAAGCTTGGGAGGTCGCCTCCCGGTATCGGCGCCTGTAGGCCGTTCTTCATCCACAGGTAGGCGTATGGCCCAGTACCGTTGACCGACACCGCGAAGTTGGCAGCGTTGCCCTCGGCCACGGTGATCGAGGCCGGTGGCGCGGCAATCGTCGGCGGCAGCGCCACGGGCGTGCCCTGCGTGACCACCAGTACCGCCGCCTCGCTGGTCACGCCGCCGGCGCGATTGGTGACCACGAGATCGTAGCGACCGGCGTCGAGCGCGTTGACGTTGGCAAGCGTAAGCATCGCCGAATTAGCGCCTATCAGGTTGGCGCCATCGCGCCGCCACTGGTAGCTCAGCGGCGCGGTACCCGAGACGGTGACGGCGAACACGGCGCTGCCGCCGACGCTGACGTTCAGATTGCCGGGCTGGGATTGCACGAGCGGGGGTGCAAGCTGTTCGACTACCGTGAGCAGAGCCGCCTCGCTGGGCGTGCTGCCCAGCAACGTGGTGGCCACGGCACGGTACAGGGTTGCGGTGTCGTTGAGCGTGGTGGGCGGCGTGGTGTAGGTCGAGAGAATCGCACCGTCAATCGTGGTCCATGTTCCGATGCCAAAGGCCGCCTCGACCAGAGGCC
>Ga0207658_10002621_pt1 | contig 13054 bp, 13 predicted proteins | sample KBSS33metaG_FD_184322 | JGI IMG/M metagenome (GOLD analysis project Ga0207658, IMG submission 184322) | Switchgrass rhizosphere microbial communities from Kellogg Biological Station, Michigan, USA - KBS S3-3 metaG (SPAdes) (version 2) | ecosystem: Host-associated > Plants > Roots > Rhizosphere...
GGCGGCCGGGCGCCCCGGCCGACCCTGGTCGCCTCGGCGGCGGCGCGGGCGCTCGAGGAGCGGCTCGTCGCCCATCTACCCGCCGCCCGCGTCGCCGCCCGCGGTCAGGTCTGCCACCTCGCGGCGTCGGCCGACGCCGACGGCTTCGCCGCTGCCGGCGCTGCCGCGACCGTCGCCCGCGGAGCGCTGGCCGTCGTCCACGTGCCACCCGGCGAGCTGCAGCCGCTGCTAGTCGACTCTTCGGCGCCCCGCTTCAGCGGTGCGCTGCTGCGGGCCGACCTCGGCAGCGACCGGGCGCTGCTCGCCCTCGTCGTCCGCGACCTGCTCGGGCGCGGGCTAGCCGTTGCCGTTCTCAAGCACCGGCTTGGCTGGGTGACCGAGCGGCGGGCGCTGTTCGGCGCCCTCGGTCCCGACGGCAACCACCTTTCGCCGACGCTGGTGCAGCGGCTCGCTCAGTACGGGTACGGGTTCGACGGCGGGGGAGGATCTTGACTCGGCGGCGCTTCTGGAGCCGAGGAGGCGCTGCCGATAACCGCGGCGTGCCAGGTGCCGACGTCTTTGAAACCCTCGCCGTTGGCTTCGCCGGGCTTCGTATCGCCGCTGAAGGTGTAGAGCGGCCGGCCCTTGAAGGTGACCTGGGTGCGGCCGTCGGGCCGCTCGATCGTCGCCAGTTTCGCCGGCCCGGTCGGCTTCGTCCCGGCTCGGACGACGAGCGGGCGCCAGGCGCTGAGGCAACTCCCGGTGCAGATGAAGCGGCCTTTGGTCTCGGCGCTGAGGCTGTAGAGCGTGCGACCGGCGTTGCTGGTCAGCACCTTCTTGCCCAGCGAAGCCACGGTTCCTTCCTTGGCGACGGACTTGGTCGCCGCCGGGGCGGTGGCCGGCAGCGCCACGATCGCGAGGGCGACCAGCGCCGCCGCAGCGAGGGCGGTCAGCGCGACGCGGAGCGATGGGCGTGAGAGCTCGAATGGGTTCACCGAATGCCTCCTCCTTGGATCCTTGTTCGCCCGGTCTACGGGGCGCGGCGAGGAAAGGTTCGAGCCCGGCGGCGGGCGAGGAGGGGCAGGCGCTGGTCCTCGCGGTCGGTGGCGCCTTCGTGCTGATCCTCGGCGCCCTGGCGCTGGTCGCGATCGCCGGCGCCGTCACCGGCAAGGGCAGGGTCCAGCGCGCCGCCGACCTGGCGGCGATCTCGGCCGCGCGGGCGATGAAGGACTCGCTGCCGCGCCTGCTTGCGCCGCCGACGCTGCCCAACGGGCTGCCGAACCCGTTCCACATCAGCAAAGCGACCTACCTGGCGCAGGCGCGCGCGGCGGCGCAGGATGCGGGACGCGCCAACGGCGTCGACCCTGGGCGGTTGCAGGTCGATTTCCCCGACGCCGCCAGCTTCGCCCCGGTGCGGGCACGGGCCGTGGTGGTGGCCCGCCTCGAGGCGCCGGGAGAGCCGCGGGTCGCGGCATCGGCGGTGGCCGAAGCCGGCGCGAGCGCAGGCGCCAGCAGCGGGATGACCGGGATGGCAAGCGGTGGCGGCTACAGCGGTCCGCTCGTCTACCGCACCGGCGAGGGGATGCGGCCCGACGTCGCGGCAGGGTTCGACCGCATGGCAGCCGCCGCCCAGGCCGACGGGATCGGCCTGCTGGTCGTCTCCGGCTTTCGCTCCGACGCCGAACAGGCGGCGCTCTTCGCCGCCCACCCTGACCCCACCTGGGTCGCCCCGCCCGGTCACTCGCTGCACCGCTGCGCCACCGAGCTCGACCTCGGGCCCGAATCGGCCTACGGCTGGCTCGCCGCCAACGCCAGCCGCTTCGGTTTCGTCCAGCGCTACAGCTGGGAGCCATGGCACTACGGCTGGACCGCGCCGCCGGAGCCCTGCTCGGCGGCGGCCGACACGCTCAGCCTCGGCGACGATCCCGACGGCGGTCTCTCCGGCCAGTCGCTGCCCGCCTTCGTCCCGTCGGAATTCCGCCCGCTGATCCTCGCCGCGGCAGCCCGCTGGAACGTCTCGGCGGCGCTACTCGCTGGCCAACTGATGGCCGAGTCCGGCTTCGACCCCAATGCCGGTTCCTCGGCAGGGGCGCAGGGGATAGCGCAGTTCATGCCGAGCACTGCTGCCTCGTACGGCCTCGCCAACCCCTTCGATCCGGCGGAAGCGATCGACGCCGAGGCGCACCTGATGTCAGACCTGATCCGCCAGTTCGGTTCGCCCGAACTCGCCCTCGCCGCCTACAACGCGGGGCCCGCCCCGGTCGAAGCCTGCCACTGCATCCCGCCCTATCCCGAGACGCAGGCCTACGTCACCCGCATCCTCGCCCTGATCGGCGGCGCCGGCGCGCTGTGGGCGCCGAGCTTCGAGGTGAGGCTGATCGCGTAGCGCCTCAGCTGTTGGAGGGCCGCGCCTACTTTCGTACGCGGAAGCGGAGGACCGTGATGGCGCCCGACTGGTTGTTGCTGAAAGGTTCCAGGTCGATCCTGTCGAGGCTTGGGGGCGAGAAGCGGACTCCGTCGCCGAGTAGCACCGGTAGGACATACACCAGGATCTCATCTACGAGCCCGCGTCGCAGGCACTGGGCGGCCAGGTCGGCACCGAGGATCTCCAGGTTCTTGTCGCCCGCAGCGCTGCGTGCCGTAGCAACGGCTTCCTCGAGTCCACAGGTGAGGAATGTGACGGTTGGGTCCGGTTCGTCGGGAGGCTTGTGGGTGAGGACGAACCTTGCTCCCCCGTCGTAGGCGGTGTCCCGGTCGGCCATACGTTTGCCGACCTCGTAGGTGCCCCGCCCGATGAGCAGGGCGCCCGTGGCCTCCATGACCTCCGGGACCGCGTCCACAGTCAGGTATTCGAAGATCCAGTCCATCGCGTGGCCAGGACCGGCGATGAAGCCGTCCAGCGACATCGCCCTGTTCACGACCACTTTGCCGGTGCCGATGCCCACATCACTCATGCGTTTTCTCCACCGATCTTGGAGGCCCGAGGCCGGATCATAGTTCGGCCGTTCTGGAGGGCGAGGGGGGAGTTGCACGCGTATCTGCGGTGGGGCAACGCGAACAACCGGCACCAGGATGTGCCCGGGCTGGATGACCAACTCGGTGATCGTTTGGGTCACCGCACTAGCAGCGGCTCGCCGAATGCCGGCTCATCGGCCGGAGCGCAGGGCGTCGCTCAGTTAATGCCGAGCACTGCTGCCTCCTACGGCCTCGCCAACCCCTTCGATCCGGCGGAAGCGATCGACGCCGAGGCGCACCTGATGTCAGATCTGATCCGCCAGTTCGGTTCGCCCGAACTCGCCCTCGCCGCCTATAACGCCGGTTCCGCCCCGTCGAAGCCTGCCCACTGCATCCCGCCCTATCCCGAGATCCAGGCCTACGTCACCCGCACCCTCGCCCTGATCGGCGGCGCCGGGGCGCTCTGGGCGCGAGGTGCGGTTGGTGGCTTGATGATCCGACTGCTTTCCGCTGAGCGGCGAAGGGCGCTCTAGCTGACGCTCGTCTCGAGGATCAGTTTGTTTGTCCGGCTTTCCCCCGGGATGGGCAGAGTGACCAGTCCGAATGGCCTGGCCGATTACCCAACTCGCATTCTGACGCCACCTATGCGAAGGGCCCGCCGGAGCGAGCCCTTCGCTTAGTGGCGGACTTCTAGTGTCTAGAAGTCCGTGTAGGCCTGGCCGGAGTCAACCGCGGGCCTGCCGCTTTGATCGTGCGGCACGCTGACCGCGACGGTGCCAGTGCATTTGCCTCCCACTCCGTCGGAGACGGAGACGTGCAGGACGTAGACCCGCCCGTCGCCGAGGCCGCTCCGCTCGGCGCGGAGCCAGGCCTGATTGGAGGCGGGGCCTGCGAACGCGTCCGGCGTGGTGTTGCCGTCGCCGAGGTCATTCAGCGGCTCGTCCTGAGTGACGCTCGTGATCGTCGTCGTCAACGGGTCGCCGTCGGGATCGGTCGCACCGCTCACCGTGACCAGGCGCAACTTGTGGTTCGGCGGCCACAGCGCCGGGCCGGCACTGAGTTTGGTGCAGACCGGGTTGTGGTTGACGGTCAGGGTCGCCGAGGCGGTGTTGTCGGCCGGGTTGGACTCGGGCCGATCACCGCCGACGGTCGCCGTGTCGATGATCGACGACGGCGCGCCGAGGGCGATCGCTGCGACGAACGACTTGCTCGCCGTTTCGCCCGCCCCCAGGGTGCCAAATTCGCAGCTGACGACTCCCGCCGTTTCGGTGCAGCCGGGGTCGCCCGAGACGAAGCTCTCGCCCACGGGCAGCGGATCGGTGACGACGACGTTGGTGTCGGGGTCGGTGCCGTTGTTGGTCGCCGTGAACGTGTAGGTGACGTTGTTGCCCTCGGTAACGAACGACGGCGAGACCGACTTTTCCAGCGAGAGGTCGGTCGCCCGCAGCGGCACTTCGATCGCCACCGACTGCTGGAAGCCGGTGGTGCTGGTGCCGTTGAGCAGGAAGTCGACTTCGCAGGTGAGAACCCCGCCGTCCGGCGCGTTCGGCGCCACCGACAGGGTCTCTTCGAAGCTGACGTCGCTGCCGCTGGTCACGGTCTTACTAGCTGCGTCATAGGTTGCGCTTAGGCCTGAGTCGCAGGTCGGCTGCGGCGTCACCGTAACCGGCAGGTTCGACAGGCCTTCGAGGATCTTTTCGGAGACTTCTTCCGGGGCGGCGGAGGGCATCACCAGACCGCCCGTCGCTTTGGCAATGATGCTCGCCTGGCTGGTCGAGTCGAGCCCGCTCGATGCGGTGATCACCGGCACGGCGATCACCCGGATTTTCGCCGCCACCAGGGCTTCGACCGTTTCGGTCAGCGAATGACCGAGGTCGGGGTCGTGGCCGGGCGCGTCGCCGAACCAGACGATGACCCGGGTCGAGTCGCTGCGGAAGGCGACGCTACCGGTGGCCAGGTTGTAGAGGGCGTTGAGCTGGGACTCGGGTTCGTCGCAGCCGCCGAAGGCGCTCCAGGTGTTGATCGCGCTCTGCACCGCCGGCAGCGATTCGGTCAGACCCTGGTCGAGTTGGAAGGCGTAGGGGTCGCTTTCGCAGCCTTCTTCTCCCGGCCGCCCGTCTTTGTAGTTCGCCGCGGCGAACTCCGCAGTCGCGCCGGGTGGTTGGGCGGCGTTAACGCTGTTCATGATGCTGGTCGCGTTGGCCTGAACGTTTACGATCGCCGGTTCCATCGAGCCGGTCGTGTCGGAAAGGAAGACGATGTCGGGGTTGGGCGGAATTGCGGGCGTATGAACCGTCTTCGTGATCGTCACGCTTTCGCCCGACTGCAGGGTGGCGTTGTAAGAGGTTGGTTCTACCCCAGCGCCGGCCGCGGCACTGACGCTGATTCCAAGCACCAACACTGCGCCGACGAACGCGCACAGCAATCGTTGCCGTTTCTTCAGGGACCTCACTATTCACCTCCATGGCAATCCAGGAGGCGGGCATCGAGCCGACGCCGGGCCTCCCGGCCTGGGTTGCGAGTGGAGAGGTGCGAGGTGGCTCACGCAGTCTCTCCGGCGGGACCACTCTCCGCGGCCCCGCAACCCCGAACCTATCCCTCCGCGAGCTTGGATTGTGATTCCTAAGTAAACGCTAAGCGGATGTTGGAGAGGCCAACCTCCTGGGCGCGTTTCCGCGAGGATGTGGCGTTTGCCACGAGCACCGGTTAGGGTCGCGCCAACAGCCAATTCTGGGGAGAGGTGGTGGGTCATGGGTGTCGATGAGTGGGCACTGATCGCCTGCGTCGTTTTTTCCGGCGTCTGGTCGGGGTTGCTGGCGATGCTGACCTTGGTCATGCATCCGATGATGGAACGGATGGATGGGGCCGCCTTCGCCCGGCTCCTGGCCGCCTTCCTGCCGGTCGCCCGCAAGGCGCCGATCAACTACATCGCGGTCTTCGGGATGCTGATCTCGCCGATCGTCGTCCTGCTGACGATCGACGGAGGCAGCACGGCGTTCGTGCTGACCGCGATCGCGCTGGCGCTGATCATCGCCGGCCCTCTGCTGGTGTCCAACCGGCTTGCCGAGCCCAACTACGACGTCATCTTGGGATGGGATCCGGAGCGCCTGCCGCCCGGGTGGGAGGCGGCCCAGCGCAAGTACTACACGTACAACTGGATTCGCGCCTTCGCGACCTGGGTGGCGTTCGGGCTGCTCCTGGCTGCGCTGGTGGAGGCGCTCTGAATGCCTCCGGCTCGGCTGGCGCTCAGCTGACGGTGCTGCGCTCGCGCAGCAGCCACCAGTCGACGACGTAGCCGCCGAAGGGTAGAACGGCGCCGACCAAGATCCAGCAGGTGACCTTGAAGCCCCAACGCTCCTCGCCGCGAATCGCGAAGACGAGGAAGACGTAGGCGAGGAAGAGGAGGCCGTGGATCGGGCCGAGGATCTGAACGCCCGTTTCGCCGCCGTCGCTGTGTTTGACCACGGTGGCGACGAGTAGGGCGAGAAAGCTGGTTGCCTCGGTCAGGGCGACGTAGCGGAAGGTCCTCAGGTTCACGACTTAGGCGACCCTAACGAGCATCCGCGCCCGTTGGGGTGACGCGCATCACTCAAATTCGCCTCGCGCCGGGACGGGCCGCTCATTAGGAGCCGATCTCCTTGCGCAGCGCCTTCAGCGCCACGACGTAGATCTCCGAGAAGGTCGGGAAGGGCTGGATCGTGTCGCGGAGGACGTCGAGCGGGACCCCGGCGCGGATCGCCACCGTCGCCTGCTGGATCCACTCACCCGCCTCGGGGCCGAGTCCGTGGGCGCCGGTCAGCCGCTCGCCGTCGCTGAGCAGGGTCAGGTAGCCGTTCGACTTGGCGTAGGCGCGGGTGTAGGTCTCGGTCTTGGCGATCTCGGTCAGCCGGGCGGTGCCGCTGAAGGCCGCCTCGGCGGCGCCGACCGCCGCCGCCTGGGGATCGGTGTAGGCGATCCGGGGCACGGCGTCGTAATTGGCCTCGCGCTCCTCGCCGAGGATGTTGGCGGCGACCACCTCGCCCTCGTACTTGCCGACGTGGGTCAGCGGCCAGATGCCGTTGACGTCGCCGATCGCCCAGAGGCGCTCGCCGGCCCGCAGCCGCGAGTCGACCGGGACGCCGCGCTCGGCGCCTTCGATCCCGACCGCCTCGAGGCCGATTCCCGTGACCCGCGGGCGGCGGCCGGTGGCGACCAGCAGGCGGTCGCCACGTGCCTCGTCGCCGTCGTCGAGCTCGAGCACGTAGTCCTCGCCCTCGCGCCGGGCCGCGGTGGCACGGGCGCTGAGCAAGAGCTCGATTCCTTCGGCCTGCAGGACCACGCCCAGCGCCTCGCCGAGCGGTGCCGGTTCGCGCGAGAGCAGCCGCTCGGAGCCCTCCAGCAGGACGACCTCGGCGCCAAGGCGGTGGATCGCCTGCGCCAGCTCGACCCCGACCGGGCCGCCGCCCAGCACCAGCAGCCGGCGCGGCACAGCGGTCATCGCCGTCGCCTCGCGGTTGGTCCAGATTCCCTCCAGCTCGGGCAGTCCCGGGATCGGCGGGATCACCGGGTCGGCGCCGTTGGCGAGGACGACGTGCTCGGCGGTGTGGCGGACCCCGTCGACCTCGACCACGCCCGGCTCGACCAGCTTGCCGTGGCCGCGCAGCAGCTCGATGCCGTTCCGCTCCAGCCACCGCACTTCGCCGGCATCGCGGTGCTTGGAGACGTTGAAGTCTCGCCAGGCGAGCGCCGCCGCGACGTCGACCTCGGCGCTTGCCGCCGCCTCGCGGGCGCCGTGCACCGCCTCCCCCGGCCGCAGCAGCGTCTTCGAGGGGATGCAGGCCCAGTAGGTGCACTCGCCGCCAACCAGTTCCGGCTCCACCACCGCGACCCGCAGGCCGCCCTCGGCGAGGGCGCCGGCACAGTGCTCGCCGGGTGAGCCGGCGCCGACCACGATCACGTCGTAGTCGCTCACTCGGTCAACGTCCCGGCAGGCGCTGTTTGATCTCCTGGACGAACCATTCGTTGCCGTCTGGATCCTCGAACGAAAGGAAGGAGCCATACGAGCTGCGGTCCGGGTCGGGTCCCGGCACGCGGCCCTCTCGCCCGGCGTGGTGGAAGACCCCACCTTCGTCGTGGAAGGGTTCGGTGACCTCGACGCCGCGCTCGGCCAGCTCGGCGCGGGCCGCCTCGATGTCGGTGACGGTCAGCTGCAGGCCCTCGATCGAGCCGGGCGCCATCGCGGTCACGCCCTGCCCGAAGATGACCGAGCACTCCGAACCGGGCGGAGTGAGCTGGACCACCCGGAACCCGCCCTCGCCTGAAAAGTCGGCGTCGAGCCGCCAGCCCAGGCCTTCGTAGAAGGCTTTGGCGCGGTCGACGTCGGCGACCGGCACTACCACGACCTCGAGCTTCATTTCCAAGATTCGCTTCTCCGTTGTCCGCAAGGCCGCTGGGCAGAGACGACACTAACCCCGCCGACTGGACGTGGCAACCGGATCGTGGGCTCGGGCGGCTAATCGGTCAGCGAGCGGCGCATCCTCACGACGTTGGAGACGATGCCGTAGGGCTGCTCCTCGCGTTCGGCACCGTCGCGGTGCCAGCCGGCCGCCGCGTAGAAGCGCTCCGCGACCTCGTTGCCGCGCAGCACCCAGAGCACCGCCTGCTCGAAGCCGTCGGCCCGCATCCGGCTTGTCGCCTCCACGAGCAGCAGGCGGCCGGTCCCGGTTCGCCAGCGCGGCGGATCGACGTAGAGCGCGTAGAGCTCGCTGGCCCCGCGGGCGTCGGCATCGCGGCAGGGGCCGGTGGTCGCAAAGCCCCAGATCTCGCTGCCGACCTCGGCAACGAAAGTGCGCGGGGCGGCCGGGTCGGGATCGCCGAGGCGGTAGCGGGCTGCCCGGTCCTCGGGGCGCAGCCGGTCGAGGAACTCGTCGTCGATCAGCCCGCGGTAGGCGCCCTGCCAGGAGCGGACGTGGACGCGGGCGACGGCGAGGGCGTCCTCGGGAGTGGCATCGCGCAGGGTCGGCATCGCCACGACGCTACCCACCTGTCAGCTGCGGGCGGGCGAGGTAGAGGTCAGGTGCCGTGGCTGCGCGGCGCCGGCTCGACCGGGTCGGGCAGCGAGCGCAGCCGTGGCATCGGCGAGGGCAGCAGCCAGAGGACGCCGGCCATCGCGCCGATCGCCGCCACCCACATCGTCGTCCGCAGGTCGGTGGCGGCGGCGAGCAGGCCGCCGCCGAGCGCCCCCAGCGGCCGGACGCCCCAGTTGACGAAGTTGTAGGCGCCGCTCACACGGGCGCGCAGCCGGTCGGGGACGAGGGCAGCGATCACCGCGCCGAGGCCGACGTCGAGGATCATCACCCCGATTCCCGAGAGGAACTCGGCGGCGATGAGCATCGCCAGTACCAAGCCCTGGGAGCCGCCGGCCGCCGGGACGAGCAGCAGTGGGGCGGGCGCCAGCACGAAGGCGAGGACCAGCGCGTTGCCGAGACCGAGCCGGCGGCTGAAGCGGCCCGTCAGCACCGTACCGAGGACGCTGCCGAGCGAGCCGATCGCCAGCACCAGGCCGAGCGCCCCGGCGCTGATTCCCAGGGTGCGCACGGCGAAGACGACGAGCAGCGCCCAGAAGGCGGCGTTGAAGAAGTTGAGCGTCGCGGTGGCGATCAGCGCGGTGCGGATCAGCGGCGTGCGGTGGATGAACCGGATCCCCTCCGAGATGCCCTGGCCCTCCGGGTTTTCGACCGGTGCCTCCTCGGCCCGCGCGCGGCGCACGAAGAGCGCCGAGGCGAGGAAGGAGACGGCGTCGGCGAGCAGCGCGAACGGGGCGGTGAAGAGCTGGACGAGGATGCCGGCGATTCCGGTGCCGCCGACGAAGGAGACGGCGCGGCTGCCGTTGAGCAGGGCGCTGCCCTCGATGTACTCATCGCGGTCGACCAGCGAGACGAAGACCGTGTAATAGGCGATGTCGGCCAGCACCGTGAGGGTCCCGAAGAGGAGGGCGACAGCGAACAGCTGCGCCATGGTGAGGAGGTCGAACGCAGCGGCCGCCGGCAGGCTGGCGAGCAGGACGGCGCGACCGATGTCGGCGGCGATCATCAGGCCCCGCCGGCTCGGGAAGCGGTCGGCCCAGGCGCCGAAGTGGACCGAGAAGAAGAGATTCGGGGCCATCGTCGCGGCGCTCAGCAGCGCGACCTGACTGGCGCTGGAATCGAGCACCAGCACCGCCAACAGCGGGATGCCGAGCAGCGAGACCTGGTCGCCGAAGAACGAGATCGTCTGGCCGATCCAGAAGCTGCGGAACGGCCGGTTACGGCGCAGGAGCTGCGGCATCTCTGGCCGGTTCACCGCTAGCCCCCCGCGGGCTGTTCGGCGCGGGTCTCTTCGGGCATCGGCAAGACGAGCTGGATCAGGTTGACGGGGCGGGCTCCTGCAGGCCGCTTCGCCGGGTCCTCGAGCCGCTCGAGGAAGCCGTCGAGCAGCTCGCTGATCTGCTCGTCGAGCTCGCGCAGCTCCTCCGGTGTCGCGTAGAGGATCCGGTCGCCGATGTCGGAGACCTCGGCCCACTCGCGCGGTTCGGAGTGGCGGCGCTCGAGCCACTCGATCGCCTGCCCGAAGTAACGCTCGACGACGACCCGCGAGAGCATCGCGGTCGCCTCCTGGCGGTCGTCGTCGTCGGCGGCGGGGGGCCAGTGGGTGAGTTGCGCGGTCGCCCGCCAGGGACGCCGCCGGCCGCGGCCGCCGCCGGCCTCCTCGACCAGCCCATATTTGGCGAGCTGGCGGAGGTGGAACGAGCAGCTGGCCGGGCTCTCGCCGATTCGCGCTGCCGCCTCGGTCGCGGTCAGCGGGCCGGAGCGCCGCAGCAGGCCGAGCAGTTCGAGGCGGATCGGGTGGGCGACCGCGCGCAGCGCTCGCGGGTCGGTCAGCTCGATCGTGCGGCTGCGCGCCTCCGTCTCCGGCATCTATCGAAAGATAGCTTTTGAAAGAAAGCTTTTCAAGCCTCAATTTCACCGATATCCAGCTGGACGCCGGTTGGGGTTCGGTATGGAACAGAAGGCCAGGCCGACCTCAGAAAAGTGGGGTGATTTGGCTCTGCGCCTCAAAAAATGAAGCCGTATAGCGAATTTTGCGGGTGAGTTCGCGCTGGTCCGGGCGGGCGCGCCTATCGTGGCGCCCGCGGATGTCTCGGCCCCCTCGCATCCACCTGCTTCTCGCCGCGCTGGCGGCGCTGCTGTTCGCGGCGCTGCTTGGCCCCGGCGCGGCGGCAGCCACCACGGCGAAGGCGAGCGTCGTCGCCGGCGACCAGGCGGTCCGCGGCAGCTTCCCCTACCTCGCCTACGTCTACTTCCGCGACGGCGGCGAAGCCGAGGCCTGTTCGGGGACGGTCGTCTCCAGCAACGTCGTCCTCACCGCCGCCCACTGCGTGGTCGACAGCGCCGGCGCACCGCGGCTGGCCGCCGCCTTCAGGGTCGTCACCGGCGACGTCGACTGGGAAGCGGGCGACCGCGTCCTCTCGACCGTCACGGCGGTCGCGGTCCATCCCGAATACGCGCCGAGCGGCGAGCGCGCCAACTGGGCCGACGTGGCCGTGCTGCAGCTCTCGCGCCCGATCGCGGCGCCGCCGGTCCGGCTTGCCACCGAACCCCCGGCTGCGGGGACCGCGGCGCTGATCGCCGGCTGGGGCAAGCTCTCCCCGAGCCAGCCCGGGCCGCCGGCCACGGCGCACTACGCGACCACCGCGGTCCAGCCCGCCGACCTCTGCGCCGGCGAGGCGAACCAATTCGACCCAACCGGCCAGCTCTGCGTGCTCGACGCCACCGATCAGGCCCACTCCGCCTGCAGTGGCGACAGCGGCGGCCCGCTGCTCGTCGTCGCCCCAGGCAGCGTCGACGAACCGCTCGAGATCGGGATCGCCTCGTTCAGCCCCAGCGACAGCTGCGCGCCGAGCAGCCCGCAGTACTACACCCGCGCCGACCTGGTCGCGCCCTGGGTCGCCGCCGAGGTTGCGGCGCTGGCGCCGCCCGAAGCGACCGCCGCCGCGGCGACGCTGCCTCGCCTCGGCAAGCGCCGCGCCAAGGCCTTAGCGCGGGCAGCGCTCGCCGAAGCATTCGGCGCCAGCTTCGGGCGCGGCAGCGGCTACAGCGCCGCCTGCGAAGCGGTCGAGGCCTCGAAGCGAGCCTGCGCGGTCAGCTGGAGCGGCGACCGCGTCCGCTTCGCTGGCTGGGTCACGGTCTACTACGCGCTGGAAGCGAAGGAGGTCGTCTGGCGCTACGCGATGCGGGTCAAGCGGACCCGCGTCCCGAGGCCGACCTCGCCCGGGCCCGCCTAGGCCTGCGGCAGGCCGGCCGAGATCGCGTTCGGTTGCAGGTGTTGGTGCACGAAGCGGACGACGGCGGCGCCCTCGCCGATCGCCGTCGCGCAGCGCTTGATCGAGCCCGAGCGGACGTCGCCGGCGGCGTAGACACCGGCGACGCTGGTCTCGAGGAGGCCGTCGGCGCCGGCCTCCGCGCCGGTCAGAACGAAGCCCTTCGCATCGCGGGCGATGCACTCGCCGAGCCACTCGGTGCAGGGCGCGGCGCCGAGGAAGAGGAAGAGGTAGGAGAACGGCAGCTCCTCGTCGTCGGTCAGCGTCACCGCCCGCAGCTGGCCTTCCTCGCCGTGCAGCTCGGCGACTTCGCTGCGGTCGCGGACGGCGACGCCGTAGCGGTCGAGCTCCTCGATCAGGTAGTTCGACATCGTCTCGCTGAGGTCGGCGCGGCGGTGCAGCAGGGTCACCAAGGCCCCGCCGCGGGCGAGCCAGACCGCTGCCTGGCCGGCCGAGTTGCCGCCGCCGACGACGCCGACCCGCGAGCCGCCGCAGAGCTGCGCCTCGGGCGGACCGGCGGCGTAGAAGACGCTGAAGCCCTCGTACTCGTTGAGCCCGGCGACCGGCAACCGCCGGTATTCGGCCCCGGTCGCGATCACCACCGCCTTCGCCGCCACCTCGACCTCGCCGTCGAGCTGGACCCGGTGGAAGTCCTCGCCGGGCTCGAGTGAGAGCGCCCGGTAGGGGCTGGCGGTGCGGGCGCGGAACTTGCGCGCCTGGGTGACGGCGCGGCTGGTCAGTTCGGTACCGCTGATCCCGGCCGGAAAGCCGAGGTAGTTCTCG
>Ga0207658_10002626_pt1 | contig 13045 bp, 10 predicted proteins | sample KBSS33metaG_FD_184322 | JGI IMG/M metagenome (GOLD analysis project Ga0207658, IMG submission 184322) | Switchgrass rhizosphere microbial communities from Kellogg Biological Station, Michigan, USA - KBS S3-3 metaG (SPAdes) (version 2) | ecosystem: Host-associated > Plants > Roots > Rhizosphere...
GCATTTACGCCGCACGGTCGAGCGTCTGTCGCTACACCAGATCGACAGCGTTAACGTGCTAGTCCGCGCCCAGTATCTCCCCGCGTTTTCGCGGCTCGGCACCTACGACCGCCAGCTGCTCGATAGCGCAGCGTGGGGGCGCAAATCGAACCGCACCCTGTTCGAATATTGGGCGCACGAGGCGTCGTTACTGCCGCTTCAACTGCAGCCGATGCTGCGCTGGCGGATGGCTGCGGCGGAGCGCGGCGAGATCGGCTGGCGCGGCCTGCGGGCTTATGCCGGAGAGCGTCGCCGCGAGGCCGACGCCGTGCTCGACCGCATCCGGGCGGAAGGGCCCCTCGCCGCGTCCGATCTCGAACATGGCAAAGGCCAGGGCGGCTGGTGGGGTTGGGGCGAGGCCAAGTCGGCGCTCGAATGGCTGTTCTGGGCCGGGCTGATCACCACCGCGACGCGCCGCGCGAGTTTCGAGCGGGTCTATGATCTGCCCGAACGGGTCATCCCGCCCACGATCCTGGCGCTGCCGACCCCCGACTCCGCAGACGCAAAACGGCAGCTGGTCGAACGCTCGGCGCGCGCCCACGGCGTCACCACCGCAAACGACCTCCGCGACTATTTCCGCCTCGACCCCGCCTCCGCGCGCACGGCCATCGCGGAATTGGTCGAGGACCGCGTATTAATTCCCGTTGTGGTCGAAGGTTGGAAGCAGCCCGCCTTCCTCCATCGCGACGCAAGCATGCCCCGCTGGATTCGCGGCCAAGCCCTGCTTGCACCCTTCGATCCGCTGGTCTGGGCACGCGACCGCGCTGAGCGGCTATTCGGCTTCCGCTACCGGATCGAAATCTATGTCCCGGCCGACAAGCGCGTGCACGGCTATTACGTGCTGCCGTTCCTGCTCGACGATCGCTTAGTCGGGCGCGTCGACCTAAAGGCCGACCGCCAGAATTCACGCCTGCTCGTCCGCCAAGTAACGTGGGAGCCCGGCGCTCCTGCCGACGCAAAAGGAAGGCTCAATTGTGAGCTGAGACTTATGGCCGACTGGCTAGGGCTCGAGGCCGTCGATCAGTAAAGCAGATACGGTTTACGCGCTTCTTCCCAGGTGCGCTCGTCAGGGATGGTCAGTGCGTCGAGGTCTGCGGGTACCGCATTCGGATCATCAACCCATTCGCGCAGCAGCGGCGAGCCGTTGATGACGTCGATCGCGAGCTTGCCGAATTCATATTCGTACGGGAAGTCGCGCCACAAATCGTAGTCCGGGGCGAGGCGGCGGATGGCCTTGAACGCCAGCGATTGCAGCTGCCACGGCTTGAAAGCTGCATGGTCGTAGAATGGCCCTTCGGCGTGGATGAAGACGCCGCGGCACATCTCCCCGACATGCTTGTGGAAGGTCGGCTGGAAGGTCACGTCGCGGAGCTTGCAACCGGCGAGCCAATCCGGCGCTAGCGCGTCCATCTCCGCGATGATCTTGCGCGGCTCAAGGTCGGGCGCACCGAACAGCTCGAGCGGGCGCGTGGTGCCCCTGCCCTCGCTGAGCGTCGTACCCTCGAGCATCACCGTGCCGGCATAGGCCCGCGCCATGTTGAGATTGGCGGCATTGGGGCTCGGATTGATCCACACGCGATCCTCTGGCCAGCCGAAGCCCGGGGCCACGTCAGGCTGCCAGCCGTGCATTTCGATCACCCGATAATCGACGTCGAGATTGAAGTGAGCGATGAACCATTGGCCGAGCTCGCCGAGCGTCAGCCCGTGGCGCATCGGGATCGGCCCGGCGCCGACAAAGCTTTCCCAGCCCGGGCGCAAAGTCAGGCCTTCGATCGGCCGCCCGGCGGGGTTAGGCCGGTCGAGTACCCGCACAGTCTTTCCGCTCTCGGCCGCGGCTTCGAGCACGTAGAGCAAGGTCGTAATGAAGGTGTAGATTCGGCAGCCGACGTCCTGAAGATCGATCAGGATCGTGTCGAACGTGCCGAGCGACTGGCCGGTCGGGCGGCGGACTTCGCCGTAGAGGCTGAACACGGGAATCTGGTGGACCGGGTCGGTGAAATCGTCGGACTCGACCATATTGTCCTGCTTGTCACCGCGGAGGCCGTGCTGGGGGCCGAACGCCGCCGTGACGTTGATCCCTGCGGCCACTAGCGCATCAAGGCTATGAGTGAGGTCGCGGGTGACCGACGCCGGATGGGCGAGCAAGGCAACGCGCTGGCCTTCGAGTTGCTTGCGCAGGTCCGGCTCTGCGAGCAGCCGATCGATTCCGAACAGGGTCATGCCGCGGTGCTTAAGGGAGCCGCGCGATGAAGCAACCGGGGTCGTGGAAGTCCGGCGCCGGACTGGTGTGCGCCAGCGCCCAATAGGACTTCGCGCCGTCCTGCTCCTCGAGCACGGCGGACAGACCTAATTCCCAAGTCACCGCTGCATCGACAGCGATGGTCGCCCCGACCGTCCACCAAGTGAAATTGTCTTCCATCCGAATGTACGGCGGCGGGCCGACATCGGCCCGGGTCATGCCCTCGCGCCGCCCGGTGAAATCATAGGCCGCCCAATTGCCCGCCGGTGCAAAATTCCACTCGCGATAAGCGTCAGCGCCGCGCTCGCGCAGGAACGCTTCGAAGCAGGTCGTCTTCCATAGCTCCTCCGCCCGCCACGGCTCCGACAGCTTGGGAATCGCGAACCGCTCGGCGGGGGCGGACACGCCGAACCAGATATTGATCGTGGCCACCGCGCCCAGCGCCGAATGATCCACATTCGCCCAGACCTTGAATGCCGGGTCGGTGGGCGGGGTCGCTGGGTGGGGGAGCAGATTGAACTGCAAAACTAACCCGTTCGTCCTGAGCTTGTCGAAGGACTGCCCTTACTTTTCGATAGCGCAGAAATCTGCGGCCAATCCCCCCGGATCAGCGCCAGCTTCTTCGCCCGGCTCCAACCCTTGATCCGGCGCTCGGCGGCAAGCGCTTCGTATCTGGACGGAAACTCCTGCGACCAAACCAATTCGACAGGCATGTGGTGCGAGGCAAAGCCCGGCACCTCGCCGAACGTGTGTTGGGCGATCCGCGCTTCAAGCTCTTGTGTGTGGCCGGTGTAGAAATATCCACCGCGGCAGTGGAGCATGTAGGCCCAAAAGCTCATGTCCCTTCGGTAGAATGAAGGACAGTCCTTCGACAAGCTCAGGACGAACGGTTGAGGGTTGGCCGCGCTCCGTATAACCGCGAGGAATGACCACTTACAGTTCCTCTCTCCTCAAGCTCCTCGACGAGCGCGGTTACATCCACCAGGTGACCGACGCCGCGGCGCTCGACGCGCTGGCGGCGAGGCAAATCGTGCCAGGCTACATCGGGTTCGACGCGACCGCACCATCGCTCCACGTCGGCAACCTCGTCCAGATCATGCAGCTGCGCCGGATCCAGCAGGCCGGGCACAAGCCGATCGTGCTGATGGGCGGCGGGACGACCAAGGTCGGCGATCCGTCGGGCAAGGATGAAGGCCGCAAGCTTCTGTCGAGCGAGGAGATCGACGCCAATATCGCCAGCATCCGCCGCGCGTTCGAAAGCTTCCTCACCTTTGGCGACGGCCCGACCGACGCCGTGATGGTCAACAATGGCGAGTGGCTGAGCCACCTCGAATATATCCCGTTTCTGCGCGAGGTCGGGCGACACTTCACCATCAACCGCATGCTGACCTTCGACAGCGTCAAGCTGCGGCTCGACCGTGAGCAGCCGCTGACCTTCCTCGAATTCAACTACATGATCCTCCAGGCCTACGACTTTCTCGAACTGTCGCGGCGGTTGGGCGTCCGCGTGCAGATGGGCGGCTCCGACCAATGGGGGAATATCGTCAACGGCATGGAGCTGACCCGCCGCATCGATGGGACCGACGTGTTTGGCGTCACGACACCACTGATCACCACCGCCAACGGGGCCAAGATGGGCAAGACGGCGCAAGGCGCGGTGTGGCTCGATGGGGCGTACCTCAGCCCTTATGATTACTGGCAATTCTGGCGGAACAGCGCCGACGCCGATGTCGGGAAGTTCCTGAGGCTATTCACCGATTTACCACTGGACGAGATCACGCGACTGGAAGGATTGCCGGGCGCCGAGATCAATTCGGCCAAGACGATCCTCGCCACCGAAGCGACCGCGATGCTCCACGGGCGCGAGGCAGCGGACGCGGCGGCCGCGACGGCGCAGACTACCTTTGCCGAGGGCGGCGCGGGTGGCGACCTTCCGACGCTGAGCGCGGGGAGAGGAATCTCCATCCTTGCCGCGCTGACTGGCCTCGGCTTTTGCGCGTCAAACGGGGAGGCCAAACGCAAAATTGCTGAGGGTGCGGTGAAGGTCGACGATCAAGCGGTGAGCGACCCGGCTTTGATCATCCACGTTGCTGAGGACCCGGTGAAGGTCAGCTTGGGGAAGAAGAAGCACGGCCTGCTTGTAAGCTAGCCGCTCCGGATCAAATCCACCGCCTGATCGCGTTCGAACAGATAGAGGCAGACCCGCGCCGCCGCGCCCCGGTCGCCCTTCAGCCCGCCGTCGCGGTCGAGCAGGAGTTGCGCATCGCTTTGGGCGATCGGCGCGAGTTCGGCGACCAGTTCGGGCGTCGCGACGCGGAACGCTTCCTCGCCCGACTGACGAGTGCCCAAAATCTCACCGGGTCCGCGCAGCCGGAGATCCTCTTCGGCGATGCGAAAGCCATCGTTGGTCTCGCGCATCAGGGACAGGCGCGCGCGGCCGACCTCGGTCAGGGTCGGGCCGCGAATCAGCAGGCAAGTGCTCTTCTCCGAACCGCGCCCCACCCGCCCGCGCAATTGGTGGAGTTGCGCCAATCCGAACCGCTCCGCGCCTTCAACCACCATCAGGGTCGAATTGGGCACGTCGACCCCGACCTCGATCACCGTTGTCGCGACCAGCACCGCCAATTCGCCGCCGGCGAAGCGCGCCATCACGGCATCCTTTTCCGCACCCTTCATCCGCCCGTGAACCAGCCCGATCTTGTCGTCGCCGAAGCGCAGCTTGAGCACCCGCGCCCGTTCTTCGGCGGCCGCTGCGTCGCTTTTCTCGCTTTCCTCGACCAAAGGGCACACCCAATACGCCTGGCCGCCGCTCGAAATATGCCGCCCAAGGCCGTTGATTACGTCGGGCAGTTTCTCGTCGCTGATCACCCGGGTTTCGACCGGCGTCCGGCCCGGCGGCATTTCGTCGATCCGGCTGACGTCCATCTCGCCATATTGGGTCAGCGTCAGCGTGCGCGGGATCGGGGTTGCGGTCATCACCAGCAGGTGGGGCGGATGTTCGGCCTTGGATGCCAGCAACAGCCGCTGCGACACGCCGAAACGATGCTGTTCGTCGATCACCGCGAGGCCGAGGTTCTTGTACGCGACCTTCTCCTGAAAGATCGCGTGGGTGCCGACGAGGATGTCGATCGAGCCGTCGGCGAGGCCCATCAGCACGGTCTCGCGCGCCTTGCCCTTCTCGCGCCCGGTGAGGATCGCGACCCGTACGCCAATGCTGTCGAGCTGACCGAGCAGGGTCGCATGATGCTGACGCGCAAGAATCTCGGTCGGGGCGAGAAACGCCGCCTGCGCCTTGCTTTCGACCGCGGTCAGCATCGCCGCGACCGCGACCAGGGTCTTGCCCGACCCAACGTCGCCCTGGAGCAGGCGCAGCATCGGCACCGCCTGAATCAAGTCGCCGCGGATCTCGCGAATGACGTTCCGCTGGGCATTTGTCAGTTCATAGGGGACCTCAAGCCGGCGGATCAGCTCACCGGTGCCGGCAAGCGGCGGTGTCCGGTGCCGCCGCTGTGACTGGCGCAAGAGCATGAGCGCGAGCTGGTTGGCGAAAATCTCGTCATAGGCGAGCCGTCGGCGTCCGCTCTCGGTGCCCGGCTCGCGGTGAGCAGCAGCGAGCGAAGCGCGCCAGTCCGCCCAGCCCTCGCGCCCGATCAAAGACGGTTCGGTCCATTCCGGAAGTTCGGGCGCACGCTCCAATGCTTCGCGCACCAGTTCGCCGACGCGGCGATTGCTCAGCCCCTCGGTCAGCGGATAGACCGGCTCGCGCAATGCCGGCTGCGGCCCGTGCTCCGGTTCGCTCACTTCGGGATGGATGATCTGCCATTCGTCGCCATAGGTTTCGAGCTTACCCGAAACCGTGCGTTTCTGGCCGATCGGCAGAGTCCGCTTGGCCCACCCGGGATTGTTGAAATAGATCAGGCTGATGGTGTTGCCGTCGCTGTCGCTGGCGAACACCCGCATCGGTCCGCGGCCCGAGCGGCTCTCGCCGGTCTGGAACGGGGTCAAATCGAGGATCACGTTGCGGCCAAGCAGCGCACTCGTCGCGGCCGGCGCCCGCACCCGTTCGATCGCCCCGGTCGGCAAATGGTAGAGCAGATCGACGACGCGGCTAAGGTCGAGCTTCTTGAGCAGCTTGAGGATTTGCGGGCCGACGCCTTTCAGCGCTTCCACTTCGGTGAACAGCGGGTTGAGAATGTCGGGCCGCATGATGCTTGTTAGCGTGACAATCACGGCTCGCAATGATGCTGCTTGATGACTAGATGGGCGCCATGCCGTCCGACCCCGACCTGAAGCGCCTCGCCTGGCGCGCGCACCATCGCGGCACGAAAGAAGCCAACCTGTTGGTCGGAGGATTTTTCGACGCTCATCACGCGTCATGGGATGCCGGCGATCGGGCGCTATTCGCAGAAATGCTCGACGAGCAAGACGTCGATATCATGGCTTGGGCCCACGCGGCCTGTGAGCCGCCCGAACGGTTCGCCGGCCGGCTGATCGAAGCACTGAAGAAACTCGATTACGTCCGGATCGCCAAATGACCGAGCCGCTCCAACGCGTCCTCGGGGCAACCGAACCCCTGACCCTCGCCGGCGTACCGTCGGGCTTCCTGCCGTGGCTCGCCGCCGATCTTGCCCGCGCGGCGCATGGCCGGGGCAAGGGCGGCCGCGCGGTGGTCATCGCCGCCGACGAAGCGGCGATGCGCGCGCTTGCCGATACCGCGCCCTTGTTCGCGCCGGACGTTGAGGTGCTGACCTTCCCTGCGTGGGATTGCCTGCCTTACGACCGCGCCTCGCCGGCGCTGCGGGTGATGGCCGAACGGCTGGCGGCGCTGAATGCGCTGCAGGCCAAACCCGACAAACTCCAATTGCTGGTGACGACGGCGAGCGCCGCGACCCAGCGCGCGCTGACCGCGTTCCGAATCCGCCAGCTGACCCGGCGCATCGCCGAGGGCGAGCGGATCGACCGCCAGGCTTTGGTCGAGCAACTGAATGCGCTCGGCTACCAGCGCGCCGATACCGTCGCCGAACATGGCGAATATGCCGTGCGCGGGTCGTTGATCGACGTCTTCCCGGCCGGCGAGGAAAATGCGCTGCGGCTCGATTTCTTCGGCGACGAGATCGACAGCCTGCGCCGCTTCGACCCCGCCGACCAGCGTTCGACCGATAAGGCCAAGGCATTCACGTTGATGCCGGCGTCGGAAGCTTTGCTCGATGCCGACACCATCAAGCGCTTTCGCTCGGCCTATCGCGAGACATTTGGTGCCAACGCGACCCAGGACCCGCTTTACCAAGCGCTGTCCGAGGGCCGTCGGATGGCGGGGATGGAGCATTGGCTGCCGCTGCTCGAAGACAAACTCGCAACGCTGTTCGATCATCTTGGCGAGCAAGATTTGATCGTCCGCGACGGTAGCGCCGACCAGGCGCTCGACGCGCGGCGCGAGGCGGTCGAGGATTATTACCAGAACCGGGTACGGGCGATGGCGTCGGAGCCCGGCAGCTACCGCCCGCTCGAACCGGACTTGCTGTACCTCGCGAAGGACGAATGGGCCGGGTTCGTCGCCGCGAGGCCGATCCACCTCGCCTCCCCCTTCCCCGAGCCCGAATCGACCCGAATCATCGATTTCGGAGTCGAAGCCGCGCGCGACTTCGGTCCCGAACGCACGCAGCAGGCCAATGTCTACGAAGCGGTTGCCGAGCATATCGGCGCATTGCGCCGGCGCGGCCGCAAGGTCGTGCTTGCAAGCTACACCCGCGGCGCGCGCGAGCGTTTGTCGGGGCTACTCGAAGACCATGGGGTTAAGGCGCAAAAGGCAGTCGACACCTGGCAGGAGGCACTTGGCTCCAAGACTCAGCCGGCGCTGCTCGTCCTGCCGCTCGATCATGGCTTCACCACGCCCGACGTCGCCGTCCTCACCGAGCAGGACATGCTCGGCGACCGGCTGGTACGGCGGCGCAAACGGCGCAAGGCCGCCGCCGCCTTCCTCGCGGAACTCGCCGCACTATCGCCCGGCAACCTCGTGGTTCATGCCGACCACGGCATCGGACGCTATATCGGGCTGACCCAGATCCCGGTCAGCCGCACCCCGCATGACTGCGTCGCGCTCGAATATGCCCGCGGCGACAAGCTCTACGTTCCGGTCGAGAATATCGAATTGCTATCGCGCTATGGCAGCGAAAGCGAAGGCGTCAGCCTCGACAGCCTCGGCGGCGAAGCGTGGCAGCGGCGCAAATCGCGGATGAAAGAACGCATCCGGGCGATCGCGGGCGAACTGATCCAGACCGCCGCCCTGCGCGCCACCCGACCCGGCATCGTCGCCGAGCCCGACAGCGCCTACCCACAATTCGTCGATCGCTTCCCTTACGAAGAGACCGACGACCAGGACCGGGCGATCGAGGATGTCTTGAAGGACCTCGAGGCGGGCAAGCCGATGGACCGGCTGGTGTGCGGCGACGTCGGCTTCGGCAAGACCGAGGTCGCGCTGCGCGCCGCATTCGTCATGGCGATGTCGGGCAAGCAGGTCGCGCTGATCGGTCCGACGACTTTGCTCGCGCGGCAGCATTTCACCAATTTCGTCGAGCGGCTGCAGGGCTTTCCGATCAATGTCGGGCGGCTGTCACGGCTGGTCCCCGCGGCGGAGGCCAAGCGAACCAGGGACGGGCTTGCTGACGGCACCATCGACATCGTGATCGGCACCCACGCCCTCCTCGCCAAGAGTATCGAGTTCAAGCGGCTCGGCCTCGTGATCGTCGACGAAGAGCAGCATTTCGGCGTCGCCCACAAAGAACGGCTCAAGGCCCTGCGCGCCGACGTCCACGTGTTGACGCTGACCGCGACGCCAATCCCGCGGACGCTGCAGATGGCGATGTCCGGCTTACGCGACCTCAGCGTAATCCAGACCCCGCCGGTCGATCGCCTCGCCATCCGCACCTACGTTACGCCGTGGGACGCGGTGGTGATGCGCGAAGCCCTGCTGCGCGAGCATTATCGCGGTGGGCAGAGTTTCTTCGTTGTCCCCCGTATCGCCGATCTGCCGAACATCGAGGAATGGTTGCGCGAGCAGGTACCCGAAGTGAAGGCCGTCACCGCCCACGGCCAGATGAGCCCGACCCAGGTCGAGGAGCGGATGAGCGCTTTCTACGACCGCAAATATGACGTGCTGTTGTCGACCTCGATCGTCGAAAGCGGGCTCGACATTCCGAGCGCGAACACGCTGATTGTCCATCGCGCCGACCGCTTCGGCCTCGCTCAGCTGTACCAATTGCGCGGGCGGGTCGGTCGTTCGAAGACCCGCGCCTATGCTTATCTGACCATGCCGCAGGACCGCACGATCACCGAGGCCGCGACCAAACGGCTGCAGGTGCTGGCTGACCTCGACAGTCTTGGCGCCGGCTTCCAGCTCGCCAGCCACGATCTCGACATCCGCGGTGCCGGTAACCTGCTCGGCGACGACCAATCGGGGCACATCAAGGAAGTCGGGTTTGAACTTTATCAATCGATGCTCGAGGACGCGATTTTGGAGCTCAAGGCCGGCGGCGGCGCGCGGCCCGAAGAGTTCACGCCGCAGATCAGCATCGACGCGCCGATCCTGATCCCGGAGCTGTACGTGCCCGACCTTGACCTCCGCATGGGCCTGTACCGCCGCCTCGGCGATCTCGAAGATCGTCCGGCGATCGACGAATTCGCCGCCGAGATGATCGACCGCTTCGGTCCGCTCCCCGAGGAAACCGCGAACCTGCTCAAAATCGTCGAGGTGAAACTGAGCTGCAAAGCCGCGTGCATCGCCAAGCTCGACCTCGGCGCCAAGGGCGCGGTCGTGACCTTCGCCGAGAGCGGCTTCCCCGATCTCGCGGGCCTGCTCGGTTACATCGAGCGGATGAAAGGCACGGCCAAGCTCCGGCCCGACAGCAAGCTGGCGATTTCGCGCGATTGGCCGACACCCGAAGCGCGGCTCACCGGCGCCCTGCAGCTGTCGCGCGGACTGGCCCGTGTCGCCGCGGCCGGCAACGCCACCAAACGCCAGCTCGAGATCGCCTAAGGCTTCACGAATTTATAGGCGAACTGGCTGGTGTTACCGCGGATCGACTTATCGAACACCGCGATGTCGAGTGGGTCCGCCGGATTGTTGAGCACCTTGCTTTCGCCGGCGAATTTGAAGCCCGCCGCTTCCACTTCCTTGCGGACGATCGCCGGGTCGATCCGGTGCAACGTGTCGGTCGCCGCCAGTCCGGTTCCCGACTTCGCCATGTGATCGATGATGAAATAGGTTCCACCGGGCTTGAGGATCTTGAACACCGCGTTGTTGAACACCGACGGATCGTTGCTGCCCATGAATTTGTCGGGATAATCGTGATAGTTTTGCGACGTCCATACGACGTCGAGCGGTTCGGGCGCAGTGAGCGCCACACTCGGTTGCACCTCGGTGACTATGTTGCCGTAGGTCGGGTCGGCGGCCAGCGCCTTGAGCTTGCCGATGTCCCCGCCCGCGTCGCGCGCATAAGCCTGCGGCCACACCGCGTAGACCTTGCCCTCGGGCCCAACCGTCTTGCTGAAGATGCGGGTCCAGTATCCGCTGCCCGGAATCAGATCGAGGACCTTGTCGCCCGGGCTGACGCCGGCCAGCGCGATCAGTTCGCCGGGCTTGCGCCGTGCGTCGGCACCGCTTTGATCCTTGCGGTCGGGGTCGGCGAGCGCCTTGTCGAGCGCGGCTTGCGAGAACTGTCTGGGCGTGGGCGGTTCGGCTTTGGTGCAGCCGCTCAAGACTGTCGTGCCAAGTGCGAGCGCCATTGTGATGTTTCGCATAGCCACCTCCGTTCGGCGAAGGTGTGAAGCAGGAGTGCGCTTCTGTCGCGCGGTGATTTCGACAGGCGGCTAGGCCGCTTCGACCTGCGCCGCGGCGACAAAGCGCCACAATTCTTCTTCGGTCAGCGCCCCCGCGCCCAAAAAGCCCTGGTAAAGGTCGCAGCCCCAGTCGGCGAGCAGGACCAGTTGCGCGGTGCATTCCACCCCTTCGACGACCACCTGGAGGTCAAGTTCGCGGGCGAGGCGGATCATCGCTTTGACCACGATGCGGTCGCGCTCACCGCCGACAATGTCGGCGATCAGCCCGCGATCAATCTTGAGCATGTCGAGCGGCAGGCTGGTGAGATAAGCGAGGCTGGCATAGCCGGTGCCGAAATCGTCGACCGCGATGGTGATGCCCGCTTCGCGCAGCCGGGCCAATCGGGCCGCGACCGCTTGCTGGTCGACGAGCAAAGCGTTTTCAGTAATTTCAACGGTCAGGCGCTTGGGATCGAGGCCCGCTGCGTCGGCCTCCTCGAGCAGCCACTGGTCATACCCGTCGCGCGAAATATCTTCAGGCAGCAGGTTGATCGACAATTTGAGGCCCTTGAGCGGCCCTTCCCAGCTCGCCGCCGAGCGCAGCGCCTTGCGCTGGATCAGCCGCGACAGCCGCTCGTCCAGGCCAACCGCAGCGGCACGCGCGAACAACGCCTGCGGCGATTTTGCCACGGCCGAGCGGGCCAGCGCCTCGGCGCCAACGATGCGGCCACTGACCGGCTCGATCTGAGGTTGATACAGGACCTCGATCTGCTCGTGCGCAATGACGCTCTCGAGCAATTGATCGCGCTTCGGAGTAACGGGCGCCGGAGCCAAACGGTCCGACGCCCGCCTCCCCCACTCAAAGACGCTGTCCCAATTGATCATGCCTCTGGCCTAACGCCGCCATTTGCCGCCCGGAAGCACGCGCTCGCCCCACGACCCGAAACGGGACAGTGACGGCGCGCGCCAATCCCCTTATGATTTTGGCGATGCGCAACGGCGAAGGGATCACGAATTGAGCGCGGACGCGGGAAGGCCAGCGGCAACGACCGATCTCGCCAGCCTCGGCATCGGCTTGTTGTGTTCGCATCGCGACGTCGCGCGTTCGGCTGAAGCGTCGCTGCGCAAGCGCTATGCCTTCGCCGAGCCAGGCAAGGCGACGACGCTGGTCGCGCTCGGCGGCGACGGATTCATGCTCCACACCCTGCATCGCATGCTCGCCGGCGAATGCGCGCATTTGCCGGTGTTCGGGATGAACCGCGGGACGGTCGGTTTCCTGATGAATGATTGGCGGCTGGATGGGCTCGCCGAACGCATTGCCACCGCCAAGGCGATCCGCGTCGCGCCGCTGGAAATGCGCGCGACCACGGTTGGGGGTGAGACCTTCACTCACGCGGCGATCAACGAAGTATCGCTACTCCGCGAAACCCGCCAGACCGCCAAGATCGAGGTGTCGGTGAACGGGCGGGTCGCTTTGCCCGAACTCGCCTGCGACGGTGTGCTGGTCGCAACGCCCGCGGGATCGACCGCCTACAACCTCTCGGCGCATGGCCCGATCCTGCCGCTGGCGGCGAAAATGCTCGCGCTGACCCCGATCAGCCCGTTCCGGCCGCGCCGCTGGTCGGGCGCGATCCTGCCCGACGACACCGCCGTCCGCTTTCGCATTCTCGAGGCCGAAATGCGCCCGGTGTCCGCGGTCGCCGACCAGATCGAGGTGCGCGACGTCGCCCAGGTCGAAGTGACGCTCGATCGCGAGCGCTCGCTGACCCTGCTGTTCGATCCGGAGCACGCGCTCGATGAACGGATCGCGATGGAGCAATTCACAACCTAGTTTTGCGGGCTGACGCCCTTGCGTTTGAGGGCTCGTTCGCTATTTAGCCGCCTCGCCAACGCAAGACGGCCAATCCCCGGTAGCTCAGCGGTAGAGCGTTCGACTGTTAATCGAATGGTCGC
>Ga0207658_10002629_pt1 | contig 13036 bp, 11 predicted proteins | sample KBSS33metaG_FD_184322 | JGI IMG/M metagenome (GOLD analysis project Ga0207658, IMG submission 184322) | Switchgrass rhizosphere microbial communities from Kellogg Biological Station, Michigan, USA - KBS S3-3 metaG (SPAdes) (version 2) | ecosystem: Host-associated > Plants > Roots > Rhizosphere...
CGCGGCCAACCGGGACGAGCGCGAGTTCGGGCCCACCGCCGACCGGCTGGACATCACCCGCCCGATCCCGCGCCACCTGGGTTTCGCGACCGGCGTGCACTTCTGCATCGGCTCGCACCTGGCCAAGCTTCAGGCCAGGGTCGCCCTGGAGGAGTTGTACGCCAGGCATCCCCACGCGGGCGTCGACCTGGACGAGGCCAAGCGGGTCTCCTCGCCGTTCACGCGCGGCTGGATCAGCCTCCCGCTGGCGCTCTGACGTCCTGGCGGGCGTCTAGAACGCGGCGACGGGAGCCGTGCGCCGCGTCTTCCGCCACGTGCCGCCGAACATGTCCAGGTCCTCCAGGTGGCGGGCCGCGCCCAGCACCACCGCGGCGAGCGGGTCGTCGGCGGCCTGCACCGGCAGGTCGGTGTCCTCGCGCAGCCGCTCGCTCAGGCCCGCGGTCACCGCCCCGCCGCCGGTCAGCACGAGCCCGCGGTCCATCAGGTCACCCGACAGCTCCGGCGGGCAGATCTCCAGCGCGAGCCGTACGGCGTGCACGATCAGGCCGATCGGCTCGGCCATCGCCGCCTGGACCTCTTCGTACGGCAGCTTGAGCGTGCCGGGCAGCCCGGTCGCCGCGTACCGGCCGCGGATCACGGCCTTGCCGTCCGCCCCGGTCAGGCCGGTCTTGGCCTCCTCGGCCGTCACTTCGCCGACCAGCATGGCGTGCTCGCTCCGCACGTGCGCGGCGAGCGCGTGGTCGAGGGCGTCGCCACCGGTACGGGCCGTGTGGGAGGTCACCATGCCGCCCATCGAGATGATCGCCACGTCGGTCGCGCCGGCACCGACGTCGGCCACCAGGACGGCCGCGGGCTCCTCGATCGCCAGTCCGCAGCCGATGGCCGCGGCCAGCGGCACGTCGACGAGGTGCACCGACCGTGCGCCCGCCGCGAACGCGGCCTCCTCGACGGCGCGGCGTTCGACCACCGTCGCGCCGCACGGCACCGTGATCGCGACGCGCGGCCGCACCAGGCGCCCCCAGCGCTGCACCCGCAGGAGGAAGATGCGCAGCATCCGCCGTGCGAGGCTGAAGTCGGCGATGACGCCGTCCCGCAGGGGCCGCTGGACCCGCACCCCCATCGGGGTGCGCCCGATCATCCGGCGCGCCTCGGCGCCCGCCGCCACCACCTTGCCGTTCTGCACGGCCACCACGGACGGTTCGTCGAGAACCAGACCCTGGCCCCGGACGTAGATCCGCGTGTTCGCGGTCCCGAGGTCGATCGCCGTGTCGTAGCCGAGTAGACCTAGCCCCTTGCCCATGAAACAGACCCTCTGCCGAATACCGGTCCGACCGAAACATCGGCCGTCGTACGCGGCATACCCACGGGGTCAATCCCTCAGGGACCGTTTCGATTCAAGATCGACCAAAGGCTCGATCCCGCATTTCCCTCCATGCGAAAGGCCCGGCCGGACTGGTGTCCGAACCGGGCCTTCACCTTGGTAGCGGGGACAGGATTTGAACCTGCGACCTCTGGGTTATGAGCCCAGCGAGCTACCGAACTGCTCCACCCCGCGGCGATGTCTTAACTCTATGGCATGGACGGGCGTTGGCCAAATCGGCGGCGGAACGGGTGTTGCGGTCAGCCCTTGCTGCACGCGGGAAGGTCGCCGCCCTTGCCGGAGCTGAGCGCCTCCAGGGACTGGCGGGCCTGGTGCAGGCTGTCCGCGCGAACGAGGCGGAGACCGTCGGGACGGGCGGCCAGGGCATCGGAGCAGTTGTCCTTGGGCGTGAGGAAGACCGTCGCGCCGGCGCGGCGGGCGGCGATCATCTTCTGCTGGATGCCGCCGATCGGGCCGACCTTGCCCTCGGGTGTGATCGTTCCGGTGCCGGCGATGAACTTGCCGCCGGTCAGCGACTCGGGCGTGAGCTTGTCGACGATCGCCAGCGAGAACATCAGGCCGGCGCTCGGGCCGCCGATGTCGCCCACGCTGATGTTGATGTCGAACGGGAACTTGTAGTCGTCGGCCAGCACCACGCCCACGACCGCCCGGCCGGCGTTGCTCGGAGAGGCGACGGTGGTGAGCTTGACCTTCTGCTCCTTGCCGCCGCGCTTGATCGTCAGCTCCACCGGGTCGCCGACCTTGCGCTTGGACATCAGCTCGGTGACCTTGGCGACGCTGGTGACCTGCGTGCCGTCCACCGCCACGATCTCGTCGTTCGGCTGGAGCTTGCCCTCGGCCGGCATGCCCTTCTGCACCTGGTCCACGACCACCTGGGTGCTGACCGGCTTGCCGAGCTCGTGCAGGGCGGCCGCCTCGGCGTTCTCCTGCGAGTCGCGCATCTGCCGGGTGTTCTCCTCGTCCACCTGCTGCTGCGACTCGTTCTTGGGGAAGATCGTCTCCTCGGGGACGATAGCGGTGTCGTCCTCGAGCCAGCCGCGCAGCGCCGTGAACAGGTCGATCCGGTTGCCCGGCCCGCCCCGGTAGGTGACCGTGGTGAAGTTCAGATGCCCGCTGTCGGGATAGGTCTGCGGCGCCCCCGCCCCACTGATCTTGATGAGCGGCTCACCCTTGTCGTTGGTGCCGAGCGTGTTGCTCGTCGGGCCCGGCATGAGCGCGACGTACGGCACGGGCATCAGCGAGCCCACAAGGACCAGCACGAGGACGAGCACGCTCGCGATGGTGAGCGTGGCGGCACGACGAGACATGGCGGAAAGCCTATGCGCAGTGGGCCCCTCAGCAGGCCCCGACCCACTCGTCGCCGCCGTCGGAGAACGACTGGTGCTTCCAGATGGGCACCTGCGCCTTGAGATCGTCGATCAGCCGGCGGCACGCCTCGAACGCCTCCGCGCGGTGCGGGCAGGACGCCGCCACGACCACGGCGAGGTCGCCGATCTCCAGGTCACCGACGCGGTGGACCGCCGCGAGCGCCCGTACAGGAAAGTCCGCGGCCACCTTCTCCATGACCGCGCGCAGCTCGCGTTCCACGCTCGGGTGGGCGCTGTAGGACAGCCGGCTCACCGCCCGCGCGTGGTCGTGGTCGCGCACCGTTCCGACGAACACGGCCGTGCCGCCGGCGGCCGGGTCGCCGACGGCGTTGAAGACCTCGTCCACCGACAGCGGCGTCTCCCGGACGCCGATCAGCCGGATCACGTCCGCGTCGTTCATGACCTCGCTCACAGGACGCAGGGTACCCGGCACCCGGCTCGCCCCGTTCCTCCCGATAGCGCGACGCGTCACCGCCCGGGGCACCCGGGCGGTGACCACACGGGCCCCGGCGGGCCGGGCGTGGATCAGACGGGCTCGGCGGGTTGGTCGGGGAGGTCGGGGTCGAACGTGGCGCTCAGCGCCTCGGCCAGCGCCGGGACCAGGTCGGGGCCGACCAGGACCTCGTCCTCGGCCTCGTGCCGCCGCAGGCGCAGCGCCGCGTGGCGGGTGCCGTCGCGCAGGACCCCGACCACCATGCGGACGTCCTCGCGCTTGGGGTGCTGGGCGGCCCACTGGGCGGCCTCGGCCTCGTCGTCGGGGATCTCGTCCTCGGCGTCGGGCGGCAGGACGACCCGTTCGATCACCAGGGCGCAGCCGGCGACCGTGTCGGGCCAGGCGATGGTGGCCAGGGCGTCCTCGACACCTGCCTCCTCGGGCAGGGCGGGCTGTTCCAGGGCGGCCAGGGTGTCGGTGTCGGGGGGCAGCCCGAGCTCTGCGGCCAGATCCGGCTCCGCCTTCCTCAGCTCTGCGCTCTGCACGAGCGCGTAGAGCTTGGGCGGGGCATCCCACCCCTCTTGGGCGGAATGGCGTTCGAGATCCAGCACGACTTCTTCCAGAAGACTCACGCGCCCATCTTTCCCCCATTCGAGAGAAGGAAAGGCTGGAACCCCCCGGCAAGTAGGTAAGTTGCATAGACAGCACCGGCGAGGGGTCCGGTGGGCATGACCTGGATCGGAGAGGCTCTTGACCTTCCGGACTCCCGGAATCGGGCGGCGGCTCGGGACCGGCCGGACGCGGCTGGTCCTACCTGTGCTGGTGGCACTGGCCGCGCTCCTGATCGCCTACTTCGTCTTCGCCCACATCTGGACCAGCCTGCTCTGGTACAAGTCGGTCGACTTCGAGTCGGTCTACACCACGCAGCTGTGGGCCAAGCTGGTGCTGTTCTTCGGCGCGGGGCTGCTGATGGCGCTGGTCGTCGGCGCCAACATGGTGATCGCCTACCGGCTGCGGCCCGCGTACCGGCCGCTCTCGGTGGAGCAGCAGGGCCTGGAGCGCTACCGCACGGTGATCGATCCGCGCCGCCGGTTGATCAGCGGCGCCCTGCTCGCCCTGCTGGCGCTGCTGACCGGATCGTCGATGGCCGGGCAGTGGCCGACGTTCCTGGCGTTCCTGCACCGGACCTCGTTCGGCGTCAAGGACCCGCAGTTCCACAAGGACGTCTCGTTCTACGTCTTCACCTACCCGTTCGTCCGGATGATCTTGGGCGCGGTGTTCGCGACCATCATCCTGTCGATCCTCGCCACCGTCGTCGTGCACTACCTGTACGGCGGGCTCCGGCTGCAGGGGCCCGGCGACAAGGCCAGCGGCCCGGCCAGGGCGCATCTGTCGGTGCTGGTCGGGATCTTCGTGCTGCTGAAGGCGTTCGCCTACTGGTTCGACCGCTACGGGCTGGTCCACAGCGAACGCGGGGTGGTCACCGGCGCCTCGTACGCCGACGTCAACGCGCTGCTGCCGGCCAAGACGATCCTGGCCCTCATAGCGATCATCTGCGCGGCGCTGTTCTTCGTGAACATCACCCGGCGCGGCATGATGCTGCCCGGCGTCGGCTTCACGCTGCTGGTCGTCTCGGCGATCCTGGTCGGCGGCCTCTACCCGCTGCTGATCCAGCAGTTCCAGGTCAAGCCCGACGAGCAGGCCAAGGAACGCCAGTACATCGCCCGCAACATCGCAATGACCCGCAAGGCCTACGGGGTCGAGTCCACCACGATCAGCCAGTACGGCGGCACGCCCGAGACCGACACCAAGAAGCTGCAGAACGCCGCGGACGGGCTGACCGACGTGCGGCTGCTCGACCCGAACGTGATCAGCCCGACGTTCCAGCAGCTCCAGCAGAAGCGGCCGTTCTACAAGTTCCCCGACACCCTCGACGTCGACCGCTACAAGATCGGCGACAAGTCGCGGGACGCCATCGTGGCCGTCCGGGAGCTGAGCGGAGCGCCCTCGGGGCAGCAGAGCTGGGTCAAGGACCGGATGGTCTACACGCACGGCTACGGGTTCGTCTCCGCCGACGGCGGCCAGATCGCCGAGGGCGGCACGCCGCAGTTCCTGACCAAGGACATGCCGACCACCGGCACCGACAACAAGCCGCCCACGGGCTCGCTGCGCATCGACAAGCCCCAGATCTACTTCGGCGAGCAGTCCAACAACTACTCGGTCGTCGGCGGCGACGACCAGCAGGAACTGGACTACCCGAGCGACAGCGCCTCCGGCCAGGCCGACACGACCTACACCGGCAGCGGCGGCGTCCGGGTCGACTCGTTCCTGCGCAAGTTCCTGTTCGCCACCAAGTTCCAGGACAAGAACCTGCTGCTCTCGGGCGCGATCAAGCCGGGCGCCAAGATCCTCTACAACCGCAACCCGCGCGAGATGGTGCACCGCGCCGCCCCCTGGCTCACCCTGGACGGCAACCTCTACCCGGCCGTCGTCGGCGGCCGCATCCTGTGGATCGTGGACGGCTACACCACGTCCAACAACTACCCGTACTCCGAGAGCATGAGCCTCGGCGACGCCACCCGCGACACCATCACCGACACCCGGTCGGCCGTGGCCAAGCAGGCCAACGACCACATCAACTACATGCGCAACTCGGTCAAGGCGACCGTGGACGCCTACGACGGCACGGTCCGGCTCTACCAGTGGGACGACCAGGACCCGATCGCCAAGACCTGGATGAAGGTCTTCCCCCACACGGTCGAGCCCAAGAGCGCCATCGACAAGGTCCCGGGCCTGATGGACCACTTCCGCTACCCGCAGGACATGTTCAAGGTCCAGCGCCGGATCCTGACCAACTACCACGTCACCCAGCCCGACGCGTTCTACGGCGCCCAGGGTTTCTGGCAGGTCCCGCAGGACCCGACGTCGCAGAGCAGGATCCAGCCCCCGTACTACCAGAGCGTGCAGATGCCCGACGCGGCGGCGCCGCAGTTCTCGCTGACCTCGGCCCTGACGCCCAAGGGGAACACCAACCTGGCGGCCTTCATGGCGGTCGACTCCACGCCGGGGCCCACGTACGGCAAGATCCGCGTCCTGGAGCTCCCGCGCAACCAGACGACCGAAGGCCCGGTCCTTGCGCACAACGCGCTGACGAGCGATTCAGCCGTCGGGCAGCAGCTGTTCCCGCTGAACCAGAACGGCAACAAGACGCTGTACGGCAACCTGCTGTCGCTGCCCTTCCAGGGCGGCATCCTCTACGTCGAGCCCGTCTACGTTAAGCCCGCGAGTTCGACCTATCCGATCCTGCGCAAGGTGCTGGTCCGCTTCGGGGGCAAGAGCGCCATCGGCGACACCCTCCCCGCCGCCCTGGATTCGGTCTTCGGCGGCGACGGCACCGCGCCCACCCAGGGCACCGGTGACCAGACGGGCGCCGGCAACGGCCAGCTGAGCCCGGCCGTCCAGGCGGCGATCATCGAGCTCGACAAGGCCCTCAGCGACTTCCAGAAGGCCCAGAGCAAGAGCGACTACACCGCCATGGGCGAGGCCTGGAAGCGGATCACCGCCGCCCGCGACGCCCTGTCGGCCGCCCAGCAGGCCGCCGCCAAGGCCAAGCCCGCCCCCACGGCGTCCCCGACCCCGTCAACGACTCCCACCCCGTCGACGACCCCCTCCACCACCCCAACCGGCTGACCCCGGCCCTGTCCACCTCGCCGACCATGTGCGCAGCCACCGCCACCACGCACGCGAGCGCGACCGAAGGTCTAGCCGAGGAACGAGGCTAGATCGCGAAGCGATGCAGCGCTCGCCCAAGCCCGGTTAGGGCGAGCCGCCAGGCGAGCCCGTGGGCCGGGATTGTTCAAATACGGCGGCGCTTGCGGGCTCGGCGGATGGCCGCGGCGGCGCCCACGGCGGCGAGGGTGGCACCGGCGGCGGTGGCCATCGTGGCCTCCTTGCCGCCCACGCGGCGGCCGACGACGGCGTGGCGGCCTGCGGTCTCGTCCATGAGGACGCGCAGGGCGGTGGCGTTGTCGTACAGCGGCTTCCAGCCCGCGTCGCGCAGGCGGGCGCAGTCGACCACCCACGGGTAGGCGACATAGTGCAGGTCGGTCGCGGGCGCGGGCGTCATGCCGAGGCGGTGCAGGCGCTGGGCCATGCCGAACGTCACCGAGGCGGGCAACTCGAAGCCGCGCTTGCCGGTGATCTCCATGACCTCCTCGGCGCCCAGCCAGCCCTCGCAGCCGACGCCGACGGGCCCGGCCAGATCCTCGACGATCACCAGCTCCAGGGCGGCGGCCAGGTCGTCGACGTGGCAGAACTGCCAGGCGGGCGTGCTGCCCTTCACCGTCAGCAGGCGCGGCGCCTCGAAGTGGCGGGTGACCACGGTGTCGATGCCCGGCCCGACCAGCGCGGCGGGGCGGACGACGGTGATCTCCAGGCCCGGGTGGGTGACCGGCGCGTTGGCGGCCAGGTCCTCGATCTCCAGGTAGTCCCCGGCGATGCTGGTGTTGGCCTCGGCCAGCAGCGGGGCGTCCTCGTTCAGCGGCACCTCGTTGTCGGGGCCCGCCCCGAACACCATCGCGCTCGTGACCAGGACCACCCGGCGGACCCGGGCGGCGGCCGCGGCCGTCACCACCGTCTGCGCGCCGCGGACGTTGTGGGTACGGCGTTCGCGCGGATCGAGGTCCGGCGACCGTTCCAGGTCCAGGTTGACGATCACGTCGACGTCCGACAGCCGGTTGGACAGCAGCGGGTCCCGCACGTCCACCACGCGCCATGTGACGCCGGGCACATCGCCGCGGTGCGCGTCGATCGCGACGACCTTCTTCACTTCTTCCCGCTCGGCAAGCCTTCCGGCCAGCAGCCGCCCCGCCCCGGACGACGCGCCGGTGACGGCCACGACCGGGCCCTTGCTACGCCGAGGGCGAACCTTGCCCGTTGCCACGGAGGTGCCCCCTTCCTTGTGTACGCGAGTCCGCCGGGACCGGCTAACGTTGCGGATATGAGCCCATCATGCATCCCAGGGGCAAACCGATGAGTGACACTCCCTTCGGATTCAACCGTCCGGGAGACGGTGACGACGACAACAAGCCCCAGGATCCATTCAAGGGCATGGGCGGCGATATGCAGCAGTTCGCCGACATGCTGCACCGCTTCGCCGACATGATCGGGAGCCAGGGGGCTCCGGGCGAGGGCGGCCCGCTGAACTGGGACCTGGCCAAGAACATCGCCCGCCACCAGGTGGTCGAGCAGGGCGATCCGTCGATCGTGGACGCCGAGCGGCGCCAGGTCGAGGAGGCGCTGCGCCTGGCCGACCTGTGGCTGGACGAGGGCACCACGCTCCCCGCCGGGATCCAGAAGCCGCAGGCCTGGAGCCGGTCGGAGTGGATCGAGCAGACGTTGCCGGTGTGGTCCAAGGTCTGCGACCCCATCGCGACCCGCATGGTCGAGTCGATGGGCGGCGCCCTGGGCGGACCCGGCGAGATCCCTGCCGAGATGCAGGCGATGGCCGGTCCGCTGATCGGCATGGTCAAGCAGATGGCCGGGGCCATGGTCGGCGGCCAGGCGGGGCAGGCGCTCGGCGCGCTGGCCCGCGAGGTGGTCGGCTCGGCCGACGTGGGCCTGCCGCTGGCGCCCGCCGGGGTCGGCGCGCTGCTGCCCGCCGGGGTGGAGGCGTTCGGCGAGGGTCTTGAGGTCTCCGACGACGAGGTGCGGCTCTACCTGGCGCTGCGCGAGGCCGCCCACCAGCGGCTGTTCGCGCACGTGCCGTGGCTGCGCGCCCACATCCTGAGCGCGGTCGAGGACTACGCCCGCGGGATCACCGTGGACCTGTCCGGGATCGAGCAGGCCGTTCAGGGGCTGGACCTGTCCAACCCCGAGGCCGTCCAGGAGGCGCTGGGCGGCGAGATCAGCCTCCAGCCCGAGGAGAGCCCGCAGCAGAAGGCCGCGCTCGCCCGCCTGGAGACCTCGCTGGCGCTGGTCGAGGGCTGGGTCGACACGGTGGTCAACGAGGTCGCCGAGGGCCGGCTGCCCGGCGCGGTCAAGCTGGCCGAGGCGGTACGCCGCCGCCGCGCGACCGGCGGTCCCGCCGAACGCACGTTCGCCACGCTGGTCGGCCTGGAGCTGCGCCCGCGCCGCCTCCGCGAGGCCGCCGCGCTGTGGCGCACGCTCACCGAGGTGCGGGGCGCCTCCGGCCGGGACGCGATCTGGGAGCACCCGGACCTGCTGCCCACCGCCGAGGACCTGGACGACCCGGACGGCTTCGTGCACGGTCGCGAGGACGGCCTGTCCGACCTGGACATCTCCGCCCTCACCGACCCCGACAAGGCCAAGGAACTCGACGCCAAGGGCGACGCTGAGGACGAGGACGGCAAGGACGACGACGGGAAACCGGAGTCGTGAGCTACCGCCCGCGCACGCGGCTGAACGGCTGCCTGATCGATCCCGGCTCGGCCGCGCACAGGCGCCGTTCCGCCCGTTCGGCCCTCTGCTGGCAGCGCCCGCTCGACCATGAGCGCCGGCGCCGCCACCCCGCCAACTCGCTCTACCCGCGCATCGGCCGCACGTGACCCTGCACGCCGACGCGATCACGGTGCTCGAGGCCTACCGGCCTTCGGGCGCGGGTGGCGCCGCCGGCGCGGGTGGCGCCGCCGATCAGGAGCGCCTGCGCGAGGAGTTCCTGCGGCATCTGGACGAGCACGCCGACGGGCTGTGGAAGGCGTGCGCGCCCGGCCACATCACCGCCAGCACCATGGTCCTGGATCCCACCGGGACCCAGGTCCTGCTGACGCTGCACAGCAAGGTCAAGATGTGGCTCCAGCTCGGCGGCCACTGCGAGCCCGGGGACGCCACGCTCGCCGGCGCCGCCCTGCGCGAGGCCACCGAGGAGTCGGGGATCGAGGGCCTGGAGCTGCGACCCGACCCGGTCCAGCTCGACCGCCACCAGGTCTTCTGCCACCCCGAGGGCACGTGGCATCTGGACGTCCAATACGTCGCCCACGCCCCGGAGAACGCCCGCCACGCGATCAGCGACGAGTCCGATGATCTCCGCTGGTTCCCGGTCGACGCCCTGCCCGACCTCACCGACGACGCCGTACGCCGTCTTGTTGCCTGCTCTCGCGGCATAGGCCCCCTCGCCTAGCGGCTCGGTCCCGAACCGCGCGAGTGGCGGGGCTGGGGGCTCAGCTCAGGGAGCGCGCTTGCGTGCGGGGCTGGGGGCTCAGGTCAGGGGGTGGCCCTGCAACAGGGCGCGGGTGTTTTCCCAGCCCTCCAGGCCTGGGTCGAGGAAGCGCAGGTCCTCGGGTGTGCGGAGGCGATGCCAGCCTGGGCCCTGGGGGATCTGCCCTGGGCGGGGTGCCGCGGCGCGCAGCCGGGCCAGCGTGTCGTGGGCGTCCAGGCCCGTGTCCTTGAGGGCTGAAGCGAGCCAATCCTCCAGCGGGAGGCGGGCGGCCAGGGCCACCAGTCCCCCGTTCTCCGCCTGGCAGGCCGCCGCCGGGGCGTTTCCCAGCGAGCGGAAGAGCTTGCCGATCAGCAAAGGCGGCAGGTCAGGCGCGTCATGGGCGACCAGGGCGGCCTCGGTGGCTCCCAGCGCGTGCAGTTCGGCGAACGCCTCGGCCGGCGTTCCGGCCCGGACGATCGGCGTGCCCGGCCAGGTGACCGCCTCCGCGTCGGGCTGGTGGGGCGGGTCGAGGACCAGCGCCGTGGTGACCAGCTCAAGGCCCGCCGCGACCTCGTAGGTGTCCTCCAGCAGCGCGAGGCGGAACTCGTCGGGGTCGATGCCGGGCGGGGCCTGCCCGCCGGGGTACGCCAGGACCGCGACGAACCGGGTCATCCAGCGACGCCGTAGTCGTTCGCGTCGGCTTCGGCAGCCTCGTCCTCATGGGGAAGGTGCTCGGCCGCCGCGACGCCCTCCAGGTAGCCGCGGGCCCGCTCGGTCTTCGGGTAGTGGCCGACCAGCTCCCAGAAGTCCGCGCCGTGCCCGGGGATCAGCAGGTGGGTCAACTCGTGGACCAGCACGTAGTCGACCACCCAGCTGGGCATGCCCCGCAGCCGCGTGGAGAGCCTGATCGTGCCGTCGTCGGGCGTACAGGAGCCCCAGCGGGTCCGCTGGTTGCTCACCCAGCGGACGCTCGTCGGCACCGCACGGCCGCCCAGATGGCGACGGGAAAGCTCCAGGGCCCGAGCCTCGAGATCGGAGTCACTGGGCCGCCTCCGGCGCTCTCGCTCGGCCAGCCGCTCCAGTATGGTCGCGATCCACTGCTCTTCCTCGGCCTTGCTCAGCCTCGACGGAAGCATCACCACGACCTTGTCCCCGTCGCGATACGCGGACACCGTCCGCCGACGTCTGGTGCTGCGGCGGACCTCTACGTTGGGGGGCACCCCAGAACCGTACCCAAAAATTTGCGCCCTCCACAGGGGGTGGGCGGCATCATCCCAGGTCAACCGAGGTGTTTTTGCCCGTCCCCAAAGAGTTTCCACAGAATCTCCCCCTGCTTTCCACACCAACACCCCGGCGCGTCCCCAGGAGCCTCCACATGCTGTCCACACGGGCCCGTTGACGGCCCTGCGGCCCGCTCCTACTGTCGGGCTCCAGGACGGCTCCGGCCGCCGGGCACCCGCTTCGTCAAGGGGAAGGGAGGCGGGCGCCCCGGCGGCCGGAGCTTCTCCTTGTAGTCAATTGGGTACGTACGGTGACAGTCGACTACAGGGGGCAAGGTGAGCAAGGGCAGCAAGCACGAGGAGCCCATCGAGGGCGTACCCCTCTCGCCTGAAGAGAGCGCACAGCGATCGGCCGCCGCCCGCATCGGCGGCGGCGTGGCCGGGGTCGTCGCGGGCCGCATGGCGGGCCGCGTCTTCCGTCCGGTCGCCCGCAAGGTCTCCCGCCGCTTCGGCCTCCCGGCCGATTCGGTCACGCGGGTGATCGAGGTCGCCACGCCGGTGGTCGCCGCCCTGATCGCCGGGCAGCTGGCCAAGCGCAAGGCCCACAAGCAGTCAGGGCCCCCGCGCAACGAGGGCCCGGGCGCCATGTCCCTGGTCCCCCGCCAGGAGTCGGCCCGCCAGCACGGCGGCCTCTGACCTGGTTCTATTCGCCGGTGAAGGTGGGGCGGCGCTTCTCTCGTTGGGCGGTGAGGCCCTCGACCATGTCGCGGGAGCTCATCGTGACGGGCTGAGCCAGGGACTCCCAGCGGAGGGCCGATTCCATGTCGGGGTGGCCGCCGCCGGAGAGGGCCACCTTGGTGAGGCGGGTGGCGATCGGGGCCTGGGCGGCGATCTGCTCGGCGACCTTGAGGGCCTCGCCGAGGACCTGCTCGCGCGGGACGGAACGGTTGACCAGCCCGTACGCCTCGGCTTCGGTGCCGGTGACGGCGCGGCCGGTGAACAGGAGTTCGCGGGCGAGCGGGAGCCCGGCCACCTCGGGGAGCAGCCAGGTGGTGGCCATGCCGGGGTGCAGGCCCAGCGCGGTGAACGGGACGAGCATCTTGGCGTCGGAGGCGGCGTACCGCAGGTCGCAGGCGAGGGCCAGGGCGAAGCCCGCGCCCACGGCGTGGCCGTTGATCGCGGCGATGGTCGGGACCTCGAGGGAACGGATCGTCAGCCAGGTCCGGTAGTACTCGAGCATCCGGTCGCGCAGCGGCGGGACCTTGATCGCATTGGTGTCCGCCAGCCAGGACAGGTTGCCTCCGGAGGAGAAGGCGCTGCCGGCGCCGGTCAGCACGACACAGCGCAGGGCCTGGTCGGCACGCAGGCCCGCGATGGCGTCCTTCCACTCGGCGGTCATCTCGTCGGACATCGCATTGCGCCGGTCAGGGTCGTTCAGGGTGAGAACGGCGACTCCGTCGGAACGCTTTTCCAGCAGCA
>Ga0207658_10002632_pt1 | contig 13021 bp, 11 predicted proteins | sample KBSS33metaG_FD_184322 | JGI IMG/M metagenome (GOLD analysis project Ga0207658, IMG submission 184322) | Switchgrass rhizosphere microbial communities from Kellogg Biological Station, Michigan, USA - KBS S3-3 metaG (SPAdes) (version 2) | ecosystem: Host-associated > Plants > Roots > Rhizosphere...
TAACTTGGTTTGTTCCAGCTGATGTTCCTGTGCCAGAAATTGTACGTGAAACACCGTTTCCACTGATTTGAACTGATGCTGATGTTGCAGCCATGTTCAATGTGTAGAAAATTGTTGTTGATTCGTTGTTTGTAGGGTTGAAGCTTGATGGACTTGCATAAACATTTGTCACGATCGGAGCTTGGTTGTTGTTACCACCACCGTTTGTAATTGTTACTGTGCTTGTTCCTGAGTTTGAACCAAAAGCGTTTGTAGCAGTTACAGTTACTGTATAAGTTCCAACTGGGAAGTTTACGCCGTTGATATCTTTACCGTTGAAAACTACTGAGTTTGTACCAGAAGCTGTTCCACCAGTAATTGTACGAGTAACACCGTTTCCACTGATTTGAACTGATGCTGATGTTGCAGCCATGTTCAAATTATAAGTAATCGTTGTTGATTCGTTGTTTGATGGGTTAAAGCTTGATGGATTAACTGTTACTGAAGTTACTTGAGGAGCTTGGTTGTTGTTTGTTCCGTAATCAACAGCGAATGCAGCTGAATCCAAAGATCCAACAACAACGTTTTGAGCGTTTACCAAATCAACATGAGCTTTATAGTTTCCGGCTGGAACCAATACTGAGCCGTTTTTGCCGTTCCAATCAAGGAAGTAATCGTTACCAGCAGTTACTGGAGATGATGCAAAAGTTGAAACTGCTACATTGTTTGAATCAAGAATTTTTACAACAGCATTTGTTGCAGCACTTACTGAATAATGAATGCGGTTAGTTGTAGTGTTTGGATTGAAAGTTGTTTTTTCTGCGTAAACATAAAGAACTTGTGGGTTCTGTTGTTGTGTAGCATAAGCCACAGTTACAGGTACGTTTGTAACATATGGGTTTGTCATTGAGCTGTTTTTACCAGTGAAACGGATTGTATAGTTTCCTGGAGCAACAACTGTTCCGTTTACTTTTCCATTCCAACTGATGGTGTAAGAACCAGCGTTTTGAGTGAAAGGTGAAGTTGTGAGTTCTGCTAAAGCTGTAGTGTTATTGCTTGGACTCCAAACCTGGATATCAAGGTTTGCTTGTGAGTTCAAAGAATAATTTACAGTTGTTGTTTGAGTGTTTGGATCAAAAGGGTTTGGTGAAGCATTTCCAGCTGTAATAACAACCGGTTGTAATGATGGATCAGAAGTTACTGCGATGTTGTCTTGTGCAGTATATTGTTGACCATTGCTATCAGCTTGCGCTGTAATAAGGTATTGGTAATTACCGTCAGTAACGAGAGTGTTGCTGCCGTTCAAACCGTTCCAAGTCATATCGTATGTACCAGCAACGAGGTGAAGACCTGAGTTGTGGAGAAGACGGTTTACTGATGTTCCATTTTGCATGATGTCCAACCAAACTGTAGCTGGAGCAGTCAAATTAAAATGAATAGTTGTTTTTTCGCCATTGCTTGGCTTAAAACTTGTTGGAGTTGCAGTAGCACCAGTAATGATTGTACTGCTTGGACTATAAACAGCAGCCAATAAAGCTGGGCTAACTGTAGTTGCAGCCACAACCTGAGTTGGAGTAGCTGTATTTGAAGAACTAAATGTTAAAGCCGAAGCGGCTGGGACTGAAGTTGTAACTACCACGAGAGCTAAACTCATGACAGCCACGGATTTCTTGAACCATTGTGATGCAAATTGCAACATTGTGGAGGGAATATGGAATAAATAAATTAATTGTATATATATGGGAAGTACGGCCCTGTTCCTATGCCGTGCAACTAGTCTTAATCACTAAACCGCTTTCGCATTACAAGAAAATGTCTTTTTTACCATTTCAAGAGAGGGATAGTAGTGTTTATTGTTTAGTTTGTCAAGTTTGTTTTTTAATTCACAAAGTTAGGTTATACATTTTTATTCTCCACCTCAACTGAAAGAAAAGTGTTTAATGTTGACAAAGGGCTCTCTCTTCCATATATTTGTTGAGCTTTTGAGCACTATATTTCCAAATTTTCATCGTTACACCCTATGCCAATTATCAAATCAGCAAAAAAGAAAGCTCGTCAGGCTCTTACTCATTTCGACCGCAATCAAGCGACTCGTACAAAGGTAAAAACATTCATGAAAAAAGTTTTAACTTTGAGTAAAACAAAGCCGGAAGATGCTAAAAAACTTTTGTCTGAGGCTTATTCTGTTATTGATACAGCTGCAAAGAAAAATATTCTTCATAAGAACAATGCTGCTCACAAGAAATCTTTGTTGGCGAGATCAGTGAAGAATGTGAAATAGTTATCGGGTTTGTTTTGAATTTAAAGGGCCCCGCCGGAAGGCGGGGCTTTTTTGTTGTTGATCTTCAAAGTAGAGTAGACGTTTGGAGTTTATCTAAAATGCACTCACAAAATGTACAGCAAAAAGACAGCAAAATCGTGAGTGGGTTTCCTGTTGTTGAAGCCGGGTTTGTATATTAGAATCTGTGGAGTGAAATAATCTTCGCTCTCGGGCCAGTAGCTCAGTGGTTAGAGCAGTCGGCTCATAACCGATTGGTCGGTGGTTCAATCCCACCCTGGCCCACCAAAAATAAGCCACATCAAATAAAAAATCCAATTATGAATAAACACAAAAAAACACATGCTTTTTTAATAGTTGGATTTTCTCTACTTAGTGTTTTTTTATTATCGATTTACTTTTCTTATTTTCAAACTGATAAATTCTTTCTTTTAGAATTTGCTACAAATAAGCCGATAGCACATACAAAAGTACAAGTTAAGTTCGGAGAATACTGTGAAGGAAGTGATTATAATGATCCATTGAAGAGATTTGTAGATGATTGCGGACCAGATATTCTTTTTGATGGGATGACGAACTCAGATGGTTCGATAAACATTTCAAAGCGATACATTTCAAAAATTAATAATTCTTATGGTGCTAATGGGGGGCCAAACATGTCTTTTCTGAGCGAAATAACTATTGATGGCTATTCAAGGCTTATCAATAAGGCATTACTAGGAAATGAATTTAATAATGGGAAGAATTATACTTACTTCATACGTGATATTGATCAGACAAAGGTTTCTGCACAAATACCTTCAACAGTTTTGATTGCTGTTGATGAAAATGGATGGAACATCTTTAATGATGGAATGATCGAATTTCATTATCCAACAAAAACCAGTGATGAGAGCAGTTGGATCCTTGAGTCTTGCAATGCATATTCCGATCCTGAACCTAGTTGCTATTTGTTACGGAATCAAACAAAGGGGGAAGGTTCACTCAGCTTTTCAATTGAAAAGAATCCTGAAAAAGTAGATGCGCGTACTTGGATATCTCAGCAACCGAATAGTGCTGACTACAAGGACGTTCATGAAGTCTCGTATAATGGTCAAAAAGCAGTTGCATACACTCTTGTAGAATTCGATGGTCAGGTAAAAAGTAAGTATATCCTCTTCTCGAACAGCGATATCTTCGTAGTTGTCTACGACAATCTAATCTCTCAACTCCCTATTACAGAACAGGTACTGTCTACCTTTAAATTTATAAAATAGATCTTAGTATTGATGATGTCGGTCATTTTGGCCAAAAGAAAAAATAAAATTATCTGATTACCGTCTGGTTTTTTGGCTTAGCGAAAATTCCGATAAAAATGAAGAGCAAGCCGATAATTGCTGTACTGCCGGGTTCTGACCAGATGTTCAGAGGGTAATTGATTTCGGCGTCCGTGGGATTTGCAGGATCATAAATGACATCCACTTTGTCGCCGATTTTATATTTTGCTGGAGAGTCCATTGTTTTGGATTTGAATTCTTGGGTTTGTCCATCTAAAGCCGTAAAATCGACAATTGGAATGTAATAATGGGAATTTCGAAAGTCTGTTTCTGCTGTTCTGACAATGGTTCCGGAAACGATTTTTGTTTTGCTTACATACGCGAGTTTTTGCAGTGCAGAAGGCACTCCAGAAGCCATGATGATAATGCCGATAATGATGATAATCCAGCTGCCTTTATGGTTCATTTGTATTAAATTATTGGTTGAATTTAATTTAGCATTTTAGTTTTATTGTCACAACTATCACCTTTTGCTACTATGCGCCCCTGTTATTAGTGAAAAAATATGTCTCAAACATTGTTAAAACCTACAATTGATCAAGATTTTAAGCCATTTCAGGTTTTGGAAGCTGCTGAGTTTTCCCAACAAATTTTATGGGATATTCAAAATGCCAAAGATTTTATTTTCATAAAAAGTTTTTTGTGGCGGAATGATGAGGCTGGCCGAGAACTTGCTGGAGCGCTTTTGGATGCGGCAAATCGAGGTGTTCAAATTTATATTATTAAAGATAAAAAAGGCGCGGTTTTTGAATATGGTGAAGGAAATGGGCAAAGTTTTTTTCATGATGAGCCTTTGACTGATCCGATTGCATTTGGCCAATCGAGAATTATTCGTCATTATTATCAAACGGAAACAGATCCTCCTGCCAAAAATGAGATGCTTGATGATTTTGTCACTCATCGCGGAATCGAAGCACTATATGATTATAAACTCAGCGATCACTCAAAAGTTATCGTCATTGATGGGAAAATTTCTTTTACAGGTGGCATCAATTTTGGGAGCAATGAGTTTCATCATCAATTTTCTCCTGATGATAAAAGGTTGATTGATTATATGGTGAGAATAGAAGGAAAAAGAGAAGCTCAAGCTTTGTTGAAAACATTGGATGGTACGGTTGAACCGGCTGATGAAGAAGGCTTGGATGTGACGTTTATTCACGAAATTGAATTTGGAAAAGCCAGAATCAATCAGGATTTGGCGAGATTTATTATTGAAACAAGAGGTCAAATGCGGCAGATGATTGCTTTTCATTCTGAACCGGAATATTGCGAAGCAATTGCGGGTTTATTGGTTCATGGAGTTCCTGCAACCCTTATTACTCCAAGCAGACCTTCTACAAACCGCTATAGTAACCCGATTTTTTTGAAAAAACTGGCCGCAATTTCGCAACGAAAGGGTGATTTAAATGTGGCATTTCATCCTCAAACTTTTCATGCAAAAATTGTTCATGATGATGAAAGGGCTCGTCTTGGCTCACAAAATCAATCGATGCCGGATGGATTGGTTGCGGAAACTGTCATTCATACGGAAAAACCTGAATATGTTGCAAAAATAAAAGAGGTTGTTGATAATGAACAAGCCCGCTGTGAAATTTTCAGTGGTCGTGATTTGCAGGAAATTTTAAAAGAACGTTATCCTTTTTGGTCCAATTTGGATCGGATTGCGATTGAAAGAACAGGTTTGGCTGCGGAACATACCGTTGCCAGAAGAAAGACCAAAAAAGTTAATGCACATCGAAAAATTTGCCGCGAACTTATCGCGAAGGTTTTGAAGAAGATGGAATAAATAAAAAACGCCGTTGAATGCAATCGAACGGCGTTTTCCTTTATTGTAGTGGTATTATTTTGAATCCTTCTTTGCAGCCTTCTTCTTTTTTGGCTTTGGGGTTTCTTCTGATTTTTCCATCGGAGCTTCTTCAGCAAAAACTTCATTTAATTCTTCCTGTTTTTTGTCTTTTTTGGAAGATTTTTCAGTAGCTTTTGGTGCGCCTTCTTTTATAACCGGAAGTTGCATTTTCTCACCAGTCAACATTTCCAAGGCTTTCATAATTCGATCGAGTTTAACGTTGATCACGTTTAATTGTTCTTTTTGTTCAACGGACATAGACGCGGATTGAGCTGGAGCAGCTTTGTTTCCTTTGAAAGAGTCCTTGAATGAATCTTTTCCAAAACATTGATTGCAATATACTGGTTTGTCGCCTGATGGACGGAAAGGAACTTCGCATGGTTTTCCGCATTCATCGCATACAGCTTGGAACATTTGTTTTTCACCAAATCTGTCGTTGCGATCGTTACGGTCATTGCGTCCACGTTTTTCGTAGGAGTTTCCGTAGTCGTTGTTGTCATAATTTTTCTCGCTGGATTTTTCAAAACCGCCTCCGTTATTTTTGAAACAATCATTACAGAACACTGGCTTTTTACCATTTGGTTTGAATGGTACTTCGCATGATTTTCCGCAATCACTACATGTTGCATGATGCATTTCCGGTCTACCACCGTCACGTCCTCCAAAACCACCTCCGAAGCTCTTTTTGAATCCTCCACCTCCGAATTTTCTGTCTCCTCCACGTCCACCTCTGTCTCTGTTATCACGATTGAAATTTGGCATGTTTAAAATAAAAATGAATGGACTGCAGTGTATGCTAATAACTTTCAAAAGGCAATTAGATTAATATTATCCATCTTTTTTACTGTTTTGACAAAAAATTTTTAATTCGTATAATGCGGTTCGATTTTCAAGATTTTTTGAAAATGCTCATTAAAAAATGGGACTGATAATTACCTGTTACGCAGTTTCATGCGTAAAAGGGGAAACGGCCGGGTGCTGTTTCTTGTTGAGCAGCGCTTAGCTTGCTTACTTTTCCTTGAAATCTCTTCGTGTCAGGTAGGTTGTTAGTCTTACTTCGTAGGCTTTGTGGCTTTTGGGTCGCTGTTCGTTGTGAACGTTCGTTTCTGGGGAGGTTTTCGATGCGACGTCGTGATGCTGATGTTCGAGGGGAGTCAGTGGACGATTTGGATCGGGATGGTCCGCCCGAGTCTGGTCGTATGACGAGGCCGCGCGATCGGCGTGGCAGGTCTACGACGGAGACGCACCGCGATGGTCGTGGTGGACGTGGGAGCCCGAAGGTAAAGCGGTCTGCGCGGCAAGGTGCGAACTGCGCCATCCGTGCGAGCCGCCGCTAGTCTGCGCGGCCATTGAGGCCAACCTAAAAAGCGGCCCGGGCGAACGAAAGTTCAGCCCGGGCCGCAACACCTTTTTCAAACTAAAAAATTTAGACCACTTTTTTATCCGGATTTGCCGGAGGTGCTGGAGGATTATTTTTATCCTCAGCATTTAACGAAGCGTACATTCTTGGAATGTTTGCGACGTATTTTTGAGTTTCGCCAATCGGAGGAACACCATTCCATTTATCAACTTTGCCCGGGCCGGCATTGTATGCAGCCAAAGCAAGGACGACATTTCCTTTATATCTTCTGGTTAATTCACCAAGGATTTTTGCTCCCGTCATAATACTTTTTTCGGGATTAGCACGGTCATCGCGAGGGTCTAATTCAAGTCCGCCATTTTTTACTCGAACTGGATCATAAATATTTTTCATGCCATAACCACGTGCTGTGTTTGGCATAATTTGCATTAATCCCCCTGCACCTGCAGGAGAAACAATGTTTGGATTTCCCCCAGATTCTTGCATCATCACCGACATGATGAGATTTTTGGGAACGCCATAGGTTTGTGAAGCTTGTTCAATAAACGGCATAAATCTTTCCATTCTGCCGCGAATATTTGCGTTCAATGCTTTGTTGAAACTTGTTCCACTGTCAGCCATTTCTTGAGGTTGGCCTGCTTGTTTTGGTTGTTGTGCGATAGCTGGTTGTTGCGGAGCCTGTTGGGTTTTATCCAAAATTGCTGCTTTATATTTTTGAGCTTCTGCACTTTGTAAAAGAGCGGTTGAAGTGAATGGATTGAGATGAAATTCAAAATGCATCGGGTCCGGTCTCCCCCATCTTCCGCCCCAAACAAAGCCTAAACTTTCCATAACTTGAACAAATTTTTCAGGAACACGTTTGGTTGGATCCAAAGTACCCCATTCTTGTTTAAAGGCATTATCTCCAGGATTGATGTCACCAGCAACGCCATAGGCATGATAACTTTTTTGTGTTCCTTCGCGAATATTTCGATCTGCAAAAAACTGGAAATCCTTAATTTTATAATCAATTCCTGTAGCTTTCATTCGGGCTTCTGCTTCTTTAAGATATGGAAGCATAAGCAAATTCAGGCTACTGGAAATTTCTTTTCCCATAAATGTGATCGGCTGATTGGTTGTTGGGTCATAATGATTGAGGAATCTGCGGCTACCGATGGATTCCCAATAATTGCGATCAACCATATCGAATTCCTGATTTTCGATTTTCATTTTTCCTGCATTTGGAGCCGCTTCAAGACGTGGAGGAATCGCTACCTGGCGGGAACCAAGTTCCTGCTGGTTATAGTTTCCGTACAAAACTGTTTGGCGTTTTGGTGGATCGTAAACTTCCATTTTCTCACGGAAGACTTGTCGTTTCATTTCTGAATCTTGGTCGTTTTGGGTTTTGAGAATTTCAATTGTATCGCCACTAAAAACCGGAATATAGTTATAATTTTTATTTTCGAGAGCGGATTTTTCGTAATAACCAATACGACCCGTTGTTGGATTAATAGTTCTTACTCCTTCCAAAACCTGGCCTCCGGAAGTTGTCACACGAATTTCTTTGACAGTTGGTGGAAGTAAATCTCCTGCTCCAACGCGGCGTTCTGCTAAATCGTTACCGCCAAAATCTACACGGAAAACCATTTTTTCAGTCATGGCTTTATCTCGGTTTAGGTAAAGTGATGAAAGGAGGATATGTTTTTTATTAGGATCCTTTTCATTATCTTCTTTACTGACACCTGCACGACGAATATCTTCAACGGCTTCTGTTTGCTGCCATTGTTGGGTTTTATCTAAAAATTCCTTTTTTTGGGTTGGATCAACTTTTTCAAAAGCTTCGATGTACGTTTTTAAATCTGCGCCCATTTCGCCCATTTTAACGCGTTCTTTTCCTGGATTTGGGGCCTGAGCACCACCAGCCGAAGGCTGTTCGGTTGGAATAGGCTTGTTTTCTGGTAATGGTGGAGTTTTCCAGACAAATTTCATCATTTGCTTGTAACACAAGAATATCGTACTATTTTAGCATAATTTAAGCCTAAAAACCACTATGAAAGACAAAATCATGAAGTTCCACGAACGGGTCGAAATTGCTACAAAAATCTTTAATTTTGCCTTTTTTGTGGGAACGGTCTTAGTTTGGCTTTATTTAACGATTATTAGCCTTTTGACCCATCCTTTTGAGTTTGGGCTGTTGTGGAATGCTTTTAACGACATGTATGCTCAACTTTCGTTTAAAATAGGCTGTATTGTACTGATTGTGTTTAATGGAATGACGACGATCAGGTCGTTTTTGAACCAATATATGGAATTGAGCGAAAATCTGGCGCATGCTCATAAAACTAAAGAGATTTTGATGAAGGGGCTGAGTAAAAAATAAACATATTTAAACTTGAGCTGGGGTGCGACTTTTTTGAAGAACGCTTCGCGGTTTGCTTTGGCGAACATGTTCGCCGTCGCAAATGTCTCGGCATCATGATGCCTCGCCAGCTGCGCTCAGCAGATGTCTTCAAAAAAGTCGCACCCCAGCTCAATAGAAATGCATATTTTTTATTGAAGCGGCTTATCTTTTATTTCTTGCAGTAAATAGAATTGACATTCGTTGTTTTATCCCTTATCTTAGAGCCTCTTTTAATTAAGCCTAAATCAGTATGATTTCGGGATTGGCACCTAAAATAAGCGGTCAAAAAACAGAACAAAAGCATGGTTTTTTGCAATTTTCGCAGAAAACTGACTATGGTTTGTTTTTATTGATGGAATTGGCGAAGAACCAGGTGCAGAAGAATCAACTTTCCAAAGTTACGGGCGCGGAGCCGCTGAGTTTGCGGAATTTTGCCGAAAAAAACGGAATGTCGTTCTTTTTTATGCAAAAAGTGGCGTTTGAATTGCGCAAAGCTGGTTTGGTGACTGCGGATCGCGGAAAAAATGGCGGTTATGTTTTGGCGAAATCGGCGGATGAAATTACTTTAAAAGAGATTATCGAGGTTTTGGAAGGTCCGGTTTCGGTCATGCATTGTCTTGGTTCGGAAACGTTGATGACATGCTCACGCCAGCCGACTTGCCAAATGCGACATGGCTTGGGAACAGTCAACAAAGCCATCGTGAATATTTTTACTCAAACAACTTTATCTCATTTATTTCAATAAATTATGGATACGGAAAGACTTAATGACACAGCGCACAAAAAGATTGTTCAACCTTTGGATGGAAAATCTGGCATAAAAAATTTAAACACGAGTGCCGGCCCACGTGAACTTCCTGTGGTTTTTCACAAAGATGTGACCTTGGAAATTAAAAATCTTGGAGTTGCAGTTGAAGGAAAACAGATTTTGAAAGATTTTTCTTTGACGATTAAAAGTGGTGAAATTCATATTATCATGGGCCCGAACGGTTCTGGAAAATCAACACTTTGTAACGCGTTAATGGGTCACCCTAAATATGATATTACAGGCGGCGAAGCGTTGTTGAACGGCGTGAATGTTGTTGATATGGATCCTGAAAAACGCGCTCAGCTTGGGATGTTTTTGGCATTTCAATATCCGCGTGAAATTCCGGGAATTACGTTTGGTAACTTTTTGAGACATGCTGTGAATGCGGTTCAAAAAGCCAACGATCCGGAAGCGAAAGGTTTTGGTCCGGCGCAATTTGTGCCGATTGTTCAGAAGCAATTTGAAGTAGTGAAAATGAATCGTCAGTTTATTGGACGCAGTGTGAACGAAGGTTTTTCCGGTGGTGAAAAGAAACGTGCGGAAATTATTCAGATGTCTACGCTTCAACCAAAAATTGCGATGCTGGATGAAATTGATTCAGGTTTGGATATTGATGCCTTGAAAATTGTTGCTGAAGGAATTCAAAATGTTTTTGACCGAACAAACATGGGCGTTCTTTTGATTACGCATTACCAAAGAATTTTGAACTATTTGAAACCTCATTTTGTTCACATCATGGTTGATGGAAAAATTGTGAAATCCGGTGGAGAAGAGTTAGCTCGTGAACTTGAAACTGATGGTTATGAAAAATTTATCACGGCTTCAAAATTGGCTGCGGCGGCTTCTGAAAGCTCTGCAAACGTGGCGTGTGAAATTAAAAAATAATTTTTCTTCATTATTTAATTTGAATTATTGTGGCTACTGAATCAAAAGCAAAAATTGAGCAGAAGGAGTTAAGTCAAAAACTTACGGATTACCAACATGGTTTTCACGTTGAGACAAAGTCGATTTATAAATCGGCGAAAGGTTTGACGCGTGAAATTGTGGAAGAAATTTCTCGACAAAAAGATGAACCAAAATGGATGCTTGAATTGCGCTTGAAAGCTTTGGATATTTTTAATGCAAAGCCGATGCCAACATGGGGCGGCGATTTGAGCGGGATCGATTTTGGAAATATTCATTACTATATTAAGCCTTCAGATAGACCACAACGCAGTTGGGATGATGTTCCTGATGAAATCAAAGAAACGTTTGAACGTTTGGGAGTTCCGCAGGCTGAACGTCAGTTTTTGGCGGGAAGCGGTGCGCAGTTTGAATCAGAAATGGTTTATCATAATTTGCAGGAAAGTTTGTCGAAAAAAGGTGTGATTTTTGAAGGAACGGATGCGGCTTTGAAAAAATATCCGGAATTTTTTAAGGAATATTTTGGAACTGTGATTCCGGCAGCTGATAATAAGTTTGCGGCTTTAAATAGCGCAGTTTGGTCTGGTGGATCTTTTATTTATGTTCCAAAAGGCGTACATATTGAGCTTCCATTGCAGGCGTATTTCCGCATTAATGCGGAAAATATGGGTCAGTTTGAACGAACATTGATCATCGCGGACGAAGGTTCTTCCGTGCATTATGTTGAAGGTTGTACTGCACCAACGTATTCTTCGGATTCTTTGCATTCAGCTGTTGTGGAAATTATTGTGAAAAAAGGTGCGCGTGTTCAATATACAACGATCCAAAACTGGTCGAACAATGTTTATAATCTTGTGACGAAACGTGCGAAAGCTTTTCAGGATGCGACTATGTTCTGGTTGGATTGTAACTTGGGTTCGAAATTAACGATGAAATATCCGGCGGTGTTTTTGATGGAACCTGGGGCGAAAGCGGAAGTTCTTTCCGTGGCATTTGCAGGAAAAGGTCAGCATCAGGATGCTGGAGCAAAAGTGGTGCATATGGCTCCGAATACTTCTTCAACAATTACTTCAAAATCTATTTCCAAAGGTGGCGGACGAACTTCGTATCGCGGATTGGTTCGTGTGTATCCGGGTTCCAAAGGCGTGAAATCACGTGTGGCCTGCGATGCGCTTCTGCTTGATGAAAATTCACGTTCCGATACTTATCCAACAATGGATATTAATGAAGATGATGTTTCGATTGCGCATGAAGCAACTGTGAGCAAAATCGGTGAAGAGCAATTATTTTATTTGCGATCACGCGGTCTTAGCGAACAGGAAGCTGCGACGATGATTGTGAATGGATTTATTGATCCGATCGTGAAAGTTTTGCCGATGGAATATGCGATTGAAATGAATCGTTTGATTGAATTGGAAATGGAAGGAAGTGTGGGTTAATTCGCTTGGTGGCGCTGTGTTTACATAATTATTTTTACTTACGATGGCAACATTATTGAAGAAAAATTTGGAAACAGGGGTAACGGAAACCTTGGCGAAAATTGGTGCGGAGATGGTTGTGCCGGCCAATTCGAACATGATTTTTGTTGCTTCGGCTGCGACTGAATGCAAGATCGTGCTTCAACGGGATTCAAAATTAACATTTGTACTTTTTGCGGTTGAAGGTTGGGAAGAAACGGCAAAAATTACGTTTGAATTTGCAGGAAGCGGAAGCGAATTAAACTGTCTTGGTTTGATTGTTGGAACGGCTTCGATGAAGTTTGCGTTTGAAACTATTTCAATGCATTTGGTTCCGGAAACGAAGGCTTCGTACCGAATTCGTGCGGCGATGTTTGATCGTTCGTTGGTTGATTATAAAGGAAATTTGGTCATCACCAAGCCTGCGCAAATTACGGATACATATCTTTCTCATGACACGTTATTGCTTTCAGATTATGCCCGTGCAAAAACCGTTCCGGCTTTGGAAATTGAAGCTGACGATGTGAAAGCTGGTCACGCGGCAACGATCGGAAAAGTTGATGATGAATTAATGTTTTATTTATTGAGCCGTGGCATTACTCCAAAAGAAGCGGAACAAATGTTGATCAATAGTTTTTTTGAAAGCCAACTCGCTTTAATTCCTGATGAAGAGATCCGCGAAGGTTTGCGATCT
>Ga0207658_10002635_pt1 | contig 13006 bp, 9 predicted proteins | sample KBSS33metaG_FD_184322 | JGI IMG/M metagenome (GOLD analysis project Ga0207658, IMG submission 184322) | Switchgrass rhizosphere microbial communities from Kellogg Biological Station, Michigan, USA - KBS S3-3 metaG (SPAdes) (version 2) | ecosystem: Host-associated > Plants > Roots > Rhizosphere >...
GTTCCAGGTGCGGATCTCCGCCGGAACCGACAGGCTCTCGGCGATCGACGGCCGCTCGAAGAACGGCGTGACGATGATCGGGTCGCCCTGCGCGGGAATAACCGCGCCGGTCAGCCGCTCGCTCCGCCACCACTGGACCCCGGTAAAATAATCGAGGCTCGGCCCGGATTCGACGATGATTGCGCCGATATCATTCTGCTGCATCAGCGCCTTGGCCTTGGCGATGCGCTGCAGCCGTTCGGCCGTGCTGATCGGCGGCGGGATCGGGATCGACGGAGTTGCCTCGGCCCCTTCCGCCAGAACCCGGCTGATCGGGACCGTCAAAACGGTCGCCGCGGCCGCCCCACCGACCATCGCCCTTCGCGAAATCATCACACCCACCATTCCCCCTTTGCCGCGAGCGCGGCGAGTTCCTTGACCAGCTTGGCCGCGACCACAGCGGTCATGCCATTGATATCGCGCGTCGGGTTATACTCGACGACGTCGGCGCCGACGATGCCACCACGCACGCGCTGGAGCACCGACAATATGTCGCGGACGGAGAGCCCGCCCGGCTCGTGGTGGGAGACGCCCGGCGCGAACGCAGGGTCGAGCGCGTCGAGGTCGATGCTGAGGTACAGCGGCGCATCCGGGATCGGTACCTTGTCGGCTACGAAGTCGCGCATTTCGATCACCTCAACACCGTAGGTCTCCACCTGTTCGCGGCAATGGCCGTTGAGCGTCCGGATGCCGACCTGAACCAGGCGCCGGGCAAACCCGCGCTCCATGATCCGCGCGAATGGCGAGGCGTGGCTCAGCGGATCGCCGCCAAAGTCCTGATAGAGGTCCGGATGGGCGTCGAAATGCAGGATGTTGATCGCGCCATGGACCTCGACGAGGCCGGCGACGATCGGAAAGGTGACCATATGGTCGCCACCGAGAAAAATCGGAACAGCGCCATCACTCCCGGCCTCCCGCACGGCGTTCGCGATCCGCCCGATGTCCGCGTCGGTTTCGTCGAGCGGCAAGTCGCCGGCATCCTCCAATTCAAAATCGATGCCGAGCTCAAGCCCGCCCTCGGTCGCCATATTGCCGTGGTCGGAATGCAGCGCGGCCCGAATGAGCGCAGGCGCGGCCGCCGGGCCGCGCAAAAACGATGAATGGCTGTCGGTCGGGAGGCCGATCAGGCGCACCTTTGCCACAGTGTCGTTCAATCGTCCGCCTCCCGTTCCGCTTATGTTGCACGCTCGGACGCAATCGGCCAGCAGGCGCGTCCCGATGTTCGAATCCCTGTCCCACGACGGCGTCAAGCGCCCGGGCATGCGCGAGATGACGGCGATGCTCGCCGGGCTGATGGCGCTCAACGCCTTCGCCATCGACGCGATGGTGCCGGCGCTGCCCGCGATCGGCCGGTCGCTTGACGTGGCGCGCGAGAACGAGCGGCAATTGGTGGTCATTGCCTATTTCGCCGGCTTTGCCTCGACCCAGCTCATCTGGGGCCCGCTTGCCGACCGTTTCGGGCGCAAGCCAGTGCTCGCCGCAGGGATCGCACTCTATTGCCTGTTCGCCTTGCTGTGCGCATTCGCAGGAAGCTTCCCGCTGCTGATCGCCGGACGGATTGCGATGGGCGCCTCGGCGGCGGTCACCCGGGTGCTCGTCGTCGCCATGGTCCGCGACCTGTTCGAGGCCGAAGCGATGGCGCGGGTGATGAGCCTGGTGTTCATGGTCTTCATGCTGGTTCCGGTGCTCGCGCCCAATATCGGCCAGGCGATCCTGCTGGTCGCGTCCTGGCGGGTGATCTTCCTTGTGCTTGGCGGATACGCCCTGACGATGCTGGTATGGTCGACATCGCGTCTGCCCGAGACGCTCCATCCCGAATATCGCCGCTCGCTCAGCCCGCGCGAAATGCTGAGCGCGATCGCGGACACGATCCGTGATCCGCAGTCGCGCGGATATACGATCGCCGTCACGATCATTTTTTCGGCGCTGGTCGCTTATATTTCGTCGATCCAGCAAATCGTCTTCGACGCCTTCCACGAGGGCCGTTTCATTGGGCTTGTATTCGCCGCGATTGCCGCGCCCATGGCGCTTGCGTCATGGACCAACAGCCGCATCGTCGGCCGCTTCGGCCTCCGGCGCGTCGGTCATTCGGCCGCCGCCGCGCTGGTCGTAATCAGCGCAATCCATGCCGCCCTCGCGCTCGCCGGGGGCGAGACCCTGGTCAGCTTCGTCGCGCTTCAGGGACTGACCATGGGCTGCTTCGCGCTTGCCTCGTCGAACCTCAGCACGCTGGCGATGGAGCATATGGCATCGATCGCGGGCACCGCGTCGTCGGTCCAGGGAGTCATCTCGACGCTCGGCGCGGCCGCGATCGGTTTCTTCATCGGCCAGCGCTTCGACGGGACCGCGACGCCGTTCGTCGTCGGCACCGCGATCTGCACCGCGTTTGGCTTCGTCGCGATCGTCCTCACCGAGCCGAGACGGCTGTTCGCGCCGATCCCGCCCGAGGCTTAAGCACTATTCGGCCGCGACTTCGTCGCCGTCGTCCGGACCGGACCCAACCATCAGCGCCTCGCCGACTTCCTCGGTCCGCCCGCGGATCGCATTTTCGATCCGCTGCGCGACGTCGGGATTTTCCTTGAGGTAGACCTTGGCGTTCTCGCGGCCCTGACCGACCCGCACGCTGTCATAGCTGAACCACGCGCCCGACTTCTCGACCAGCCCGGCCTTGACCCCGAGATCGAGGATCTCACCGACCTTGGAAATGCCCTCGCCGTACATGATGTCGAATTCGACCTGCTTGAACGGCGGCGCGACCTTGTTCTTGACCACTTTGACCCGCGTCGTGTTGCCAACGATATCATCACGGTCCTTGATCTGGCCGGTGCGGCGAATGTCGAGGCGGACCGAGGCGTAGAATTTGAGCGCGTTGCCGCCGGTCGTGGTTTCGGGATTACCGTACATCACGCCGATCTTCATCCGCACCTGGTTGATGAAGATGACGGTGCAGCGCGAGCGGCTGATCGACCCGGTCAGCTTGCGCAGCGCCTGGCTCATCAGCCGCGCCTGGAGGCCGACGTGGCTGTCGCCCATCTCGCCCTCGATCTCGGCCCGCGGCACCAGCGCGGCGACCGAATCAATCACCAGCACGTCGACCGCATTGGAACGCACCAACGTATCGACGATCTCAAGCGCTTGCTCACCGGTGTCGGGCTGCGACACGATCAGCTCGTCGATGTTGACCCCGAGCTTCTTGGCGTAGCCCGGATCGAGCGCATGCTCGGCATCGACGAAGGCGGCGGTTCCGCCGACCTTCTGCGCCTCGGCGATGGCGTGCAGCGCAAGCGTCGTCTTGCCCGAACTCTCGGGCCCGTAAATCTCGATCACCCGGCCGCGCGGCAGGCCGCCGACGCCGAGCGCGATGTCGAGCCCGAGGCTGCCGGTCGAGACCGTCTCGATCTCCATTTTCTCGCGGCTGCCGAGCTTCATCGCCGAGCCCTTGCCGAACGCGCGGTCGATCTGCGCGAGCGCTGCTTCTAGCGCTTTCTGGCGGTCCATGCGGGGGCTTTCCACTTCGCTTCCAATGACTTTGAGCTGCGCTGCCATGACCCTGTCTCCCTCGTCAATGCAAGCGGTCATTCCGCCTGGCATGGCGGCCAAGCCCCGCCGGTGGAGACAGTCTGTATCTGATATGTTCTAGGAGAACAAGAGAAGAACAAAGAATTGTTATTTGGCCTTTGTCGCCAGATATTCGGCCGGCATGTCGCGACCGAGGCGGTGGTAGGCGGCCGCGATCGCCGGGCGACCCTTAAGCGCCGTCAAACTGTTCACCCAGACCGACGGGTCGTCGCTCGTCAGCGGCACTGGCTGAAGGGCTCGCACAAAATCCTCCTCGAATGTCCGTTTCTTGGCCGGAGCAGCTTTGGGGTCGTTGAGCGTCTGCATCGTTAGCTGCTCGGCCTGGTCGATCTCTCCCGCGCACAGCAACCCCTCGACGGTCGGTTGCGGCGCATCCTTGGCATGGGCCAGCATGTCGGGGCGAACCTTCGCCGCTTCAGCCTTCCGGCCGAGTGAACTCAGCGTGCAAAATTTGAGTCGCCGAACGAGCTGCTGAGCATATTCGCTGCCGTCCACCTTGGCCGACGACTCGGTCGCGTCGAGCAATATCGCAGCCTTGTCGAACTTTCCGTCGGCCACCAACAGCTCGAGCCGATTGATGATCATGCTCACCCGCCACCCGGCCTTTTCCATCGGCACTTCGTTGAGCATCGCAAACATCTGATCGGCGTCGTCCGCGCGGCCCGCCTCATGGAGGGCCAGCGCGACATCGTTGATTGACCAGGCTGAATCCTCGTCAGACTTGGCGATCGCTTCATTCGTCGCGGGGAGCTTGGAACGCAAAGCAATGGCGTCGTTCAGCCGGCCTGCACGGCGCAGAGCGTTGATATAAACTTTTAGCTTCTCGTGGTCTTCGGGCGCTTTCAAATAGTCCTGCTCGGCGCTTGCCACGGACGAGACGCGGACCTTGGTCAGATGCAACCCGGCGCGGTCCTCAACTTTCGGCCACAATGCCGAATAGCGCTTCTGGACCAACATGTTCTCGATCGTTTGGGGATCGTCGACGTAAGGCAGGAGAGCAGCTGCTCCGGTAAGGTCACCTCGCTTAGCCAGAATGTCGATGGCGCCGGCGGCTAGCCAATCCCCGTCGGCGCTGCCGCCAAACCCGATGCGAGCGAGCGCCACCCGACGGTCGTCGTTGCGCTGCTCCTGGCCATCCGGCTCGTGCCGCAGGAAATAACCGACGAGCTGCACCGGCTGCTCGCGCGCGATATCGGGAAATCTCGCGATGAGCCGGTCGAGTGCGTCGGCCGCAAACTCGAACCGATCGGCGATCAGGCTGCCCTGAAGGATAGTGGTCGTTGGGAACGACTCCTGCGGCGCGAGCCGCTCAGCTTCGGCGATCAGCCTTTTTGCTTCGGAGTCTCGTTTGAGTCCGAGGAACGCGCTCGCGCGGAGCCCGGCCACAATTGCGGTTCCGGTCTTGTTGTCCGGATCGGGATGAAGCTGCGACGCCAGGGCGAGCGCCTGGTCGTAGTGGTGGTCATATAGCTGATCAAAATACTGCTTGAGAATCGCCTCGGCGTCATCGGGGACCGACGCCTGTTCGGTTGTCACGGGTTTGCTTTCGAACCCCTCCGCATTTGCCCCAGTCAACGCCAGCGCCACGACCGGCACACACCATAAACGCACGCACGCCCCCTCGAAATCAATGCAATCCGGCGCGCTCAGTCTAGCAAGTTCAAAGTCATTGAAAAGCGATCACTGGCCAATCAGCGGACGATCTGGCCGCCCTTGATCACCCCTTCGACATGCTCGAGGACGCGGATGTCGGTCAGCGGATCGCCCTTGACCGCGACCAGGTCGCCGTACGCGCCGGGGGCGAGGCTGCCGACCTGGCCGTCCTTGCCGAGCGCCCGCGCCGCCTCGCTGGTTGCCGCCTGGATCACCTGCATCGGCGTCATCCCGTAGCGCACCATGTAGGCGAACTGGCGAGCCCCGAGGCCGTACATGTAGACACCCGCATCGGTCCCGAAGGTCAGTTTCACCCCCGCCTTCACCGCCGCGGCGAAGCCGCGCCGCTGAACGTCGGTCGTTTCGATATTCTTGCGCAGATATTCGGCCGGCCAGCCCTGCTTGACCCCGACGTCGTTGATCCAGTCGCCGTTGTAAATATCCATGTCGAGCCACACGCCGCGCGCCTTGGCCAGCGCAATCCCTTCGGCGTCGAGATAGCTCGCATGTTCAATCGTCCGCGCCCCAGCGCGGATCGCAGCCTTGATGCCCTCGGCGCCATGGGCGTGCGCGATGCAGTAACTACCGCGTAGCTTGGCCTCGTCGCACGCCGCCTGCATCTCTTCCGGCGACAGTTCGAGCGCGCCAGGCTCGCTGCCGAGCGCGAGCACCGCGCCGGTCGCAATCAGCTTGATGAAGTCGGCCCCGTGATCAAGCAAGTAACGCGCCCGGTCGCGCGCCTCCGAGGCATTGTGGACCTCGCCGATGCGGAAGGTCTCGGGCAGCGGGATATCGGGCGCGAGCGCGTCGATCTCGCCACCGCCGCCCGGCGTCGTGATATAGCCACCGGCAACCCACATCCGCGGGCCTTCGACTTCGCCGGCATTGATCGAATCACGCAGCGCGATATCGGTCAGACCGCGATAGACGCCGACATCGCGCACCGTGGTGAATCCGCTGCGCAACTCCAGCCGCGCGGCCACGACACCCCGGAGGATCGTTCGCGCCTCGCTCCTCTTCAGCGGCGCCGCCGGATCGCTCTCGGTAATGTCGATGGCGGCGTCGGCAAGGTGGGTGTGGAGATCGATCAGCCCGGGTAGGACGGTGAAGCCCGTCCAGTCGACCGCCGCCGGGCCGTCGCCCGTGCGCCATGGGGCGATCGTGGCGATCCTGCCATCGACGATACGCACGCGCTGGTCGGTTAGCACCTTGGCGCTTCCCGGATCGATCAATCGCCCGGCGTGAACGTCCACCGTCTCGGCGGACACCGCGCTGCATAAGAGCAACGCTGCGCCCGCGACTGCCGCTCGGCCGAAAATTCCGATCGTCCCCTCCCCCGAATAGTCCCGTTAGGCCGGCGTGACGTCCCCGGCGCCGGTGCCGCCATCCTCGCCCGCGGGCGGACGGGTGCCGAACACCTCATCGATGATCCCGAATTCCTTGGCTTCGTCGGCCTCGAGGAACTTGTCGCGGTCCATCGCGATCTCGATCGCCTCGATCTTCTGGCCGGTGTACTTCGCGTAAAGCTCGTTGAGCCGCTGGCGCATGCGCAGAATCTCGCGCGCCTGGATTTCGATATCCGAGGCCATGCCCTGGGCGCCGCCCGATGGCTGGTGGACCATGATCCGGCTGTTGGTCAGCGCAACCCGCAAGCCCGGCTCACCCGCCGCGAGCAGGAAGCTGCCCATCGATGCTGCCTGACCGATGCACACGGTGCTGATCTTGGGCCGGATGTATTGCATCGTATCGTGGATCGCGAGACCGGCGGTGACCACGCCGCCCGGCGAGTTGATGTACATGAAGATGTCCTTCTTCGGGTTCTCGGACTCGAGGAAGAGCAACTGGGCGGTGACGAGCGACGCCATATGGTCCTCGATCGCGCCGGTAATGAACACGATCCGCTCACGCAGCAGCCGCGAATAAATGTCGAAGCTGCGCTCGCCCCGGTTGGACTGTTCGATAACGATGGGAACGAGCTGCGAGACGATGTCCTGATGGTCGGTCACGGAAAACGGATCCTTTGTTGGTGGCGCCAGCCTACATCGGGCGGATCGGGCAAAGGTTCAAGCGCCGGATAAAAGAAGGGGCGGCCCGGCATCGCCGAACCGCCCCGAAATGGCGCAGAGATGAAGCTTAGAGCTTCACGCCGGCGCGGATGTAATAGAACCGGCCTGGCACGTCGTACATGGTCGGGTCGAAGTTGTTGAGATCGCAGCTGAAGCAGCCGGGCGCCTTCGTGTTGAGCAGATTGTTAGCGCCGACCGCGAAGCCGAACTGGTGGTTGAGCCAACTCGGGCTCCAGCGCAGCTGCAGGTCCGTGTAGAACTTTTTGTTCATTACGTTGCCGCCGCCCGAGGCCGCGGTTTCGCGCAGCTTCGAGATGTAACGACCAGTCAAGCTGGCGCCGAAATTCGCCAAATCCCAGTCGAGTACGCCGATCGACTTCCATTTGGGGAAGCCTTGGGAAGGACTACCCTGCTCAGTGCCTTCGCGGCTGATGACCTGGGTGCCACCGGTGATCGGGACGATCACGTCGTAATTCCGCAGGAACGTATTGTTCCAGGTCAGGCCGAATCTGCCCATCGAGGTCTTACGGCTGCGGTAGGCGAGGTTGACGTCGATTCCCTTGGTCTTGATCCCGGCAATGTTACCGAGAATGCCCGCGACGTTCGTCAGTGTGCCGCCGACGCGCGTGACCAACGAGCAGGCGAGTGGGTCATTGTTGACCTCGCAATTGTTGAGCGTGAACGCCGCGTCGACCGGCTGGATCGCACCCTTGATCTTGACGTTGTAATGATTGGCTTCGATCGACAGGCCCGGCAGGAACGACGGGCTGTAAACGCCGCCGAAGATCCAGCTCTTCGAGGTTTCCGGCTTGAGGTTCTCGTTGCCCCCAACCGCGACCGAAATCTGCGGGTTGGTTTGCACGTAGGTACCGCCGGCAGGCACGCCGTGGGCAATACAATTGGCCTTGACCGTCGCACTGTTGTTGAAGCTGTCGGCCGCCGTGTTGTCGTTCGAACATGGATCAGCGAGCGTCTGGTCGAACCGCGACAAGCTGCCGAAGAACTCACCGATCGACGGTGCCCGGAATCCTTGGGCATAGGAGGCTCGGAAGCGCAGATCCTTGATCGGTTTCCAATTGGCCGATCCCTTCCACGTCGTATGCGAGAAGCTGGTCGCCAGATGGCCGGCTTCCGGCTCCGTCTTATACTTGGAATAGCGCACCGCGCCGCTCAGTTCGAGCAAAGCGATCGCCGGAATGTCCTTCAGGACCGGCGCGTTGATTTCGGCATAGACTTCGGTTGAATGGAGGCCACCACCGGTGTGGGCCGCCGGGATGTCCGAGCTGAAGCCGGCCTGGACGACAGGGTCTGGGTCGAAGCGACCGCTCAGTTCGCGATATTCCGCGCCCACCGCAACACCAAGCGGACCGCCAGGCAGGTCGAACAATTCGCCGGAGACGTTCGCCGTGGCGTCATACAAATCCTGCTTGCTGCTGTCGTTCTGGATGAACGTCACGAAGTCGATCATGTCGGGCGTGATCGATCCCGCACCGCCGAAGATATTGAACGGGGTACAAATCCCGACGCCGTCATTGCCAGGAAGTCCGGTGCAGGCCCCGACCGGGCCGAGCGCCTGGCGCAGGTGGTCGGCGTTGATATTGCCGAGCATCCGCTGCTTGGCCTGATTGTGACCGTATACCCCGTTCACGTCCCAGAACCATTCACGCTCACCAACATGGAAACTGCCGTCGAACATCGCGGTGAGATAGGACGTGTCGACCTTCTGCGAGAAGCGACGCGGTCCGCCCTCGATGAACCGGCGCGCGATGAACTGCATGTTGGTGCTGTCGAGCGTGACGCCGTACGGATTAAACGGATTGCTGACGTCGACATCGATGCTGTCGAGGACCGGCGTGCAGCCGCACGCCGCGCCGATTCCGAACGGCAGCGGAGCCGCCTGGTTCTTCGACTTGCGCTCGTTCCACATGCCCTTGACGCTGAAGTGCAGATTGTCCGCCAGTTCATATTTGAAATTGGCGAACAGGCCGTAACGATCGAGCGGGATCTGGAAATAATTGTACGGCGCAAAGTTGAACCGGTCCGCCGTACCGAAGTCATGGAAATCGCTACCAGGACCGGTCGGATTCAACGGATCGTAATTCGGCGCGCCGACCAGCACCGGATTGTTCAGCGTCAGATCGAGGAAGGGATTGGTCGCCGGAACAACCGGAAAACAGGTGAGCGGATCGGTGCAGCCCTCATCTTCCGGCAGTGAAGGATCCCGCAGCACGCCGAAGCGGCCCATGATAGGCGTCCCCGAACAGCCGCCGTCGGCGCAGGACGTGCCGTAGGGCGCCGGGAAGCGCGACAACGCGCGGTCGCCGGAGCTGACTGCTCCCTGCTTCACATAGTTGCCGCCAACAACCACCGACAACCGGTGGTTGTCACCGTTGCCCCAACTGATCTGGTAGTTCTGGGTCTTGCCGTCGCTCTGCTGATACTGGCCATATTGCGCCGAGAGCGCGAGGCCCTTCTGGTGCTGCTTGGTGATGATGTTGACCACACCAGCGATCGCGTCCGAGCCATAGACCGCGGACGCGCCGTCCTGGAGTACTTCGACGCGCTCGATCATGCTTTCCGGAATGGTATTGAGGTCGATCGAGGCGGGAACACCGCTAGCCGATGCGCCAGGGACGAAGCGCAGGCCATCGACGAGGACAAGCGTGCGGCGCGAACCGAGGTAGCGCAGGTCTATTTCTGCCGAACCCGCTCCGACGCCACCGCCGTCCGGCGGGTTGCCGAGGTTGCCCGAGTTGTTGAATTTGCCGTTGAGGCCGCCGCCCGAACTAGGCAGGCGCTGCAGCACGTCGTTGATCGAGCTCAAACCCGTCTTCTGAATGTCCTGCTGGTCGAGGAATACGCGCGGCGCATCGAGGTCGAGCGGATTGCGGCGGATGCGCGACCCGGTGATCACGATGTCACCCTGCGGCGTCGCCTGTATCGGAGTGGCTGTCGCTGGCGCCTGGGTGACGTCGGCTGGCGGCTGAGGACTTTGAGCCTGTGCCGCGGTGGTGCCGCCGATCATCGCCGCCAGAGCTACGCCCGAGCGAAGTGCCGTGTTAATGCCGATCATGTCTGCTCCCCTTTGTCCCCCCGCCTTCGACGAGGTATCGGAAACAGCAGTAACCTACAGGCTTGTCGGGGAGGAAGCCGCTTCTGTAACCGACTCGACACAATTCCTGCCGAGTGATGCATAAAAGTAACTCACCCTCAGGGGGCGGGTTGCGCCAGATAGGCGAGCCGGCGGACTTCACGACGGCCGCGCGTGACCGTATCGAGGATCAAACCGGCGAAGAAACACAGCACCGCGACGATGATCATCCCAGTGACCAGAATCGCGGTCGGGAAGCGCGGTACCAGGCCGGTATCGAGGTAGGTAAGCACGAGCGGGACTGCCAGCAGCAGCGCTGCAACCACGAGCAACGCCCCAATCGAGCCGAAGAACAGCACCGGGCGCTCGATCCGGTAGAGTGTGACGATCGTCTTCAGAATCCGCCAGCCGTCCGAATAGGTCGACAGTTTGGAGTGCGACCCCTCGGGCCGCGAAGCATAAGCGGTCTCGACCTCACCGACCGGCATGCGCAGTTCGAGTGCATGAACGCTGATTTCGGTTTCGATCTCAAACCCCGACGACAGCACGGGGAAGCTCTTCACGAAACGGCGCGAGAATACCCGATAGCCGGAGAAAATATCGCTGAAGCTGCGTCCGAACAGGCCGGACAGCAAGCCGGTGAAAATCCGGTTCCCGAGCACGTGGCCGCCGCGGTAGGCCTCCTTCGCTTCGTGCTTGCGGGTGCCAACGATCATGTCGAGCTGCTCGGCGGCGAGCATCGCGACCATCGCCGGGGCAGCCTTGGGGTCGTAGGTAAGATCGCCGTCGGCCATCACATAGATGTCGGCGTCGACGTCGGCGAACATCCGCCGGACGACATGTCCCTTGCCCTGCTGACGCTCGGTCCGGACGACCGCCCCCGCCTTGGCCGCGATCGCACACGTGCGGTCGCTGCTGTTGTTGTCGTAGACGTACACGGTCGCGCCGGGCAGCGCCTTGAGAAAACCCGCCACGGTCGCGGCAATCGCCGCTTCCTCATTGTAGCAGGGTAGAAGCACGGCGACGCGCGGCTGTTTCGGCTCTGTCAAACCATCCCCCTGGACATAATGCGACGGCTATAGAGGCGATTGCGCCGCAATCGCTAGCCCAGGCGCGCGGTCGTCACGTGCAGCAACCGCAAGTCGGGCGACGCGGCTGTGATCTGCCACGGCTGGCCGGGCGGAATAACAAAGGCGTCGGCCGGCTCCAACGAATGACTACCTTCGAAACCGAGCTCAGCCTGGCCTTCAAGCACGAACCCAAACACCAGCTCACCGTCATGAGGCGGATAGTCCGCCGGCGACGACAGGATCTGGACACTCGCCAAGCCTCGAGTGGCTTCCGCCATTGCGGTCGGACCAGCGGCCCCGGCCGCGACGTGGCGCAGAAACGTTTGGCCACCGAACGACCGTTCGCGATCGATCCGGCTATTGGGCAGCGCCAGGTCATGATCGGCCAGCGTTTCATGAAGCGCTGGGCAACCGATCTCCACGACCTCAAGGCCGGGCGAGCTTTCGAGTACGCGGTGGCGGATTTGCGGGGGCTGGAGCACCATGTCGCCGGGATGCATCACGAACGGCTCGCCCTGGTCCTCATAGACCACGCGTACCCAGCCCCGGCGAACCGCAATCATCTGGAACGCGACCTGATGAAAATGCACCCAGTCGGCGACCGGGCCACCGTCGGAGATAGTGATGTGCGACGCAACGTACCGCCCGCCGAGCCGCCCCGGAATCAAATCGCGATAGCGCATCCCGGCCCGTCCCTCGCCCGAAGTCCCGCCGCGGGTGATCAGGAGCTCCGGCTTGAACTCGGGCAAGTTCGGTGAAGGCCTCGGGGCGTCCGGCCGTGTCGTGACGCGGACGCTTTCGCTCCCGCGGCTCAACACTGCCGAGTGCGGCTCGTCCGCGGGATATATTACGTCGAGCCGATAGCCCTGCCGCTTCAGATCATTCAGCGCGAGGTCGAGATCCGCGCAGATCACCTCCCGCGCGCTCAACCCTTTTTGATCGGCTTCTTCGCCGCAGCCTGCTTTGCCGCAGGCTTGACCTCCGCCTTGGCGGCCGGAGCCTTGGCGCCTGCCCTATCCTTGAGCGGCTTGGCCAGCTTCGGCTTGGCGGGCGCCCTCTCGACCGGCCCCTTGGCCGGCGCCTCTGCCTTGGCTTTTGCCTCGGGCTTGCTCTTCTTCGCGGCCGCCTTCTTCGGCTTGGTTGCATGATCGTGACCGCAATCGGGCCCGTGCACATGGCCCTCCTCGCTCTCGAGGTCGGCTTCGAGCTGGGCGCGGGTCGACGTCTGGTCGGTGATCTCGGCCTTGGAGAACAGGAAGTCGACCACCTTGTCCTCGTAAAGCGGCGCACGCAGCTGGGCGGCGGCCATCGGCTCCTGCTGGATATAGCGCAGGAACGCGTCGCGGTCCTTGCCCTGATATTGTGAAGCAGCCTGCGCTACGAGGTTGCGCATTTCCTGCTCGGTCACTTCGACGCCGTTGGCGGCGCCAATCTCTGACAGCAGCAGGCCGAGGCGCACCCGGCGCTCGGCGATGTGCCGGTACTCCGGCCCGTCGCGCTCGACTTCC
>Ga0207658_10002638_pt1 | contig 13004 bp, 9 predicted proteins | sample KBSS33metaG_FD_184322 | JGI IMG/M metagenome (GOLD analysis project Ga0207658, IMG submission 184322) | Switchgrass rhizosphere microbial communities from Kellogg Biological Station, Michigan, USA - KBS S3-3 metaG (SPAdes) (version 2) | ecosystem: Host-associated > Plants > Roots > Rhizosphere >...
TCCGCCCTTTTTTCGGGACTGGAGACGGCGCTGTTCTCGCTAAAGCCGCATCAGCTCCGTCGCTTGGCGGAGCATCGGGCTGGACTCACCAAATTCGTCCAGCTCTTCCGGGAAAACCCGCGGCGCGTTTTGAACGTCCTGCTTTTGGGCGACCGCCTGGTGAACGTGCCGCTGGTGATTTTGTGTCTGGTTCTCTTGTGGGAAGGCCCTTTTGCATCACGCATTCCACAGTGGCTCGCAGCAATTGTGATCTTCGCGATTGTTGTGCTGATTTGTGATTTAATTCCAAAGCTGCTGGCCCTCTCCGCGCCGTATGGATTGTCCGCAATCGGGGCGTTTACACTGCAGATTTCAATGCCGCTTCTCGACCGCGTCGGCCACGGGCTCGAACGTGCCAGCACTTGGATTGTCGATCTTCTGACGCCGTCGCACCTGCGCATCCGGCCACGCTTGAGCGATGAGGAACTGCGAACGCTCCTGGAAATGGGCGAAGAAGAAGGCGCGTTGCAGGAAGAAGAAGCCGAGATGATCGAGGAAATCATCAAACTCGGCGACAAAACGGCGAAGGATTGCATGACGCCGCGCGTCGATAGCTTCACTCTGCCGGATGATTTGACGAATGAAGAAGCGATCGCGCGTTTAAAGGAAAAACGCCATCGCCGCGTCCCGGTTTATGCCGACACGCCCGACCAAATTCTCGGCATCATTGATGTAAAACTGTTTCTCCTGGACCCATGGGAACATTACACGGAAAAATTAATCGCTCCCTCGTTCGTGTCCGAGACGATGCGCGCAGAGGAGCTACTCAAGCTCTTTCTGACTCATCCCCAGGGAATGGCTGTGGTGGTTGACGAATTTGGCGGTACTGAAGGAATCATCACCATGGACGATATCGTGGAAGAGATTCTAAGCGACGCGCTTCCCCGGGGCGATGTCGATTTGTACATCGAGCCGCTCGAGAACGGGAAATTTCTCGTGAGCGGCAACGCCCGCCTCGATGATTTAGGTGAATATCTGGGTTTTCCAATCGATGCCGAAGGAATAGACACGATCGGAGGATTTGTCTTCACGCGGTTGGGCTATTTGCCGCCCTCGGGCACAAGACTCGACGTTCCGCAGCTCGCCATTACCGTACGGCGCGCGGGACGTAAAAGAATCGAGGAAGTTCTACTGGAGAAAACAACCGGCGACGGCACTCAGGAAACACCGGATCAAACGAGCGCTGCGGCATGATGATCGGCTTCATCATTTTCTGTTGCTGGATTGTTTCGTTCTTCTTCAACGGAATCGAAAGCGGACTCTTGTCGATCGACCCGGTGCGATTGCGCCAAAACGTGAAACGTCGCGCACCGGCGGCCGTCCGGCTCGATCGACTGCTGAAACATCCGGAACGGCTGCTCGTGACTGTTTTGCTTTTCACAAATGCGGCCGACATACTCGGCTTGCTCCTGCTGACACGTCAGTTGGTCCATTCATTCGGATATGCTGGATTTCTTATCGCGTTGGTAATCGCGTTTCCCGTATATCTCCTTCTGCTTTCGGTCCTCCCTAAGTCGCTTTTTCGACGGTTTCCGTTCCGAGCCCTGGCGCGTCTTGCCGGCGCATTGGAATGGCTGTCGATCTTGCTTTCACCTGTTCTGGAACTCGGCGCACGGCTTGGGCGACTCCTTCTGCCACGGCGCGCGGCGAAACGGGCACGGCTTTTTGCTGCGCGCGAAGAGCTCAAACAGATCACGACCCAAGGCGAGCGGGAAGGCTCTCTGACCGCTACCGAGCGTGCGATGATTCACAACGTCGTTGACTTTTCCGGCGTGAAAGTTCGCGACGTGATGCTGCCTTTGCCGAGAGTTGTTGCGGTGCAACCGAACGCGTCAATTCAGGAAGCACTCGATCTTAGCGCTTCTGCCGGCGTGGATCGTCTTCCGGTCATTACGCCGGATGGGCAGCTGGCTGGGTTGGTCAACGTTTTGGATATTCTTCTCGAGCAAAATGGAAACAATAAGCCGTTAGGCAGTTATGTCCGGCGTATCGTAACGACAAGCGAGGAGGAGCCGGCATACCGTGTTATCCAGAGGCTCCGGGCCGCGCGCCTCGGAATGGCGGCGGTGACAACCAAAGGTCAGCGGCTGGTCGGGGTTGTTACGGCCGAAGATCTAATCAAGCGGCTGGTCTCTTCCGCCGCGTAGCGGTATCAACGCAAAATTCCGGCTGTGGCTCGAGCGGGTATAAAAAAAGCATCGCGCTTCTCTCCTTGGTGGGTGGTGGCAATCTGCATCGCCCTGGCGGGTATCACCTGGGCCGTTTTCGGGCAAACGCTGGGGCATGATTTCATCAATTACGACGACAATCTCTACGTTTATGAAAACCCGAATATCGTTTCTGGTCTGACACGCCCGGCGATTCTTTGGGCGTTTACTCACGCTCATGCCGGCAACTGGCATCCGCTCACTTCACTTTCCCACATGCTTGATTGCCAGATGTTCGGGCTCAACGCCGGCGGCCATCATTTCACGAATGTGCTTCTGCACACACTCGCTGTAGTTTTGCTTTTCCTCTTCCTGCTACAAGTCACCGGCACGCTCTGGCGCAGCGCCTTTGTCGCGGCCGTGTTCGCCGTGCATCCGTTGCGGGTGGAATCCGTGGCATGGATTGCGGAACGCAAGGACGTGCTCAGCGCTGTCTTCTTCATGCTTACCCTGCTCGCTTATGCCCGGTATGTTTCGGGCGAACGTTCGCTCCTTCGATATTTGCTGGTCGCGTTTTCCTTCGCTCTTGGGCTGATGGCAAAACCGATGCTGGTGACCCTGCCTCTGGTTCTGCTGCTGCTCGATTACTGGCCCCTCCGCCGCTTCGGTTCCCACTCGTCGGGAAAGGACGCAAACTTCGCGCGTCGCTCCACCTTTTCCCGCCTCGTCGCAGAAAAGATTCCTCTCTTTCTCTTGAGCCTCCTCTTCTCGCTCCTCACCTTGTGGGCTCAGCGGGCATACATGCGGTCAACCATCGAGATCCCGCTGGTGCTGCGCGTTGAAAACGCAATCGTCAGTTACGTTCGCTACCTTCGGCAACTGCTCTGGCCGGCCGATCTGGCTCCGTTTTATCCCTACCCAAAGGCAACGTTGCCGCTGCTGTTGGTCATCGTGGCTGCCGTTCTACTCGTCGCCATTTCGGCGGTGGTCTTATGTTATGGACGAAAGCGTCCATATCTGATCACCGGCTGGGGCTGGTACTTTATCATGCTCTTTCCGGTAATCGGTTTGGTGCAGGTGGGAGAGCAAGCGCTGGCAGACCGTTTTACCTATCTGCCGCAAATCGGGATTGTTCTTGCGATCACCTGGACGGTCGCCGACGCAACTGCTGGCATTCGGCAATTGCAACGCCTTGTTGCGTTCAACGCCGTGGCGATAACGGTTACTCTCGCGTGGTGCGCTCGCCATCAAACCGGCTACTGGCGAAACAGCGAATCCATTTCGCTGCGAACGCTGGCCGTGACAGAGAACAACGACCTGGCGCACAACAATCTGGGCAGCGTGTGGTGGAAGAGGGGCCGCGTCGATGATGCCATCCGTGAGTACCAAGCCGCGCTGAAAATTAGTCCGGAATCTCCCCTCGCTCGCAACAATCTGGGATCGGCTTTTCTCAAACAAGGAAAAGTCGCCGAAGCGATTCAGGAATTCCGGCGCGTTCTTTCCCGCGATCCGCAAAGCATCTCAGGCCGCTTTAACCTGGCCGGCGCGCTCCTGCAGGATGGTCGCGTCGCCGAAGCTATCGCTGAATATGAAAAGGTCCTGGCGATCAAGCCGGATTTTACGCAGGGCCACTTGGCTTTGGGGCACGCCCTCATGCGCGCCGAGCGTCTCGTAGACGCAATCGGACAATTCGAAATTGCGGTGCAGTTGCAGCCTGGTTATGCCCATGCACGCAACAGCCTCGCGACCGCCTTCGCCGCGAAGCAGGAGTGGGGCGAAGCGATCCGCTGCTGGCGAGAGACTTTGGAAATTGATCCCAATAACGTTGCAGCCCAATCTGGCTTGGCATGGACACTGGCGACAGCTCCAGATCCTACGTTGCGGAATGGCGCCGAAGCTCTCGCAATCTCACAACGCCTCTCCCAAACCACCGAGACGTCGAACCCAACGATCCTTCGCGTTCTCGCCGCCGCCTACGCCGAGGCAGGGCGGTTTCCTGAAGCGATCGAAACGATCGAGCGCGGAATCGCTCTCGCAACTTCGCAATACCGCTCGGACCTCGCAGCTCTCTTACAAAGTGATCTGAAACTCTTGCAATCCGCGCAACCGTTGCGCGATGCTGGCAAGTCACCGATTACGCGGTAGGGAAACAGGAGGCCGGATTTTGCTCAAAGCTGACGCGCAGCGTCATGCGCGGGAGGGCTTCTGATCATCCGATGAGCCAAAGGTCGCGCATTGAAGATCTAATCCGGCGCCTCGTTTCCTCGAGTGAAGCGCGTGTTTGAATCACTCCAAGGGCGAAACATTTCATCACCTAAGACTGCTGCCGCACTGATGAGCGCGACGTGCGAAAAGGCCTGCGGGAAATTGCCGAGCTGACGCTTTTCGCGGGGATCGTATTCTTCTGAAAGAAGTCCGAGATCGTTGCGCAGATTGAGCAAGCGTTCGAATAACTCGCGCGCTTCTTCCTTACGGCCGATCAGATGTAAACAATCGGCCAGCCAAAACGAACACGGCAGAAAGGCGCCTTCGCCGCCCGGCAATCCATCGACGTTATTTTCCTCCGGTCGATATCGAAGGACGAAGCCGTCTTCCATAAGCTCGCGCTCAATCGCTTCAATTGTGCCGCGCACCCGCTCATCAGTGGCCGGCAAAAAGCCAGCCACCGGCATCAGGAGTAAACTGGCATCGAGCGCATCCGACCCGTAAAACTGGGTGAAGGCTTTTTTGTTGATGTTGTAACCGCGTTCGCAAACTTCCGCGTGGATCTGATCGCGAATTTTTTTCCATCGCCTGAAGTGTTCGTTTGACGGGCAGCCGCATTCTTCAACCAGTCTGACCGCCCGGTCGAATGCGAGCCACGCCATCATTTTCGAGTGAGTAAAATGTTTGCGTCCGCCCCGCACTTCCCAAATTCCTTCGTCGGGTTTCTGCCAGTTTGATTCCAGGAATTTCATCAACTGGACCATCAAAGCCCAATCCGGGTCCTCCAGTTTGAGGCCAGCGCGATCGGCCTGCCAAATGGCAGCTAAAATCTCCCCATAAACGTCGAGCTGAAATTGATTGGATGCACCGTTGCCGATGCGGACTGGTTTGGAATTTTCGTAGCCTGATAACCACGGAATTTCGAACTCTTCGAGGCGGCGTTCGCCCCGTACGCCATAGATTGCCTGCATTTGCTCGGGGCTGCCGGCAATGGCACGCAGAAGCCATTGGCGCCAGGATTTGGCTTCTTCGCGATAGCCCGATCGCAGCAACGCGAGCAAGATTAAAGCCGCATCCCGTAGCCAGCAAAAGCGATAATCCCAGTTGCGGACGCCTCCTATTTCTTCCGGCAACGAGGTGGTGAGCGCTGCAACCAAGCCGCCAGTCGGGGCATAGGTTAATCCTTTAAGAGTGATGAGCGAACGCATAACCGCATCGCGCCACTCGCTTTTGCTTTGAAATTGGCTCGACCATTCTCGCCAGTATTTCTCGGTGTCATGCAGTGCGTGCTCAGCATTTACTTTCCTCGGCGGTTCTTCATGAGAGGCGAACCACGTGAGCACAAATGGCACTCGATCCCCTTTCGCCACGGTAAAATCGGCGATCGTGGTTAAATCTTTGCCGCACGTTTCAATCGGTGTCCGCAAGATCAAACCGTCAGGTCCCGCGATCGCCTCGAGGGCATCGTGACGTCTTCGCACCCATGGAACGATGTGCCCGTAATCAAAGCGGATGATCAGCTCCATGTGCATCGACACTTTGCCGTGCAACCCTTCGACGATCCGAATGATGTCGGGATTTTCACCGCGCGGCGGCATGAAATCGATCAGACGCACCGCGCCGCTTTTCGTTTCAATCTCAGTTTCCAAAATGAGCGCGTCGTCTCGATACCGGCGCCGCGTTCTCTCGATCTTCTCATCGGGATGGAAAAACCAACGGCCATTTTCTCCGGTGCCGAGCAGCGACGCAAAGCACGCCGGCGAATCGAACCGCGGGAAGCAAAGCCAATCAACGCAGCCGTCGCGACTCACGAGCGCGCCGGTCTGGGTATCACTCAAAAACGCGTAATCTTCGATCTTTGTTCCGTTCGTCGTCATGGTTCATTCGCGATGGATTCGGACTGCGCGAGCTTGGCGATCCCATCGTGCGTTAATCGGAACACGGTCCATTCCTCCATCGGCTTTGCGCCAAGAGCGCGGTAGAACTTGATTGCGGGCTCGTTCCAATCGAGCACCGCCCATTCCATCCGGCCGCAGCCGCGGTCGCGCGCAATCTTCGCAAGATCGACAAGTAACGCGCGGCCATAACCTTTGTCACGCTTCTCCGGCTTCACAAACAGGTCCTCGAGATAAAGCCCGGGTCGCCCGAGCCAGGTGGAAAAATTGTAAAAGAAAACGGCGAACCCGACCGGAGATTTTCCTTCAAACGCGAGAAGAACTTCTGCGGACGGTCGTTCTCCGAATAAAACGTCGACTAGTTGTTCTTCCGTCGCGGTGACCTCATCTGGCGCGCGTTCGTAAGTTGCCAGATCGCGAATCAATTCCAGGATAACCGGCACATCTTCCACGCGAGCCGGACGAATCTCGAAATTAGCATGCGTTTTCATTCTTTGTTGATTGTCCATCACGAGGACGTCTAAGCAACTCGCCCGCCAAGGTGACTAAGGTCAATTGGCGCTACCCGAACGCTTCAGCGCCCGACCGATTCGGTTCAGCCCTTCAGCGAACATTTCCGTGTTTACCCCCATGCCGATGCGAAAATGATCGGGCATCTCAAAGAAACGGCCTGGGACTGCCGAAGTATTGAATTCGGATTGCAACCGCTCCAGAAAAGTATCCACGTTGCCCTCTTGCAATTTTAAAAACGAAGTCGTGCCCCAGTCCGTTGACACGGCAGAAACGGACGACCGCTGCGCCAGAAAATCGCGCAACAATTTGCGATCAGCTTCCACGACCGGGCGTGCTCTTTCGCGAAGAAGATCCAGCTGCTTGAATGCGGCGACGCTGAGGAGCTCTCCCGGATGAACCGACGTCGCGCTGTAAAGATCATTCAGGCGCCGCATCTTCCACGCGAGATCAGGACGCGCCAGGATCCATCCGCAGCGGAGACCGCTAACGCCATAAACCTTGGTCAAACTGCTCGTGACCACGAATTCAGGTCCAAGATGAAATGACGTTCGGGGCGTCTCCTCATACACCGCTTCGAGATAGACCTCATCCACGAGCACGAGCGCTCCAACGCTGTGTGCGATATCGCCAATTTCGCGCAGAACCGAATCCGGCGTGAGCACGCTCGTCGGATTGTGCAGGTTCGTGATCACGATGAGCCGCGTCTTGGATGTGACGACCCGGCGAATCTCCTCCGGGTCGACCATCCAACCATTTTCTTCGGCCCGCGGAAAGCGTTTCACATTCGCTTCCAGATACCGGGCGATATCGAGAATTGGCCCGTATGCCGGTTGCTCGATCAAAATTTCGTCGCCCGGTTCGATGATCGCAGCCATGGCCAGATGATTGGCCATGGAAGTCCCCGCAGATTCCACTACGCACTCGGGATCAACGCCGTGGTGTCCAGCGATGGCCTCTTGCAAAGGCGCGTAGCCATAATTGTTGTCGCCATTAATTTCGAGTTTCTCCAAATCAACTGGTAATTCCCGAACTGGAAACGCGTCGACGCCACTGGTAGCGAGATTGAATCGGGCGCGGCTGTGCATCTTCGACCAATGCATGTAGTCCGAATGCTTGTGTCTCATAAGTGCGCTTGTCTGAATCTCCTCCAATAATAGTAAACCGGGAGCCCAGCCAGCATGATGCACAGGGCGATGGCGCTATTGGTCGGCGAAGCAACGATGGCGCTCACGACAATTCCGGCACAGGACAAGACAAACAGGATCGTGGTTAACGGGTGTCCGGGCGCGCGGTAAATGGCGGTATCTGACCCGACCTGACGCCGCCGCAAAATGAAGAGCGATGCGGCTGTCATTCCGAAAAAAATGAAATCAACGGTCACTTCAAAGTTCAAGATCTGGCCATACGTGCCAGAGCAAGCGATGATCGTCGCCGCGATGCCCTGAAGAATAATCGCGACTACCGGTGCGCCTGAGTGTAGCGAGACCTTGCCAACGCCTTTAAAGAAGAGCCCGTCACGCGCCATTGCGTAGTACACACGCGGAGCCGTCAGCATGCCCTGGCTGAGGAATCCGAGAGTGGAAATTGTGATCGCAAGGGCAATCCAACGCGCGCCGCGCTCGCCTACCGCCGTCCGCATTACATCCGAAGCGGGAGTTGTTGTCGCATCGAGGCCGGAGGGGCCGAGGACACGCAAACAGGCAAGATTAACTGCGAGATACAGAGCCACAACGCCAGTGACGCCGATCAGTAACCCCCGCGACAAATCGCGGCGCGGATCGCGCATTTCGCCCGCAACAAAAGTGGCCGTCTGCCATCCGCCGTAGGCAAAAGCGATCGGAACCATCGCCGCACCGATGCTCTTCAAGAGCCCAAACGAAGCCGGCTGTCCAAGCAATGCTCCCGACTCAAGCCGCGCAGTCGCGGGCTGGCCAACCGCAAATCCAATTGTCACGAGTATCGCGATCGCCCCGATCTTTGACAGCATAAGCGCGCTTTGCACGTTGCTGCCGGTGCGGGCTCCCAGACAGTTAATTCCAGTCAGTATGACTAACACGGCGGCTGCGATCGCACTGTCGTTCCAAACCACTCCGGTGAGAGCGCGAAAGTAAGATGAAAAAATAACCGCCACGGCGGCCATCCCGCCGGTCTGGGTGACGAGCAGCAGTCCCCATCCGTAAACAAACGCAACCGAAGGATGGTACACTTCGCGCAAATACAGGTACTGGCCGCCCGTTCCCGGCAAACGCGTGGCCAGTTCGGCCCAGATAAACGCGCCGCACATCGCGATGAGACCGCCGAGCACCCAGACGCCGAGGATCAAAAACGGCGTGTGGACACGATGCGCGACCTCGGAAGGATTCGCGAAGATTCCCGCGCCCACGATGCCGCCCATCACAATCATGATGGCGTCGAATAATCCAAGCTGACGGCGAGGTTTCGAAGTGTCCAATTCTAACCTTTCATTTACGGCGACCTCGTTTGGTCGCGCCCTGCAACTGCGCTCATGCAACCGCCTCTTGACAAACGGCCCTGATAAAGTCAATCGAGTACAGTAATTCTGAACCCGCGCAGAAAGGTGCTCGAATGAAACCGAAGGCTCTCGTTCATCGGCGGCGATATTGCTCCGTCGCAGGGGTCGGATTTTTCGCTCTTATATTCCTCGTCAGCTTCCGCATTGGGACGGTATCCGCTCAGAACGAGCCGATTCTCGTGCCTGATTCCGTCGACTATCAGAAATTGCTTCCCATTTTGCCAGACGCCCCGCAAGGCTGGTCAGCTGATAAACCAGAGGGTTCGACGGAAGATGCCGGCGGATTCAAGATTACCAACGTGCATCGCGATTACCGCAAAGGCGAAGGCGAGAATCTTCCGACCGCGGCGATCAGCATCCTCGATTCGGCCGCGAATCCGGATTACGTTAGCGCGACGACCGCTGCGTGGAATAACACCAGCGAAACCAGCGAAGGCTACAGCAAGTCAGTCACGATCGATGGTAATCCCGGGTTCGAAGCCTTCGAGAAGGAAGGTAAACACGCCACGCTTTGGATAATGGTCGCCAAACGTTATTTCCTCCAGATCGAGTTGCAGAACCAGGACCCGAAGGAATTGCAGGAATGGGTCAAGCGCGTTGATCTGAAGAAGCTAGCCGTAATCAAATAACTACTGGCTGTAGCGTCCGCTGTCCTCAGCGGAGTTCGGATCCGCCTCGCTAGAGCTGGTGCGCTGAGACAGCACGCTAAGGCAAATCACTGATCACTTCCGCTTCGTCGCCTCTCCTGTCATCGGCACAAAACGAACGGGCAAAACAGCGCGCCGCTGCAGTTCGCCATTTTTTTTCTCGAGAAGATAAAGCTCCTGATTTCCGAACCCGCCGACGGGGATGATCATTCGGCCGCCCTCTTTCAACTGTGCGATCAGTGGTTGTGGAACGTGATCAGGAGCGCACGTGACAGTGATCGCATCGAACGGCGCATGCTCTGGCCAACCCTGATACCCGTCCCCCGCTTTTACGTGAACATTCTTGTAGCCCAGACGCTGAAGCGTTGCTTCCGCGATTTTTGCAAGTGGCTCGATAATTTCAATTGTGTAAACGTCCGCCACGAGCTCGGCCAGGATCGCAGCCTGATAACCAGAGCCCGTCCCGATTTCCAAAACACGATCGTTCGGCTTTGGACGCAACTGCTCTGTCATAACAGCCACGATGTACGGTTGCGAAATAGTTTGATCCCAGCCAATTGGTAAGGGCCGGTCTTCATAGCTTGCAGCGCGCAAGTTGGGCGGAACAAATTCTTCGCGAGGCACTTTCACCATCGCAGCTAGCACGCGTTGGTTGTTGATTCCGCGCGCCCTCAGCTGCCGCTGAACCATTTGCTGGCCCGGTGCACGATCGCTGACCGATGTCGGCTTTTGTCCGTAACCGGCCGCAGCAACCGCAGCAAGAACTAGAACTTGGGCAAGTCTTCGCACGCCAAAGATTAACGCTGAGTGCGCTGCGGCGAAAGCAGCATGCGCCGTGGTTGTGTCGAGATTTCCTATCGCGCTGCTGTAACAGCGTTCATGTGACGCAAGCGATCAGCCAGTATTTTCATCACGTGCGTGGCAAAATGCGGCGTTTGCTGAACGAGAAAATGGAACCGCCGTCGATCGATTTCCGCCAGTCGGCAGGAGGTCTTCGCCACTGCGGTGGCTGTGCGCGGGCTGTCATCAATCAATGCCATCTCACCAATCAGCGCTCCTGGTCCTGCGGTCTCGAGCACAAAATCGCCAAGCATGATCTCCATTTCCCCTTCCAACAACACGTACACCTTCTCGCCTTTGTCGCCTTGGCGGAAGAGAGTATTGCCGGGCGCGAGTTTCAAGGCGTCGGTGTCGTGACGAAAAAGTTCGGCAGGATTCATGGGTGGAATGTATCGGCGACAGAGACTACAAAGGAGGGACGACTACTGCCAAGTTACAATTGTGTGACGGCCGGTCCGGCAGCGCTCCCGCGCAAATTCTTCGTGTCCTTCATGGGCTTCGTGGTTAATTTTCACGGCTCTCGATGAAAGAAGACCGCAAAACTTTAGATGAGCGCGCGCAAATGACGGACTTGGAGCGTCTGCGTCATTCGGCGTCGCACGTACTTGCGACTGCGATTTTGAAGATTTGGCCGGAAGCGCAGTTCGCGGCCGGGCCGCCGGTCGAGAACGGTTTTTATTACGACGTCGATGTTCCGCACCGGATTTCGCCCGACGACTTCGAGAAGATCGAGGCGGAGATGAAAAAGGAGATCAAAGCGAACCATCCGTTCGAACGGGTGGAAGTTTCGCGCGATGAAGCGCTCGACCTCGGCAAGAAAGGCCGACTTGCCGCGCTAAGCGAACGCGATCAGCCAAGCAAATTCAAGATCGACATCATAGAAAACATTCCGGCGGACGAAAGAATTTCCCTCTATCGCAACGGCGATTTTATCGATCTCTGCGCCGGTCCGCACGTGATGCGCACGGGAAACATCGGCGCATTCCGCCTGACGAACGTCGCGAGCGCGTACTACAAAGGCGACGAAAAGAATCCCCAATTGCAGCGCATTTACGGCACCGCCTTCAAAACGAAGAAGGAACTCGATGATTACTTCACCATGCTCGAGGAAGCGAAAAAGCGCGACCATCGCAAGCTTGGACGCGAACTCGAGCTCTTTGTTTTCGACGATGACGTCGGTCCCGGTCTTCCAATGTTTCTTCCGCGTGGCGCAATAATCGCAGAGGAACTGGAAAAGCTGGCGAAAGAAACCGAGTTCGCCGCCGGCTACCAACGAGTCCGCACGCCGCACATCGCGCGCGAAAGCCTGTATAAAAAGAGCGGCCATCTTCCCTACTACGCCGAGTCGATGTTTCCACCGATGGAACTCGACGAGGATCGAGAGCGGAGACGAGACCTTAGCGAGATCGTCCGACAGGCAGAAGAAGAAATGCTTCAATTTGAGGCTTCTCTCCCAAAGCTGTCCGCGGAAGCCCTCGCGAAATTAGGCTCTTTGGGCAGTACTCCCGCATCGCGGGAGGGGCGATTAGCTTGGATAAACGAATTACTTTTCCAAGGTAGGGCACCGGAGAACATCAAACAGGCGAACCAGCGAATAGTCGATGCGAAGATGGCATTGCATTTCCTTCCTTCTCCGAAGCGTTACTACCTCAAGGCGATGAATTGTCCGCATCATCATAAGTTGTTTGCGGCAATTCCACGCAGTTATCGCCATCTGCCCTTGCGGCTCGCGGAGTACGGGACGTGTTATCGGTACGAGCAGAGCGGCGAGTTGTTCGGACTCATGCGGGTACGCTCGCTGCAAATGAACGACGCACATATTTATTGCACCCCGGAGCAGTTTGAAGCGGAGTTCAATGCCGTGAACGAGATGTATCTGAATTACTTCAAACTCTTCGGGATCGACAAATATCTGATGCGTTTCTCGACGCACGATCCAGCGAAGCTTGGCGAAAAATTTGTCGATGAACCAGAGCTTTGGAAACAAACCGAAGAGATGACACGCAACGTTCTAACGAACTCCGGGATTAACTACGTTGAAGTGCCGAACGAAGCGGCGTTTTACGGTCCAAAGATCGATGTGCAGGCGTGGAGCGTGATCGGACGCGAGTTTTCCATCGCGACGAACCAGGTCGATTTCGCGCAGCCGCGCAATTTTGATCTTCGCTATAAAGATCGCGACAAC
>Ga0207658_10002641_pt1 | contig 12990 bp, 15 predicted proteins | sample KBSS33metaG_FD_184322 | JGI IMG/M metagenome (GOLD analysis project Ga0207658, IMG submission 184322) | Switchgrass rhizosphere microbial communities from Kellogg Biological Station, Michigan, USA - KBS S3-3 metaG (SPAdes) (version 2) | ecosystem: Host-associated > Plants > Roots > Rhizosphere...
GGACTGGTTGAAATGGCTGAGCGCTGGCCCGCGGACCTGGTGGTGCTGGGGACTGAAGGCCGCGGCGCGATCGGGCGACTTGTGCTGGGAAGCGTCTCGCAGAATGTGTTGAGTCACGCGCCATGCTCGGTGCGCATTGGCCGGGCTCGGCGGGATGAGAATCAGCCGCTGCATATCATGCTGGCGTTTGATGGCTCGCCGGATGCGGCGGCGGCGGCGCAGGCGGTGGGCTCCCGCACATGGCCCGCGGGGACGGAGGTGCGCGTGGTGTCGGCGGTGAATCCGCAACTGGCGATCGCGCTGGCGGCATCGGCGGCGGACCGGCGCGAAGGCCACAACGCAGGGCTTGATGAAGTGGTGGAGACGCGTGCCAAAGCGGTGGTGCAGGAACTCCTGGATCGAGGTCTACGGGCCACCTGCCGGATGGTTGCGGGCGAAAGCCGGCGGATCCTTCTCGAACAGGCGGAGATTTGGTCGGCGGACTGCATCTTCCTGGGCGCGCAGGGCCACACGCGGCTTGAACGCTTCCTGCTCGGGAGCGTCTCCGCATCGATCGCGGCGCGGGCGGGTTGCTCGGTGGAAGTGGTCCGGCCGCTTCGGAAGATCTAGCGCACTGCAGGGGGACAAGACAAGAGCCAGCCGAATCGGCTGGCTCTTTTTGCAACATTGGGCGATGTCTCGCGCCGGCCATCTCCGGCGCCTGGCGAATCGGGGTCTGGGGTCTTTCACGTCCATTATCGCTCGGCCTTTCCTGGGGCATCATGAATCAGCGCATCGCCTGATGGCTCGCGGCGCAGCCGGCGTGCTTCCTCGCGCAATACGCCAGCCAGTTCATGGCGATGCAGCGCCAGTGGGCAATCGTGTTGGTGTTTGTCCGCGGGCAGATTGTTCGCTCGACATGGCGCGCACTGACCCGCCAGCGAATCGATCACGCGATCGAAGGATCCGATCATCGGATCGAGATTCTCCGCATAGGCCAGCAGCATGGGCAGATGGACGAAGACGGGGCATGCGCCCTCACAGACGCGTGGCGTCTCCGCATCGCGCGGCGCTTTGGCGGGACGCGCCTGCGGGCAGCCCGCACAAATCCGCACACGCAGCAGGCGCTGGAGCTCAGCGAGTTCTCGCGGTCGAAGGGGGCGTTTCATGGCAGGCTCCTCTGGGTGCTGCCGGGTCGCTCATCGTGCTCGCACCGTTATCGATTGACAACTTCGATTCACGTTCCACTTCTCCGGCACACATATAGTCTTCCAGCGCCCCCGGGGAACTTCCATTGGATTCGCATCGGGAAATAGGCTGGGAGACTGGCTGGGGGGACTAGGAAGAAAACCTAGTCGATGTGAAGCGAAATGCGCCCCACCGACCCACATAGGGAATTTCCCGAGCGCTCTTTGCGAATTCAGCCCGATAGCCGCCGTCCCTGATTCTGGGAATCATATTACAGGGCATGAAAGCGAGCGTTTTTTATGAGTACGATCAAAGTTGGACCGTCAATTACGTCGGATTTGTCATGTAGTACAGCGAATCGCCAGTTGCTGAGCGACGCGGGGACTTTTGCAATCAATATTGTGGGCGGCGCTGGATGCGGGAAAACATCGCTGATCAAGGCGACTGTCGAGCGCCTGATTCTGCGCTGGCGCATCGGGGTGATTACCGCTGACCCTGGCACTCGCCGTGATGCGGAGCGCCTGGTTGGATGTGCGGAGCAGGTTGTGCAGGTGCAGACGGGGCCGCAGGATTTTCTGCATCCTGAACATATTCGCGCCGCTCTTGAACAATTTGATCTTCCGGAACTCGATCTGCTGTTGATCGAAAACATCAGCTCCCTCATCGGGCCGGCGCAATATGATCTGGGGCAAAATGCGGTGGTCAGTCTTTTCAGCGTCGCGGCGGGAGACGATAAGGCGGCCAAGTATCCGGCGATCGTTCGGATGGCCGATCTCGTGCTGCTGAACAAAATCGATCTGCTGGGGGTTGCGCCATTCAATGTGGCGGCATTTAAGGCTGAGGTGGCGCGCTTGAATCCCAGCGCGGATGTCATCGAAGCTTCCACGCTGCGTGGCGATGGCCTGGAGACTTGGTTTAAGTGGCTTGGCGAGCGTCAGAAAGCTGTATTCGATCCTGCCATTTAGATGGCGATGAGAGTATCCCCATCCTATCTTGAACAGCGGCGCGCGGTTGCGCGCCGGCTTTATTCAAAGATTGGTGGCGGTACAGTAATCAGACGCACATCGCGGTCTCTTTCAAGGAATTCCGGGATGGCATCAAGGCCTCGTCCACGCAAGAATCAAAACCCAAAGCGGAGCGTGTTGCGCGATCGCGGCAGGCATGGCATTCAGCCTACAGGGGATTCATCGGAATACGTCGCCGCAGAGTTGCAGGCCCATGAACGCGCCGCGCTTCAAGAAGCCTTGGCGCGCCTGGGGCAAGAAGCGCTTTCGCTTGATAACGCCGAACAGTTTCTCGACGAAGCGGCACAAAGCGTGTCAGCCATCTTGAAGGCAGAATATGTCCTGGTGCAGGAGTTTGATGCTGAGAGGCATACTCTAATTGCGAGGCTGGCGCTTGGATGGCGTCGCCGATCGACGGCTCAGAGGACCGTGAGTGCGGACCCGGGTTCACAGGCGGGTTTTACGCTGCTGGCGGGCGAGCCGGTGATCATCGCCGACTATCAGACGGATATACGATTCGCTCCGCCCGCCGGCGCGATAGTCGCCAGTGGAATGAGCGTGGTCATTCCAGGCCAGCCGCGGCCATTTGGCGCGCTGAGCATCTGCACGCGCCAGCCGCGCGTGTTTTCCAATGACGAGGTGCATTTTCTCCGCGCGGTGGCGAACGTGGTGGGAACGGCGGTGAATAATGATCGCGCAGTGCGCGCCCTGCGCGATAGCGAGCAGCGCATGCGAGCTGTGGTTGATACCGCGGTGGATGCCATCGTCACCATCGATGAGCGCGGAATCATCGAATCCGTCAATCCCGCTACGCTGCGCCTTTTCGGTTATTCCGCGGGTGAGTTGATCGGATCCAACGTCAGCATGCTCATGCCCGAGCCCGATCGCTCCCGGCATGATAACTACCTCGCCACCTATCTGCGCACCGGGAAGGCGCGCATCATCGGCATTGGCCGGGAGGTGGTGGGGCGGCGCAGGGACGGCTCGATTTTTCCCCTGGATTTATCCGTCAGTGAATTTCGGCATCGGGGCCGGCGCATGTTCACGGGGGCGATCCATGATCTGACCGACCGCCGTCGACTGGAGCGCGAGATTGTTGAAGCGGCATCCGAGGTTCAGCGGCGCATTGGCCGGGATCTGCATGATGGGCTTTGCCAGCAGCTTACGGGCTGCGCGTTTGCCCTTGAAGTACTTGAGCAGAAGTTGACCGCGCGCGCCGCGCCAGAGTCGCGAACGGTGCAGGAGGTTGCTGAGTTGGTGAACGATGCGATCACGCAGGCTCGCAAGGTCGCCCATGGCCTGCATCCGGTCAGCCTGGACGCCACGGGTCTGGAAGTGGCGCTGCGCGACCTGGCTGCGCGCTCGCAGGCGCTGATGCAGACCTCTTGCAGCTACGTCAGTCCGGCGCCCGTGCGCGTGGATGACAATACCGTGGCTACGCATCTTTATCGCATTGCCCAGGAAGCCATCAACAATGCCGTCAAACATGGGCGAGCCAGGAAGATCGTCATCGAGCTGACCAGTGATGCTTCGGAGCTGCGCATGTCGGTGAGGGATGATGGCATCGGGCTTGGCAAGGCGGTCGCGGATGGCAAAGGGATCGGATTGCATACGATGGACTACCGCGCGAGGATCATCGGCGGTAGGCTCGAGCTCAGGCCGCAGCCGAGCGGTGGCACACAGGTGATTTGCATCGTTCCCGTCGCCAGCATTCCTCAGACCAATACTCAGGTGAAACATGGCCGCAAAAGGCGCAAGTAAGCGAGAAAAGCCCGCCGCAGCGCCCGTGACGAAGAAATCCATCTTCCTGGTGGATGATCATCCCATCGTTCGCGAGCGACTAGCGGAGCTGATCAACCAGGAGCCTGATCTGATCGTCAGCGGCGAAGCTGAAGATGCGCTCAACGCCCGAAAGCTGATCGAAGCCAAACCGCCTGATCTGGCCATCGTCGATATCACGCTTAAAGACGCCTATGGCATAGAGCTGATCAAAGAGCTGAAGGAGCGTTGCCCTAATCTGCCGGTGCTGGTGCTTTCGATGCACGATGAATCCCTTTACGGCGAGCGCGCCCTCCGAGCCGGCGCGAAGGGTTACTTAAATAAGCAGGAAGCCACCAAGAAAGTTGTCCTGGCGATTCGCACCATCCTCTCGGGCGGAATCTTCGCCAGCGAGAAGATGACCAACACCATTCTCCACAAGCTCGCAGGCGGGCATGGCGTCGAAGGCGCAAGCCCCACTGATATCCTCACCGATCGCGAGCTTGAGGTGTTTCAACTTTTAGGCCAGGGGCGCGGCGTAAAGCAGATCGCGGAAGACCTCTTCGTCAGTGTTAAAACCATCGAAGCACACCGCGAAAACATCAAGCACAAAATGGGTTTTAAGAGCAGCACCGAGCTGCTGCGCTTTGCAATTCAGTACACCATGAAAGAGTAATGAGCTGCCTTCATCGCGGCCCTGCAGCTACTTCTTGATCGATGCCACCACCGCATCACGATGTGCGGCCCAATCGCTGGCGGGCGCGGCTTCCCAGACTTTCATGTCTTTGATCAGCACTGATTTTCCGCCCACTTCAAAGCCGATCGCATTCTTGGCAGCGTGATTGATCCCCTCTGATTTCAGGTACGCCGCTGGCTTGCCATCCAGGCTCACCAGCATCTCATCCCCGGCGATCTGGACGCGCACTACATGCCACTGAGCCATGTCCGCATCCACTTTGAAGTCAGCCGACTTATCCTTGATGCTTTCGCGCAGCTTTTTCTTTTCCTCGGCTGAAGTATTCGTGTCCTTCATCTTGTCGAAAATCTCATTCTTCATCGCCCCGAACTTCCAATCAGCTACGTTGACTTTCCCCATCGCCACAGTGGCTTTGAGAATATGTCCGGCGTGCGATTCCTTGTATTTGCTGTCATTGACCATCAGGCTGCAGGAGCGGGCGCCATCCATCTTGATCGAGAACTCTGCGACAATGTCTTTGTAAGCAAAGCCAGGCGTCACATAGGCATACGCGCCATGCTTATCCTCAGGATTTTCCGCCACGCTGACCACGCCGTCTTTCACGGTGAAGAACCCCTTGCCGACGCGCCACTTGGGCTTTAGATCCGCGCGCGAAAAATCATCCACAAAGAGCGACTTCCCAGGTTTGGCAAGCTCCGGCGCACTTTCCGCTGCGCGGGCCTGAATGGCCGCCATCATCAAACCAACGCATACCACCGCCAGGCCAAGTCGCTGTTTCATCTGCAATCCTTAATGGGAACAAAGTGCCGAATGCACCTATCTATCGCGCACAGGCGAGGCGTGTTGATCTAATGAGGCCCTGAAGTTCACCCCAAAGTAAACCTGCACACATTCGCCTCCCCCCGCCTGGTCAAAAATACGCGCCAGAATTTGTTGACTAACACTCATCGCAACGCGATTACGCGCGTATACAAGATGCCCAGGTTCTCTGCGAGTATTTCTTATGCCAACCCAGCGCCTACCTGCCATTGTCATTCTGGCTGTCTGTCTCACCCACGCTTTGGCTTTGCGCGCCGATGAAAAGGCGCCGTATGCCTGTGCCTCCTCTGTTGATCATTTCTTTGTCAACGAAGTCTGGGCCAAGGTTGGCGCGCAAACCTGCCTCGAATGCCACCACACCGGCGGCGATGCTGAAGACAGTGAATTTATCCTCCGCGACCCCCGAAAATCCCAGGGCCACGCTCAGGATGAGGTCCTCAAGTACAACCGGGATCAGTTCGCCAAGATGGCCAAGATCAAGGAAGGGGCTGACTCGCGCATGCTCCTCAAAGTCATCGGCAAGCTAAAGCATGGCGGCAAGCAGGCGCTCAAGCCTGATTCTGCCGGCTATCGCGTTCTCGCCGAGCTTGTCCGCCGATCGAATGATCCCTCCTCAGCCGCCATTGCCCGCGTCGCCGCTGAAGACAAAGCCGCCCCGCCTTTCTTCGATGGCATCGTCATGCTCGATGATCGCCGGCTCCTCCGCCGGGTCACGCTTCAACTCGCCGCCCGCCTCCCCACCGAAGCCGAACTCGCGACCATCGCCAGTCAGGGCCGCAAAGCGCTTCCGGCCATCCTTGATGCGCTCATGCAGGAAGATGCCTTCTACACCCGCCTGCGCGAAGGCTTCAACGACATCTTCCTGACCACCGGGATTGACGGTTCCGCCGAGGCGACGGTCCTCTCCTACGACCACTTCAACAAGACCCGCCTGTGGGATCAGAAGTTTGATCTCACCGCCGCCGGCGACGCCAAGGCCCAGCAGCAGGCCCGCTACAAAGTCGCCGCCGACTATCGAAAGGCCCTACTCGGCGAGCCCATGAAGCTCATCGAGCATATCGTCCGCAACGATCACGCCTTCACCGAGATCGTCACCGCTGACTACATCATGGTCACGCCGTACTCCGCCCGCGGATACGGCATCTACGATGAACTCAAGCCCAAATTCAAGAACGCTGATGACCCCTTCGAATACATCCCCGTCAAGCTTAAGGCGCTAATCGGCCGCTCGAAGGACCAGGATCAAGACTCAGCCACCGGCTTCTACCCCCACGCCGGCATTCTCAGCACCTTTCAATATCTCGCCCGCAACCCCACCACCGAGACCAACCGCAATCGCGCCCGCGCCCGCCTTTACTACCAGCAGTTTCTCGGCGTTGACGTGCTCGAACTCGCCGCCCGCGTGACCGATGCCGCCGCCGTCTCCGCCAAGTACCCGATCCCCACCATGCAGGCCTCCGAGTGCGTCGTCTGTCACAAGACGCTCGACCCGGCCGCTGGCTGCTTCCAGGATTACTGGAGGTTTGCCGAGATGGGCGTCTACGGGAAGCGCAAAGGCGGCTGGTTCACGGATATGTTCCAACCAGGCTTTGAAGGCGAAAACCTCCCGTCCGAGGAGCGCTGGCGCGCCCTTCAATGGCTAGGCGAGCGCACCGCCAAAGATCCACGCTTCGCTGTCGCGATGGTCGAGCATGCGAATTACATTCTCACCGGCCGCCGAGCGCTTCAGCTTCCCAAGGATTTGGAAGATCCCTTGTTCAGCGCCCGCCGGCGAGCCTATCAGGAACAGCGCAAGCAGATCGAAGCCATCGCCACACGTTTTGCGCAGAACAACTTCAATTTCAAAACTGTGATTAAGGATTTGATCGAATCGGATTTCTATCGTGCCGATGGCGTTGCTTCCGTGGCCGCCAATCCCGCCCGCCGAGCCGAGCTCGATGATCTGGGCGTCGTGCGCATGCTCGCCCCCGAGCAGATCGAGCGCAAGCTCACCGCCATCTTCGGCCAGCCCTGGGGCAAGCTCACCGACCAACTCGCCCTCCTCTACGGCGGCATCGATTCGAAGGAAGTCACCGAGCGCGCCGCCGACCCCAGCGGCGCCATGGGCGCGATCCAGCGCATCATGGCCAACGATGTCGCCCTTAGACAAACCGCCAAAGACTTCAGCTTCCCCGCCTCCGAGCGCCGCCTCTTCCCGAGCATCGAACCAGGCATCCTCCCCGGCGCATCGCCTGAAGGCGATAAAAAAATCCGCGCCACCATCGCACACCTGCACGAGCGCATCCTGGGCCGAATCGATGCACCCGACTCCCCCGAAGTCGATCGCACCTACAAGCTCTTCGCCTCCATCGTCGCCGATGCGTCCCAGCGCAAAGGAATCGACGGCCAGGAAATCTACGCCGGCCGCCAAACGCCCCGCACCCCCGTTCCTGACCCGAAATACACCGTCCGAGCCTGGCGCGCGGTAGTTACGTATCTGCTGCGAAGAGATGAGTTCCTCTATGAATAGCACTGCTATTTAGTTGTCATCCTGAGGTACTCCGAAGGATCTAGCCTCGAACGTAAGGGCCTTTGACTTCCAGCCAGATCCTTCGGAGTAACTCAGGATGACAACAACCAAATCAAACTCTGAAATCACCGCTGAAATCCTTCCAAGGCCCAATGCCCGCCATCCTCCAAAACCATTATGTCCTCGCCGTTCCCAAAATCGCCGATTCCGCGCGCTTCTTTGTCGATATCCTCGGCTTCAAAATCGTCAACGAGCCCCCTGGCTGGATCTTCGTGCAGAAAGACCACTGCATGATCATGCTCGGCGAATGCCTTGATGACATTCATCCCAGCAAGCTCGGTTGCCACAACTATTTCGCCTATCTCCGAGTCGATGATGCCGCCGCCTACCACGAGGAACTAAGGTCTAAAGGTGCCCCCGGCATCGGCCCTATCTCCGACAAACCCTGGCAGATGCGCGAATTCGCCGTGACGAGTCCAGAGGGATATCGGATCATGATTGGACAGTGTTTGTAGCTGCATGCCGAGGTTTTGTGCTCATTTGGCCACAATTCGCCGTATGATCTCAGGACGAAGCGAGCTGTCAGATAGGAGTTGACTCATGGACGCAATCAAGGCAATGGTGCGAAACGGCCGCATTGAGACAGAGAGTCCCATCAACTTGCCCGATGGTACGGAGTTAGTCGTACTCCCTGCCAATCAGTCCTTGCTAGAAGAGGTGGAAGCTCATTGGGATGACTCACCAGAAGGGATTCGGGATTGGATTGAGTGGTACGACTCGCTGCAACCGCTTGTCTTTACTCCCGAAGAACGCGAAGCATGGGAGAAAGCCAAGGCAGAGCGCAAGGCTTGGGAACTTGCTCATGCGGATGAGCGCATAGAGCGGCTAAAGAGGCTGTGGAAATGACGCGCTATCTGCTGGATTCCAACGCCGTGAATGCCTTCGTGGACCATCGGGCGCCGTTTGCACAGAAAGCACGCGAAGCGCGTCTACGCGGGGATCGCGTGGGAACTTGTGAGCCGGTAATTGCCGAGTTGTTCTTTGGGTTGGAGTTCAGCTCTTCGAGAGCTGAAAACCTTTTGAAATTGGAACGCGCCCTTACACGGATTGCTTGTTGGCCGTTCGATCGAGGTGCATCGCGTGAATACGGTCATCTGGCTGCCGATCTCAAATGGCGCGGGCGGCCGATACAGATCGTTGACATGATGCTCGCTGCGGTTGCACTGAGTCTGCCCAACTGTGTCGTTGTCACGACTGACTCTGATCTGTCAGCCGTCCCTGGATTGGCCGTAGTGAATTGGATGCTGTGAACTATGCGACGCGATTTCCTCAAACTCTGCGGTCTAGTCGGTCTTGGCCTTGCCATCCCAGGCGGCGCTCGTTCCATTCTCCGCGCCGCCACCAAGGAAGAAGCGCCCTACGATGGCCCCTTCTACATCGTCTTCAACGCCTCCGGCGGCTGGGATACCACCTACCTCATGGACCCCAAGGGCGTCGGCGAAATCAATCGCCTCTACAAGGAAGGCGAGATCCTCACCAAGGGCAACCTCAAGTACGCCCCCAATGCCAAGCACGTCAAAGCTGGAATGAGCAATGAGGACTTCTTCAAGGAGTTCGGCGATCAGCTTCTCGTTCTCAATGGCCTTGACTACGCTGTGAATAATCACTCCCCCGGCGCACGCTACATGGCCACCGGCAAGCTCGATAGCATGGCTTACCCCACCTTCGCCGCGCTCGTGGCTGCCTGCAAAGGACCCACCTGCCCGCTCTCCTTCCTCACCTTCGGCAACTACTCCGCCACCGGCAATATCGTCGCCATGTCGCGCGTCCCGTATGTCAATTCGCTGCAGAAAATCGCCAACGCCGATTCGATTGAAGGCAATCTCCGCTCGCCCTATCACGAAGATTTCGCGCTCAATCGTATCGAAGAAACCCTGCGCGAAGAACGCGCTGCAAGGTCGCTTCTCCCGCAGCTTCCCCGTCAGGAGCGCGCCCAAAGCATGCTTTACGCCGCCCAGGTGAATTCCAAAGCCCTTCAGCGCGTCACGCCTTACATTCCCGCCTCCATCCCCAAGGAGCGCCTCGCCCAGCAGGCGGAGATCGCCCTCGCCTCCTTCAAGGCGGGGGTTTGCGTTTCCGCCAATCTGTCCATAGGCCAGTTCGATAGCCACGCCAATAATGATGTCGATCAGATGAAGCTCATCCCCGAGCTTCTCGCCGGCATCGCCTACGTCATCCGCCGAGCCGAAGAGCTCAAGATCCGCGACAAGCTGGTCATCGTCATGCAAAGCGAGATGGGCCGCACCCCCAACTACAACAAGGGCAACGGCAAGGACCACTGGTCCATCGGCTCCGTCATGTTCATGGGCCCCGGCATCAAGGGCAACCGCCTCCTCGGCGCAACGGACGAGAAACAATTCCACGTGCCGTTGAATCCCGCTTCGCTCCTGACGGATAAGGAAAAGGGAATCCGCGTCCGCCCCGAGCACATCCATCTATCTCTCCGCCAATACGCCGGCATCGCCGATCACCCCTTAAGCAAGAAATTTCCGCTGGGCGTCTCCGAAAAAGAAGCGCTTCAGGGCCTCTGGGGTTAACGTTGATCCTTCGGAGCAACTCAGGACGACTCCAATCGCGATGTCGCGTCTTTCGTAGTTCCATTCAATTCTTCTCCGACAATTCGCGCCCTATAATGACTTTGATGCAGTGCCCCATCTGCAAAAGATCCGTAGATGAATCCACCGTCGGCCAACCCGGCTCGGCGTTTCCCTTTTGCTCCGAGCGATGCAAGCTGATCGACCTCGGCCGCTGGCTTGGCGGCAAATATCAGATCCCCGTTGTCGAAATCGATGAATCCGAAACCATCCACCCCATCGATCCCGAACCCCCCTCCGGCAACAAGTCAAATCGCAGATAACCCGCTGGAATCCCCGATTATTGCCGTCTCAGCGCCCCCCTCTGCGTCCTTACCGTAAATCCTCGGATAATCACGCATAAAATTGCCCCTTTTAGGTAATGGAGCAACACTCCCGGCGTCCCTACGATCACTCACGAGCAAAATCTGAGTGACGCCATGAACGCTCCTACGCTCCATCCCGACCGCAATGATGCCCCGCTCGATTACTCAGCGGATCCGCTCCCCAATTTCGGGCATAAATTGCGCCCCGCTTCGCATACCTTCTTCCACGATCAAGCTGGCCTTCTCTGGTCGCTCCTCACCTTGGGAATGAGCACACTCTTGGTCGTCACAACGCTTTGGCTGATTCAATTGCTGGGCTAATGCTACTATCGCAAAGCCCCCGGCGCAACTCAATCGAATTCCAAGATGCGCAAGTAGCATGGGTAAAGCGCTCAGGCTTTACCCGTGGTCTTCAATTCCCGCGAAGAACTCAAGACACGGGTAAGGCTGTCGCCTTACGCCATGCCACATTCACTTATTTCTGACCGCGCGAAGCACGTTGAAGAATAGCTGCCCCTGCTCAATCGCATCATCCAGCGCAATATGCGTGTGCGGAACATTCTCATCAAACCACGCGCGCGGCATGTTGCGCTTTGTGGCGTCGCGATAGTCGCAATTCAGCGCCGCCATCGCCAGGCTCTTGATATCGAGCGCTGAATGCGAAAACGGGCTCGCCCCCGTGAAGCGGATCAGATACCAGTAAACAAACGTGAAATCGAAACCCGCAGGATACGCTACAAATACCGGCTTGCCCGGCAATTTCTGAAGCCACTCCGCATAGAGCTTCATCGCATCTCCGGGCGTGTGCAGATCTTTCCGGCACGCTGCCCACGCCTCTGGGTTCTCGCCCCACCACGCCATCGTGCGCGGATCAGGCGTGGCTCCATCCAGCAATTCCAGGTTGGCCGAAAACGTGCCAATGAGCGTTCCATCTCCCTTATAAGCAGCCGACGCCACTGACAGCATCGAATTCGGCCCCGGAATCGGACCATCCGTCTCCACATCCGTGCTCACATAAATCTCAGGCATCTGTCGGTTCCTCCTCTACTGCCACGCGGGCGGCTGTTTCATCTGACAGCCTCAAACAATGCCCATGATGCTTGTTCTGCGAGTATGCGGTGAACGAGGCTCCTCTTGTACCATCTATGAAAAAAGAACCGGACGGCGAATGGGCCGTCCGGTTCCTGTTTCAATTGCGGCGTTCAAGAGAATCAGCGCTGGCGTCGAGTGGCTCGACGTCGCCCGCCCACCCAATGTGGGTGGGATGGTTCAGAGCGTCTGCACGTGACGATCTACGTTTTGATCAAATAACATTTCCTCAAGTGTCACCTGCGTTTCTCGCAGCAGCGCGCGTGTGCCGTAGTCGGAGTCGGATTCAACAAACTCCACTTCGTACGCTACGCTGGGCGCAAACCAGGTGCTGCGAATCACGCCGCGCTGTCCGCGCAAAAGCGATAACTCCGGGATGTCCTGGTTCAAACGAACCACATCGTCGATGTGCGGTTGCCGCATGGCTCTGGTCCTGTTGCGAAGCACCGGCACCCGCCTTTTCGGTTTCCTTGTCCGCTGCTTCTGGATTGATGGATTGGCCCGGCGTCCGAACGCCACTCACTTACCCATGAACGCCGGAGCCTCGCCCACTAATCTAACTCTGTCGATGAAATCAAAGCAACCGGTAAAATCGTAAGGAATTGCCCGATTTAACAAGCTCAGGCATTCGGAAGCGAGCGGCTTCTTCCCTATAATTCCTCGCGTGATCGGTTCTCTGACCCAATTCCAATCTCGGCTTCTCGATTGGTATCAGCGCGCCCGGCGCGATCTTCCTTGGCGCGTAACTATGGGTTCAACCAAGGGTTTTGCCCCGGATCCGTATCACGTTCTGCTCAGCGAAACCATGCTCCAGCAGACCCAGGTGGCGACGGTGGTGCCGTATTTCCATCGCTTTCTAAAGCAGTTCCCGACGATCACGGACCTGGCGCGGGCGGAGCTTCAGGAAGTCCTGCGAATGTGGCAGGGGCTTGGCTATTACTCCCGGGCGCGCAACCTGCACAAATGCGCGGGGCAGGTGCTGGCGGAG
>Ga0207658_10002642_pt1 | contig 12982 bp, 21 predicted proteins | sample KBSS33metaG_FD_184322 | JGI IMG/M metagenome (GOLD analysis project Ga0207658, IMG submission 184322) | Switchgrass rhizosphere microbial communities from Kellogg Biological Station, Michigan, USA - KBS S3-3 metaG (SPAdes) (version 2) | ecosystem: Host-associated > Plants > Roots > Rhizosphere...
CCCGGCGGGGGTGTCGATCGACATCGCCGGGTTGTTGACCGCGTCGATGATCTTGGTTTGGATCTCGCCCAGCCGCCGCTGTCCGGCCGCACTGGCCGCGTGCGCGCTGAGCAGCACCTCCGACAGCTTCTCCTCGGCGTCGCTGAGCGACGAATACTTCTTCTTGAGCTCGTCGAGCAATTTGCCGACGGCGTCGGCGGCCTTGCCGGACTGCTGCTCGTCGGTGGCCAGACCCGGATCCGGCGCCGGCGAAGCGCTGTCCTTGGTGTACTGGTCCTCGGTGATCGGGCGACCGTCCTTGTCGAAGAACGACTTCTTACCGTCGGGCCCCAGCGTGTAGTAGGCGCCGTCTGCGTTCTTCGGGGTCAGCACCCCCGTCGCGGGATCGGTGTGAAACCCGTTGCCGCTGCCGGGAACTCCACCCAGTTGTGGTGCGATCTGCTGGCCGTGGACGTCGATGGGGGCGTAGCCCGAGCCGACCTTGCGATAGCCGGCCGGGGTGATCGGCGGGCCTGACGTTCCGTCCGGGCCGACGAGAGCGACTGTGCCGTCGTCGTTTTGGGCCCAGTTCTGTTTGGTCGACGAGTCGTGGTAGACCACCGTGGCGTCTGAGGGCAGCGGGGTCTGATCGCCGAACACCAGGTGGCGTTGCTGGGCGGCGTTGTCGGTGTCGTACTGGATGTGGGGATCGCCGTAGGTGTGGCGAGCGTTGTACAGCACCGCCACCCAGTAGGGATCGTCCTGGCCGATGTAGCGGGTGGGGTCGGTGGGCATCGCCCACCCCGGTCGCGCCAGGCCTTGGGTGCCGCGGGTGGAATCCCAGACGTCCCAGTGGGTCTGGCCGTCGAAGTGTTTCGGTCTGCTCATCGGGCGAAGTGGCCGCGGCCCAGATCGTCTTCGAGGTCGCGGCGGGGCGTGAACGCCGGTGGATCGGCGGGTGGGGTGTCACCGCCAAAGAGCTTGTGCGCACGAGTGACAACGTTGAGTACGCTGTCGATTTCGCGTTCAATTCTGGGGTTCACCACGGTCCTTTCCTGCGCTGGGTTCTAGCCTAAGGCCGCCGCCGGGCGGCTCGGTGCGCAAATTTCACGCCTCGACTGCCACCGGCACCGGCCGGCGGGCGATGTAGTGGGCCGGCATCGGGGCGATCCTGACCACGTCGCCCGTCGTTGGCGCGTGCACGACCTGCGTGCTGGAGATGGCGAGCTGCACGTGGCCGGGCCCGGAGCGCCCGCCTTCACCGAAGGCGTCCAGCGGGAAGATCAGGTCCCCGGCGCGCACCTGACCGGGCGCAACGGGCACCCCTTGGGCGATCTGGCTGTAGGTGTCGCCGCCGAGGTTCACCCCGGCTTGGCGCCACGCCCACTGGGTCAGTCCTGAGCAGTCAAATGTGCTGGGCCCCTTGGCACCCCACACGTAGGGGCGGCCCAGTCGGCTCAACGCCGCCCTGGCCGCAGCGTCGCCCGGTCCGCCGGGGATGTCCGCGGCTCGGTGTTCGACCCGCGACGCCAGCATTGTGCGCGGTCTGCCCCCGCCGGCCGGCGGCGGCATGCCTGTGCCGCTACCACCCATCCCACCCCCGCCAAAGGGTATGCCGCCCAACGGCATACCGCCGCCCGCCGTGTGTCGACGGCCGTATGCCAGCGAGCGCACGACGGCGGCCAGCCGCGCGTCGCGGACCCGCTGGGCTTCGATGATGCGCTGTTGCTGGGCGACGCGGGCGCGCAGGGCGGCCACCAGGGCGCGCTGCCCTGCGGGCGTGCCGGCCACCGGCGACAGCGCGGCGGTGTCGCCGGCGGCCCCGGCACGCACGGCACCGGAGTCCGCGCGCCCCGACTGATCCGAATCCGTCGCCACCTGCAGCCGCCCGCCGAGCGCCTCGTCGGTGCCGGCCATGCCGAACAGTGTCGGTCCCGCGCCTGCGGCGAACCGGCGGTAGCGCGACGCCAGATTTCCCGACAGCGGTGCCATACGTACCTGGCCCGTGCGCACCAGGTCCCCCGCGGTGGCCAGCCCCGCTCCGGCATCCAAGGCCGCAGCACGCCCGCCGGTCACCGGATCGCCGAACAACGCGTGCGCCCGGTCAAGCACGTCCCCTACTTGCGCAACCAACGCGGCGATCGACACTCACCCAGTATCAAGCCGCCACCATCGGGCCCCGGACACCAATTTCCGCCGCACCCCGACCATCGAAGTCACCACCGTGCGTATCGAACATATGCATTGGAGCGAACGGTGTCGTGGCACAAGGAAACCGCGGTTCACTTCAACGCACCGCAACGCGAATCGGTTTTGATCCGTCGCCTGCGCCGTCAGCTCTCGATAAGCCACCTCCGACGAGCCAAAAGCGCCTACGCGCAACCAATGTCAGCTCCGCGCCAATGACCCCAGGCGAGGATCGTGCGCCAGTAGCATCTGCAAAGCGGTGCGCAGTTCATCGAAACGCTTTTGGCCCAGGGTTTGTCGCCAGTCGCGTTCGATGACCTTGGCATTGGCACGCATGACGCGCAGCGCTTTGCGACCCCGCGGCGTCAACTCGATGAGCAGAGTGCGAGCGTCGAGGTCATGGCGGGATCTGGTGATGTAGCCGTGTCGTTCCAGGGGGCCGACGGCCTGCGCGACGGCCTGCCGGGTCACTCCGAGCCGATCAGCGAGGGCGGACGCGTGCAATGCCCCGGCGACCAAGGGCACCAGCGCCACCGCGTGGGCCGGGCGAAGCCCGTCAAGCCCTGCGTCAGCGAATGCAGCGCGCAGCCGCGGTGCGCCGCTGGCGGCGACCAGTTGTAGCAACGCCGGCACCGTCGGCTGCCACGCGGCGCCGGGAACCTTTTCCACAAGCCGAGTCTGCCACCGAGCCGAGATTGACAAGTTACTTGTCAAAAATCCGCTGGGTGGGCACGATGGTGCGCATGGCGTCTCGATCCGTGCGCACGCTTGTCGTGTGCCTGTCGGCAACTGTGGTTCTGCTCGTCGCTGGGTGTATGGCCGGTGGTCATGCCACCGGCGCCCCGCCACAGCAGACGTCTATTCCCGTAGGGCAGTCCACTCAGTCGTTGGAGTCTGGTGGGCTCATTCGGACCTTTCATCTGTACCGACCGCAGGGCCTCACCGACGCGGCGCCGTTGGTGGTGATGCTGCACGGCGGCTACGGCGACGGCGAGCAAGCCGAACGCGCCTACAACTGGGACACCGAAGCCGACACCGCAGGGTTCCTGGTGGCCTACCCCGACGGCATGGACCGCGCGTGGAACGCGGGAAGCTGCTGCGGTCGCCCTCAGCGCACCGGTATTGACGACGTCGGATTCCTGACCAGCATGGTCGCCACCATCGCGCAGCAGACACCGATCGATGCGAATCGCGTTTACGCGACCGGGATGTCCAACGGCGCGATGATGACACTGCGGCTGGGTTGCCAAACCACCCTGTTCGCCGCAATCGCTCCAGTGGCCGGCACACTGCTGACCGACTGCTCGCACGCGCAACCGGCATCAGTACTGCAGATTCACGGCGCCGCCGACGATCGCGTCCCCTACAACGGCGGTCCAGGCAAGGCGCTTACGGCCTCCGGTGCCCCCAACGTCGACGGACCGTCCGCACCGTCTGTCAACGCCACCTGGCGCGACATCGACGCCTGCTCCGCGGCCGGCACCACCACGGCTGGCGACGTAACCACCCAGACCGCGGCTTGTTCGGGCGGACGGGCGGTCGAGCTGATCACCGTCGCGGGTGCGGGTCACCAATGGCCGGGCGGACGCCCCAGTCCCCTCGCCCAACGGATCGGAGACCTGCCGCCCCCGTCGACAGCGTTGAACGCCACCGACACGATCTGGCAGTTCTTCGCCGCCCATCCCCGATAGCAGTCGACTCTCGTATCGTCACGACCATCGACCGGACACGGCTGCACCGCTGGCCGTCGGTGCTTGTCCGCCTACTTCCAGGGCACCGGGATCGGCGCGTGCGCAACTAGGGTCGCGACAGACACACGGCCAGGTCACCCCGTTGAAGCTGAGGAACACTTCCCGCGGTGCTGGATCTGCGTGCCGTCGACTTCGTTGACAGCCAAGGCTTCACCGCCCTCCACTACGTCAACGTGCACTGCACACGCAACGACGTGGACTGGATCATTCTGGGCAGCCCGCCGCTGCGGCGACTGCTGTCGATCTGCGACCCCGACGGCGAACTGCCGCCGGCCGATGATTTGTCCGCCGGGCTGGCCTGCCTGGATCGCCTGGCGAAATGCGGCCAGCGCATGATGCCGACCAGATAGCGGCGAATCAGGGTGCGCCGCAGTCCCTTTGGCAGCATTGCCGCTCGGCGGTCACGGGAGTTGATATGGCCGCGACGTCGCTCCAGCAGGGGCAGAGTCTGAAGCTGGTTCGCACCACCAGGAGCCGCCGACGATGCGGCGGTATCAAGCGTGCATCGCCACATCGAAGGCAGATTGTGGGGGTGCCACGGGCAAGCATCGACCGCCCACTCCTCCAGCTATGCGCCATCCGATGACTTCCTCGTTAACAGCAGGCAAAGTCTGGTTCTGCCGCCCGCCTGGCATGCTGCCGTTCGGGATGATGGGTGTGTATGGAATCGTTCGTGTCGGTGTACGTGGATATGGCAGCCACTGCCGATGCCGTGCGCGCCGCGGTCGCCGAATTGCCCAAACCTACAGGCGTTTTCGAAGTCACCGTCGATTGCAACTCGGTTACTGACACCTTTGGTTGCCGGATAGCGGTCGACCTGACGGGTACCTTCGATGAGCGAACCGAGGGACTCGCCATCGCTCGCCGCTACGCCGAGCAGCTCTCCCGAGCCGTGGGTGTGCCGGCGTTCCCGTTCTACGACCTGCTGCGGCGCGACCACACGGCCAGTTGAGCTGCGTTCTCCCGGCCGTCCGAGGAGTCGGAGTTGCATGCCGCGATGTGCCGGTGTGCTCGCCGAACGTCGGCGGTCCCGTTGGGAAAGTGTAGCCAACATTGTTGTCTGCCATAGTATTTGGCTGCTTCAAGATCCCGTCCAGACCCGGCGGCAGTGTCTTCACCACACACGACAGAGCGGTTATGGATGGCACAACGCGCGAGTTCACCGGGGGATCTCGTCGCGGAGGTGAGCCGATGACGACGGTTGTAAATGACATTGCACCCGGGTGGCGTGTGCGGCATGTGTCTTCATCGTTCCTTCCAACCCACATGGGGGCCACAGGAAACGTCGCGGCCATTGAGGAAATGCGGAGACTCAGGTCTTTTTGTCAGCTGATAACAATCTGAGCAAACGCCGATAGATTTCTGGAGTCTGTTCTAGCGTCAGGTTTGGGATCGCTTTGTCCCTCGTCAAGCCGGTGCGCGGATCAAAGCGACAAATTTGGCACATCGGAGGGGACGATCATGATCACAAAACGAATACTCGCCGTGTTCGCGATTGCGGTGACCGCACTCGGCCTCGCCGTAGGCCTGACGATGCCGGTGTCAAACGCCGATGTGCTGCCCAATGGCTATGACGTGTCCTGCAAGCAAGCCAACGCCTCCCAGACGGTTTGCACCATTGGGGGCTGCCCGCGAGTGTACGAAGACTATGCCGGGGACGTGGTGCACACCAGGGTAAATGCCTTGCCCCAACATGAGATTGGGAAGGGGTGCGACGATACCATCACCCAGACCGTCGACCTCGGCACGCAGTTCAACTACGCAGTCCAGGGCTGCCGCAAGCATAAAGCGAGTGGCGATGATTGCGGCGCCTGGTCGGATTACACGTTCACGCCGCCGGCTGCACCCGCGCCGCCGGTACAACAAGCGCCGCCGGTACAGCAAGCGCCACCCCAAGCGCAGACCAAGCAGTGCCCAGACGGCGGCCCCACCATTCCCGTCGCCGACGCCTGCCCGGCGAAGAAGGTGGCGCCAACTAACGCTGTGACGATGAACGTCCAGAGGGCAGGCCTGCAGGTGAACGTCACCGTGGGAAACACGTCGGATTTGGCCGCTCAGTGCACCTACGACGCGACGGAAAGCAATGGGCTGGGCCCGGCTGTGCACCGCGACTTCAGTCTGGCCGCCAAGGGAAGCACGACGCTGAACTTCCCAGCTCCCCTCCTCGGCCAGTCGTATCAACTGGTGGCGGCGTGCAACGCCAACTTCGAGTGCCAGACAGTCGAAATCGGTCGCGTAACAGGGAATGCGTAACCGGTAGATAACCGGTCGGTCGGGCGGTGGCGTGCGGGTTTTGCAACCCTGGGACAGGTCGGCGCCCGGGTTTGTCCACCCGGTTTGTCTATGTCTTCGCGTCGGCGTGAGGCGCTCGACGGTGGGCGTTGGCCAGCCGGTGGCCCAGTGTCCCGAGCCGCATCCACAGGACCGCATCGCTTTCGGGTCGGCGCCTTGCCATGCCGAATCGGGGGCCCTCGAGGTGAAACGCGATGCTGCCCGAGGATGCACCGTCGATGATCATGGACAGACTGGCTGACCCGGGTTGCAGGGAGTGGTGGGTTGGCCGAGGTGGATCGCTGGGGCTGGCGTGTCGGAGAGGTCGATAGTGCTGGTGCGAGTTATGTTGCACCGCAATGCTATTCGGTTTGGCGCATCCAGCCGGTTGCCCGCCCTTCGAGAATCGTCGCGGCGGCGGGTGCGCGACAGCTCACCCCCAAGACGTGGCGGTCGACGATTACTTTGAAATAGCGTCTCCCCAGACAGCACCCGTCAGTTTCCTGGTGGTGTCGGTGACCTTGCACCAGCCGTTGTTGGCGTCATCTGGGTTAGCGGCATTTTGGATCGGGCACGGGCCGTTCAGTGTCACCGCGTCACCCGCCTTGAGCTGCCCGATTACGTTGCCACCGCCGCCCGGCGTGTCATACAGATCTATGTCGGAGATCACGGTGTGGCCAGGTGGCGGAGGCGCTGCGGGCGGTGCAGGGGTGCCGCCGAGCGGCGCGCCCGGCGTCGCCGTGAGGGTCACGTCCGGGGCCGGAGCGCACGTTTGGCCGGCCGGAACGGTCGGAGTCGGCGAGCTGGCCGGACATTTAACCGGCTGCGGCGGCGTGTAGGTGTAGTCCGAATACGCTGTGCACCAGTCACCTTCGAGGTCCTTCTTGCGGCAGGCCTGGACTCCGAATGTGAAGGTTGAGTTGGGGTCGATACCAAGACCCCAGCTGACAACCTGGCCATTGATGCAGTGGTACGGGTATTCGTCCTGATGCCCATTGATCATCGTGTGCAGGGCGTCGACGACGTAGTCGCCGTGCACCCGTGGGCAGCCGCCCATGGTCACGCATTTCACGTGATTGTTCGTGTTGTCGAGAAAGCACTCGATGTCGAGCCCGTTGCTCAGCGGAACGGTGTTTGCAATCGGAGCGACCAGTATCACCGCCGCCCAGCAGAGAGCGCTCACAGCGGCGACGGCAGCAGACCGTTTCACGGCGAACGGCCGGATCATTATTTCTCTCGGCATGCGGTTTGCTCCGTTCGCCATCGCACGGGTTACACGCGTCATGACGCGCTGTCTCCGACGGTATCGACGGCATGACTGCGAAGAAATAAGGAGTTTCCCTATGGCTTGGATATTCTGGCACGTCGTGGACAGTTCGACGCAGGTAGCGGCGATTAGGCACCTATGTAGGTGCCCATGCTCGATGGCGGATCGCGCTCCCCCTACCGGCAAGGTTGCAGAATTCTCATCGAAATGGCGCGTGCAATTTTCTCATCTCTCGGCGGGCACCGCCCAGCCCTCCCCGGCCGACAATGACCCACGGATCAGTCAGCAGAGCCTCGGATGTTTACCGATGCGAGTCGCATTAGATGAAAAGACTAGCGCCCCTTGGGCTTCGGTCGAACGGCCGAGCAGGACGCCGAAACGTATCGCCCTGGATCGATGGTTCCCGTTGTCAACCCGTCACTACGACTTCTCGCTCAAGGCCTGGCTTAAGGCTTGCCGCGTAGGGACCGGCATGTAGCGTGAGGTTGTCAGCGAAGTAGCTCATGACTTCGTCGACATAGTTACGATCCCACGCGGCTATCTCGGCCCGAACGATCTCCTCAGGGCTCACCGCTTTCCCCCTCTCAGTGAACTCGGGCAACATCGGATGCTAGGCGTTGTCGGTTCCTTATCTCCGACTGATGGTGGATTGGCGGTTTCGGCCGCTGAATGGACACCGTCAAAAGGGACGCACTATGAGCAGTTGATGCTAAAGAATCCCGTGCAATGCCCTTTGGAGGATGGGAACGTGTTGAAGTTGCCGCTGAGGGTTCCTGAGTCGGGACCCGCGGTTTCCGTCTCGTGGCCCGTAGTCTGCCCGGACGAAACAGCGAATGTGCCTGACACAGAAGCAGAAAGATCGGGTCGCATGTCTGTCTCCCTACCGCCTTGTGCTCGCCCGCCGGAGCTTTGACCGCCTTGTCCGGCGCCGCCAACGCTGCACGTGCCACTACACGGTTCACCTAGCAGCGAAGCCACGGAATGATCCACCATTGCACCCCCAACAGCAGGTGCAGATATTGCAACCGCAAATACTGCGGCGGAAGCGAACCTGCGCATATTCAATCCCTCCTATCCGGTGCGGAACACCCGATCCGCGTAGCAGCAGTCACGGTACGCCCACCGGGATGCCGCCGACGTGAAATTGTCCACCGGTGGACAATTAGCTGTCTGACCAAGAGGCGCTTTGCATTACATGGCGCGCTGCCGCAAACCCAACTAGGATGACGGGCCGACCCGTCGGTCGGCAGACGTAGCTAGCTAGCACCCGCTCACCATCGACGACGCATCACGGAACAAGCTGGAAGATGCATGCCGACAAGGGAACAGCTCCTTGATGGCACGAGTATCGCGCAGGGCTTCGCCACCGATATTCTCGCCGTGGATGCGGCGAGTATGACCGAACTGCCGACAAAGGTCTCTGTTGAGGAACGCATCCCATGCGGGGCGTATCGAGTGCCGGGGCTTCTTCGCGATGCTGGGCTTCGGTCGAGCGGCCGAGCAGGACGGCGAAACATATCGCCTTGGAACGATGGTCCCCGTTGTCACCCCGCCCCTACGACTCCTGGCTCAAGGCCTGGGCTTAAAGAGTCCCTAACCGGTTTCTCATCTTTGTGGCGGATCCGCCACTTTTACGTCACCAAGATGAGAATTCCGCCATTTTGGATGAGGACCTACAACCTATTGGCTTCTAACGATTCCGCGGTACATCCGCTGCGCACGTGACGACTGACTCATGATCTCGCTGAGGTACTCGCGGCGGCCGTGGGCGTAGGCGGCGTCGGCCGACGGCTCGCCGGGTCGCTGTTGCAGCCAGAAGATCGACTTCCAGATGTCGGGCGAGGCCGGCCCGCCGTGGCGCTCGAGCCTGTTGAAGAACTCAGCGATGGCCAGATTGGGATTGTCGCGCCCCACATAGCTAGCGTCCTGCTGAAACACACTGCGCCACAAGCCGTTCGCGCTGACCGCCGTCGGCCTCAGGCCGCTCTCCTGCAGGGCACACGACAGGATCGCGACAGTCTGCGCCGGCGAGTATCCTCGCCTGCGCGCTTCATGAATGATCGCGGCTGCCACGTCCCGCGGACTGGAGTCAGGCGTGAGTGCCCCCAAGGGGACGCCCACCGCGTCGCCCGAAACGGCGAAACTATTATTGCCCAACGACTCTGGCGCCAGGCGCTCCGTCCTCGATGCCAGCCGGACTCCCCCGCCGCCAAAGCCGCCGAGGGACGTCGCGCCACTACCCACGCCGAGACCGCCACCGGTACTGCCCGGTCGGTAGGCCAACGACCGCAGCACCGCGGTCAGTCGCTCAGCCCGGGCCCGATACGTCGTGATGACGTGTTGCTGCTGGGCGATGCGAGCGCGCAGCGCCGTGACGATCGCGCGTTGGCCGGCTGGCGTGCCGGATACCGGTGTGAGGGCGGCGATGTCGTCGCCCGCCCCGGTGCGCACGGCCCCGGACTCCGCGCGCCCGGACCGGTCGGCAGCAGCCGCGGCGGCCACCTGCCCGGCCAGCGTGATGGCGGTGCCGGCAGCGGCGTCGAGCGCTGCCCCCGCGTCGGCGGTGAAGCCGCCGTAGCGGCTCGCGAAGTCTCCCGACAGCGGCGCCGCGTGGATTTGGCTTGTGCGCACCACATCCCGCGCGGCCGCCAACCCCGCGCCCAGCGCCTCAGCCCGACCGTCGGGCACCGGATCGCCGAACAGCGCGTGACCGCGGCGCAGCACCTGCTCCGCCTGGGAGGTCAACGCCTCGATCGACACATCCCCAGTATCAACGTCGCCGGGTGCCATCCCGGACACGAATTCTGAGTGCCGACGCGACGATCGCCGCCGATGCGCTCAGGCCTCGTTGAGCCCAGCGATCAGCGCCTCGATCCGCTGGGCCTTGGGGCGGCTGACCGCCTGTTCGCTTTCCACGGCGCTGATCACCTCCGGCGCCATGTCGAGGATGCCCGCAACCTCTGCCACACTTAGCGCGGCCCGGCTGCGCGCCACATACAGCCGCTGACCCAGGGTCGCGCCGGGTGAGACCGCGGCGCGGGCCATCAGCTCGTCATAGCGGGTGCGCACCAGCCGCAGTGCCTTGATGACCTCGGGGGCGCCCTGGCTGCTGCGCACCGCGCGCGCGGTGATCGCCTCGAGCTTGCGCAGATCGGCCAGCATGGCCTGCGCGCGCGGTGCGAATGCCGGATCGTCGTCGCCGGGCAGGGTGTCGATCGCGGCGACAACATTGCCCACCGCCAGCAGCACCGCGTCGGTGAGCAGCGCCGTCGACTCAGATGTAGCGTTAACCGCAGCAGAATCACTGCTTGCGTTCGCCGCCACACCGTCCCGCAGCTTCGCCAACGTGCCCGGCGGCCAGCGCGCGACCTGCTCGAGCTTGGCCCTGGTTTTCTCTCGAGGCCAGGCTCGTCCCTTTTCGAAGGCGACCAGCGCCGGTTGCCCCATGATCTTCAGCCCGGCGATATCACGTTGTGTCAGACCTAATTCCGCGCGGCGGTCAGCAAAAGCCGACCCCGCGCGAAGCACGCCAGGGTCGACCGCGCTGTCCGCCATCGCGCCAGTCTATCGGCTTGACCACCCCGTCAACCGGCACCAGATGTGTTGCCCGGGGTGATTCGCGCTTTCCTTCGGCGCAGCGAACCAAACCGGCATCCGACTCTGTGTTACTCTGTTGATTCTGTTTGATGCTTGTGTTGATTCTGTTCTATACGCTACGGTTGATGCCTAGACGGGCAGTGGGAGGAGTGATCGTGACCGTGATGTTCGACAGCCCCGTGACGGTGACCGTGACCGTGACACCGTGCATGGCAGACCCCGACCGCTGGGACGTCGGCGGTGACGACCCCGAACTCAAAGCGTTGTGCCGAGGCTGCCCACGACGGTTTCTGTGCGCCAACGACGCTCTACATTCCCCTGGCATCGAGGGGATGGTCGCCGGAGTGCACATCCCTGCTGAAGGCCGCGGACGCACCTTCGCCCTGCGCCAGCTGCAATCGCTGGCCGCCTATGGCGGGTACGGCAGCCAACCCGAGATCTCGTGACGGATGGGAGCGACACGGCAGGAATCCGCTTTCCGGTCGCCTTCCCGCGCGGCGGTCAGCGTTGCGGATATCTAGATGGCCAAACGTCCTGTGTAGCAGCGCTTTCACCGGCCATCCGGACTACGGCCGCCGCGCTCGGGTTGCACATGGCGGCCACACCGACCCGAAAGCCGGCAGCCACGCTGGTCGAACGAGGGGTGGCACCCGACGAGACACCGGCCAGGTGGTTGTCCAGCCACGAAATTGGCATTACCCTCGGTACCGGTTGAGCTCCCAGCCAGCCAGACGCGCCGGGCGCACCCGATCCGGGATCGCCACTGCACGCCGTCCGAGCCGCACGACAAATGGCGCACGAGACGAGCTGGGGGAACTATGCCACCTGTCGATACCACCGCCATCTACCGCAAGACCATTGCCGACAGCCGCGAGTACGGTCGCGCCAGGTTCGAGACGCGCCGGCTGTCGGCGAGCCGGCTGGCGATCGCGGTGACCGGGGAGGTCGACGCGGTCAACGCCCGCCAGTTGGGCCGCTACGTCGAGGCCAACACCGGGATCTCTCGGCAGCTGGTGCTGGATCTGCGTGCCGTCGACTTCTTTGGCAGCCAAGGCTTCACCGCGCTCTATTACGTCAGCGTGCACTGCGCCCGCAACGACGTGGACTGGATCATTCTCGGCAGCCGGCCGGTGCGGCGACTGCTGTCTATCTGCGACCCCGACGGCGAACTGCCGCTCGCCGACGATTTGTCCGCGGGGCTGGCCCGCCTGGATCGCCTCGCGCAATGTGGCCAGCACGTGATGGTGACCAGGTAGCCGCGAATCACGTTGCGCCGCAACCTGTTGCCAGGATTACTCATCGACGGGCGCGTCAGATGTTGTGGCCCCGGCAAACGCCGAGCCCGCTGCGCGTCGAGTTGGGACGTGCGACGCGCAGCGGGCTGTTGGAGCCTGGCGCCGCTGCGACCGAGCTGATGCCTGCAGACGCTAGGCGATCGAGCTGACGTTTCCTGCACGCGGAACTGCGCGCCGGGGCTCCGGTAGGGGCGCTGGGCGAAGCGGGCCCCAAATTTGCGCGCAGCCCATCGAGTTGTACGTCTCGGCCGCAGGGCCAATCTTGTCTTTCGCGGCCTGCAGGGTCGCCGGCGTACGGGGACCGTCGTAGTACTCCTGAACTGCATCACGGATCTGGTTCACTTGGTCTGCGCATCCGCGCTGGTACGTGTCCCCGCCGGGGGGGATGTTCGGCAGGGCGTTCGCTGCTCCGGCTCCGCCGAGGATCAGCCCGAACCCCACGGCCGCCAGCAGAATCGGACGAGCCGCTCGCATTGCGACGGCGGCTGCCGTCTTTCTAAGGGTGCGGTGGGTTGAGTGCTCGGGCATGGTGTGGTTGTTGATCTTCATGGTTTTCTCCTTTGGTTTGGCCGCGACCCTTGTGGGCCGCGTTCAACTCCTAGGAGCGATCAGCCGCCGCAATTTCCACACTTTTT
>Ga0207658_10002651_pt1 | contig 12966 bp, 22 predicted proteins | sample KBSS33metaG_FD_184322 | JGI IMG/M metagenome (GOLD analysis project Ga0207658, IMG submission 184322) | Switchgrass rhizosphere microbial communities from Kellogg Biological Station, Michigan, USA - KBS S3-3 metaG (SPAdes) (version 2) | ecosystem: Host-associated > Plants > Roots > Rhizosphere...
GTTGTCTTTATCAAGATATACCTTATTTTGCATGTCTTCATTGTAAAAAATGAGGCGACGCACGTCTACCGCTTATGTTTCTGTTATGATGGAATATATGGCCCAAGGAGAAATCAACGACGCTTCTGGCGTCAGCGCTGCAAGTAACAGCGCCATTATGTATGAACTAAACGTGGAAACAGGCGAGCTGCAGTGGAGCGATGCGCTGTATTCGGTGTTGCATTATCCGCATACTGAGCCGTTCAACAGGTTGGAATGGTGGATTGAGCATATCCACCCGGATGACGCTATGCGCCTCAACAACGCTATGGATCTGTTACATGACCCCAAAGTTCCTTGGTGGAATGTTGAATACCGTTTTCGCACCAGCGACGGTAAGTATGTGTTGGTGCGCGACGAAGCGTCTATTATCCGCCATCGCAGTACGGGCGTGGCAACGCGCATCATTGGTACTATTACACCTATTAGCCCTACAACTACTTCGCGTTAGCAGGTAGGTCGAACGCTTTCGCTCTAACCGCTATTTGCTGTTCTTGTCGCCCTTGCGGCGGAATGGCAGCAGACTGAGACGACGAGTCTTTTGGCCGAGTACATCCTGGCTTTCCATCTCGTGGAAGAAGTCCGGCTGAGCGTATTGGTCGTAGGTAACCATGAGTGCGCGGGATTCAACGGCACGCAACGTTTCAAGCGATACCGACACCAAGATGAGCACGCTAGTACCACCAATAGCGATGTTCGCGCTGGGGAAGAATATCTGTGCCACAATCGGGCCAAGCGCCAGCAAGCCCAGAGCAAAGGCACCGAACAGTGTAAGGCGGTTTACAATCTTGCTAAGGTGCTTCTCGGTTTGTACGCCGCTGCGTACGCCCTCAATGAAGCCGCCCTGCTTTTGTAGGTTCTCGGCGATTTCTTTACTGTTAAACGTAACGCTGGTGTAAAAGAAGGTAAAGATGAATACCAACAAGAAGTAGGTAACTGGGTAGATGTAAGCGTGGATGCCGTTCTGCGCAAAAGTGGTGGCGCTGGGGGGAGCGAACCATGTTACCAGGTTGCTGCCAAGGTGAGAGAGTTTCTCGCTGTGGTTGCTTACTAGCAGCTGACCGACAAAACTCGGCACGCTTAGGAATGCTACCGCAAAAATGATGGGCACTACACCGGCACTGATAAGTTTTACCGGAAGCATGGTAGTAACGCCGCCGTAGGTGCGATTGCCCTGCACGCGCTTAGCATAGTTTATGGTGATGCGCCGCGCGGCCTCGTTTAGTTTTACTACCAGCCAGGTAACTAGCACTACTGCGGCAGCTATGCCCACGCCATAGACAAAACCCTTGGCGCTGAGATGTAGTTGATGACCAAATACTGTCCACGTGCTGGTGCCGTTAAATACAGTTTGCCATACCGCTGCAACAGTAGCAGGCAGGCCGCTTACAATACCTACGGTAATAAGCAACGAGATACCGTTACCAATGCTGCGCTCGGTAATAAGCTCACCCAGCCACATAAGCAGCATTGAACCACCGGTTAGCGCAACTACCATAAGCACCCACTGCCAGATGTTGCTGTTGGCAGTAATATCGCCAATGCCGCCCACTTGTGATGCAGTTTGTCGCACCAAATAGATAGCGCCAATAGACTGCAAAATAGCCAAAGGGAACGTCAGTAAACGGGTATACTGGTTGATCTTGCGCTGGCCGTACTCGCCCTCTTTACGCAGGTTTTCCAGCTTCGGAATAGCCTTGGTAAGCAACTGCATGATAATGGACGCGTTAATGTACGGGCCCAAACCGGCAATCATAATAGAGAAGTTCGCTAAAGCGCCACCACTCAAAATGTTGATAAAGTTCAACAGTTGCGGCGTGTCGTTAGAAGTGAACAAGTTTTGCAGCACCTGCTTTAAGGTTTGCGGGTCTGCGAGTGGCACCGGAATGTGCGCCATAATGCGGAATACTAACAAAATACCAAGCACGGCAAAAATACGCTTACGCATATCCTTGTTTCCAAGCGACTTAACAATAATTCCCCAGTTCATGAGCTCTGTTTTACCTCTTTTGATCGATTCTTTACCAAGTATAGCAGTTTTGTGTCTAGATACCAGAGCATTACACTATGTCAGCCGTCTCCTGCTTTCCTTTTGTGGGAACGCCCACGTAGCCGCCGCTTTGGTGAGCCCACAACCCAGCATAAATACCCCGCTTGTTTTTGAGGAGTTCTTCGTGTGAACCCACCTGTACAATGTGGCCTTTGTCCATTACTACGATGCGATCCATCTTCTGTATGGTGCTAAGCCGGTGAGCTACCACCAGCGCGGTGCGGTCTTTCATAAGGCTCCATAGCGCCTGCTGGATGAATTTTTCGCTGCGGCTATCGAGCGCGCTAGTGGCTTCATCTAGTACTAAAATTGGCGCATTTTTTAATATGGCCCTGGCAATGGCTACGCGCTGGCGCTGGCCACCGCTGAGTTTTACACCACGTTCGCCCACCATTGTGTCGTACTTTTTAGAGAGTTCGTTTACGAATTCGTCTACGTAGGCCAGCCTGGCGGCTTCCCGCACCTGTTTAGTGCTGGCCGATGGGCGGCCGTAAGCAATGTTGTCTTGTACTGAACGGTGAAATAGTAGCGGTTCCTGCGGCACATACGCAATATTCTCGCGCAGTTCGCGCTGGGTAACGTCTGTAAGGTTGACGCCGCCAATGGTGATTGTACCTTTCGTAGTATCCATAAACCGCAGCAGCAGTTTGGTGAGCGTGGTTTTACCGCTACCGCTGTAGCCAACCAGACCAATCTTCTCGCCTGGTTGAATCTCCAGATCGAATTGCGATACCGCCTCCGCACCCTTGGCTGCATCTTTGTAGCCGTAGGTGACGTCGTTGAATCTAATATGCAAATCATCTTTTGGCAGGTGCTTTGGCGTTTCCGGGTCTACTATAGTGGGTGTGATGAGCATTGTTTTCATAGTTTCGTAGGCAGAGCCCATCACAATTTCGTACTGCTTAATTAGGTCGGCGATTGCCTGAGTCGCTGCAATCATGCGAATAACGTACAGCTGCACCAGGGCAACAATGGCGATAGAGATTGCCCCTGTTTGATACATGTGCGCCGCCAAAAGTAATAGAATGCCAGTAGTAGCCGCTGCCAGCAACATGCGTCCGTCGTCGGCGGGGATGGACGACACCCACGTTCTGTACTGCGCCCTGCCCCAGCTTTTTAGTTGTTTATTGAGACGCCGCTCTTCGTATTCGTCGCTGGCGAAACTTTTTACGGTAGCACCATGGCTCAACGCATCACCTACTACGCCTGCCAGTTCGCTATTCTCGGCGCTCAGCTCACGCCGCAAGCGCATACGCCACCTACTAAATACAATAGCAAAGCCGAGCACAGCACCCATAGAAAACAGTGTAATCACCGCTAGAAATGGCGATTTCCACGCAATAACGCCAATGCCGAATACAATAGTTACCGCTTGCGTGGGTCCGCCAAGAGCAAAAATCTGACAGTATTCGCTATAGACGCTGCGCAATTGGACGGCCTGCGAACCTAAGGCGCCAAAATAAGTGTTGCTATAGAAGTCGTAATCTTTCTGCAAATAATTACTGAATACCGCATGCTGGATATAAGAAGAGCCTATCACCCCGTTCTTACTGATAACGACGCCACCGATACTCCACAAAATAGCGTAGCCAACAGCACATATAAATACCATCAAAACATAGTGGCCAACCAGCTCAAAATGCTTGTCGATAATTGCTTGCAGCGCGTATGCCACTTGCAGTGGGATCGCGACGTTAAACAGAAACAGGGCTGGCACGCGCGTAAGATAGCACAATATAACGCCAGGTTTGTCTTGCAATGTGGCGCGAATGAACAGGCGATGGATGGCGCGGGTAATCTCTTTGTCGGGGCGGGCGGTAACTGCCATATGGCCACTATACCAAAACATGCGCCGATTTGGAGCGTGTAGTTGGGTTAAAATCCATTTCTCGACGATTTAAGGGTCATGGGGCTTCGGGATGCGTAGGACCACTGGTGTTCCATATAATGCTGGATCTAGCAGTTCGGCCTGAACACCCAAAGGCGCCGTGAGATAGGTCGGCATATCATAGAATTCAGTGAAGACGTCGTCTTCTGAAAGCGTTCCTTGCGGCGCGACCTCTGTAACTGCACCCATCCGCTTGATTTTTGAACCCTGCACAAGCTTTGCTGAACTCAGTAAATAGGCAGTCGAATCAGCGATGGTATCTGTGGTGCGATGTCTGGCCTCCCGACGAAATCTACTCAATACGCCTTCTGGAACTTCTTCGGGGTGAACCGCTTCAATACGAAAATCGGTCAGATAACCGGTGGTTGTGTTCTTGGAGGAAGCGATAGAACGGGGTAGACCTTGCACTGCAACCGTACGCGACAGCCGAAATTGGATGCTCGACTTTACCTGCAGATCCGGCATTTTCTTGCCTACAAGTGCCATAACAAAAAGAGTCGTACCGGCAAGGGCAATTTCGAAATCATCCGTAACGGCCTTGGCCCGTTCGTTCAGCTTAGCATCTCCTAACATATATACGGGCAGACGGAGACCAAGATCGCCCATAGCATACTGCGCGCCTTGAAGCATTTGCGGAAGTTCTAAATCATGCCTATCGGCCATGTTGGCATAGTATTGTTCGGCTCGAGCGCTCATTAGATAACACTAACGTTGACTGTTCGGATAGTCAATGGTTATATACAGCAAATAAAAACACGCCCCATTTACGGAGCGTGCTTTATTTCAGCAATTTGATCGCTGTTTATTTGGCTTTTTTAGCTTTGTCAGCAGTCTTGGTGGCGGCGCGAGCTTCTTTTTTCTCGGCCTTCTTGGCGCTGGTTGGGCGGGCTTGGATTTCTACCTTTTCGAAAGAACCACCGGCCTTTTGTACGGCTTCCAAAGCGCTCGCGCTGATAGCCTGGGCCTTAAGAGTAACTTTCTTGGTAACTTCACCCTTGCTGATCACCTTAACTTTAACGAAGGCGCTGGAGATGAGACCTGCTTTGGCGAATGTCTCAGCGTCAGCAGTCTTGCCACCGAAAGCGTCGAGCTGGCCAGTGTACACAACTTCTGCCTTGGGGCGGATGCTGCGGAAACCAGGCAGCTTAGGCAAACGTTGCATCAGCGGGTTCTGACCACCTTCGAAGCCCGGGCGACGGCTAGAGCCGGTACGAGCCAACTGGCCTTTGGTACCACGACCAGCAGTTTTACCCTGGCCAGCGGCAATACCGCGGCCTACGCGTTTGCCGGTTTTTTTCTTAGCTACGTTGAGTTCGTGAATTTTCATTACTTAGCCTCCGCCTTCTTAGCTGCGGGCTTCTTAGCTTCGGCCTTTTTCTCTACAGCTTTTTCTACTGCCTTAGGGGCGGCAGTTTTCTTAGCGTTCTGGCTCGTTACCCATTGGGCACGAGGAACCAGGGTTTGCAAGGCAGCGATAGTAGCGTAGGCAGCGTTGGTTTTGTTGCTAGAGCCCAAAGATTTGCTAAGGGCGTTCTTAATACCCGCAACTTCCAGTACAATGCGCACCGTGCCACCAGCAATCAACCCAGTACCTGGGCTAGCTGGCTTTACCAAAATGTTCGCGCCGCTTACTTTAGCAGTAACTTCGTGAGGAATGGTGTCGTTATGCACAGGTACGTGTACGAAGTGCTTCTTGGCGATTTCGGTTGCCTTGGTAACAGCTGCGGTTACGTCGGCGCCCTTAGCGCTACCGATACCCACGCGGTTCTTGCGGTCACCCACAACAACTAGTGCGCGGAAACGGAAGCGGCGGCCGCCCTTTACTACGCGGGCTACGCGGTCGATGTGAACTACGCGCTCATCAAATTGCTTTTCTTCTGGAGCAACTTCCGGACGACGGCCACGAGGACCTTGGCCACGGCCACCACCACGGCGGTCGCCACGCTGCGGGCCTTGTTGTGGGCCGTTTTGGGCTTGTTGCTCGGCTGCAGCTTGCTTCACAGCAGTTGTTTCTTCAGCCATGATTAGAACTCCAATCCTGCTTTACGAGCAGCGTCAGCCAAAGCGGCGACGCGGCCATGATAGATGTGACCGCCACGGTCGAAGACAACGGTCTTCACCTTTGCGGTTTGTGCTTTTTTGGCAACTTGTTCGCCAACCCAGGCGGCACGCTCGCTCATAGAACCCTTGGCAGCCTTGCTGCTAACGGTGCTTACGTAAGCCAACGTTTTGCCGGTGGTGTCGTCGATCACCTGGGCGGTAATGTGGCGGTTAGAAATGTGCACGCTCAAGCGCGGACGCTCAGCGGTGCCGGATACGGTGGCACGAACGCGATGTTTGCGCTGCCACTGGTTTTGTAACTTGTGCATCAAAGTGTTCATGCTACTTCTCCTTTCCTGACTTGCCGCTCTTGCGCAAGATGCGCTCACCAGCGTATTTAATGCCCTTGCCCTTGTACGGTTCAGGCTTCTTCAGCGCGCGGATTTCGGCCGCAACTTGGCCGACGCGCTGCTTGTCGATGCCGCTTACGGTAATGGTGTTCTGCTCAGTTTTAGCTTGAATGCCTTCTGGCAGTTTATAAATTACATCGTGGCTGAAGCCTAAGTTAAACTTGAGGTCTGCACCTTGCATGTTTACGCGGTAACCAACGCCGTTGATTTCCAGTTTCTTTTCAAAGCCCTGGCTTACACCTTGGACCATGTTGGCCACTAGGGTGCGCATCAGGCCGTGCTTGGCCTTAGGGCCGGCTTCGTCGCTCTCGCGGGTAACGACAATTTGGTCGCCCTCGACAGCAACATTCACACCCGGCATCGTAAACTGCTTCAGCGTGCCTTTAGAGCCAGCTACAGTTACGAAATCTGGGTCGACTGTGATTGTCACGCCGCTGGGGATTGCAATCGGTAGTTTTCCAATGCGACTCATCGATTTCTCCTATTAATAAATCTTGCAAATTAATTCGCCACCCACACCGTGCTTGCGTGCGTCGTCACCAGTCATAACACCCCTGGAGGTGCTGATGATCACTAAGCCGCGGCCGCGCTTCACAACAGGGATTTCCTTGCTGCTGCTGTATTCGCGGCGGCCCGGCTTGCTCAGGCGCACAATTTCGGTAATGCGGGCGTTTTCGCCGTCGCGGTTGATGACGATCTTCAGGGTTTTACCCACTTCAGCGTCAGCAACAGATACGTCGGCAACAAAACCGCTTTTCTTCAAGAGTTCGGCAACTGCTTGCTTTACTTTGGAGTGCGGCATAGACACTTCGCTTTTGCGCACAGCAACGGCGTTGCGGATGCGGGTCAGCATGTCGGCGATTGGATCTGTAGAGGTTAGATTACTCATTTCATTCTTCCTTTCTACCAACTGGCCTTAGTTACACCGGGGATTTCACCCTTGCTTGCATGTTCGCGGAACGAAATGCGGCTCAAACCGAACTGACGCATGTAGCCGTGCGGACGGCCGGTTTCAACACAGCGGTTCTTCAAACGGGTTGGGCTGGAGTTGCGAGGCAGTTTAGCCAAGCCTTCCAGGTCGCCCAGCTGCTTTAATTCAGCGCGCTTGGCGGCGTATTTGTCGTGCAGTTTGCGGCGCTTCAGGTCGCGTGCAACGTTGGATTTACGTGCCATTATTTGGCCTCCTTTTCAAATGGCATGCCAAATTTCTCGAGGAGCAGCTTGGCATGAGCTGGTTCAACACACTTAATGGTAAAGACGGCTTGCAATCCGTGTACGGTTGTTGTTTCGTCAAAAGTAAGTTCCGGGAAAACAGATTGGTCGATCATACCAAGGCTAAAGTTGCCCTGGCGGTCGAACGCCTTGTTAGAGACACCGTGGAAGTCGCGCAAACGCGGCAATACTACGGTAATCAAACGGTCCAAAAATTCATACATTTTGTCGCCACGCAGAGTAACTTTCAAGCCAATCTTGTTGCCTTCACGAAGCTTAAAGCTCGCGATAGACTTCTTGGCAATGGTTTCGACCGGCTTCTGGCCAGTGATTTTTGTAAGCGTGTTGGTAGCGGTTTCGATCATCTTTTTGTCGTCCTTGGACTTGCCGAGGCCAACATTAAGAGTGATTTTTTCCAACTTAGGAACTAAGTGAGGGTTAGTCAAGGAAAGCTCCTTACCAAGTTCAGAAGCGATCTTCTCGTTGTACGCAGAACGGAGACGCGCAGTAGTAACTTGAGCGGTTTTAGCGGTTGCAGTTGCCATTACTTGATCTCCTTTCCGGTTTTCTTAAATACGCGCTTCTTGGTGCCGTCTTTAGCAAGTTCGTAGCCGATACGGCTTGGCTTCTTGCTAGTAGGCTCAACAATTGCCACTTTGCTTACCCACATTGGCTTGGTCAGTTCAACAATGCCGCCTTGCGGGTTGGTGCGGGTTGGCTTCATGGCCTTCTTTACAATATTGATGCCTTCTACGGTCACCTTGTTTTCGCGCGGATGGGTGGCGGTAATTTTACCAGTCTTGCCCTTGTACTTGCCTGAGGTAACAACTACGGTGTCGCCCTTCTTTAAACGGATTTTGTACACTTTGTCTTCAATCTTATTCTTGGTGCTCATTACAGTACCTCCGGCGCAAGGCTAATAATCTTGGCGTAGCCGAGGTCGCGCAATTCGCGCGGTACTGGCCCGAAGATACGGGTTGCCTTGGGCAGTTTGTCGTCGCCGATGATAACAGCAGCGTTGTCGTCGAACTTGATGGTGGAACCGTCTTTGCGGCGGATCTTCTCGGTGGTGCGAACGACGACTGCCTTTACGACAGTTTTCTTCTTAACGTTGCCTTGGGGGTTTGCGTCCTTCACGGTAGCAACGATGATGTCGCCAACGCGTGCGTAACGGCGGCGGGTGCCACCCAGGACGCGGATACACAAAATTTCTTTAGCGCCACTGTTGTCACAGACAATCAGGCGGGTTTCTTGCTGGATCATTACGCCTGCTCCTCCGGAGTACTGCCAGTAGCAGTGCGAGTATTCGCAGTGCCGGTTGGCCCTTCGGTTTCAGCGTCAGCCGCTTGGGCTGCTGGTTCAGCTTCAACGTGAGTGATGCCGGCCTTCTCTACAACGCGCAGCAGTTTGTGGTGCTTGCGGGCAGAGATCGGGCGGGTCTCAACGATGACAACTTTGTCGCCCTCACCGGCTTCGTTGTTCTCGTCGTGCGCCATAAAGCGCTTAGTTACGGTGTATTGCTTGCGGTATAGCGGGTGCGTCAAGCGCACGTGCTCGGTCACGACAATTGTCTTGTCGGTCTTCTTCGAAGCAACAACACCAGTGATAGTCTTAGCCATTACTTGGTCTCCTTTGCGAGTTGCTCACCGAGCACCGTCAGAAGCCGTGCGAGGTCCTTGCGCTTGCCGCGGATAACGCGGACGTTCTGGACTTCGCCCATGCTCAGGCGACGCTTCAGTTCTACTATTTCTTCACGGAGTTTGGTGCTTTCTTGGGTGAGCTGTTCAGTAGACAGCTTGCGGATGTCGACGATTTTCATATTACAGCTCCTCCTTGACCAAAAACTTCGTCTTAACAGGCAGCTTGTGGGCAGCCAGGCGCATAGCCTCGCGTGCCAGTTCTTCGCTTACACCTTGCATTTCAAACATGATGGTGCCAGGGCGAACCTTGGCGGCGAAGTATTCAGGGCTACCTTTGCCGGAACCCATCTTCACGTCCAACGGCTTCTTAGTTACCGGGGTGTGCGGGAAGATGCGAATCCAAATTTTACCGCCGCGCTTGATGTAGCGGGTCATGGCCTGACGGGCAGACTCAATTTGGCGGCTGGTGATGCGCTCGTGGCCTTGGGCCTGGAGGGCGAAATCACCGTAGGCGATGTAGTTGCCGCTGGTTGCAGGGCCGTTGATTTTGCCCTTGCGAACCTTGCGGAACTTAGTACGATTGGGGACTAACATTACGCTACCTCCCCCTTGTAGATCCATACCTTAACGCCGATAATGCCGGAACCTGGGAACAGGGCGTTTACCTGTGCGTAGTCGATGTCGGCGCGCAGGGTGTGCAGTGGTACAGAACCAGCTACTTCCTTTTCGCGGCGGGACATTTCAGCGCCGTTTAAGCGGCCTGCAACCTGAATACGAATACCGAGGGCGCCAGCGCGCATGGTAGCAGCAGCCGAGCTCTTGATGGCGCGGCGGAAGCTCATGCGGCGCTCAATCTGGTGGGCGATATTTTCGGCAACCAGTTTGGCGTACAGTTCAGGCTTCTTGATTTCTTCGATGTTAACGCGGGAAGGTACGCCATAAATTTTCTCGATGGCTTGCTTGAGTTCGGTAGCACCAGAACCGCCGCGACCGATCACGACACCAGCCTTAGCGGTGGTGATAGTAACGGTTACGAGGTTTGGCGAGCGCTCAATGTCCACCTTGTTGATAGCAGCACGGCTGCCCAACTTGTTTGCGATCATGCGGCGCACGGCGAGGTCTTGCGCCAAATAGTTGGCGTATTCACGCTTGCCTGCGAACCACTTGCTGCGCCAGTCTTTGTTGACCTGAAGGCGCATGCTAATTGGATTTACTTTTTGGCCCATATTATTCTGCCTCCTTCTCGGCCTTAGCGGACGCTGGCTTCTTTGCTACACGCTGCTCACCTTCAACAACCACGCGGATGTGGCTGGTGCGGCGCATGAACGGCAAAGCGCGGCCGTGTGCTGCCGGGCGGTAGCGCTTCAGGCGTGGGCCGCTGGTAACACTAATTTCAACAATACGCAGAGTGTCTGGCTTGTAGTTGTGGTTGTGGTCGGCGTTGGCGCGAGCACTCATAATGGTTTTCTTTACCTGCAGCGCGGTGCGGCGCGGGGTGTGTTCCAAAATGGTGAGTGCGTCGGCAACAGTGCGGCCGCGTACCAAGGCAGCTACAACGCCAACCTTGCGCGGGCTCATACGAACGCCTTTAGCAATAGCTTGTACGCTCATATTATCTACCGCCCTTTGCCAACTTACCACCGTGGCTGCGGAACTTGCGGGTTGGGGCAAATTCACCCAGCTTGTGGCCAACCATGTTCTCGGTTACGAACACTGGCACGTGAACTTTGCCGTTGTGTACCGCAAATGTGCGGCCAACGAATTCCGGTGCGATAGTGCTGGAACGGGCCCAGGTTTTGATAATAGTCCGGTCTTCAGAACCCAATGCGGCTGCTTTTTTGGCAAGCTTGGGGTCGATGAACGGGCCTTTCTTTAGTGAGCGACTCATTACAGCTTACCTCCTTGTGCTCTATCTAAAACTTGCATTAATGGAACTTGAGACATGGCACCAATCCTAAACACACGCTCCTCCTCGAAACTCATCGGTGGCTCGGCAGCGCGTACAAACTTTGTGGCAGTTGACTCACACATATTGGAATGTGTGAGTGTTCCGGCGACGACGCTTACTGTCGCGCCGAGACTTTCCAGCTGTTGCTCGTCATTACGAACGACGTTAAGCAAAGTGTTCCAGTGTTCGCCAGGAGTAATAGAGGCTGAATTTTCTTGCGGATCTACTTGAACGTGGACGGCATCCCAGAAATTAAAACGCTCGCTCATGGCTACTTCCTCTTAGCCGCATGGCGGCTCTTAACAATAAACTTGTCGGTGGACTTGCGGGTGCGAGTCTTGTAACCCAACGTCTTCTGGCCCCACGGCGTCATTGGGTTTTTACCCATACCGTGACGGCCACCGTCACCACCACCGTGCGGGTGATCTACGGCGTTCATAACCACGCCGCGCACAGATGGGCGGACACCCATATGGCGCTTGCGGCCGGCCTTACCAATCTTGATGTTCTGGTGCTGTTCGTTGCCGACAACACCCATCGAAGCGGTGCACTCCAGACGCACCAGGCGAACTTCGCCGCTTGGCATACGCACCTGGGCGTACTCACCCTCTTTGGCCATCAGCTGGGCGCTGGCACCAGCCGAACGGACCATTTGGGCGCCCTTGCCTGGCTTAATTTCCAGGGCGTGGATGGTGCTACCAACGGGGATGCTCTTTAAAGGCAGACGGTTGCCGTTCTCAACAGGGGCTTCCTCGCCGCTGGTGATGGTTTGGCCAACCTTCATGTCCTTAGCGGCCAGAATGTAATGGTAGGTGCCATCATTCTCTTTAATGCGGGCGATTCGAGCGCTGCGGTTCGGGTCGTATTCGATGTGCTCGATTACGGCAGTAACGCCTTGTGCCAGGTTAAAGTTCATTAGACGGTAGAAGCGACGAACACCGCCGCCCTTGTGGCGGGTAGTAATGCGGCCTTGGTTGTTGCGGCCGTTCTGGACGCGCTTAGCTACTAACAGGGAGCGCAATGGCTTCTTGGTTGTAATCTCAGCCGTGTCCTGGCTGGTCATGCCACGACGGGCCGGGGTTGTCGGCTTGTAAGCTTTAATAGCCATTACTTCGTCTCCTCTTTCTCAGCCTTCTTGTCTGCTTTTTTGCTCTTCTTGTCCTCTTCGGGATCATCGAAGAACGGCAGCTTTTGGCCTTCAGCAAGAGTTACGTAAGCTTTCTTGATGTCGGAGCGCTGGCCATTGATGGCGCGGCCGCTCTTACGCACCAAGCGCTTTGCTTTACCCTTGATGTTGGTGATGTTCACTTCCTTAACAGCTACGTCGAACTGCGCTGACACAGCAGCAGCAACGGTGAGCTTGTTGGCGTCAGCCGGAACGTCGAACACGTACACGCGCTTGGTGGTGCCAAGCATGTAGGTTTTTTCGCTCAGGCGTGGGCGAAGTACGGTTGTCTTACTCATTACTTGCTACCTCCCAGCCAGTTTTTGATAACTTCCAGGGATTTTTCGGTGATAACCAGTACATCTGCGTTCATAATATCGTACACATTCAGGTAGGCAGCGTTCACAATCTTCACCTTAGGCAGGTTGCGCACAGCGCGCTCGGCCAATTCGTCCTTGGTTTCGGTTACTACCAGCACGTTGCCAGTAGCTTCGATTTTGTTCAGCAGCTTAGCGATAGGGGCAACTTTGCCATCGGCGCTAATAAAGCTCTCGATAACCTTGATGCGGCCTTC
>Ga0207658_10002652_pt1 | contig 12965 bp, 8 predicted proteins | sample KBSS33metaG_FD_184322 | JGI IMG/M metagenome (GOLD analysis project Ga0207658, IMG submission 184322) | Switchgrass rhizosphere microbial communities from Kellogg Biological Station, Michigan, USA - KBS S3-3 metaG (SPAdes) (version 2) | ecosystem: Host-associated > Plants > Roots > Rhizosphere >...
GAAAAGTCCGCGCCGCCTTGCCCGCCGCCGCGATCGCCGCGCGCCCAGCCCGCAATGGCAATTCCTGCGCGGGTTCTTCAAGAATCCGGTGATGGTCGGCTCGGTCATTCCGTCGAGCCGCGTCTTGATCGACAAGATGTTGCGGCCGGTCGACTGGGCGAACACCCAGCTATTCGTCGAATATGGCCCGGGCGTCGGCACCTTCACCCGCCCGATTCTTGATCTCCTCGGCCCCGACGCGAAGCTGGTGACGATCGACACCAATCCCGACTTCACCAAATATCTGAATCAGTCGATCGACGACCCGCGCCTGATCACCATCACAGGCTCGGCCGCGGATGTCGAAACCCTGCTCGCCGAACGTGGTCTTGGCGAGGCCGATTATGTCGTTTCGGGCCTGCCCTTCTCGACCCTGCCGCCCGGGGTGGGCGATGCCATCGCCGCGGCGACTTCGAAGGTCATCCGTCCCGGCGGCGCGTTCCTGGTCTACCAGTTCAGCCCCAAGGTGAAGGACTTCATCGAACCGCACTTCGAACGGATCGAGCGGGGTTTCGAATGGGTCAATGTGCCACCGGCGACCCTGTTTTGGGCGTGGCGCGAGCCCGCCGCCAACTAGCGCCTATTGCGCGCGCCGCGCGAGGCGGCGAGTGACCGTATAGTCGAGCGACGTGACCAGGAACCAGGCGATCCGCCAGCGGATTCGCTGCACCCACGTCGCCCGTTCCTTGTAGACCGTCGGCGTAATTTCGAGGCTGCCGCCGAGTTCGTGCTCGAAATAGTTGCGCATCAGCTGGGCAAATTCCGGATCGTCGACGCGCAGCATCATTTCCATGTTGAGATAGAGGCTGCGGATGTCGAAATTGGACGAGCCGATGTGGACCACATCGTCCATCACCAGCAGCTTCGAATGGAGCTTGGTGGCTTCATACTCGAAAATCTCGACGCGCCGCTTGAGCAGCCGCGCATAGGTGCTGCGGGCGGCGTCAATGGTCGCGCGATTGTCGGATCTGGCCGGGATCAGGATCTGCGCCCGGCCGCGCGCGGCGATCGCCCCGATCCGTTTCAGGACGCCGCTCATCGGCGCGAAATAACCGACGATCATCTCCAGGTCGCGGGCGGCGGCGAGATCGCGCAGCGTCGCCAGCCCCCATGGCGATTTGAGCTGCATCGGCCCGCCGTAGAGCCACTGCAGCCGGCCTTTGTCCTCGCTGAAACGGCGGACCACCGCGCGCAGCGTCTTGAGCCGGGGACGCGGCTTGAGTGCCCAGGCGATGAGGGCGTCGAAATAGGGCGCGACGCGAGCTGCGGCGGGCCCTTCGACCAACAACCCGACATCGCGCCACGCGCCGTCGGCGATCGTACCGAAATAGCTGTCCTCGATATTGAAGCCGCCGATCAGGATGCGGCAGCCGTCGGTTTCGCTGTCGGCCAGCGCGAGCTTCTGATGGTTCCGTAACAAATAGCGGCGGCCGTAGGAGGGATTGAACCGGCAAAAGGTCGCGCCGCGCTCGCGGAGCTCGCGGAAATAGTCTTCGGGCGTATGGCTGCTGCCGAAGCCGTCGATCAGCAGCGACACCGCGACGCCGCGGTCCATCGCCTTGAACAAAGCCGCGCGGACGAGGTCGCCGGACCGGTCGTTGGTGTAGATGTAATAGAGCAGCCGCAGCGACTGCCGTGCCCCGTCGATCAGCGCCATCAATCGTTCGAGGCGCTCCGCGCCCTCGGGCAGGAAGGTCAACCGATTGCCGTCGACCAGTTGGGCGCGATCGGCGGTGGCGGGCTTGACCATGCGTTCGTCTGGCCTCGGACCGGCGGCAACGCAAGGCCGCGGACCGCCGCGATTCCATTGACTTTGCGGCGGCCGCTCCCTAAGTCGCACGCATCCCGAATTCCTGATTTTTTGCGAGGCGACCAATGGCGCGCGTTACTGTTGAAGATTGCGTAGACAAGGTTTCGAACCGGTTCGACCTGGTCCTGTTTGCGGCCCAGCGCGCGCGCCAGGTGTCGGGCGGCGCCGATCTCACCATCGACCGCGACCGCGACAAGAATCCGGTCGTCGCCCTGCGCGAAATCGCCGAGGAGACGGTCAAGCCGACGCATCTCGAGGAAGCGATCGTCAACAACCTCCAAAAGGTTCGTGTCGACGAAGAGGACGAGACCGAAGAGCTGGCGTCGCTGAGCGATGCGGCCGAAGCGCTGCGGCTGACCGCCGCCGCCCCGCCGCGGCCGACCCCGTCGGGCGGCGACTACGAATAATCGAATTTAGGGGGCCGCTATTCGGCGGCCTCCTGGATCGGCGTTTCGCCGGCCTTGACCCAGGTCAAATCGGCCAGTTCCAACTCTCGCCCGTCATGGGCCTGGACGCAGATCTTGCGCACCGGCTTGCCGTCGCGCCGGTCGGCGAGCACGACCTGCATCTCGCCATAACCCCATTCCTGGCCCCACTGGCGTAGCGCAAGCACGACCGGGAGCAGGGCCTCGCCCTTGGGCGTAAGCGAATAGACGACCTTGCGCCGGTCGATGGGATCGGAATTGCGTTCGAGAATGCCGCCGGCGACGAGCTTGGCCAACCGGTCCGAGAGGATGTTGCGCGCGATATTCAGCCCGGCCTGAAATTCTTCGAAATGCTGGAGACCGTTGAGCGCGCCGCGGAGAATCAGAAACGCCCACTTCTCGCCGATCAGTTCGACCGCGGGGGGCAGAGGGCAATGCAGTGCCGCTTCCCTGAAGGCGTCAATCCCAGACGTGACTCGGTCTGTCGACAACGCGACCGTCCTCCCTCTCCTCGACTCAGATGAAAGCATAAGCCACTCATAAAAAATAGTTGCAAGTTGCAACGGGCTAAATTATTCCGTTTTGAATTGCAACGAACAGGAGGTTTTGATGCTTCGGGCGCTATTCATTCTTTCGGCTGCCGGGCTGGCGAGCGCTCCTGCGTTTGCCGCGAGCTATGCAGCCAAGCCCGCCGTCCCGACGACCGAGCGATTCATTGCCCGCGACATCGTCTGGAACTGCGCTGCCGCCGCGTGCCAGGGCACGACCACCGACAGCCGCCCGGCGATCCTCTGCCAGTCGCTGGCTAAGCATGCCGGGCGAATCGAGAGCTTCGCCGTCGATGGACGGGCGTTCAACGCCGCCGAACTCGACAAGTGCAACACGGTCGCCAAGGCCCGGCCGAGCGCCGCGCTCGCGGCCCAATAATCCGGATTTCCGGGGCCGCGGACGCTCCACTCCCCTCCGTTCGCGGCCCCATCTTCCCCCGTTTCGCTTTCGCGCTTGCACACAAGCGCCGCCTCCCCCCATCTTAGGGCGTGCTGAGGCAGTATGAACTGGTCGAGAAAGTCCGGTCCTATGATCCCGATGCGGACGAAGGACTGATCAACCGCGCCTACGTCTTCTCGATGAAAGCGCACGGCACGCAGGTGCGCGCCTCGGGCGACCCCTATTTCAGCCACCCGATCGAAGTCGCCGGCATTCTCACCGACCTCAAGCTCGACGACCAGACCATTGCCACCGCGATCCTTCACGACACCATCGAGGATACGCTGGCGACTCCGGAAGAGATCGAGCGACTGTTCGGCAAGGATGTCGCTCGGCTGGTCGACGGGGTGACCAAGCTGTCGAAAATCGAAGCCCAGTCCGAGAGCGAGCGCGCGGCAGAGAATCTGCGCAAGTTCCTGCTCGCTTTGAGCGACGACATCCGCGTGCTCCTCGTCAAGCTCGCCGACCGCCTGCACAACATGCGCACGCTCCATCACATCCCGTCGGAGGAAAAACGTCGGCGCATCGCCCGCGAGACGATGGATATCTACGCCCCGCTGGCCGAGCGGATCGGCATGTATGAGATGATGAATGAGATGCAGACGCTCGCGTTCAAGGAGCTCGAGCCCGACGCTTACGCCTCGATCACCCGGCGCCTCGACCAGCTCCATCAGCAAGGCGGCGACCTCGTCAACCGGATCGGCCTCGGCCTGCAACTCTATCTCGCCGACAACGGCCTCGAAGCCGAGGTCATGGGCCGCCAGAAACATCCCTATTCGATCTGGAAGAAGATGGCCGAGCGCCACATCAGCTTCGAACAATTGTCCGACGTGATGGCTTTCCGGGTGATCGTGAAGGATTTGGGCGAGAGCTATCGCGCGCTCGGCCTGATCCATCGCCGTTGGCCGATGGTCCCGGGTCGCTTCAAGGATTTCATCTCGACCCCCAAGCGCAACGGCTATCGCTCGCTGCACACCTCGGTGATCCATGATTCGAAGATGCGGATCGAAATCCAGATCCGCAGCATGGACATGCACGAGCAGGCCGAGCGCGGGCTCGCGGCGCACTGGGCCTATAAGGAGGGCAAGCCGGCCGACGACATCCACGTCCCGTGGATCGACGATCTGGTCGAAATCCTCGACCACGCCGAAAATGCCGAGGAGCTGCTCGAGCACACCCGGATGGCGATGTACCAGGATCGGATCTTCGCCTTCACCCCCAAGGGCGAATTGATCCAGCTGCCCAAGGGCGCGACTCCGGTCGACTTCGCTTATGCGGTCCACACCGGGCTTGGCGACCGCACCGTCGGGGCCAAGGTCAACGGCCGCGTGGTGCCGCTCCGGACGATGCTCGAAAATGGCGACCAGGTCGATATCCTGACCTCCGAAGCCCAGCACCCGCAGCCGTCATGGCTGCGCTTCGTCGCGACCGGCAAGGCGCGCGCCGGCGTCCGCCGTTTCGTCCGCCACAAGGAGCGCGAGGAGACCATCGAACTCGGCCGCAAAATCTACGATGAAATCGTCGCCCGGCTCCCCGCCGAACTCGGCAAGGACGCGCTCAAGCGCGCACTTAAGAAGCTCAAGATCGAGGGCAATGACGAACTGATGATCGCCATCGCCCGCAAACGCGTCAGCGATGAGGCGCTGATGGAGGCGCTGATGCCCGGCTCGGCCGGCGGCGACGTCTCGCCGCGCCCGCTAAGCCAGCGCCAGGCAATCTCGATCAAAGGCCTGACACCAGGCGTCGCCTACCACCTCGCAACTTGCTGCCACCCGATCCCCGGCGACCGCATCGTCGGCCTCCGCCGCGAGGACGAGGAGATCGAGGTTCACGTCATCGGCTGCGATACCCTGGCGAGCGGGATCGATGCCGACTGGCTCGACCTCGCCTGGGGCGAAGGCTCGGACGGCGGCGCGGCGCGGCTGGTGGTGATCCTGCGCGATATTCCCGGCGCGCTCGGCACGATGTCGAGCATCCTCGGCGCCAAACACGCCAACATCATCAACCTTCAGCTGGTCCACCGCGACGGCAGCTTCCAGACCTTCCACCTCGACATCGAGGTCCACGACCTCGCGCATCTCCACGCGATCGTCGCCGCGCTGCGCGACGCCGACCCGGTCTCCAGCGTCGAACGGATCTAGCGCTTCGCCCGTCGTTTCTGGCGGGCGTGGGCATCGCCGGCTGCCAGCACCGCGAGCATCACCAGGTCGGACGCGGTCGCGGTCATCGGCGCGATCTGCACCGGCAGCTGGAGTCCGAGAAGATACGGGCCGAGCACGCTTTCGCCGCCCAGCTCCTTAAGCAATTTCGCCGAAATGTTCGCCGATTGCAGCCCGGGCATGACCAGGATGTTGGCCGGCCCGGACAGCCGCGCGAACGGATAATAACGCTGCTGCACGTCGTAATTGAGCGCGACGTCGGGCGCCATTTCGCCTTCGTATTCGAAGTCGACCTTAAACCCGTCGAGGATTTCGACCGCGCCGCGCAGCTCCTCGATATGGACGCCGGGCGGATTGCCGAAGGTCGTGTAGCTGATGAACGCGACCCGCGGCTCCAGCCCCATGCGCCGGGCGAACGCCGATGAACGCATCGCGATTGCCGCATATTGCTCCGCCGTAGGGCGTTCGGTCACCGCCGTGTCGGCGATCAGCACGGTATGCGCGCGGCCGACGATGACATTGACTCCGAACGGCGTCGCTTCGGGCTCATCGTCGATCACCGTGCGGACCTGCTTCAGCGACTGGCTGAACGGGCGCGTCGAGCCGGTGATCATCGCGTCGGCTTCGCCCAGCGCGAGCATCGCGGCAGTGAAGTAATTGCGGTCCTGGTTGACCATCCGCTCGATCTCGCGGCGGAGCATGCCGTGGCGTTGGTGCTTGGCATAAATATAATCGACCGCGCGCCCGACCAACGGTGAATTGCGGCTGTTGAGCACCTCATATTCGCGCGGATTGTCGACGCCCAATTCCTTGAGCATATCGTAGACGTCCTCGCGCCCGACCAGCACCGGCGTGCCGTAGCCGGCTTCCTTGAACGCGATCGCCGCGCGCAAGACGTTGGGCTCCTCGCCTTCCGCGAACAGCACCCTTTTGGGGTTCTGCCGCGCGCCTTCGTAAGCCAGGCTCATCACCGCGACGGTCGGGTTGAGCCGGGCGCGCAATTGCTGCCGGTACGCGTCAAGATTCTCGATCGGTTTCTGCGCGACTCCGGTGCGCACCGCCGCTTCCGCCACCGCCGAGGCGACGACTTCCATCAGCCGCGGATCGAACGGCGCGGGGATGATATATTCGGGGCCGAAGCTGTGGTGGCGCCCGCCATAGGCTGCCGCAACCTCTTCCGGCACCGGCTCGCGCGCCAGTTCGGCGAGCGCTTCGGCGGCGGCGATCTTCATCTCTTCATTGATCGCCGTCGCGCGCACGTCGAGCGCGCCCCGGAAGATGAAGGGGAAGCCGAGCACGTTGTTGACCTGGTTGGGATAGTCCGAGCGGCCGGTGGCGATGATCGCGTCGGGCCGGACCTTGATCGCATCCTCGGGCCGGATTTCCGGGTCGGGATTGGCCATGGCGAAGATGATCGGCTGTTTGGCCATGGTCTTGACCATTGCCGGCTTGAGCGCGCCCGCCGCCGACAAGCCCAGGAATACGTCGGCGCCAACGCAGGCGTCCGCGAGGTCGCGCGCGTCGGTCACGACTGCGTGCGCCGACTTCCATTGGTCGAGATCGGTCCGGCCTTTGTGGATGACACCCTTGCGGTCGCACATCGTGACGTTGTCGCCGCGCACGCCCATCGCCTTGACCAGCTCGGTACAGGCGATCGCCGCCGCGCCGGCACCGTTGACGACGATCTTGATGTCGCCAAGCTTGCGGCCGGTCAGGAAGCAGGCGTTGATCAGCCCGGCAGCGGTGATGATCGCGGTGCCATGCTGGTCGTCGTGGAATACCGGGATGCACATCCGGTCGCGCAACGCCTGCTCAATGATGAAACAGTCCGGCGCGGCGATGTCCTCGAGATTGATTCCGCCGAAGCTCGGTTCGAGCAATTCGACCGCGTCGATAAAGCGCTGCGCGTCCTCGGTCTTCACTTCGATGTCGATCGCGTCGACGTCGGCGAAGCGTTTGAACAATACCGCTTTGCCTTCCATCACCGGCTTCGACGCCAGCGCGCCGAGATTGCCGAGGCCGAGAATCGCAGTGCCGTTGGAAATGACCGCGACAAGATTGCCCTTGGCGGTGAAATCATAAGCGAGCGTCGGATTTTCCGCGATCGCCCGCACTGGCACCGCGACCCCTGGCGAATACGCCAGCGCCAGGTCGCGCTGCGTCGCCATTGGCTTGGTCGCAATGATTTCGATCTTCCCCGGACGCCCCCGCGCGTGAAATTCAAGCGCTTCGGCCTCGGTATATTTGATGTTGCTCTCGGACATGGTTGCGAGCCTTAGCGGACAGGTCGCTGCAGAGTCACGATGCGACCATTCCGGAGTCGCGCAGGGCATGGCGAGCCGCTACCGTTCGGCCATGGCCCGCGCCGACGAACCCACCCCGATGATGGCGCAATATAAGCGCCTCAAGGCCGAAGCCGGCGACGCCTTGCTGTTCTACCGGATGGGGGATTTCTTCGAATTGTTTTTCGACGACGCGAAGGTCGCCGCGGCATGCCTCGACATCGCACTGACCAGGCGCGGCACCGATTCGGGCGAGCCGATCCCGATGTGCGGGGTGCCCGTGCATGCGGCCGAATCCTATCTCGCGCGGCTGATCAAGGGCGGCAACCGCGTGGCCATCGCCGAACAGACCGAGAGTCCGGCGGAAGCGCGCAAGGCCCGCGGTTCCAAGGCGCTGGTCGACCGGGCGATTGTGCGGCTGGTGACGCCGGGCACACTGACCGAAGAGACCTTGCTCGATTCGGCCTCGGCCAATTGGCTCGCCGCGGTCGGCCGCGCCTGTGACGATTGGGCGATCGCGGCCGCCGATATTTCGACCGGCCGGTTCGAGCTGATCGCCTGCGGGACGGGCGAGTTGGCGGCAGAGCTGGCGCGATTGTCACCCGCCGAATTGATCGCCGACGGAGTAGTGCCGGGAGTGCTATCGACGGCGGGCAAAGGCGGGTTCGACAGCCTGACCGGCGAACGCGAGCTGAAAGCCAGGTTTGGGCTGGCGACCCTCGACGGGCTCGGCGCGCCATCGCGGGCGGAACTCGCTGCGGCGGGCGGGCTACTGACCTATCTCGATGCGACGCAGAAGGGCGCGGGTGTCCTGCTCGACGTCCCGCGCCGGATCCAGCGCGCAAGCCACATGGCGATCGACGCCGCGACTCGCGACAGCCTCGAACTGACGCGCTCCATCACGGGCAGCGTCGCCGGCAGCCTGCTGGGCGAGATCGACCGGTGCCAGACCGCCGGCGGACGCCGACTGCTCGCCGAAGACATTGCCGCGCCGCTCACCGCCAGGGCCGAAATCGAGGCACGGCTGGCGCTGGTCGACTGGTTGTTCGAGGACGCTATCCGGCGAGAACGGATCCGCTCGGCGCTAAAAGCGATGCCGGATTTCGCGCGGGCCTTGGCCCGGCTCGCCGCCGCCCGCGGTAGCCCACGCGATCTGGCGCTGCTGCGCGACGGGCTCGGCGCGGCCGAGGCGTTGCGGAACGAGATCGAAGGCGAGTCCATCCGCCCGGACCTGCTCCAATCGTTATTGCCCCGCCTCGGTGGCCACGACGCTCTGGTTACCACCTTGTCTCGCGCCCTAGTGGCCTCGCCGCCGATCGATTCGGCCAAGGGCGGCTACATCGCCGAGGGCTATGATGGGGCGCTCGATACGTTGCGCAGCGCGGCCGCCAACGGCCGCCAAGCGATCGCCGCCCTCGAAGCCCGCTACCGCGACGCGACCGGTGTCTCGTCGCTCAAGATCCGCCACAATGCGGTGCTCGGCTATCACATCGAAGTCGCGGCGCGGCATGGCGACCGGCTGATGGCGCCGGACAGCGGCTTCACCCACCGCCAGACGCTCGCCGGGGTCGTCCGCTTCAACTCACCCGAGCTGCACGACGAAGCCTCGAAGGTGGTCGAAGCCGGCTCGCACGCGCTGGCCGCCGAAGCTGCGCACGCCGAGGAACTAACCCAGCTCGCGCTCGACTCAGCCCCACGCATCACGGCGACAGCCGAAGCGATCGCCCGGATCGATGTCGCCGCCAGCCACGCCCACCGCGCGGCCGAGGGCGGCTGGACGCTGCCCCAGCTGACCGACGAACCGGACCTCACCATCGAAGGCGGCCGTCACCCGGTCGTCGAAAGCGCGCTTCGAGACAACGGCGAGCGCTTCGTCGCCAACGACCTCTCGCTCGGCGCGGCCGATCGTTTGTGGCTGATCACCGGGCCCAACATGGGCGGCAAATCGACTTTCCTCCGCCAGGCGGCGCTGATCGCCGTCCTCGCCCAGGCAGGCAGTTTCGTCCCCGCCGCGCGAGCCAAAGTCGGGATCGTCGACCGCCTGTTCAGCCGCGTCGGCGCCTCGGACAATCTCGCGCGCGGCCGCTCGACCTTCATGGTCGAAATGGTCGAGACCGCCGCGATCCTCGCCCAGGCGACGCCGCAAAGCCTCGTCATCCTCGACGAAATCGGCCGCGGCACGTCGACCTATGACGGGCTCGCCATCGCCTGGGCGGTGGTCGAAGCGATGCACAACGAGGTCCGCTGCCGGACCCTGTTCGCGACCCATTATCACGAGCTCACCCGCCTCGCCGGACGGCTCGATTGCTTGTCGCTGCACCATGTCCGCGCGCGCGAATGGAAGGGCGACCTGGTCCTGCTCCACGAAGTCGCCGACGGCGCCGCCGACCGCAGCTACGGTATCGCGGTGGCCAAGCTCGCCGGCTTACCGCCGGCGGTGGTGGCGCGGGCGAAGTCGGTGCTTGCCAAGCTTGAGGCGGGGCGCGACGCGACCGGGGGCATCGCCGCCGGCCTCGACGATCTGCCGCTGTTTGCCAGCACGCCGGAGCCCGAAGCGGTGCCCGACCCGATCGCCGCGGCGCTGGGCGAGATCGACCCCGACAGCCTGACCCCGCGCGAGGCGCTGGAAGCGCTTTACCGCCTCAAACGGATCGTGGTCGAGCGGGGCTAGTCCACCGCGCCGAATTCGCGAGCCGGCGGCCGAATTCGCGCCACGGGCGCTCGATCCAGGCCTGGGTCAGGCCCGAGACGAGGAACAAAGCGGCCAGCGCCATCACCACCCAGAAATTCGCTGCCCACGGATCTTTCGGCCAGCCGCCCGGCGTCGCCAGGATCAGGCAGCGGAACAGCGGCATGTGCACCAGATAGAGCGAGTAAGAGCAGCGGCCGAGCCATTGCGGCACCGGCCGCTCGAGCAGGCGCCGCGCCGCCGAACCCGGGTCGCGGACCATGACGGCGATCAGCGCCGCCGACAGCAATGGCATGAGCAATGTCAGATGGGGCTGGCGACCGGCAGCCGACAGCATCAGTAGCATCGCGCCGCCGATCAGGAGCTGCCCCCAGCCCGCGCGCATCGTGGCCAGCGGGGGCCGGTTGCGGCACCACGCCCAGGTCGCCGCGCCGAGCGCGAAGCTCATTAGGCAGCGCGGCAGGCGCAAAGCGAGATCGCCGTCGAGGCTGCCGCCACGCCAAACAACCAGGCTCGCCAGCGAGACCAGCCCGACCCCGCCGAGCAACAGCAGCCGGCGCCGGGTCGAGGGCGTCGCCAGGCAAATGCCGGCGAACAGCAGATAGGCCGCCCATTCGGTGCTGATGCTCCAGCTCGGTGCATTGAGAATGCTGCCCGGGACCGCGCCCCAGGCGTGGGTCATGGTCAGGTTCATCGCGACCATCCCGCCATAACCAGGAAGTCGCGCAGTGCCTGATTGGACGTCGATGCACAGCGCCGCCAGGAGCGTCGCCAGGTGCAGCGGGTACAATCGAAAAAAGCGGCGAATCAGGAAGCGGCGCGCGGCCTCTGGCGTCGGCGGGCTTTCGGCGTGAACCGCCGCAATGACGAAGCCGGACAGCACGAAGAACAGGTCGACGAACAGCCACCCCTGCTGGAGCAGCGGCACGTATGCGAGCAACGAACCCGGATTGAGCGACAGATGATGCAGCACGACGAGCAGCGCCGCGATCCCGCGCACCGCTTCCAGATTGGCATGAAATGGCCGGTTTCCGGTCTGAATCGCCATCGCTCCTTTCGCAGTCGACCCTATACGAGCACGCCCTTTCCATTCGGTTGACGCCATTTGCGCACGATTCGCTCTACCGGGCGGCCGCCGATTGGCTCTAGGTTGCAGCGATGGTCGAGCACCGCCGCGATTTCCCGGACAACCGCCGAGCGATCATCGATCGCCGGGCGGTCACCGAGCGTATCCAGGCCTTGCGTTCCGGCAAGTCGCTCACGGCCGAAGCCGGGGCGATCCTGCGCGGCGCGCTCGAACAGGGCCGCGCCGAGATCGCCAAGCGGCTGACGCAAGCGCCCGGCGACGGCCGCTCGGCGGCGCAAGCGACCGCCTTCCTCCACGATCAGTTGGTCCGCCTCGCTTATGATTTCGTCACCCAGTGCGTGCTTGACCAGCCGCTCGACGATCAATTGGCGCTGGTCGGGCTCGGCGGTACCGGGCGCGGCGAGATGGCGCCGTTCAGCGATCTCGACCTGATGGTCCTGACCGCCACGGCGCCGAGTGCGGACGCCGAGCGGGCGTCCGAAGCCATCCTCCATTTGCTGTGGGACCTGAAGCTCAAGGTCGGCCATTCGGTTCGCTCGCAAAGCCAGCTGATGGCGCTCGCCAAAAAAGACATGACGGTCCGCACCGCCTTCCTCGAAGGCCGCTGGCTGTGGGGCAGCGACGGCGTGTTCGACGAGAGCATGCGCCGCTTCCGCAAGGACGTGGTCGCGGGATCGGCGGCGGAGTTCGTCGCCGCCAAACTCGCCGAGCGCGACCAGCGCCATGTCCGCATGGGCGACAGCCGCTACGTGGTCGAGCCCAATATCAAGGATGGCAAGGGCGGCTTGCGCGACCTCCACACGCTCTACTGGATCGGCAAATATGTGCATGGCGTCGCGCGCCCGGCCGACCTCGTCGGCGCCGGCCTGTTCACCGCCGCCGAGTACCGCCGGTTCGACCGCGCCGAGCGCTTCTTCTGGTCAGTGCGCTGCCATCTGCATTTGCTCGCCGGGCGCGCCGAAGAGCGTTTGAGCTTCGAATATCAGCCGCGGATCGCGGAGATCATGCATTACGCCGACCGGCCGGGGAAATCGTCAGTCGAGCGGTTCATGCAATTCTACTTCATCAACGCCAAGGCGGTCGGCGACCTGACCGGCCTGTTCCTCGCCCAGCTCGACGAGCAACTCGGCAAAAAGGGTTTTCGCTTTGCCCTGCCAACCTTGCGCCGCCGGCCCAAGCGCCTTGCCGGGTTCATGCTCGATCGCGGCCGGCTGACGGTGCCCGACGACGAATTCTTTCGCGCCGACCCGATCCGCTTGCTCGAACTGTTCGCGTTGGCCGCGCGCGAGCAGCTTGAAATCCACCCCAAGGCGATGCGCGCGGCGAGCCGCGATGCCGCGCTGATCGATCGCACGCTGCGCGCCGACCCGCGCGCCAACGCCTTGTTCATGGAGGTGCTGACCTCGGTCAATTCGCCCGAGACGGTGCTGCGCTGGATGAACGAGGCCGAGGTGTTCGGCCGCTTCATGCCCGACTTCGGCCGCGTC
>Ga0207658_10002654_pt1 | contig 12961 bp, 15 predicted proteins | sample KBSS33metaG_FD_184322 | JGI IMG/M metagenome (GOLD analysis project Ga0207658, IMG submission 184322) | Switchgrass rhizosphere microbial communities from Kellogg Biological Station, Michigan, USA - KBS S3-3 metaG (SPAdes) (version 2) | ecosystem: Host-associated > Plants > Roots > Rhizosphere...
ACAAAAAAGTGGCGCTGGTCGCGTGTATGAGAAAGTTTATTACGGTACTTAATGCGATGATTCGAAACAATACGACATGGGCTTATGAGAGTTGAATACGACCATGATTGACACCACAGTCGCTAGTAAGAAGCCATGATGATGCGAGCCACTTATGACATTGAAGTTATCCGTGAATGGCAGCGACGGCTTGCGAAATACAATTCCGACTCCGCTTGGCTTCGTTTTCCTATGTATGGTGGGACGCTCGTAGTTGTGCTAGCCGGCATGCTTCTGCCCGCGTCGATGATCCCGTACCTATTCGGTGTGTTTTGCGCCAACCTCTTTTTTATTGGCTTTCTTCTTTCCAAATATTCGCGTGGCTCGCTAAAGTGTCCCCATTGCGCAAAGACGCCGTATCTTTATTTCAATACTCGGGCCCCTCAAGATGCCTGCAAACATTGTGGTTACTGGCTCGTTGAAACTAATGCGCAGAAAGCTTCTTAACAATCACGCGCAGCACGCCATTGCCTTCGGCAATGGCTGGAACGCAAAAAGCTGCGCTTTTTTCGTCCGATTGCGTGGGCGTTATCTCTAAGGACCGATATGGCGTCACCTATAGATAAAATATTCTCAGAGATTTTTGGATATGCTCCGCCGAAAGCAGGAACCGCATTTGAGCGATTGGCGGCTATTGCATCTTATATGCTCAACGATGGTGAAGTTGTGCATGACGACAAGATTCGCGGGAGCTTCTCTAAGTCTCTATACCAATTGGATGTCCACCACAAGGCCGCCAACGCTAATACTATGGGTGAGGCAAAAGACTACTCCATTCGCAATGAAAAAGTCGGGCGCGGCGATTTACAAAAACTGGGGGGAGCGTTACCTGACTTAATTGAAATAGATTCCGGAACATTTTTCTCGGCAACGGGATATACAAAGCCTGCCAAAAAATACGCTGAATCCGCTGAAAAGATGCTAGGCAAACCCATTACTCTTTACGGATTAAGGCCGGGAACTGAGCTAGATGAAAAGGGCTTTGTTAAAACTATAGTTGTAAGGATACATCTTCACTGCCCACAACCTGAAAAAGCAAAATGGCTCCCTCATATTACCGAAGCAGGCCAATCCGCATTGAAGGTACTGCTGCAGGATGGCGAAGAAAGAATCGAGTACAACATGGAGCTGCGCAGCTTTCACGATTCTAAAGGGCAAGAAATTCAGTCTTTATTTGACCTAACGTCACAGGGGTATGGCGAAACGCATGAAGATACAGGTATGTCTCATGCGAGCTTTATTCTTAAAGATCACTATATAAATATTAATGGCGTTCTCGCCGAAATACACGGATTGGAGTACGAAATTCCTTATAGTGAACATACCCAAGAATTACGCATTACTGACGATAGTGGACATAGATTTGTATTGTTGGACCAGAGCGGAAATGTCGTTAAATTTTTAACCGATAGAAGATTGCGAGAATTTGAATTTGATGATGACGGGAAGCTCATCAAGAGATAACAAACAAAGGCAGCCGACCGCTACGCGTCGGCTGCTTTGAAGGTTATGTGTCTAGGAGTTTCTGTGCGTTATTGGAGAGGAGCTTTAGTAATCGCTTTTCTAGCTGCCTGGCCATTAGTGTGGTTTTCATCGTCGTTTTCAACATTTGGTTTTGGCGGGCAGTGTGCGATCGACAATTGCGGACCCGAACCAACAACCATAGAAACCATTTTTTATTTTCTGTATTTAGCAGCACCGCCAATTTGTGTCATCCTTGCGTGGGGTATTTGGCGGGCAAAGAGTAGAAAAACAAAAGGCTTTGGTGATGCCACATAATACAAGCAATCGCAGTCTGCGGCTGCTGGGACTCAAAACTCTAGGGGTTTTTCGCCCGCTGCTGCAAGCGTTAGGCGCTTCTCGCTCGTGATTGGTGAAAAAAATGACTGACTCACAAAGTCTGACCCTGCAACTAAAGGCTGGGGATATTCAGATCACCGATCCAAAAGAGATACTAAAGGAATGCATTATCTTCTTTGCATTTCCAAAAAGTAGATCTGCCAACTTTTCCATTGTCATCAGCCTAGCTCAAGCAGCTACGGCTTATGGTGAACAGAATGTTAATGGGAGGACTCTTTACTGGGCAGGGTTCACGAAGTCAATCAGTGATCGGGAAAAAGCAGCCGAGTTACTAAGACTGGCCGGAGGTTGGGTCGGCACAATGGCCAAGGTCAATGGATGCAAGGTAACGAAACCATTCAATGCCTATCTCACTATATCTTGCTATCTGGAAGGGCTACAGTGCTCAAAGCAGGCTGCGCATTGTCATAAGTTAATTGACGATCCGTTTCATCCTAACTACGACGTGATGTCGCAGACCGTAAAACGGCTGACACCTCTTCAATCAACTTACCCAACATCCCTTTACTCCCATGAACAAATAAAGAAATTCGTTTTTCCATGCAAGCGAATGCTGGAGTTTTCTTCGTTCCATCCAATCTTCAGATTTAAAGAAGTGCACCAAGTGGAACCTAAGCACCAGATTCAAGCCGCTGCAGTTGAGTACGGCATTAGCATATGTCCATTTTTTGACCCAAGTGGATTTGCGGAAGTTGGAACTAGAACAATGGAAACAGAAGAGCCCATTCACTCTCACGTAAATTTACCCTTTCAGTCATGAAAAATTCACAAGGCCAAAGCTCCGAAGCCCAAGATCGGCCCAACAACTCAATCCAGGGGCCAGCAAGTTGGCTCTCCTGATTTCAAACGTTAGGCATAACCGTATGGATCGGACAGTGTCGCTTACGAAATCCCAACGAACCAAGTTGATTGCCTTACTTGGAGCCACAATTTTTGCTCCTATTCTTTTGCGATCGAATGCGCTGTTTCCTTGGCTCCCGATCTGGCTGGGCGCGGCGGTTGCATTTGTGTCACTTGCAGCCGCATTTTTGGTGTGTCGGCAAGCGGGCATGCTACGAACTAAATTTCTAATATTTTTTGTTTTTGCAATTGGCGCGGTGGCGGTGTATGCCAACGTGTTCGGCAGCAAGTAGTCGTTCACATGTCTAACCCGGCAGTCGAGTGGGACAGCCACAAGCTGCGCTTGTGGTTCCCTGCGGTTCGCTCCGGCCGCTCCTCACTTCTACGTTAAAGGCTATGAAGCGTATGCGTAATCTACTTATTATAGCGATGATTGCTTTTTGTTCTTTTCACGCAAACGCATGCAGCTGCTTAGAACCCGGCACGGTACAAACTGAGAGGGAGCGCAGTGAGCTTGTTTTTGTCGGACGTGTTTCTTCAGTTGAGAATAGAACCCCACAAATGGATAAAGGGTGGTTCACGATTACAGTTGAAAAAATAAAGGGGGTTTTTGGCGCTCCCCCGCTCGTGACGGAGCGAGACTATCCATACCGGTTAGTAACCTTCAAAGTTTCCGAAACATTTAAAGGCTCGCCAGCAACTAATTTTAAAGTTGTCACTGGTATGGGTGGCGGTGACTGTGGGTATTCATTTGAAGCCGGCAAGGAGTATGTTGTTTATGCGCACAGTAAAAGCAATTGGGTTAATACGAACATCTGTTCCCTTACCGGTCCTGCCTCCGATCCCCGTAGCGGTCTGGCAGTGCTGCGTAGTGGCTTTTAAAAAGTAATATACGGACCGCAGGGTCCGTTCTATTACACTGTTACGTATAGGCAAATATGAGCAGAGGTTTTTCAATCGATCTAAAATTGGAAAGCGAAAATTCTGGTCTTAGCACTTATTCTGTGGTTGCCGGCGGTTGGAATCAGCCAAAAGACTCGGAGCGGGTCGCTTCTATCAAGATTGATCACGATGCCAAAACTTACGACGTTATCCTGGCAGCCACCTGGGAAAACGAGGCTTTTTATTTTCCACCATATTCCCAGTTACTGGGCGCGCCAGAGTTTAATGCAAGTGACGAACGCATCAATAAAACTTACTGGTGGTGGAACGTTCGCCTAATAAGTGCAATGAGCAGAATCATAACCAACCCAGAATACAGGGAGCATGTGTGGTTCTATCAATAGCACTACATAACAACCGGCAGAACGCGCCTGCCTCCAGCAGCCGAACACGGCTTCGCCTGCCACTGCCGTGATCGTTGACGTCGGAATGTCCGCTTCTTAATTCGACCATCGGCCGCAATGGTCGAGTTTGCGCCGCCGGCACGTGGCGGAGCGAACTCGAATAACTGGCCAGCGTTAAATCGGCAGGGGTGGCGGGTTCCGCCACGACGAAGCGCAGAGCGCTAATACCTTCGTACGATCTGACATTCCGTTCAGTTCGCATTCATGGTTGCAAGCGTATAGATCATGGGCAAATGCAGCGAAACGGTGTTTTACCATGACGAAGCTTTCAAAAATTGCAGTTTTAAGTTTTAGCTTGGCTGCGAGTATGAGCTTCATAAGTCCCCTGCGGTGGCGGACCGGCATCATGATGGTGATCGACACTGGCACGGTGACATTCACTCCTTTCATGTCCACGACTATCCGCGCTGGCGTGGAGGTCGTTGGTATCATGGCGACCATTTTGGTCGCATGGGTTGGTGGTGGTTGGCTGGGGACATGTGGTACTACTACCCGGCTCCCGTATATCCCTATCCCGATGCGTACGCACCGTCTGCTGTAATCGAACAATCTGCACCGACTACTGAAGTTCCGCCGCAGCCACAGACTTGGTATTACTGTGAGTCTTCGCGCACCTATTACCCCTACGTATCTGAATGCCGTGAAGGCTGGAAAGCAGTTCCCGCAACACCGCCAGGCGTTCCTTCTGACCATTGATTTCGGAGTGAACTGAGATGCGTATTCAATTTACAGCACTGTTGGGGATTGTGGTGCTTGCGGGTTGTACGGTTGCTGTGCCAACTGGGCCGAGTGTTGCGGTGATGCCGGCCGTGGGGAAACCGTTCGAAGTTTTCCAGCAAGATAATTCGTTGTGCATGCAATATGCTCGTGATCAGATTGGTACGGACCCGCAGCGCGCGGGCCAATCTGAAGTGGCCGCAGGCGCCGTTACTGGTGCACTGTTAGGCGCGGCGGCAGGAGCTGCGATTGGAGATAGTTCGCGAGCTGCGGGTACAGGTGCGGGCGCTGGCTTGCTAATGGGATCGGCCATCGGTGCCGGTAATGGAGAGCGCTCTGCAGGCACTTTGCAGCGTCGATATGACATCGCCTTTGAGCAGTGTATGTATGCGAAGGGCAATCAACTACCGAATCGATATGCACCGTACTCCAGAGCGCCCGAATATCAATATCGCTCTATGCCACCGCCTCCACCGAGATATTAATTAACCACTGAGGAGATTAACGCGACCACCTACATGGAATTTTATGCGTGCTCAACATAACGTAATGGGATTTTTGAAATTCGGTAGTTTTTTGATTGGCTCTGAAGCAAGTTGAAATGCTATCAAAATAAATGCTGCTTGACCTGCCCCCACTAGGCGGTGCTCCAATCTTCCTGGACTAATTATGGAGCATTGCGCATTCCAAATATTCTTTATGAAGAAATACAACGCAGACTGATTTCGCTGTGCCCCGCTCCCACGTCATGCCACTGAGCGTCAGCTATCGAGAATAGAACTTCTGCAGACGAAGGTCTGCAAAGGCCGGAGGTCGTGTGAAAACACCAGTAACGACAAGCACAGGCCGAGTGGCGATGCGCGTTTTTAAATCAAAAAGACGGCGTTCGCGAAAGCAGACATCGACAAAAAAACAAACTTTTTTGCGGACGGCAGCTTTGGTCGAACGGCGGAAGTCGATAAATAATTTTCGTTATTCGGTTCGCACGAGTGTGGTGGAATACGCCGGAATTAATGGTCAACTTTGGATCGGAATTGGTGGCGGGTTTGTACTGGAATCAATGACTGCTTTCAGTGGAATACGCAGCATAGTATGTAAAAGCTCCAGCATTTATTAATTCAACACGATACCTCGTGATCTTGGACCCTAAATCTGCTCTACATGCCAACCAGGTAAATTAGGTGGGCAATGTATCTCGTCCGCTAAGCGGTGCAGCTACAGTGCGATATATAAATGGCAGAGAATAAATTTTAGCGCTAATTCATTTTTCCCAATTCAACTTTCGCAGCCATGTATTCAATGTATGTGATCGCTTGGGTTCCTATAGATTGTTCAAAATATAATTTTGCTTTTTCAGAGTTTCCTTCGGAGAGATATATTTCGCCCATGAAAAAATTAGCCTCGCAAAGACTGAGCAAACGCTCATCGCCTTTAATTTGATTTATTTCTGTAAAAAGCTGCTCGGGTTTCGTTTGTGTGCTTAGTACCTTTAAGAGTGGGGCTGGCCATGGGCCGCTTTCGGATTCCTTAATGCGCTCGGCAATGCTGGCAGGTATGGATAGCTTCCCGTACTTCGTAGCAATTGTGTCCCAAATGAGCACGTAGGCCTGAAGTCTGGGATCTGTATTTGCGGCGAGCGCCCGCTGAAAATCCTCCACGGCGGCCTTATATTGCTTTAGAAAAATGTTGTTTATACCGCGACGATAGAAGGCGTTAGGTTCGGTGGGACTGATCATTAGCAGTTGGCTGTACTCTTCGAGGGATCTATTAGTGTCACCGGCCATAAAGTAAATTTCACCCGCCGTTGAAAGCACATCTGTATTTTGGCTATCGAGCTTGATCGCGCTACCAATATCCTGTATTGCGGCCGATGTATCGCCTAGCGTGGCACGCGCACTGGCCCTCTCTGCGTATGCATAAGCCATTTCTTTATCGGAAAGCTTCCCTGAATCAATCGCAGATGTGTATCTTTTTTCGCGGTTTGTTAATCGTTCTCGAAAAGAAACACCAAGCCTTTCCTCGTCTGTCATGGGTTGAGAAGATGTCGTAACTAAATCTTTTTTGTTGACATAAATTACAGGATGAATTCCGGTTTGAACTTTGCGAATTTCCGAAATGAATTGATCCATTTGCTGAGCCGGAACCGCTGGCGACAACGTCCTAAACGCATACTCGGTACTGGCTACATTACCTTTGCGTTTCTGGGTCTGTTCGATATCAAAGTACGCATTTTTAACGCCATCTACAATGTCATTCTCCACGATGAACACATTTTTCGGGAGCGCCACTGAATGGATAAACTGAATATTGAGGGGGTAGTTAATCGCATATGGTGCCTTTCTGAGCGGTGCGTCGGGGACCCCAAAAAATTGCGAAATGGGCAGTGGTTTGTGCCGCAAGATCCAGCCACCCTGAACCGCCTCTGCATATTTTTTTATCAAGAACTTTCCTGAGTACGTGATTTCATTTTTGTCTTTATTGTCAGATATATTGAGATCGCCCACCCATTCTGGGGAAGAATAAACCTGCTGCACGTCACTCAATATATATTTCTTTATTTGATCTACTGGTGTCTGTTCCAGCGAATATCGAACATTCTCGGCGGAGGTACCTCTAACAGTTACTGATTTTACGAGAGTGGCATTCCCGTCAAGGTTCTCCAGGGAAACATCCTCTTGCGTAGTAAATAGCTCCTGTTGCCCTTGATCAATTCGAGTGAGTTCTTTTGTTTTTGGATCGACAACAAGTACGTCAGCGCCTCCATGAAGACGCCCCAGCGTGACCAAATTCTTCGGTTTTTGAATTACAGTAGGGTCAAGCCAATACATTTTTCCATTGAGAGCGACTCTAACAATGGCGTGGTCAAATACAGATGGGCTGGGTATAAAACTGTTGAGGGTGTTGTACAGGCCCATACCAAGCAAGACGGGCTTCGCATCGATTCCGATTGATTGTAGTAATGTCACCAGCAACAAAGTTTTATCTTTGCAATCGCCGTAGCGGCGGCGTATTACATCATCGGGGGTTGCTGGTTTGTGGGAGTTTTCTCCAAATGCCACGGAAGTATAGCGTATCTCTGATTGCGCAAATTCAAGCGCTTCGGTTACTTGCTTGGCCGGATCTTGAATTGAACGCAAGCGATCAACAATTGACTTGAACTCTTGGCTCGTTGGTTTAGGTGTTTGGAAAAGCCCGTAAGCCCACTGAGCTACTTCATTCCAATCTTCATATTCAGATAGTTCTAGCCAAACATAAGGTTGATAGCCTTGAGGATAAAGATTCTCCGCTCTAACGGGAGCTATATCCCTTTGCTCAAAGCTGATTGTCTTGAATCCATTTTTAGCTGATTTAGTGATTTTTACTGCACTGGCGGCTTTGTTATCTCCGATAAATCGATACAGTACTTGTCGATTGGGTGAGCCTAAAATTGAAACATATCGAAATTGTATCGGATAGTTCAGCTCCCAGCCGGCAGCATCATAGAAAACTCCGTTAAAAACTGGATTAAATCCGTCAATTGAAAAAGCAACTTCTACTGAGTCTCCTACGCGCACATCATCCAACAAAATGGCAACAGTCGCTTCTCCACTGTATACACTCTGTTCTAAGCCAGGCTCTCGTTCCAGAAAGCGAATTTTTGCACTACCTAATTTATCTATTGCAGTTTTGTCGCGCAAAACATTAAGCGCATGCAATCTAAAGGTTTGAAAGGCCGGATTGAAACTGAGAGTAAGTTGCCCAAGCTGCGGTAGGCCGGTCGAGTTATTCGCTTGAAGCACTCGCTGGACATAGAGGGTTTTATTAGCTGTCGTCAGATTAAATTGTGTATTCCAGAGTCTTATTGTATTGGGCTCACTGGAGTTGATGGATGGCGGAAGTGCAATCTGAGTCACCCAGTCAGGTGCATTGCCCTTTGAGAACTTAGCCGCTGCAGCTTCGGAGTCCCGATACTGTTCTTGCTGAGAAGGTTCAGGCGGCGATTCCGCGTAACCCAGTAAACTTGTAGTAAGCAGTGCAAGCAATAAGATGAGGGGGCGTTCGACTAAATACTTCAAAAGCATGGGGCACATCCGTGACTGAGCCAATAGGTCTACTACACCGTGCCCACGCCAATAGAAGGTGGGCGTTATTAGCGTTTTATTCTCTGCAATTATCTGGCGAGCTGTAAGTTCAATCAAGATACCTGAAAACTATTTTATCGTGGCATGCATTAGGTTTCCGAAAACAGGAGTCGGTGCGGAAATTGTGGCTTGAACGGCCTTTCGACACTTCGAGGACGCCTCATATGCAGCGCTTTTCGCCCTCATCTGACTCGATTGCAGGTGAAATCCGCGTCACCATTTGCATTCCAGCACACTGGAAAAAGCACCTCGTTTCGCCGTGCATAATCCGGCCTACCAAGCGCGTGACCTGCCATACCTTCCGGCACACGTTTGCAACGCAATTATTGGAGTCCGGCTACGACATTCGTACGGTACAGGAGCTGCTCGGTCACAGCGACGTGAGCACCACGCAAATTTATACACACGTATTGAATCATCATGACGGAAGCAGAGTGATCAGCCCTGCAGATCGAGCACGAAATTTGTAACCGTCGAGTGTCCGCTCTAGAGGATAAATACCACACAAGCACTGGAAGTCCGCTTCGGCCGAGCTGTTGCCGCATAAATAATTTTTTTATCGACTTAAATTCGGCCGAAGCGGCCGTTCCAAAAATAAAAGTGGAATCAAAAGCGGACGTTCACGCAGGGCACAGCATTCGAATGACGTGTTTTTCTACAAGTTCAACGTTCGACATGAGCGGAGGCCTCGGGCTGGCGCAGCCAGCTCGAAGACATCCGCTCGATGGAGGGGTTAGAACGCATTCTCCACCTGCAGCACCTGGACCATTGGCCAACGCTCAGAGAAGCGCTTCTGCGCGATGCGCTCGTTGAATACGCGAGCGGCCACGCGGGTTGGATTTCTTCGCACGACCATGTGAAAGAGATCTTCGAGGCCGTGAGGCGCAACGACTTTGACTTCTTCTTGCTGGTCAAGATACACGCCAACGCATGTGGCGTACTCCGGCCAAGAAGCGATACCTTCTTCGAGTGACATCAGAGGCGGCACCGACTCTGCGAAGTGCGATTGGGACCAATGGTGGACCGCAGCTTGATTGACCACCTCCCAATCGAGCTCTGGCATTGCTTGAACCAGTGAGTTAGTGAGTTGCGCTTCATAGAGAGGAGAGCAGTTCTCTCGATCAAAGAACACAACGTCTACATCGGCGACCTTCGAAGAAACATCGAACCCGTGTAAATGGTCCCAGACCAAGCCACGAATTGCACCAGCTCCGATGCACCACGACTGCAGATCAAGTGCTCGTACCGCCCGTAGCGCATGCATGAGCCAGGGCGAGTTTTTAACCAGCTTTGCCAACTGTTCAGCGTATGGGGTGACGGGCTGCATATGCGCTCTAACGACCTACTCAGCCGGCGCGTCAGCGATCGGCCGCAGTTGCTTGTTAAGCATTTGCGATAACCGCCGCAAGTGCTGCAAATGCCAAGATGGGTGTGGAAAGAAATATAAGCTCCGCGTAGCGGAACTTACCTTTCTCGGTTTCGATGCGCAACGATAAAGCGTTGAGTATTAAAGCAACGATGGAAAGCACGGCTGCAGCCAGCGAAGATACGACAATTATAGATAAGAATATATTGCCGCAATATTGGCCCCCAGCACCCGCGGCCTCCTGAGCAAGCCTGTCTGCGCGATTGGCAAAATATGCCTGTTGCTGGAGCCAAAAGCGCAATTATAAAAATCACCCATGATGCACGACGCTTCATGATGCTTAACGACCTACTCAGCCGACGCAACAGCGGTCGGCTGCAGTTGCTTGTTAGGGGCGACTAGCCAAAATGCTAATGCCCCTGCAATGCCACAAACACCAAAAAAAGATACGCCATATATGAACTGTAACCAACCAGCCACAGTTGGAATCCCGTTAATCATTGTTTGAACCCCATCTACCGACGCAGATGTTTTAAGCTCGGGATATTTTAATGGCCATGTAAAAACAGCCATTGGAATTGCACCTAAAACAAAACCAACCAAAATGGTTGACCACCAGCGAATGGCTCTAAGTTTTAACAATAGATAATACGCCGGGGTACCGAGCAAAAGAACATACGCAGCGGAAACGATAATGCATAGTAAGAAAAAATGACTTGTGCGAATCCATATGTAGGGATCATCTGATTTAAAAACAGCGAACTGCCCATATAAGTACCAAGCAGTAATTAATGAAGCCGGAAGGATGGCCGCCGTTAAGAATGCGATGATTAACTTCATAAGCCCCTAACGCCAAAAGCAGACACGCGCTTTAGCGCGTCGGCTGCCTTTGATAGTTACATGCGGACGAAATTTTTGATGCCAGCTCGTTTGCATTTTTCATGTTCCATATGGTGAGAGCCTGATTGTTTTTTAATATGAGCCTTATTCTATGAAAGCCGATAATATTGGCGTGCGAAATTTTAATAATGTCCTGATAAGGAATTTCTATCTGGTACTTATCTGTCCCTTCCGAGTAACGTAATGAAGTGGCGCCGATTGTTGTATTAGGTGCTGATGAAGGCGAACGCTTCTGCTCATTGTGCTCTTTGAATGTGAGGTAAGTAGCGCGCATAGTTGCCATTAATATGGGTGCAACGGCCAGAAAAGGTTTGTAGCCAAATACCCACGGCAACAGAACAAGAAACATCGCGAGCCACTGAGCTGACCAAGCGGCGACACGAACTTTCTCGACTAGCTCAATATTCCAGTTATACATGCATGTAACGCCTACAACAGGGGTTGGCGCGCGCGTAGCGTGCGACAATCCCGTTGCTTGTAATTGTTATGCAATTTTTAGCACCGCTCTCGATTTTTTTTGATTCTCTACTTTAGAGTTGCCATTAATTGCAGACTCCAATGCCAGCTTTTCTTCTCTCTGAAGTGGAGATGCACTGGCGAGAAGCGTACTTGGATTATGCCACTGCTTATACCAAGGTTCGGCGTATCTGACCACGAAATCAACCATTTCAGCGGCGCATGAGTCAATGGACTCAATGCTTTCAGTAAACTCAAATTTACAGTTATCTGAGAGCTCTCTGTCAATTGGGCCGGAAAGAGACACAAATTCCCTTGGGTCATTTAATACACGCAGGCAGATATGCAAGCGAAAGCACGGCCCAAAAGTGTATTTATGGGTATGGATAAATTCGATTAAGTGGCCAGATTCTCGAACAAAAAAAGTTGGCTTGGTTCGGATAAAACCTTGCTCCGCGATCCCTTTTGCGAATCGCCGGAGAATTTTATCCGTATATGATTTCTCTAGCTTCCTATCCATTGCTCAGTCTTTTTGCATAACGCCGCCAACACAGGCCGAGCGAAGCGAGGTCCAGTGCAATGCGTTTTTTGCATTGCACGATTGTGCTTGGCCTTGTTAACAATTTACGCCCCCACTATTTTGATGATAATTGCACCAACTACCGCTGTAATAATCGGTGCGATATATAGCTGATGCAATTGTGAAAATATAGTAGAAGAAGGAACCTGTGTTGACTCTTCGATCTGCGACCTACTTCTACGACCGGAACCTTTAATAGATTCCTCAATTAGTTGATTTTCAATTTTCTGGTTAATTTTATATAGCCTTCGACTTAGCTTGTTGCCAGATGCAGCAAAGGCCAAACCTACGAAGAAAAGAATATATATAACCAAGAAATATAGGTTTTGAGAATCTGACAAGTTTATTTGATTCGGTGTCGGTGAGTGCTGCCAAAACACACCAAGAAACTGAGTATTTTCGTAGATCCAATACACCAGCTGCTTGAAGGGCCTGGCAATGGCGCTGCCGATCTGAGTGCCATCATCCAAGCGGAAATAAAGCATTTTAAGAAATGAAACCGCTGTGGAGATTATTGTTGGAACAGAGATAACTGCTCCAATCACTCTTTTTTCCACTACCTTTTTTTGAGCTTCCTTGAAATTCACTCAATGTTCCTTTTGATTGTTAACTAGCGACTGTGGTGTCAATCATGGTCGTATTCAACTCTCATAAGCCCATGTCGTATTGTTTCGAATCATCGCATTAAGTACCGTAATAAACTTTCTCATACACGCGACCAGCGCCACTTTTTTGT
>Ga0207658_10002656_pt1 | contig 12948 bp, 10 predicted proteins | sample KBSS33metaG_FD_184322 | JGI IMG/M metagenome (GOLD analysis project Ga0207658, IMG submission 184322) | Switchgrass rhizosphere microbial communities from Kellogg Biological Station, Michigan, USA - KBS S3-3 metaG (SPAdes) (version 2) | ecosystem: Host-associated > Plants > Roots > Rhizosphere...
AGTCGGCGACGACCGCTGAGGCGTGCCCGAAGAGTTTGCGCCCGAACGGCCGGTAAGGCACATGCACCAGCTTCGCCAGCGGTGTATGTCCACCGCCGTGGTAATGCGGTGAGAAGACGAGTGGAGTCTGCATCGAGCGCAGCGTCGATAACGCAGGTGATGCGTGGTAGCTGTGGGCGTGTAAGACGTCCATCTTCGGACCGAATCGCCGCACGTGCTGCCAGAGCGTGTATGACAAAGGAAAACGGTGTGACCTCGTGGTCGGAAAGCTACGCACGACAACGTCGCCGTCGAGATGAGTCTTGGGGGCGCTAATCGTCTTGTCGTGGGTCCAGATTTCAACTTCTAGACCACGCATCGATAGCGCAGGAGCCAAGCCACCGACCACCGTTTCAATCCCGCCCGTAGTCGGAGGATAGCCAGGGGTCAGCAACGCGACTTTCAAGCTCATACGGGTCCGTTCCTATGCTGCTGGGAGATTTGCTGCTTGGGGATCTGCTGCGCCGGAATCTGTCGCTGTGCGCTCGACATCGGCGATGAGGTTCGTGAAACTCTCAACGGACTGAGACCATGTCCTCACGTTGGTGAAACGCTCACCGCGCATCGCGGGGAGTTTCATGATCGCGGACTGCAACTCAGCAGAGCTTTCGGGACTGACCCAAATAATGCCGTCGTAATCATCAGCCGCGTCGCGCAGACCACCCACATCAGTGAGGACCACGGGCAGTCCGAGATGCATGCTGATATGGAGCGGTCCGCTGCCGGAAGAACGCGTATAGGGCAGGACCGTAGCGTCGGCGTCGGCAAAGAAACCGGTGACCTCTTCGTCACGGACATACCTGTTGATCAAGGTGATTCGGTCGGCGTAGGGACTTTCCTTGATGAGGTCGAGAGGGCGAGTCCAGCCCTCCCACGTCTCGCCGACGACGGTGAGGTGGAACTGGCTGGCCTCTGATTCGCTTAGCGCGTTGAACGCCTCTACTAAGTACTCGAGCCCCTTGTAGGGACGTATCGTGCCGAAGAAGAGCAATCGGAACGGCCCTTCGGCGTCCGCTGTGGTTGCCTCCGACGGCCCGGGCGCGGAGACCTCTGCAGCTGGGGCCTGTTCAGCTGCGTGGTGATCGAACGGACCCATCGGCACAACGTGCAGAGGGCGTCCTGCAAGGTCGAAGGCCACGCTGATCTGTTTCTTGTCGAACTCCGAGTGGACTACGAACCCGTCAGCCTTGCCGAAGAGGCGTTTGCCGAGCATCGCCACGTAGCGGGCCGCACCACGTAAACGCACCTCGCCGGTGTCTTGCGTCTCGTGAAACTCGATCAGCACCTTCGCGCCGAGACGCCGGGCGATAAAGGCAAGCAACAGGTAGCTGTGCAAGACGGCGCCTGTCCACCATTGAAAGACGACGTACCGCGGACGTTCTCGCCGTAAGAACCGGACGGCGCCGATGATCGACGGCAACCAGAACCAGTCGACGCCGTCGTAGACCGGCATCTTCGGCGGATAGCTGACGTTGTGCATCTGAACGCCAACCCGGTCTTTGCCCGGATAGAGGAACCGTGGAATGAGTCGCCGCATGAGGATCGTCGACGTCGGATACGTCTCATTGAGTGCAGAGGCCAGTCGGCACGTGTAGTAGCTAATACCGCTGGTGAACTGCCAGCCGGAGCCGACGACACAGATCTTGGGCGTGCTATCCAACTGTCTTGCGCTCAAGCAATCTCTTCTTCGACCTCATCGCGAGCCTCCACAGTGGCGACGGCGCGTGCGGTTCTACGGGCTTCAGCGGTCTCGAGCTTCTGAATTGCACGCAGGTCACGCCGCATGGCGCGTTCAGTGCGCTTTTCTTCCAGGATGGTCTTCAGCACCCGCAGACCGTCACGAATTGCGTTGAGGTTGCTTTCGCCGTGGATCCTTGAACGTTCGACGCTGGGCACCTCAACAACATTGAGCCTGGCCGCGGCAATACGGCAGTTGAGAACAGTCTCGATCTCGAAGCCGTCGCCCCACATCATTCCGGAGGCATTGCTCACTCTGATCTCCGGATCAGGCAGATCGATCTGCGCGAGGATGTCAGTCCAGAAGGCGTTATAGCCGTAGCAAAGGTCGGTGTAGTTGGTCTTGAGTAGCAGATTGGTGAGGATGTTCAGAAACTTGTTGCCAGTGGCACGGTAGAGGGTGAGATCTTCACTGCCCCCGTCGCCGTGAAAGCGACTGCCCTTGGCGAAGTCCGCGCCGCGGACCAGAGTCTGCACATACCGCGGGATCTCAGCTGGGTCTGCGGAACCATCGGCGTCGAACATCACGATGATGTCACCGGTCGCGGCCTTGAATCCGCACACCAGCGCGTTACCCTTGCCGCTACGGGTCTGCCTGATGACCTTGATGTCAGGCATGACACGGACTGCGGTCTCGATAGTGCCGTCTATAGAGTTGCCGTCAACCAAAATCACTTCATGCACGGCCGGCAACTCGGGGAGCACAGCCTCAAGGTTTCGGGCCTCGTTGCGAGCTGGAATGACAATTGAGATCTTCGGATCGCTCTTAGCCATTCGGAGCTGGGTGCTCATTAAATCCCCCTGTCGTCGCTTGCGGTCATTTCCGCCACGCGAGCGCAACTGTCGCTCGCGCGTTGTTGCGTATCTGATGGACTTGCCGCCTCACCCCAACCCTCGTCGTTTGTTCGGCGATGGCCCCCGGCCCAGGAGGTGACGGTCTCAACGGGAGGCAACACCTCGGTGTGCATGCTGCCGTTGTGCATCCCACGCTAGAGACTAGTGGTTTCGTTTTAGTTGCGGAACGCTTAATTGACGTGACATATCCATCATCAGAAAGACGTATCTGTCGTTAGCGTGAAACATTGTGGTTCGGGTATTGTGAGTGCCAGCACTTTCCTGGGGGATATCAGTGCGCAAGGGTCTTAAGACCCGGGCATTTTGTAGACAGTTGGATATGGCCAGCAGGTTACGGCCCTCAATCCCCCAAATGGAGCAGCTATGGAGAACGCGTCGAGTTCGGGCGAGGTGTGTCGCTGTGGGCACTCCCGATCGGCACATCAACATTTCCGTCCAGGTAGTGACTGCGGCCAGTGCGGTGCGTCGATCTGCCGGCAGTACCGCATGTCCGCTCCAGAGCACATTGGTTACGTGGCACACCTCCTCGGGGGATTTCGTCGGCGTGGCAAGTCTCAGGGTGAAACTCAGGTAGAGCGTCAAGCTGGCGGTGTGTAGACACAGCCCCAGTGAAGAGGCCCCTGTGAAGGGGACCTATGTCACTTCATGCGTGTCAGGCCAGTCTGGCCTGAGGGTAGCGCTGCATGCAATAGGCGGAAGTCGCGAATATGTGCGAGCTCGCAGGCCCTACCTGGGCGACTTATTCCTCGTCGCGTATTAGCACTGATCGTTAAACAAATGTAAATTCGCCACCAATAGCAGGTGGACGAGCGGTGGATTAATCGCTGGCCGATACCGTAGCGGTCGACTTTGCGCGGCGTGCACGCACGTAATGCAGCAGAGTCGGCGCTATCGAAAGTCCGACAATGGCCAGGATGACGTAGTCCAAATATTGCTTATTGTCCTGCACGAATTTGAAGCGTCCGAGACCGTGGCCGAGTAACAGCATCGAGTCGGTCCAGACGATGCCCCCAAGGATCGAATAGGCGGCGTAGATCTTGAACGGCATCCGCCCCACGCCCGCCATGACCGTCGCCACCGTGCGGATGATCGGTACGAAACGTGCCAGGAGAATTGTCCAGGTGCCGAAGCGTTCGTAAAAGGCCTGGGCCTTCTCGACGTATTCAGGGCTGAACAGCTTCGAGTTGGGGCGGTCGAAGACCTTCGGACCAGCTTTGTAGCCGATCCAGTAACCAGTCAGGTTGCCGAGGATCGCGGCTATCGGCGCGATGACCAGGAATGCCCACAGCGGATCCTTGATCGTCGTCCCGATGGCGATCGAGATACCAGCGGAGATGAGCAGTGTGTCGCCTGGGAGGAAGAAGCCGAGCAGCAGACCGCATTCGGCGAAAATCACCAGGGCAAGAACCACAAGAGCTGATTTGCTCAGTAGATTCTCGGGCGAAATCGGATTCGCGAGGACCGGGTGCTGAGCGAGAAGATGCTGTCCGAGGGTGTTCGCCGCGGCGAGTGGCTGCATGGCGAGGAGTTTATCCGGGCTGGCCGGCGGCGATTGCCCCGCGGCGAAAATGCCAGGTTTTCTGGTTGCTTTCGAGGTCGCGCGATGCCGCAGGTAGGGCACAAGTCATAATTGACGCCGCTTGCGTCTAGCGTGCTCACCGCAGGCTCACACGTCCTCATCATTGTTACTGGAGAGACCTATGCCCATCGCCACGCCAGAGGCCTACGCCCAGATGATCGACCGCGCAAAGAGCGGCGGCTTCGCCTATCCCGCGATCAACTGCACGTCGTCGGAGACGATCAACGCTGCGCTACGCGGTTTTGCGGAGGCGGGTAGCGACGGCATCATTCAGTTCTCGACCGGAGGCGCTGAGTTTGGGTCCGGTACTTCCGTCAAAGAGATGGTGACGGGTGCCGTGGCGCTGGCCGAGTTCGCACATGTCGTTGCCGAGAAGTATTCGGTCACGGTTGCGCTACACACCGATCACTGCCCGAAGGACAAGTTAGATGGTTTCGTCCGTCCGCTCTTGGCGATCTCCACCGAGCGCGTGAAGAACGGCGAAAACCCGCTCTTTCAGTCCCACATGTGGGACGGCTCGGCGGTGCCGCTGACAGAGAACCTCACGATCGCGAAGGAGTTGCTCGCTGCTTCGGTGGCCGCCAACGTGATTCTCGAAATTGAGGTCGGTGTCGTTGGTGGCGAAGAGGACGGCGTAGAAGCCGAAATCAACGAGAAGCTCTACACAACGGACGAGGATTTCCTCGCCACCGTAGAGGCCCTCGGCACCGGTGAGAACGGGCGCTATCTGCTCGCCGCGACCTTCGGCAACGTGCACGGCGTTTACAAGCCGGGCAACGTCAAGCTTCGTCCGGAAGTGCTCAAGCAGGGGCAGGCCGCTGTTGCGGCGAAGCTCGGCCTGGCTGCGGACGCCAAGCCGTTTGACCTCGTCTTTCACGGTGGATCCGGTTCTGAGCTGAGCGACATCCGCGATGCGCTGTCTTATGGCGTAGTAAAGATGAACGTCGACACCGACACGCAGTACGCCTTCACCCGGCCGATCGCCGGTCACATGTTCACCAACTACGACGGTGTCCTCAAGGTTGACGGAGAGGTCGGTAACAAGAAGACCTACGACCCGCGCACTTACCTCAAACTTGCCGAGGCGAGCATGGCGGCACGCGTGGTCCACGCATGCCAGGACCTGCTTTCGGCAGGGACGTCGTTGTCCGCATGACCGACCATCCGAACCTGCTTGCGCAGCCCACCCGTCTGCCTGACGACCCGGCACAGTCTGAACTCGCTGCGGGGGTCGAAGCGGCGGTGGTCGCCGCTCGTTACCCCGCATTCAGCTCAGGCTGGGCCCAGCTGGCCGAACAGGCCTTGAGCGCTGGTGATGCCGTTGCGGCCTATGCCTACGCTCGTACCGGCTACCACCGTGGACTCGACGCGTTACGACGCGCTGGCTGGAAGGGCAGTGGCCCGGTGCCGTGGAGCCACGAAGGAAACCGTGGTTTCCTGCGGGCTCTCTTCGTGCTTGGTCGTGCCGCGGCGGCTATCGAAGAGCCCGGCGAAGCGCAGCGCTGCGAGGTCTTTTTGCGTGACTGTGACCCGACGGCCGAAGCCGAGCTTGCAGGTGGCACGTGAAAGACGTGAACTTGTGAGCGCGATTGTCTTGGTCGGTGCCCAGTGGGGCGACGAGGGCAAGGGCAAGGCCACTGATGTGCTCGGCAGGCGAATCGACGCCGTGGTGAAGTTCAACGGCGGCAACAATGCCGGCCACACCATCGTGATCGGTAGCGGCGCTGATCGGGTCAAGTACGCGCTGCACCTGCTGCCTTCGGGAATTCTCACTCCCGGCTGTATTCCGGTGATCGGTAACGGTGTGGTCGTCGATCTTGAGGTGCTCTTTCAAGAACTTGACGACCTGTCCGCCCGTGGTGTCGACGTCTCCAAGCTGGTGCTCTCCAGCGCGGCACATGTCATCACGCCGTACAACCGCACCCTGGACAAGGTCACGGAACGGTTCCTCGGCAACCGCAAAATCGGTACTACGGGGCGCGGCATCGGCCCAACGTATGCCGACAAGATGTCGCGCATCGGTATTCGGGTGCAGGACATCTTCGACGAACAGGTGCTGCGAGCCAAGGTCAGCGGCGCACTGGAGTTCAAGAACCAGGTGCTGGTCAAGGTCTATAACCGGCGGGCTCTGGAGGTGGACGCGGTCGTCGATGAATTGCTCAGCTACGCCGATCGTCTGCGCCCCCTGGTCGCTGACACTCCCCGCTTGCTGGAGCAGCTCCTCGACGAGGGCAAGACTGTGGTCCTTGAGGCTGGGCAGGCCACGCTGCTCGACGTTGATCACGGCACGTATCCGTTTGTCACCTCTTCCAACGCCACGGCCGGCGGAGCCTGCACCGGCAGTGGCATCCCGCCCACCCGTATTAGTTCGGTCATCGCCGTCATCAAGGCGTACACGACCCGTGTCGGTGAGGGGCCATTCCCTACCGAGCTGCTTGACGCTGACGGTGACCGGCTACGCAATGTTGGGGCAGAGTTCGGCACGACCACGGGGCGTCCTCGCCGTTGCGGCTGGTTCGACGCCGTGATCGGCCGCTACGCCACTCGTATCAACGGGGTCACTGACTTTGTCCTCACCAAGCTCGACGTGCTGACGGGTCTGGAGCAGATTCCGGTCTGCGTTGCCTACGACGTTAACGGCGTGCGGCATGAGGACATGCCACATTCACAAGCGGATTTCGCCATAGCAAAGCCGATCTACGAGACATTTCCCGGCTGGAGCGAAGATATTTCCAAGGCGCGGAGCCTCGACGACTTGCCGGCTAATGCCCGTTCCTATGTCTCGGTACTGGAAGACATGATCAAGGCGCCGATCTCCGCAATCGGTGTCGGGCCGGGGCGCGAGGAGACCATCGAAGTGCGCGACCTGCTTCGCTAGGTTTCCAATCGTGGCTAGCGGGTGTTTGTCGTCGTTGTGTAGTGGGTGCTCGACGGCACTTGGTTCGGTGGTCGAACTAGTAACAGCAAACCCATTAGCCAACGTGCGCCCCTTTGGCTAAATCTGATGCTCTTTTGTCGCTCACGAAAGAGTCACGTGCGCCACATCTGTCTAGGGGCCATCCCGCTGGCGCCTTTAGCCAGGTACGGTTAGGCCTCACGGGGAACCTGCGGCTTACGCCCGCAGAGAAGATGTGGGGGTCGCTATGCCGCGGATGGGGCTTACGTCAGCGAAGGTAGTCGAAGCGGCTGCCCGCATCGCCGACGAATTAGGTCTGGACCAGGCCACATTGTCGAATGTGGCAGATCAACTTGGGGTGCGAGTCCCCAGTCTTTATAAGCACGTTGACGGTCTCGCCGACCTGCACAGTCGCATTGCGTTGAATGCGGCGCGTGACCTCGTCGATGCCCTGCGCGCCTCTGTGGAAGGTAAGTCTGGTCGGGACGCCCTGCTGGCGCTCTTCACGGCTCATCGTCGCTACGCAACGACGCACTCCGGACAGTTCCAGGCGCTGGCGGTCGCGCGCGCAACGTCGATGGAGCGCGTGGAATTTGACGGCAGTTTCACCGATATTCTGCTGAAGATCATGGCGGATTACGGAGTTCACGGTGCAGAGGCTGAGCACTCTGCTCGCGCGGTTCGCGCTGCCCTGACCGGCTTTGCTGCACTCGAGGCCATTCAGAGTTTTGAGCAAGGCGAGGACGTCGAGGCCAGTTTCTACGCGATGATCGCCTTGTTCGATCGTGGCCTGACGGCACCGACAGGCGCGCCGAAGAAGCAGGGCGGGTTCCGTCTGCCGGGTCTGCCCGGCCTGCCAGGAATCCAGATCTCCGGACGGTAGATCGTTGCGGATTCTCGTCATTGGGACGGGTGCGCGCGAGCATGCGCTCTGCCTGTCACTGGCCGCCGACCCGGCCGTCACCTCACTGATCTGCGCCCCTGGCAATGCCGGAACCGCCGCTGTCGCCGAGCAACGCGCGGTAGACGCCTTAGATCCTGACGCGGTTGCCGCGCTGGCGACTGAGCTCGGGGCTGACCTTGTTGTCGTTGGACCTGAAGCACCACTGGTCGCCGGGGTAGCCGACGCGGTCCGCGCTTCGGGGATCGCCTGTTTCGGTCCCTCCGCAGCGGCCGCACAGCTTGAGGCGAGTAAAGCCTTCGCGAAGGACGTAATGGCGGCAGCGGGTGTACCGACCGGCGACAGCCGCCTCTGCGTGACGCTGGACGAGGCAGCGAAAGCGCTCGAGGAATTCGGCGCCCCCTATGTCGTAAAAGACGACGGCCTCGCTGCAGGCAAAGGAGTCGTGGTGACTTCTGATCGTGAGGTAGCTCTGGCGCACGCGGCCGAATGCGGTCGGGTCGTTATTGAGGAGTATCTCGACGGACCAGAGGTATCGCTGTTCTGCGTGACTGACGGCGAAACGGTGGTGCCGCTGCTCCCCGCCCAGGATTTCAAGCGAGTCGGCGACGACGATTCCGGACCGAACACCGGGGGCATGGGGGCCTACGCCCCGCTGTCGTGGTTGCCCAACGGCACAGTCGAAGACGTGGTCCGCACCGTCGCCGAACCGACTATCGCCGAAATGGCACGACGCGGCACTCCGTTCGCTGGCCTGCTCTATGTCGGTCTCGCGATGACCCAACGTGGCCCCCGGGTTATCGAATTCAACGCCAGGTTCGGCGACCCGGAGACTCAAGTTGTCTTAGCGATGCTTGATTCGTCCTTAGCGCAGCTGCTGCATGCTGCCGCCGTTGGTGAGTTGGCATCGGCGCCGGCCCCAACCTGGCGTGACGGCGCTGCCGTCACTGTGGTTATTGCAGCAAAGGGATACCCTGCGTCGCCGCAGGTGGGCGATGTCATCACTGGCGCGGAGGTTCCAGGCGTGATTCATGCTGGTACCCGCCGCCGTGAAGACGGGGCGATCGTCTCCTCTGGTGGACGCGTGTTGTCGGTGACTGCCACGGGGGATTCGCTCACGCAGGCAAGGGACGCCGTCTACAGCATCGTGGGCGGTATTGAGCTGGCCGGTTCGCACTATCGCACTGACATCGCGGCCAGAGCGATCGCCGGACAGATCGCTCTGCCGAGCTGAGCTTGGGCCGTCGAGCTCAGCTCGTCGGGCCTTCTATTCGCTTGCGGATTCGGTTGCGGAGCAGGCATACGGGAGAATAGATGCTCGTGACGACCAAAACCCACTCCAAACCGCGCATCAGCAACGTCCTCGCTGGGCGCTACGCCTCCGCTCCGATGACCACGATCTGGTCGGCGGAGCACAAGATCGTGCTGGAACGGCAGCTGTGGGTCGCCGTCCTCACCGCACAGCGCGAGCTCGGAGTGACCGTTCCCGATGGCGTCATCGCCGATTACCAGCGGGTGATCGCTCAAGGCGTTGCTGCTGTTGACCTCGACTCGATCAACGCCCGTGAGCGCGTCACCAAGCACGACGTCAAGGCACGGATCGAAGAATTCGCGGCGCTTGCGGGGCACGAACATGTGCACAAGGGCATGACCAGTCGCGACCTCACTGAGAATGTCGAGCAACTTCAAGTGCTCTCCTCACTCAAGCTCGTGCGTGGCAAGGTCGTTGCAGTGCTGGCGCGACTGGCTCGTCGCGCCGCAGAGTACGACTCCCTTGTTATTGCAGGGCGTTCGCACAACGTCGCCGCGCAAGCAACGACGTTGGGCAAGCGGTTCGCCACCACGGCCGAGGAACTCCTCGTCGCGCTGGAGCGTCTAGATAACCTCATCGGACGGTATCCGCTGCGAGGCATCAAGGGCCCGGTCGGGACCGCCCAGGACATGTTGGATCTCTTCGACGGGGACGAATCCAAGCTTGCGTCGCTGGAGGCGAAGGTTGCTAAACACTTGGGTTTCAGCAACCTCTTCATCAGCGTTGGGCAGGTGTACCCGCGCTCGTTGGACTTCGATGTGCTGTCGTCGTTGGTGCAGCTCGCCGCCGCGCCCTCGTCGTTAGCGAAGACGATCCGGCTGATGGCCGGCATCGAACTTGCGACGGAGGGCTTCAAGCCCGGTCAGGTCGGCTCGTCGGCGATGCCACACAAGATGAACAGCCGCTCCGCTGAACGTATCAACGGATTCGCCGTGATTCTCAGGGGGTTCGCCTCGATGACGGCTGAACTCGCAGGTGATCAGTGGAACGAGGGTGACGTGTCGTGCTCGGTTGTTCGCCGCGTTGCGCTGCCGGATGCCTTCTTTGCCATTGATGGTCTGCTTGAGACCACCCTGACTGTCCTGGACGACTTCGGTGCCTATCCGGCCGTCATTGAACGCGAGCTCGATCGTTACCTGCCGTTCCTCGCGACGACGAAGGTGCTAATCGCGGCCGTACGCGCGGGCGTGGGGCGCGAGACCGCACATGAAGTCATCAAGGAGCACGCCGTCGCCGTAGCGTTGGCGATGCGCGAGAACGGCGCTACGGACAACGATCTGTTTGAGAGGTTGGCTGCCGATGAGCGTCTTGGCTTGACGGCGACGGACCTGCAGGCGTTGCTCGCCGACCCGTTGTCGTTTACCGGGGCGGCGCAGGCGCAGGTGGCGGAAGTCGTCGCTGCGGTCGCCGAGATCACCAAAGCAGCGCCCGAAGATGCGGCCTATCAGCCGGAGCCGATTTTCTAGCACTCTTTCTCCGTCAAACCCGAGTTTCTGTCGGATAACAACAGAAACTCGGGTTTGATCGCGGCGTGAAGACTTAGCTGTCTTTCTTCACACCGACCACGGCGTGCAGCATGTCGATGAGCATGGGCATCGCCCTGTCTTTGTCGATCATGAAGAGGTCTGGGTAGGGGCCGGTGGTCTCGCGCGTGCCGATGCCAAAGTGGACCACGTAGAGGATGCCCAGCGCGGCGGCATAAACCAGGTGTGTGAGGTAGTCCAGGTCGGCGTCTTTGGGGTACGGGTCGAAGACGCCGCTGTCGCGCCCAGTGCCCAGCACTCGGGAGAGCCGTCCGGTGGCCACCGCATTGAGCCGATTGACTCGTACGAGCACATCCATGGAGACGCGTCGCGCGAGTTCGTCGGCAGGTTGGCGGATCAGCGCGATGACGCAATGCATATATGCCGGGTGGCGTAGGGCGAAGTCCAGGTAGGCCTCGATCAGCAGATCGAGCTGTTTGCGGGGCTCAAGATTTTCGTCGATGGCCTGGAAGAGATCGGCGATTTCGGTCAGGTAGCTGATGTAGACCAGCAGGACCAGTTCTTCTTTGGACGTGACGTGGCGGTAGATCAGCGCCTTGTTAATTCCGGCCGTTCGGCCGATCTCCTCAATCGAAGGATCGTAGTTCGCGCGCTCGTCGTAAAGCTGGCGTACGGCTTTCACGATCCGGGATTGCTGCTCCCAGCGGCCGCTGTGCGGATCTTGGGCTCCCGTCATGACATTGATCCTAGAGGTCGCTCGCTTTCGCAGATTTTACTTGCCTCGGAAACCTTGTAACCGTTGTTTAAACCATGATATTAGTTTCAAGTCAGCGCTGATGTACGGTCCGATTTTTCCTTCAACAAAGGGATCATAATAGTGTCCGAAAAGCGACAAAATTTGCCGCGCAGGGGTCTTCGACGTAGTCGGGCGGCCCTCGTGCTATTCGCGCTGGCTGCCTCTGCTGCTGCGTTACTCGTGCCTGCGACCGGCAACACCGCCGGTGCCCTCGCAAAGTCCGATCTGCCACCGATAGGTGCCGACGCTGGCCGATTCAACCTTCCGGTCGAGTGCGCGATCACACTCACCGATTTCTTTAACTTTCCCATTTTGAACCTGCAGGCTTCCGTGGATATCCAGGGAGTGGCTCCGGCATCGCTCGGCCCAGGTCAGCAGTTCTATCTGACGCAAGGCGCTGGCGCACTCACCATGCCGCTGTGGCTAACCTCGCTCGGTGCCGCGTTCGGAGTCAACAGCGTGGACGCCACCGTTCAGCAGATGAATATCGGAGCACTCAACGCCACGCCGCCGGCGATCAATATCGCGCCGACACCAGTCCAGATCAACAACATCCCGCTGGCATTTGGGCAGACGCTCACGGTTCGGTTGCCGCTGGACAAGACCAAGACGTTCCCGGACATCGGTCCCTACACGGCGCCGAACAATGGCATCGTCACGCTGCAGTTCGCTGGCGCGATCGTGGACATTCTCTTGAAGGGGCCCTTCGGCATCAATATCAAGGTTCGCGCGACATGCAAGGGCGTGGCCGGCAATGCATTGCTGTCGATGGCGGTCGGCGGCGCGGCGGGACAGCCGCCTGCGGCGTTCCACGACGTGCCGATGAACTACCCGGCGGTGGACGTCAACCAGCAGGTGGGCATCATCCACGCTGCCTACAAGTGCACGATCTTCGGCAGTCTCTTCGACGCTGGTGTCGCTGTCGGCGGAGTGCTTCCGTTGTCAGTAGCTAGAGCGACAGGGCTGACATTTACCAATGCCTCCGGCGCGATGACAATGCCGGCCACAACGGTGAACCAGTTGCTCGACCTTGGCTTCTCAGCCGCAGGCGGCACGGTGTCGACGCTGAACCTCGTTGTGGAGAACGGCACTCCAGCGACACAGAACGTTATTCCAGCTGGAGGTATCCCGATCCCGCAGACGCCGTTGGTACGCAACCAGCCGCTCGTCATTTCGTTGCCTGCGAACGGGACGCTGACCGCAGTGCCGTATATGCCTACTGCGGGGGCTGACCACATGGTCATCTCACTCGGTTCGGCGACCGCCACACTGCAGTTCGTCGAGACGGGTCGCGCTGTGGATGCCAACTGTACGGCGCCCACGCCGAAGGTGATTCTCTATGACGCTCC
>Ga0207658_10002664_pt1 | contig 12930 bp, 14 predicted proteins | sample KBSS33metaG_FD_184322 | JGI IMG/M metagenome (GOLD analysis project Ga0207658, IMG submission 184322) | Switchgrass rhizosphere microbial communities from Kellogg Biological Station, Michigan, USA - KBS S3-3 metaG (SPAdes) (version 2) | ecosystem: Host-associated > Plants > Roots > Rhizosphere...
GTCGTGATCATGACGAGGTCGCCGATTGTGAAGCGGTCGCCTTCGAGCCATTGCCTGTCGCCGAGCCATTCGGAGACTCGCCTCAGCTTGAGTCGCACGAAGTCGGCAGCGCCCGGGCGCCGCATCTTTGCCCATTCCTCATTGGTGAAAAACACGTCGATGAGGAGCAGATTGATGACCGCCGGCTCGACGCTGTTGAGCGCCGCATAGGTCCACTGGATCGCGCGATACTTGCCCTGCGGATCGCGGGGCAGGAGAGCCTCGCTCTTCTCTCCGATATACTGAACGATGGCACCGGTTTCGAAAATCTGGACGCTGTCATCGCGGAAGCACGGCACCTGGTCGAACGGCTGCTCTTTCAGATATTTGGGTGGGCGCTGCTGATCGAGCAGGCGAACGCGATAGTCGAGGCCGGCCTCCTCCAGTGCCCAGCGGGCGCGCAGGTCGCGCACGACGCCTTGCGCGAATTCTGGCACCCAGCGGAAAGCCGTGATTTCGATATCGGCATTGGGATTGATCGGCATAATAAATCCTTCCTCAAAGCGCGGTTGCGATGGCTTCCTGAACGGCGCTCGCGCCCTGTTCGGCGGCAGCGGGGTCCATCCACATGATTTCCCAAATGTGGCCATCGGGGTCGGCAACACTACGCCCGTACATCACTCCATAGTCCTGTTTCGGCGACGGATCAGCCGTGCCGCCGGCCGCTACAGCCCGTTCCAGGGTCGAGTCGACGCTTTCGCGGCTTTCGGAGGACAGGCAAAGCAGCACCTCGGAGCCCGCTTGCGCATCCGCAATCGGCCGCGGCGTGAACTGCTTAAATTTATCGTGCGTCAGGAGCATGATATGAATGCCGTTGCTGAGCGTCATGCAGGCGGCGGTATCGTCGGTGAACTTTGGCTCGTTCACCGCGCCCAAGGCCTCCAGAAAAGCGCGCGCCGTCGCCAAATCGGCGACGGGCAGGTTGACGAAAATCATCCGGGACACCCTCGTTTTCTCCTGATTGCGACTCGATTCGCTTGCTTTTTGCCGGTGTTGGTTATAAATTGCAACTGTGCAGTTAGAAAACATAACTAATATGAGGGATAAGGACGAAAAGCGGCGCTACGACGACGCTTGCGGGCTGGCCCACGCGCTGGAGTTGCTCGGCGAGCGCTGGGCGATGCTCGTGTTGCGCGAACTAGCCTATGGTCCGCGGCGGTTTTCCGAATTGAAGGCCGATCTTCCCGGAGTCAGCGCGAACGTGCTGACGCAGCGCCTCACGGAGCTGGAGAGACGGCGGATCGTGCGCAAGACGATGCTCCCGCCGCCTGCGTCGGTGCAGGTCTACGAAGCAACCCCGTGGGGCCTCGAGGCCGCGCCGCTCATCGGCGCCTTGGGCAAGTGGGCCGCGCGCAGCCCGCTCCACAACCCTACGTTGCCGATGAGCCATGTCGCGCTGATGATGTCATTCCAAACCCTATTCGCACCCGAATGCGCCCGGGACTTGAACGCGAGAATCGGCTTTCGGTTCGGTAACTTCTCATACGTCGTGACGGTCGCGGATGAAGCGATCGCCATTGAACGGCGCGAGCCCGAACAAGTCGATGTGACTTTTAGCGGCACCCCCACAAACATGGTCGCCGTTGTTCACGGCGGAGCGCCCATGGACCTCGTCAAGATTGATGGCGACATATCGGTCGCCAAGCGCTTCATGACGCTCTTTCCCTTGCCCGAGAAGATCGCGATCGGTTGAGGCGCTCGACACCTTCGCCTAAGGCTCCGCCATGACCGACCTTCCCAACGTGCAACCCGAATCGCGCGCCGACACACTGATGGCCTCGCCGGACAAGATCGCGAAGGTGCGAGAGTTGTTCGGGGTCGACACTGACATGGAAGTGCCGGCGTTCAGCGAGGCGGACGAGCGCGTTCCCGACCTCGACCCGACTTACGTATTCGACCCAACCACTACGCTCGCCATCTGTGCCGGCTTCTCAAAGAACCGCCGAGTGATGGTCCAAGGCTATCACGGAACTGGCAAGTCGACCCATATCGAGCAGGTCGCCGCGAGGCTCAACTGGCCGATGATTCGCGTCAACCTCGACGCGCACATCAGCCGGATCGATCTCGTCGGCCGCGATGCCATCGTGCTTCGCGATGGCCAGCAGGTGACCGAGTTCCGCGAGGGATTGTTGCCGTGGGCGCTGCAGCATCCGGTCGCTCTGGTGTTCGACGAATATGACGCAGGACGGCCCGATGTTATGTTCGTAATCCAGCGCGTGCTCGAGGCCGAGGGCAAGCTGACCTTGCTCGATCAGAACCGGGTGATCCGGCCGAACCCGTGGTTCCGGCTGTTCGCGACGACGAACACCGTGGGCCTTGGGGACACGACCGGACTCTATCATGGCACCCAGGCGATCAATCAGGGGCAGATGGACCGCTGGAACATTGTCACCACGCTCAATTATCTGCCGGCGGCAGTCGAGGCACAGATCGTCCTCGCCAAGTCAGGCGAATATGACGATCCGGGCGGCAAGGACGTGGTCGACAAGATGATCAAGGTCGCCGACTTGAGCCGGCAGGGTTTCATCAACGGCGACATCTCCACCGTGATGAGTCCGCGCACGGTGATCAGCTGGGCGCAGAACGCGCATATCTTCGGCAACGTCGGCTATGCCTTCCGCGTGTCGTTCCTCAACAAATGCGACGAATCCGAGCGGTCTTTGGTCGCGGAATATTATCAGCGCGTGTTTGGCGAGGACCTGCCCGAAAGCGTCGTCGGCAAGGCCTGAGACCGTCCACAAAAAAGGCGCCGCTGGGATCGAGCGGCGCCTTTACTGCATCAGGTTCGGCGATCAGCTGAAAATATAGTCGCCGGGTGCCACCGATCCCGCGACGTTGATGAACATGTCGTATGTGCCGTCATGATTGGTATCGATCTGAACCTGGTGGGCGGTGGCGTTGTAAGAAACGTCCGCCGCCGTGACTCCCGTCACTTCGCTGAGGTCGATCTTGTCGATACCCGTCTGGAAGTCGCCAATCGTGTCGGTCGACCCGTCGTGGGCGAAGACGAAGGTATCCGCGCCATCGCCGCCAATGAGCGTATCGTTGCCGCCGAAGCCCTTGATCACGTCGTCGCCGCCCATGCCGTTGAGCGTATTGGCAACGTCATTGCCCCACAACAGGTCGCGGGCGGAACCGCCGATCGCATTCTCGATCGTCACTCCGTACGCGATCGAGAAGTTCGAATATTCACTGGCCTGGATATCGATAACGCCGGTGTCCTGCGCAATCGAATCGGCGTTGAAGCCTTCGTACAGGTCAACGAAGAAATCGATCGACGACTGGGTGATCGACCCAAAATCCAACCCGCTGATATCGGTCAGATGCGCCAAGGCGGCGTTGACCGCGGCCTCGGTTGGAGCGCCCTGGCCGATCGAGCTGAACGATCCCGCATGAAGGTCGAGGAACTGGCCGGCGGTAAAGCCCGACAGGTCTATCGTGTCATTGCCGCCGGCGTCGTAGACCGACAGCATCGGGTAAGGGTTCTGGTTGAAATCGTAGACCGCGTTCCCGGCGTTCGAATGAAACCCATAGGTCGTATCGGTGGCGCGGGTCGTCGGATCCGCCCCGTACAACGATTGGATCGCCAGGATGTCGTGAAGCATCGGCGTCTGCGGCGTCTCGAACAGGAATTCGTTCCAGTTAACAACCGTCGCGCCTGTCTCGCTAGCGTCCCAATAGGACATGACCGTGTACTGACGGCTGTCCTGCGCATATTCCGCAAGGCCGACATAATCCTGGGTGACGTTCGGATCGAAATTATACGCGCCCGGGTGTGACAGGCCGAGCGCGTGGCCTGTCTCGTGAATCAGGGTCGAGTTGCCGTATCCGCCGAAGGTGAACCAGTTGTTGCTCCAGTTCGTCTCGGGGTTATGGGTGAAGACGTCGCTCTGATACTTCCAACCCTTGGTTCCAGGAAGGTAGGCGTGAGCCTGGGCCGGAGCGTCGGAGTTCGCATAAACGATGTCCGCGCCGGTGCCGCTGACCTCCTTGAAGGTCTGCGGGATCAAATCGTCCCACAGCTGAATTGCGGCTCGCGCGGCGGCCTCCTGCTCGGGCGAGAATGCGGACAGGCCGTAATAATTCGAGTTTAGGCCCGGCAGGTGCTTGTTGTTATACAGACCCGTCAAATGGCTCAGGTCGAGGAAAGTGTAGGTGATCACCCCGTTCGAGGCATGAATCGGCTGGCCCGTCGAGATGTGACTGATCACGCCGTTGAGATCGAGGATCGGCTTACCGCGGAACGTATATCCGGCGTAGGGATCAAGACTAAATGATTGCGGAGTCGGATCGGGAACAGTGTCCACGGAATGCACGCCGCCAAATTCGTAACTCATGTGGCAACTCCCCTCAATTCAGGTCTCACAGGATGGAAATTGAACGCACCCCGAGCGAATGCGAGCGGCGAAGCTGACGAGGAGCCGAGGATGAGTCAATCGAAAACAAACTATTCTTTAACACTATTCTTTGCGGCAGGTAGAATCGTTCAGAAAAGAGACATTTTGTGATGTTCGATAGGCCCATTAAAGATAACGATGCCGGAACGATTACAAATAGATGAATTTCGCCGGGCGCTCGCGGGAGCGACTCGGGCGATCGCCAGGGACTCGGAAGTCGACGTCGCCTTCGCTAGTGAAGCGGCGCCGTCGGCCGGCAAGACGGTGCGAGTTCCCTCGCCCGGGCCGGCGCTCGAGCCCAAGCTGGTTGCCGAGGCGCGCGGCGCCGCAGATTCCGTCGCGCTCAAGCTTCGCTTCCACGACCCTCGGCTTCACGCCCGTCTGGCGCCGGCCGATATGGATGCGCGCTCGGTGTTCGACGCGCTTGAGACAGCGCGGGTAGAGGCGCTCGGCGCCCGCGCGATGGGTGGAGTCAAAGACAATCTCACGCACCTGACCGATGCCCGCGTGCGCGGCGACTCAATTGTTCGTGCCCGAAGCGCCGAGGAAGTGCCGCTCGCGACCGCCGTTGGCCTGATCGCGCGCGAGCGGCTGACCGGCGATGCTCCGCCGAGGGCGGCACTAGCGGGCCTGAAGTTGGTCGCGCCGTGGATCGAGGACAAAGCAGCGGCCGAGCTAGATGGTCTCGCCCTGACGCTTGACGACCAGAATGCCTTCGCCAGGGTCTCGCGCCGGCTGCTCGAAGACCTGGATCTCGCGGCGGCGGAGGATCCAGTTGAGGAGGACCCTGACGAAGGCGGCAACGATGAGGAGGGGGACGAGGGCGGCGGCGAGGACTCTCCCGACAAAAGCGACGAGGCCGGCGCGCCCGGCTCCGACGTCGAGGCTCGGGGCGAAGAGGTCGAGGACGGTTCAGGTGAAGACAGCGACGCGGCCGAAATGGAGGCCGACGACGACGGCGCGTCGGCCAGTGACGAGCTTGGCGAAAGCATTTTCGCGTCGCCGGGCCGGCGCAATTGGGAGACCGCTCCCGACACCGAATATAGGACGTTCACGACGCGTTTCGATGAGATCGTTGAGGCGGGAGAGTTATGTGACGAGGAGGAGCTGGGAAGGCTTCGCGCCTATCTCGACCAGCAATTGGGCGGCCTGCAGAATGTCGTGACTCGTCTTGCCAACCGGCTTCAGAGGCGATTGCTAGCCCAGCAGGCGCGCAGCTGGGACTTCGACCAGGAGGAAGGCATGCTCGACGCGGCGAGGCTGGCGCGGGTCGTCGTCAGCCCGGCGCATTCGCTGTCTTACAAGATCGAGCGCGATACCGAGTTTCGCGATACCGTCGTCTCGCTGCTCATCGACAATTCCGGATCGATGCGCGGCCGGCCGATCGCCATCGCCGCGATTTGCGCCGACATTCTTGCGCGGACGCTCGAGCGTTGCGGAGTCGCAACGGAAATACTTGGATTCACCACGCGCGGCTGGAAGGGCGGGCAGAGTCGCGAAGCCTGGCTTTCCGCGGGGAGACCGCTGAACCCCGGCAGACTGAACGACCTGCGCCACATCGTCTACAAGCGCGCCGACGACCCGTACCGCCGCGCCCGCCGCAACCTCGGGCTGATGATGCGCGAAGGATTGCTCAAGGAGAATATCGACGGCGAAGCACTGCTTTGGGCGCACAACCGGCTAATCGCGCGGCCCGAAGAACGGCGCATCCTGATGGTTATTTCGGACGGAGCGCCGGTTGACGATTCGACCGCTTCGGCGAACGGCGGCAGCTACCTTGAAAAGCATCTTCGCCAGGTCATCGAATGGATCGAGCGGAGGTCGCCGGTCGAGCTTATCGCGATCGGCATCGGGCACGACGTCACGCGCTACTACGACCGCGCGGTGACGATCATGGATGCCGATCAGCTAGCGGGCGCGATGGTCGATCAGCTGGCGATGCTGTTCGATATGCCCTGACGGCATGTGCAATCTCTACACGCAGAAGAAGTCGGTCGATGAGATCGCCAGGCTGTTCCGCGAGTTGGAACTTCCGATCGCCTTTCCGGAGGGTGTGCCCAACCTTCAGCCCAAGGACATTCGCATTACGGATCCGGCGCCGATCGTCCGCGCAAATGCCGGTGGGGGCGAGGAATTAGAACTAATCGTCCGCCGCTGGAGCTGGCCGGGCCCGAGCGGCAAGCCGGTCTATAATTTCCGCTCCGAGGGCCGCGAATTCACGAGTGGTCGCTGCCTGATCCTCGCCGACGGCTTTTATGAGTTCACCACTCCCGGCGACGCCAGGCAAAAGCGCAAAGACCGATGGCTGTTCACGAGCCCCGACGAGCCGCTGATCGGAATCGCCGGCCTGGTGCGAAATGCTTCAAACGTTGGGGAGGCTTTCACTATGCTCACGACCGAGCCCGGGCCGGACGTGGCGCCTTATCATGGCCGGCAAATTGCGGTCCTCCGGGCGCTCGACTGGCGAGCGTGGCTCGCCAATTCCCGGCCCGCGAGCGAATTGCTCCGGCCGCTTCCAGCTGGAACCCTGGAGGTCAGGCAAGCCCAGGTTTAAACATATTGCGGATAAAAATTGGGCCCGATGCAACAAACGCGCACCGGGCCCCCCTCGTTACGCGACGCGAGGGAACTATGACGGACGGGGAAAAAGGGGGAAACCCCGTCGACTGAAAGGGCTTATGCGCGATTCGCGCGCAATCGATGCTGAACGGCGGATGCAGCCGCCGTTCATGAAAACTAGCGAATTTTCAGCGTCTTAAGTCGCGCCGCGGCGCGACTTCAGGCTGCTGCCTGGGCTTTCTTGGCGATCTCGCGCTTCAGCTTGCGCGCCTTGGCCGACAGCTTGTCTTCGCTCGTCTTCATCAGCCAATTGTCGAGGCCGCCGACGTGTTCGACCGAACGCAGGCCGTGCGTCGACACGCGCAGCTTGACGCTCTGGCCGAGCGAATCGGAAATCAGCGTGACGTTCTGCAAGTTCGGAAGGAACGTGCGCTTCGTCTTGTTGTTGGCGTGGGAAACATTGTTTCCCACCAGCCGGCCCTTGCCGGTCAGCTCGCAAACCCGCGACATGGTCAAATCCTGATTTTTGGACGGACCTTTATGCCAAGGCCCGAAGAGCGCCGCCCGTTAGCCGCTTGGGCTCCACGCGTCAACGTTACGCATGTCGTTGCGTGAGCAACTCTATAACAACAATTGCGTTCTGGAACTGTCGTGCATACGACAAATCGATACCACGGCGTCATGAAATCGGAGCTGCGACTATGAGAGCCCTTCTCCTAATCCTTATCATCGTCGTGGTGGCGATCATCGCGGCGATCGCCACGGGTTTCATCGATATCAACCAGGTGCGCGGCGCCAAGGCGCCGGATCTGTCGGCGACGCGGAACGGTGTCGTTGCCACGGGCGGGCAGACGCCCGCATTCGATATCGAAACCGGATCGGTCAAAGTTGGCGCCAAGGATGCGACCGTGAAGGTGCCGAGCCTTGAGGTTCAGCCGCCGCAGAATCAATCCGCGCCGGTCACGAATAACGCGATGTAAGCTGACAGTTGTGCGCCGTTACGGTAGCCGCGCCGGAAGTGAGCTTCCCGCTGCCCTTCCCGATGCGCCGCGCGCTCGATCTCGCCGCCGAAGCCGCGGCAGCGGGTGAAGTGCCGGTCGGTGCCGTGGTGACGCTTGGCGACGAAATCATCGCCGAGGCGCGTAATGCGATGCGCGGTTCGCACGATCCGACTGCCCACGCCGAAATGGAAGTGATTCGTGCGGCGAGCGCGAAACTCGGAACCCCCCGGCTCGATGCCTGCACCCTTTGGGTCACTTTGGAACCGTGCGCGATGTGCGCTTCTGCAGTGTCGATCGCGCGAATGAAGTCGCTACGTTTCGGCGCCGAGGACCTGAAGGGCGGGGGGGTGATTCATGGTGCCCGGGTCTTTTCCCAGCCTACTTGCCATCATCGGCCTGAGGTTCTTGGGGGCATCGGCGAGGCGGAGGCGGCCGAGCTTCTGCGCGGCTTTTTCGTCGAGCGGCGCTAGCAGTCAGGCACGGTACGGAACGAGGCGGATTTCAACGCGGCGATTGGCCGCTTTTTGAGAATCGGTCGTGTCGGGATCGTATAAGGGCGCGCTCTCGCCATATCCCTTTGACGCGATTCGCGCCTTGGCCACCCCGTGACCGGCGAGAAAGGTCGCGACTGCGGTCGCGCGTTTTTGCGACAAGGCAAGGTTGAATTCCGGCGAACCCGATGTGTCGGTGTGGGCGAAAATGTCCACGAAGCTCTGGTTGCCGGTCCTGACGGTCCGGGCGATCTCTTTCAACGTGGCGTCGAACTGCGGCTTCACGACAGCGCTGCCCGCCTCGAACGTCAGCGCCGCCGGAATGCGAATGACGATGCTGTCGCCCAGCCTCAATACGTCGAGGCCGATCCCGGCCGTTTGGCTGCGCAGCTCATTTTCGGTCGAGACGACATATTGCGCGGCGCCCGTCGCGCTCAATGGCCGGACCTTCGCCGCTTTCATCTTCGCGGAGCGAGCCTTGTGACCGCCGATAACGTCGCCCGAGAGGTAGCTTGCGCCAAGGCCGAGTGGCGTGAATTCGGCTGGTCGAGGAATGACCGGCGGTGCAGGCGGAGCCGTCGAGCAGGCGGCGAGGGCGGCAATTCCGCAAGCGAGAACAGCCGCGGACAACGGGCGTGGTAACTGCATCTCACCGCTCCAGAAAAGGGTCCAATCGGCCGTGAAACCGGCGCCCGACGGACATGGTTCCAGCCCGCCCGGGCTGCCAAACTTGTCGAGGCGCGTCAATCAAGGCTAAGCTTGGCGCCAGCCGCCCATGAGCGACCACATACTCCCATTCCCCTGGATCGACGTCCTCATCATCCTGGCCCTGGTCATGGTGAATGGAGTCCTGTCCATGAGCGAGCTGGCAATCGTCTCATCGCGCGAGGCGCGACTCAAAGCCATGGCAAGGGCTGGCAGTCGCGGGGCGCAATGCGCGCTCGACCTAGCGTCTGAGCCGGGGCGGTTCCTCTCGACGGCGCAGAGCGGGATCACGCTCATCTCGATCATCGCCGGTGCTTTTTCGGGCGCCAGCCTCGGCGAGCCGGTCGCGCAGCGCTTGCAGCTGCTCGGCCTAGCGGCAGAGACCGCGCATACGATCGGCTTCGGCGTCGTCATCGTGCTGACCACGTTCGCGACGTTGGTCATCGGCGAAATTGTCCCCAAGCAGGTCGCGCTGCGCTCGCCCGAGCCGATCGCCGTCGTAGTGTCGCTGCCGATGCGATGGCTGTCGAGAATCACGGCGCCGTTCGTGTGGTTGCTCGAAAACTCGAGCGCGCTGATTTTCCGACTGCTCGGGCTCGACCGCGAATCGAAGAATCACGTCACGGCCGAAGAACTGCACCTGGTGGTTGCGGAGGCTCAAACCGCGGGAGTTCTGGAGGAGGATGAACGCGCGATGATTTCGGGCATCGTTCGCTTGGCGGACCGGCCGGTGCGCGAGGTCATGACCCCGCGCAAGGAGGTAGACTGGATCGACGCCGGGGCGACGCCGGAGGAGGTCCGCGCGGCGTTGCTCGAGACCTCGCACAGCCGATTGCCGGTCGCCCAGGGGTCGATCGAGAACATCGTCGGAGTCATCCAGACTCGCGACGTGCTCTCCTTCGCACTTCGGGGCCAGCCGATCGATCTGGACCGACTGTGCCGCAAGGCGCCGGTCATCCCCGATCTGATGGACGCAATGGACGCGCTCGCCGTGCTGCGTAGCGCCGATGTGCCCCTGGCGCTGGTTCACGACGAATATGGCCACCTCGAAGGGATCGTCACACCGGGCAGTCTGCTGGCCGCGCTTGCCGGCACATTCGCGCATGACGTCGAGCAAGGTGAAGAGCCGCCGCTGGTCGAGCGTGAGGATGGCAGCTGGCTGGTGTCGGGCGCGGCGAGCGCGGACCTGCTGTCCGACCGGCTTGGCATGCGAATGCCCAATGATCGCGATTATTCGACAGTGGCCGGCTTCGCTCTGTCCGTGCTGAAGCATCTCCCCGAGACTGGCGAGACGTTCAAGCACGATGGCTGGTCGTTCGAAATCGTCGACATGGACGGGCGCAAGATCGACAAACTGATCGTTTCGCGCGCGCGAAAAAGGAAGGCCGAAGCGGAGGTCGAGGCGGCTAGCTGATTGCGCCGAAGCGCTGTTCGAACCCTTCAATATCGCCGCGCGCGAGATAATCCGCCTGCTCGACAATGCGGTCGCGAGCGATGCGTCCGCTGAACGCGCCGAGCTGGCCGTCGAGGCGGTCGCTCTCAGTAGGAGTAAGACGCGCGATCTGCTCGAAACGATGGAACCCGAGCGCGTGCAACATGTCGGCGAACTTCGGTCCGACGCCTTTCAACACGCAGAGATCGTCGGCGGGATCCTTCTCGCCGGCTAGCTCGCGGTGGACCCTGGCGCCGATCAGTTCCCCGGCTACGTCGCTGGTAGCGGCGGCCGCCTCGCTGGCAAGGCCATATCCTTCGCGCTCGCGCGTGACCGTTTGCATGTGCGGACGTTTTGGCATGCTATCGGTCAGCTGGACCCGTTGTCGCGGCTTGAGCAGCATGACGGCGAGGCCGACAGCAAGCGCCGCAATAAGAAGCAGCCACCAATATTCCCGGATTAAGTCCATTTCTTTCACCAATTCCATTGTGCATTGTAGCGACGGCGAAGCTCGACGAGAAAGGCGAGCAGCAGTCCCAGAAGGAAGCCCAGGCATGCCGCTGACCCGCTCTCGGCGATGAGCGGCAATCCGCCGCCCGTAGACGACCAGCGGACTTCGCGGATGCCGGGGATAGTGCCCAGAATTCGCGCGAGTTCGCTGCGTTGGAAATCATCGGCCTCGCCCGACAGTATGAGGCGCCTGGACAGTGGCGTACGATAAAGATGAGACGCGATCTGAGGCATCTCGTAATTGTTGAGCGTAATGCGCGCCGCGCGCTCGACCCGGTTCATGAACAGAGTCGACGCGCCCATCGGTCCGTACCAGAGTCCCGTGGCTGCGAGCGAAGCGAGGGCACCAGCCGCCAACGGAACCCATCGCTTTCGACGTAGCCTCTTATCGGTCGGGCGGTCGCCGGCCAGACCGTCGTCGCTTTGTGCTCGCGGCTGGCGGAAGGCGATCGTGCCGGCGAGCGCGCCAATGAAGAGGCCAGTCGCCAATAGCGGCCAGAGATAGCTCCAGAGCGGATTCATGCGCCCTCGCGCTGGAGTTCGCGCCAGCCGATGTCGCGGCGGTGGAAACCGTCCGCGAAGTCGATCTGGTCGACCGCACGATAGGCGCGGGCGCGCGCGCTCGCGAACGTATCGGCGACCGCCGTCACCGCGAGCACGCGCCCGCCTCTGGCGACCAGGCCGTGATCGCCGAGCGCTGTGCCAGCGTGGAAGACGGTAACGCCTTCGACTTGTTCGGCCGCTTCGATCGCGCGGACCGCCCCTCCGCTCGCGGGGGTCGCCGGATATCCGCGCGCGGCGACGACGACCGTCATCGCATGCTTCGGCAGAAGACGCGGCGGATCGATCTTGGCCAGGCGACCGGTCGCCACCGCGTGGAGCAGCTCAGCAAAATCGCCGTCGATCAGCGGTATGACGGCTTCACATTCGGGGTCGCCGAAGCGGACATTATATTCGATGAGCTTGGGCCCTTCGGCGGTCAGCATCAGGCCCGCGTAAAGCACTCCGCTGAAGGGCGTTCCCGCAGCCGCGAGCGCGCGCGCCGTCGGGCGCACGATCTCTTCCATCGCGCGGTCTTGAAGTTCAGTCGTTAGAACCGGCGCAGGCGCGTAGGCGCCCATGCCGCCAGTATTCGGACCGGTGTCGCCTTCCCCAACGCGCTTATGGTCCTGCGCCGAGGCAAGCGGCACTGCTGTTTCGCCGTCGACCAGCGCGAACAAGCTCGCCTCTTCGCCTTCCAGGAACTCTTCGATGACCAATGGTCCGTCGCCGGCAGCATCGATCGCCGCTTCGGCCTCCGCGTGGGTCACCGCCACCGTCACACCTTTGCCAGCGGCGAGCCCGTCGGCCTTGATCACGACCGGAATTTCGAACCTGGTGAGCGCGTCGCGCGCTTGGTCGGCGCGATCTACCCGAACATAGTCGGCGGTCGGGATGGCGTTGTCGCGGCAGAGGTCCTTGGTAAAGCCCTTGGAGCCTTCGAGCTGCGCGGCCGCCGCATTCGGACCGAAGACTGCAATCTCCGCTGCGCGCAAAGCGTCGCCAATTCCGGCGACGAGCGGAGCTTCAGGGCCGACCACGACCAGATCGATTCGCTCTCGCCTGGCCAGGTCGACCATGGCCCGCGCATCACACGGATCGGCCGCCATGCAATCCGCCCAGCGGCCGATACCCGGATTGCCCGGCACGGCAAGCAGTCGGCCGCAGCTCGGCGATTGCCTAAGCCTCCAGGCGAGCGCATCTTCGCGGCCGCCCGACCCCAAGAGCAATATGTCCATGGATCTCCCTGACGATAC
>Ga0207658_10002666_pt1 | contig 12929 bp, 8 predicted proteins | sample KBSS33metaG_FD_184322 | JGI IMG/M metagenome (GOLD analysis project Ga0207658, IMG submission 184322) | Switchgrass rhizosphere microbial communities from Kellogg Biological Station, Michigan, USA - KBS S3-3 metaG (SPAdes) (version 2) | ecosystem: Host-associated > Plants > Roots > Rhizosphere >...
TCGAAGGCAGCCACGGCACGATCGAGATCGAGGGCCTCTCGAAGACCTTCGGGCCCCGCAAGGTCCTCGACTCGTTCCGTGTCTCGATCGCGGCGGGAACCGTGCACGGCCTGCTCGGCGCCAACGGGTCCGGAAAATCGACGGCGATCAAGATCCTCGCCGGCTACCACGACCCCGATGACGGGGAAGGGACGCTGACGACGGGAGGCGTCGTGCATCCCTTCCCCCTCGGGCATGCCGAACGGCGCAGCATCGGGCTCGCATTCGTGCACCAAGACCTCGGGCTCGCCGGCGAGACGAGCGTGGCCGAGAACCTCTTCATCGACGACCTCGCGTCGCGCGCCCTCGGCAAGGTCGGCTGGCGCGAGCTCCACGATCGGGCGAGCGCACTGCTGGACCGCGTCGGCGGAGGCCACATCGACCCTCGCGCGGCGATCCATCGGCTGATGCCCGTCGACCGCGCGATCGTCGCGATCGCACGCGCCATGTCCGAGCTGCGACCGGGGGGCCTCCTCGTGCTCGACGAGGTGACGACGTTCCTGCCGCGGGACAGCGTCGAGTTTCTCTTCCACCTGATCCAGGAGGTCTGCTCGTCGGGCATGAGCGTGCTGTTCGTCTCCCACCGGCTCGAGGAGGTGCGGGCCGTGTGCACGTCGGCGACCGTCCTTCGAGGAGGTCTCGTCGTCGCGTGTCGAGAAGTCGCGACGACGGACGACGACCAGCTCGTGACGGACATCGTCGGCGACGAGCTCAGCGCGATGTACCCGCCGAAGCACCCGGTCGGCTCGACGACTCGGGTCGTCGTGCACGACGTGAGATCGCGCGGCCTGGGGCCGATCTCCTTCGAGGCCAAGGCCGGCGAGATCGTCGGCGTGACCGGCCTGCGAGGGATGGGACACGAGTTCTTGCCGTACGTGCTCTACGGCGCGACGAAGGCGAGCGGCACGATCGAGCTCGACGGCGAGACGTTCGATCTGCACCGAGCGAAGGTGCGCGACCTCCTCGGCGCAGGGGCCCGCCTCGTTCCCGGCGATCGCCTCCGGCAGGGTGCGGTGCCGTCGGCGACCGTGCAGGAGAACACGACGCTTCCCTACGTCGGCGAGTTCTTCAGGACCGGCACGTTACGTCGGCGCGCAGAGCGGATCAACACCCAGGCGCTGCTCGACGACTACGGCGTCGTCCCTGCGGATCCGGCGTACCGCTACAGCGGCCTGAGCGGCGGCAACCAGCAGAAGGTGATCGTCGCGCGCTGTCTGCGCGGGGCGCCCGCGCTCTTCCTGCTCGACGAGCCGACGCAGGGGGTCGACGTCGGAGCACGCCGGGAGCTCTTCGCGCGCATCGTGCGCGCGGCCCAGAGCGGGACGACGGTGATCTACGTCTCGACCGAGACGCAGGACCTCGCAGAGCTGTGCCACCGGGTCCTCATCTTCCGCGACGGACAGATCGTCGGCGCCGTCGAGGAGGACGAGCTCAGCGAGGAAAGCATTCTCCGCGCCTGCTGGCTGAACGACGCCGCCCGGGAACCGGTTCCGGCGCACTGATCCACCCTCGAAAGGAGAGAAACGATGGCGACAGAGAAGCCGTGGGCGGACGTCATGCCTCAGGAGGACGTCTCGAGCTTTCGCCGCGGGGTCCGGCCCGAGCAGCGGCCGATGACCGCCGGCGTCCGGCCGGCAGTGATCGTCGTGGACATGACCCGCGAGTTCGTGCAGGACGACTATCCCTCGGGCTGGGGTGCCACGGGTCAGCCGGCCGCCGAGGCCAACGCGCGGCTGCTCGAGCTCGCGCGCGAGCTCGACGTGCCGGTGTTCTTCACGAAGGCCTTCGAGGACCCGGAGTACGAGCCGAAGCCGGGCGAGTTCGGTCGCTGGAAGCTGAACGGCCCGCGGCCCGAGCCCGCGCCGGGGACGCCGCCCGGCGACGTGATCGTCGACGAGCTCGCTCCGCTCGACTCGGAGATCGTGATCTACAAGGCCGGCCGGCCGAGCGGCTTCGCCGGCACACGTCTCGCCTCGCTCATGATCCACGCCGGCTGCGATACGGCGATCGTCACGGGCATGACCACGAGCGGCTGCGTACGCGCGACCGTGCTCGACGCGTTCATGTTCAACTTCGACGTCGTCATCCCCTTCGAGTGCGTCGCCGACCGGAGCCAGCTCTCCCACAAGGTCAATCTCTTCGACATGCACATGAAGTACGCCGACGTCGTCAGCCTCGACGAGACGCTCGACTACATGGCGTCGCTGCCCCTGCCGGCGCGGGTGTGACGAACCGCGGCAACGCTGATCTCGATGCGACGGCGGGGCTGATCCGGCGGGACACGAACCTCCTGCTGTCCGCGCGGTTCTTCATGAGCGCCTCGCAGAGCCTCTCGAGCGTGGCTCTGCCGCTCGCGCTGATCCATGCGGGGTTCGGCCCGTCGGGAATCGGGGCGGTGCTCGCCACGATGATCCTGGCCGGGCTGTTCGAGATGATCCTGGTCGGCGGCTACGCCGACCGGGGCCATCTCCGGGTGTTCCTCGTGAGCTTCCCGTTCACGTCGGTCGTCTGCGCGATCCCCTTCCTCACGGGCGCGGACCCGATCTGGCTCGCCGTCGCTGCGGTGGTCGGAGGCTACGGCGGCGGGCAGGGGGCCACCTCGGGCGGCACGGGCCCGTACCAGCCTGCGGAGTACGCGTGGGTCGGACGCAACTACCCAAACCGCGACCGCAACCGCATCATCGGCGTGTTCAGCGCCATCTCGGTCGCAGGAGTCGTGCTCGGCAGCATCTTCGCGATCGAGGCCGGCCAGCTCGCAAGCCTCCTCGGCCTTGGCTCTGGGACCGGGGACCAGGCCCGCGCGATGATGCTCGTCGTCGCGGTGCTCGCGGTCGTCCCGACCGCGATCGGGCTGATCGTCAAGGAGCCCGAGCACATCGCGGCCCCGCCCTCCACAGGCCGCAGCCTGCGTCACCAGCTGGACAAGTGGCGCGAGCTCCTCATTCCCACGCACTCGCGGAAGGTGCTGTACCGGCTCTCGGTCGTCGGCGGGCTCAACGGGCTGGCGGTGGGGTGCTACGGGCAGTTCGTCACCGTCTGGCTCATCCTCCACTTCCACGCCTCGGCGTCCACGATCGGACTGCTCAACCTCGTCATGGCCGCAGCGTGCGTGGCCGTCGACCTGTCGTGCTCGCGCCTCGCCCGCAAGCTCGGACTCATCCAGGCGGTGATCGTCACGCGCGTCGTGCAGTCGCTGCTGATCATCGTGATCTCGTTCTCGCCGAATCTCCTCTTCGCCGAGGTGTTCCTGCTCATCCGGATGGTCGCGCAGCGACTCAACCTGCCGTTACGCGACTCCTACTCGATCGCCCGCGCTGCGGAGAACGAGAAGGCGCGCGTCTCGGCGCTCACTGCGATCAGCAATCAGGGCGGAATGGCGGTGAGCAGCGAGGCCTCCGGCGTGATGATCGCCCGGATCGGCTACGCGATCCCGTTCTGCATCTCTGCCGTGCTCCAACTCGCGAGCGCGCTCCTCTTCTACGCGTACTTCGCCCGAGAGCCTCCACCGGAAGAGGAGGCCGCAACGACCCAGGGTGCCTCCACGCCGGTCTCGACCGAGCCGGTGGCCGCAGGCGCCGCATAAGCCCCACCTCGAAGGGAGCAGGACATGGACAACCCGCTGTACACGTATTCGCCGTTCAACACCCGCCCGCCGCTGGAGCTGCCGGAGGGCAAGCGGCTCGCGTTCTACATCGGCCTCAATATCGAGCACTTCCGCTACGACCTGCCGAGCTTCCAGAGCCCGAACGTCCCCGACCCGATGGGTGGTGGCTGGCGGGACTACGGCACGCGCGTCGGCATCTGGCGCCTGATGGAGATCTTCGACGAGGTCGGGATCCGCGGGAGCGGGATCATCAACTCGGACGTCTGCATCCAGTACCCGCAGATCATCGAGGCGGGGATCGAACGCGACTGGGCATGGATCGCCCACGGCCAAACGAACTCGATCATGGAGTCGGGAATGGAGCTCGAGTTCGAAACGCAATACCTCGCCGACATGTGCAGCGTCTTCGACGGGTCGCTGCCGAGCCGCCCGACCGGCTGGCTCGGGCCGGGCCTGAGCGAGACGTGGAACACGCCCCGGCTGCTGCAGAAACTCGGCTTCACGTACCTGCTCGATTGGTGCTGCGACGATCAGCCGTTCTCGCTCGACCTGCCGGGGATGATCTCCGTCCCGTACCACCTCGACACGAACGACATCGCGCTCGCGCTCAAGGGCAACTTCACCGGCGCGAGCTACGAGCAGATGGTGCTCGACCAGTTCGAGGTGCTGCTCGAGGAGTCGGCAAAGACGGCGCTCGTGATGGCGCTCCCGCTCCACACGTTCGTCGTCGGCCAGCCGTGGCTCTCCAAGTACCTCCTACGGGCGCTGAAGACGATCTGCTCGACGCCCGAGGTCTGGGTCTGCACGAGCGACGACATCGCCCAGCACTACATCGCGAGCACCGCCGCGGCCAAGGAGCTGGCGACCGCGTGAACCAGCTGGGGGTGGCCGCGAGCGTGGGCTCGCGACCACCCCCGCCGTCATTTCTTCGGGCCGTCGGGTTTCGGCTTACCTCGATCGATCTGTTGCCCCGGTGGTCTTTCAGCGCTACGGAACGCTGACCGTCAGCGGCTCGCTCTCGACCCCCGAAGACGTGACGCTGATGCAGCCCCGATGCCGTGCGGCGTGATTGCCCGATCGAGCTTCGTCACGATCACCGCCGTCCGCGGCTCGGCGTGCCTGGGACGAGCGCTCGGATGGATGATAGGCCGTGAAGGATTCGAACCTTCGACCTTGGGATTAAGAGAAGGCTCGAACAATCTCGGTAGGTCTCGGCCGTCTTCGGCCCCTCGAGGGCTGCTGGATCTGGGCCGGTCTCCGTGGGTCTGGTTGCCCCCGTGTTGGCCCCTCGGCGGCCCGAACGGAGCCGACGCGAAACGAAGACCTGAGCGGTCGTGGGGCCAACAGCCGAGGTACCGTCTACGACTATCATGGCGATGACGGACTGGGGCGAGATCGGCACCATCGCCCGGTTGGTCGAGCGGGTGGCCGCGGAGGATTCGGCACGCCTGGCGCTAATGGCGCCGGGGCGGCGGGCGCTCGATTACGGCGCGCTCTGCGATCTACTCGGCTCCGTGGCTGCTCAGATCCGCGATCGCGAGGTCGCGCCTGGCGATCGCGTTGCACTCGTTATTGAGAACGGTCCCGAAGCCGCGACCGCATTCTTGGCGTGCGCGTGTGCCGCGAGCTGCGCGCCTCTCAATCCGTCGTATCGCCGAGAGGAGGTGGATTTCTACCTCGAGGATCTGAAGGCGCGGGCTGTCGTCGTCTCCCACAACCTGGATTCACCGGTTCGCGAGGCCGCACGAGCGCGCGGGATCGCCGTGCTGGAACTTCATGTCGAGACGGAGATGCCCGCCGGGTTCTTCAGCCTCGACGGCGTGACCGGCTTGAACTGCGCGATACCACCTCGCCGTCCAGATGACCTTGCGCTCATGCTCCATACGTCGGGAACGACATCGCGACCGAAGCTCGTGCCTCTGACCCACCGGAACGTTCTCGCCTCCGCCCAACACATCTCGGACGCGCTGGTGCTGAGCCGCGAAGACCGCTGTCTGAACCTGATGCCGCTCTTCCACATTCATGGGCTCGCCGCGGCGCTCCTCGCCTCGCTCAACGCGGGCGGTTCGGTCGTTTGCAGTCCTGGGTTCCACCCGATCAGATCCTTCGAGTGGCTGCGGGACTTCGCGCCGACCTGGATCACCGCAGTGCCGACGATGTACCAGTCCATTCTTGCGCGTTGCGCCGACCACGGCGAAATCGTTCGCGCTCACCGCTTGCGCTTCATCCGGTCTTCGTCTGCGTCTCTTCCGATCGGGGTCTTCGAGCAGCTCGAGCGAACGTTCGGCGTGCCGGTCATCGAGGCGTACGGGATGACCGAAGCCGCGCATCAGATGGCGAGCAACCTCCTGCCGCCCGGTAAACGCAGGGCGGGCTCGGTCGGTCGCGCCGCCGGTCCTGAGATCACCATCCTCTCGTCCTCAGGTGACGAACTGCCCGTTGGGTCGGTTGGCGAAGTCGCGATTCGCGGCGAGAACGTCTTCGCCGGCTATGAAGACAATCCGGAGGCGAATGCGGCAGCCTTCGTCAACGGCTGGTTCCGAACCGGCGACGAGGGCCTGCTCAACGAGGACAGCTATCTGACTCTGTCCGGTCGCATCAAGGAGCAGATCAATCGAGGCGGTGAGAAAGTCTCGCCCCTCGAAATCGACGAACGGCTACTCGCCCATCCTTCCATCGCCGAAGCCGTGACCTTCGGGGTCCCCGACACGAGACTCGGCGAGGAGATCGCCGCGGCGGTGGTGCTCAAGGCCGAATGCGATACGAGTGAGCCAGCGCTGCAGGATTTCCTCGCACAGACCCTGGCCCCCTTCAAGGTCCCGAGGAGGATTCTCGTCGTCGACGAGATCCCGAAGGGTCCGACCGGGAAGATCCAGCGAATCGGTCTCGCCGATCGTCTTGGCGTGTCGTATGTGGATGACGCACCCGCCGAGTTCGTGGCGCCTCGAACCGAATTCGAGCGGTGGATCGCGGGCATCTGGTCGGATGTCCTCGGGATACCTTCGATCGGGGTCCATGACGACTTCTTCTCGCTCGGCGGCGATTCGATCCTCGGAGCGGAGGCCGTGGCCAGGATTCGCGAGCTGACGGGCAACGAAGCTCTACCTCTGGTCTCCATCGTTCGTGCACCGACCGTCGCCGGGATGGCACGCGAGCTTGACGGAGACGTCTCAGCACTCACGCACTCGGGGCCGATAGCACTTCACCCCGACGCATCGGGCCACGCCTTCTTCTTCGTCCACGGCGGAGACGGTGAGGTGCTCAACTTCGTTGCGCTAGCACGAGCCCTCGGCACCGGATGCTCCATGTACGGGATCCGTCAGCGAGGCATCGACGACGGCGCCGAGCTGCAGTCGAGCCTTGACGAAATGGCTGCCGACTACGTCACCGCCGTACGGTTCGTTCAGCCGGACGGCCCCTACGCCGTCGGAGGCTTTTGCCTAGGCGCGACGGTCGCTCTCGAGATGGCGCGGCGGCTCGAAGCCACCGGAGAGACAGTCTCAATTCTCATACTCGTCGACCCGCGTCTTCCCCGACCGAACGATCTCCGCTACCGCGTGTGGTGCACACGCTGGCGACTGTGGGGTCTCTGCGACAGTCTGTGGAGTCTCTGTCAGCGCCTGGCGCTCACACCGCGCCGGTTTCGCGAGGGAAACCTCCTTCGCTCGATTCGCGGGCAGGTTCGCCGCCGCGCCCTGCCCGACGCCCGGGAGAGAGCGATGACCGAGACCGAAGTGGTACTGGCTCGCATACGCGAGGCGCACGAGCCGAAGCGCTACCTTGGTCCGACCGTCCTGATTCTGAGCGACGAGCATACGCAGTACAGGATTCCGAGCTGGCATGTCAGGCGATTCGTGCCCAACGCGCGCACGGTCCGTCTCCATATCGGCCATACGCCGATGCTCCGCCCGCCCGGTGCCGAGGAGCTGGCTCGTGCGCTACGCACCGCGCTGAGGATCGCAGACGGGCCATTGACATGATCGACATCTGGGTATCCCTCGCGCCGACAGAGAACTCGGATACGATCGTCCAACGGATCCTCGACCGGTACGCGCACGTTTCCGGATCCGAGCTCCAGTACGCGCGGGATGCTCATCAACGCCCCGTGGTTCGCGGGTGCAACGACTTACGCATCTCTGTCAGCCACACGAAAGGCGCGCTGCTCGTCGCACTCGGTGCTCGGTGCCGTCTCGGCATTGACATCGAGCTTGTGGGTGACCGCGGGCTGCGCAACCTATGGCATCACGCGCTGACCGGCGCCGAGCTTGACGACCTCGAGCGGCACGAATGCGTACGCCGCAATGAGGTCTTCCTCGGCTACTGGACCCGCAAGGAAGCGCTGCTCAAAGCCGCCGGCGTCGGCCTGGCGGTCGAGCCGAGACTGATCGAGCTGCCCCCGTCTCGCAGCTCACCGCATCCGATCTCCGTTCCGGAGACGCTGGGTCGTGCCGGAGATTGGTCGATCGTCGAGCTCGATCTCAGCGGATATGCCGCGGCGGTCGCGGTCGAGATGCCCGAGCCGCAGGTTCCATTCTCGTTGATACCCGACGTAGAAACCTGAACCGACACTTCATGGCAGGAGCCGAGGCATCTTGAAGGGAATGGGTGAGACTGGACAAGTCTTGTGGTGGCGCACTTGCATGGACGCGAACCCTGAACCCTAGTTTCATGACTTCAGTTCGTTACTGCACGGGGCTGTCGGGCGCTAACCTCCTTGGTTGTACGGCCGCGCGATGATCACCAATTCCACCGATCCAGCATGAATCCGCGTGAGCGCGTCGGCGCCGCCTTGCTGATGTCTACGGAATTTGATCGTGCTCCTGTCACAGCTTGGGGTCACGATTTCCTCGCAGAGTGGTCGGCCGCCGACCTCGCCGCATCCACGGTCGAACGCGCCCGGCGCTTCGGCTGGGACATCGTCAAGCTCCAGCCTCGGGCGAGTTGTTTTGCCGAAGCGTTCGGTTCTCACTACCGCCCGTCTGGGAGCTCCCTCGAAGGGCCTCGGCTCGGTTCCTCGCCCATTCGTGACATACAGAGCTGGGGTAAGCTTCCGGAGGTCGCGGCGTCGCATCGCGCGCTCGCAGACCAGGTCGAGGCCCTCGCCGACGTCGTCAAGGCAATCGGCGACGAGCGACTCGTGCTCCAGACGGTCTTCTCACCCTTCACCGTCGCGAGCTACATCGCGGCCGACTCGCGCGCGGAGGGCTCCCGGCGGCGTCCTGACCTGATCGCGAAAGATGAGGCCCGCGCGGTGCGACACCTGCGCGAGCGCCCTGATCTGCTTGAGCAGGCGCTCGTACTGATCGGTGCCGCCCTGGCCGAATACCTTCGCCGCTCGTTGGCCGCCGGAGCGAGCGGAATCTTCTACGCAATTGGGGGGAGTGCGAGCGCCGACGCGCTCGACCAACACGAGTACGAAGAGCTCCTGCTTCCCCACGACCTCGCCGTGCTCAGCGTAATACCGGACGACATTCCCGTGTTTCTGCACCTCTGTGGACCGCGCCTCAACTTCGACCTTGTCGACGCGTTCCCGGCCGCCGCGGTCAGCTGGGATGCGACCGAGCCATCGAACCCCGGGCTTGCGGCAGGGCGCGACCGTTCCGGACTCACTGCAGTTGGTGGGATCGCGACGATCGCACTGCTCGCCGACGGGTTACCGAACGACGTTGCGCGAGCGGTTCGAGCCGCACTCAAAGAGACCGATGGTCGCGGTGTCGTGATCGCACCGGGTTGTACGGTGCCGCCGACCTCGCCCGAGACGGCCCTCGCCGCGATGGCGACGGCCGCGGGAGCACAGTACACAGGTTCGGCCTGAACCCCGCTGCGGCGACAGGCCGATACGATGCGGGCCCGTTCTGGCGCCTTGGCCGAGTGGTTAGGCAACGGCTTGCAAAGCCGTTCACGGTGGTTCAAGTCCACCAGGCGCCTCTCGCCCGCGTGCCCGGCAAACCCGGGTTTCGCAACTCGCGAGGGTGGCTATTCGCCAACCCGCTGCACACTACGTTTCGTGGTGTCCATGTGGTGGGTCAGCGCGGGTCAGGCGAGATGGGCCGTGAAGGATTCGAACCTTCGACCTTGGGATTAAGAGTCCCCTGCTCTACCAACTGAGCTAACGGCCCCTTGAAGCTCTCCGCGGCCGCGTAGTCTAGCCCCGGTGCGAGTTCTCTCCGTGGTCGGCAACCGGCCGCAGTTCATCAAGTCCGCGCCGCTGTCGCTCGCGTTCCGGCAGGCGGGAATCGAGGACGTCGTCCTCCACACGGGCCAGCACTGGGACCCGGAGCTCTCCGAGGTCTTCTTCCGGGAGCTCGAGCTTTCCGAGCCCGCCTACCGGCTCGACCTCCGAACGTCGGAGACCGGGGCGATGGTCGCGCCGGTCAGTGCGGTGGTTGCCAAGGAGCAGCCGGATTGGGTGCTCGTCTACGGCGACACGAACACGACGCACGCGGGCGCGCTCGCCGCGGAGACGTTGCCGATCGCCCACGTGGAGGCGGGTCTCCGGAGCTTCGACCTCTCGATGCCCGAGGAGCGGAACCGGATCGCCGTCGACGGCCGCTCGACCCTCCTGCTCTGCCCGGACGAGCGCTCGGCCGCTCAGCTCCGAAGCGAGGCGGTCTCGGGCCGAATCGCGGTCGTAGGCGACGTGATGGCCGACGCGATCCGCATCTTCGGCCCGATCGCCCGCAGCCGCTCGAACATCCTCGACCAGCTCGGGCTCGAGGCGGCCGGGTACCTGCTGGCGACCGTTCACCGCGAGGCGAACGTCACCGACGAGACGCGGCTGCGTCGGATCGCCGCAGGGCTGCGAGCGCTCGACCGGCCTGTCGTCTTCCCCGCCCATCCCCGCACGCGAGCGGCGCTCACACGCCTCGGGCTCGACATCCCGACGATCGATCCGGTCGGCTACCTCGACATGCAGGCGCTCACGGGCCAGGCGGCGGTCGTGCTCACGGACTCGGGCGGCCTGCAGAAGGAGGCGTACTGGCACCGCGTCCCGTGCGTCACGCTCCGGCCCAGCACCGAATGGGTGGACACCGTCGACGCGGGCGCGAACGTCCTCGTCGACGACGATCCGGACGCCCTCGCGAGAGCGGTCGCGGGGGCGTGCTTCCCGGCCGACGCACCGCCTCTGTACGGCGACGGCCATGCCTCCGAGCGCATCGCGGACGCTCTGTACGCTTCCCGGCCGTGAACGAGCAGGCGTGGATCTACGACGTCGCGGTGATCGGCGGCGGCTACGTCGGCGTACCCCTGGCCGCGACCTTCGCCGAGGCGGGACGCCGCGTGCTCCTCGTCGACGTCCAGCCGCAGCTCGTCGAGGCGCTGAATGCCGGCACGAGCCACATCGAGGACGTCCCCTCGGAGCGGCTCGCCCCGCTGGTCGAGAACGGGACGATCGTCGCGACGGCCGACTACGAGCAGGTGAAGCAGGCCGCCGCCGTTCTCATCGCCTTGCCGACGCCACTCTCACGCCAGCGCGAGCCCGACCTCTCGTACGTCGAGCGCGCCTCGCACAGCCTCGCCCCCATGCTCCAGCGCGGCCAGGTCGTCGTGCTGGAGTCGACGACGTGGCCGGGCACGACGCGCGAGGTCGTGCAGCCCATCCTCGAGCACGGCTCGGGGCTGACCGCGGGGCGCGACTTCCACCTCGCGATGTCGCCGGAGCGCGTCGACCCGGGCCGCGAGGACTGGACGACGAAGACGACGCCGAAGATCGTCGGGGGGATCAACGACGCGAGCACCAGCGCCGCTGCAGAGGTCTACCGCGGCGCCGTGGACAGCGTGCACGAGGTGTCGACGCCCGAGGCCGCCGAGCTGACGAAGCTGCTCGAGAACATCTTCCGTGCGGTCAACATCGCGCTCGTGAACGAGCTCGCGCAGCTGTGCGACCGGATGGACATCGACGTCTGGGAGGTCGTCGACGCCGCCGCGACGAAGCCGTTCGGCTTCATGTCGTTCAAACCGGGGCCCGGCCTCGGCGGCCACTGCATCCCGATCGACCCGTTCTACCTCACGTGGAAGGCGCGCGAATTCGACTTCTCGACCCGCTTCATCGAGCTCGCAGGCGAGGTGAACAACAACATGCCGTACTTCTGCCGCTCGCTGATCTCGCAGGCGCTCAACCACGGCGCGCAGCGCTCGGTGAAGGGATCGAAGATCCTCATTCTCGGCGTCGCGTACAAGCCCGACATCGGCGACTCCCGCGAGACGCCCGCGGAGAAGCTCATCCACCTGCTGCGCAACGCAGGCGCCCACGTCGCCTATCACGACCCGTTCGTGCCGGAGTTCGACGGGATGCGGTCGGTGGAGCTCGCGCCCGAGGACTACGACTGCGTCGCCATCGTGACGAACCACTCGACGGTCGACTACGACGACCTCGTCGAGCGCTCCTCGGTCGTGGTCGACTTCCGCAACGCGACGCGGGGGATCGACGGCCCGGGGAAGATCTGGCGGCTGTAGATGGCGGAGAACACGGTCCGGGTCGGGCAGGCCGGCCTCGGGTACTGGGGCAAGAACCTCGTCCGCAACTTCGACGAGCTCGCCGACCTCCGCCGGCTCGTCGACCCTTCGCCCGCGCTCCGCGAGCAGTTCGCGCGCCGGTATCCCGAGGCCCAGGTGACCGGGTCGTTCGACGACCTCTGCAACGACCCCGAGCTCGACGCGGTCGTGATCGCGACGCCGGTGCCGACGCACTACGCGCTCGCGCGCCAGGCGCTCGAGGCGGGCAAGCACGTCTTCGTCGAGAAGCCTCCCGCCATGCGCGCCGTCGAGATGGCCGAGCTCGTCGAGCTCGCCGAGCGCGGGAACCTCGTGCTCATGCCCGGCCACCTGCTGCTCTACCACCCCGGCATCCGCAAGGTGAAGGACCTCGTCGACTCCGGCGCGCTCGGTGACGTCCTCTGCATCTACGGCAACCGCCAGAACCTCGGGATCATCCGCAAGGACGAGAACGCGCTCTGGTCGCTCGGCGTCCACGACCTCTCAGTCATCCTCCACCTCGTCGGCGAGACGCCCACCGAGGTCGTCGCGCACGGGAACGCCTTCCTCAATCCGGGCGTCGAGGACGTCGTCTTCTGCTACCTCCGCTTCCCGAGCGGAAAGATCGCGCATATGCACCTGTCGTGGCTCGACCCGCACAAGATGCGGAAGATCACCGTCGTGGGGGCCGAGAAGATGGTCGTCTTCGACGACATGGAGCTCGAGCGCAAGGTGACGATCTACGACAAGGCGCCCGAGCAGCCGGCTCAGTCGTACGGCGAGTGGCGGACGCGCACCGGCGACATCTTCA
>Ga0207658_10002668_pt1 | contig 12925 bp, 15 predicted proteins | sample KBSS33metaG_FD_184322 | JGI IMG/M metagenome (GOLD analysis project Ga0207658, IMG submission 184322) | Switchgrass rhizosphere microbial communities from Kellogg Biological Station, Michigan, USA - KBS S3-3 metaG (SPAdes) (version 2) | ecosystem: Host-associated > Plants > Roots > Rhizosphere...
CGTCGACCCCGGCCCGGTCGACGTCCGCCAGCTCGACCGGCCCGCACTATGCGGCCAGGGCATAACCCGGCGGCCGGCCGCCTGGTCGACGTCGACCCCGGCCCGGTCGACGTCCGCCAGCTCGACCGGCCCGCACTATGCGGCCAGGGCATAACCCGGCGGCCGGCCGCCTGGTCGACGTCGACCCCGGCCCGGTCGACGTCCGCCAGCTCGACCCCGGCCCGGCCGCTGCTCGCTGGTCAACGTCGATACGGCCGGGCCCCGGCGGTCAACTCGACCTCGGCCCGGCCGTATCTCCGGCGGCTCTGTGATGCCGCTCCGTGGCACCGGATCGCATCCGGCCCCGGTCCCCTGCATCCGGCGGCCCGTCCGTGCGCCGCTCCCGATGCGCGCGGCGCGGGTCGTGTATCAGGCGATGTCCGTCCGGACCGTGCTTGATCCGGGCCCTGTGTCATCGGCTACGTGCGGCATCTCGGCCGATCAGTTGTGCATCATTAGATGCCCGGTCGGAGATCCCTGCTATACCGATACCGGTACTCCGGATGAATCCTGGCGTGTCGAATGAATTCCTGATAGTGGATTCGACACACATTGGTCTCAGCAACCAGATTCCCCGTTCCGGCATCCCAGACGCGAATGTAAATCCCCGCCTGATTGTAGATTCCCCGTTCATTTTTTTGATGCTTTGCAGCGCACTCAGAACAGGCCATGTAGACAGGCGGTAGGGAGAATTCCAGCGGGGAATCCGACGCCATTACCTGGCCTGTTGCCGGAGCGGTGACCGCTTGCGGCGGCTCCGTTCGGCGGGGCCGGACGGGCGCGGGAGGCTTCTTTATGTCACGCAGGAGCATTTCTGTAAACCTGCGGACGGTTTCTCCCGCGTTCGGATACTCGTCTAGATCTTCTTCCGGCGTGTTCGGGATGTGCGCCACGGGGTCCCGGCGCGATGATCCCCGGCCGGTGAACGGGGATTGCGGAGCCGCGGCCGGTCGACCCCGAGACGGGATGTTCTGTGGCCTGGTGGGCCGCGGCCGGCCGTCCGGGTCCAGTTGCCCCGGCCGGGGCACCCCGGGGCCGCGGCGCGGGTCGTCCGGCCCTGCGAACGGGTCCCCGCGCATCGGACGTCCGGCGCGCGGGTCGTCCGGCCCGGACAGGGGCCGCCCGATCGGGATCCGGCGCATGACCCGGCATCCCTTGCAGCGGACGGAGTTACCAGCTTTGGCCCGGGTTCCCTGTCCCATGTGGCCGCACTGCGCGCATGCCGGGAGGAGGAGCAGCGGGAGGGTGTCTGTCATGGGCCTTATTTTCGCATGCTACGCGCGGGAAAACATGCCCCGATGTTTTCTCCGTCCTCCCGGTCCCGACATGCGCGCGCATGCTGTGCGCTTAAGACTTTTCTTTAAAACAGAAAGGGCGGGAGCTGATTATCAGCTCCCGCCCGGATGGACTGGCCCGGTTTTACTCGTTCACGACCCGGGGCCGGTTCCGCTGCCAGCGCATGAGTTCCGCCGGGTCGTACGTGTTCGCGTTCTTCTCCCTGCCGACCGGCTTGGGGAACTCCGGGTCCCGCGTGCTGGCCTTCCGCGCGGCGTCCAGAGACAGGCTCAAGACTCCGTCCCGGACCGCCTGAGACAGCGTGACCCCGGCCAGCTCGACCGGCTCCGGCGGGAGATCTGGGACCAGTCGCAGACGGGGCGTGTCTGAGACGGAATCACTCGAACTTCCCTGCGTAGGCACGCTCTGAGACGCCGTCTGGGACGCGGTGGCGGGCCGCTCGAACGGGCCCGCCACGGTCCCGGCAGAGCCGCCCTGGCCCCACTCCCGGGCCTCCGTCTCGCTCGGGAACAAGACCTGTGTCTCCGTGGCCTGGCCCGCGATGCAGACCTGTACGCGGCCGGCGTGGCGGCTCGCCCGCGGCATCGGCTGAATCTCCGGAACGAGCATGTTCCAAGCGTTTCTGCTGTACCTGGAAAGGATCCGCACTGCGAAATTCTCGCGCGCTTCCGGACCCCCGAGCGTGCGCGCGGTCATCATCTGCGCGACAGCGATCACGTTCTCTTTCACGGCCCGGCCCATGAACAGCACTTCCCCGAGCGCTTCCACGGCCGGAGACGTCTTCCGCTCGCCTTTCTCGCGGATCGTGTCCCAATACCGCTGAAGCCTGGTGATGGTTGCGTTCATCTCCTCCGCGATGATGACGATTCGCGGGAGGTCCGCCGCGGCGTCCTCCCCCTGTTCGTCCACCAACAGGTTCCGGCGCTCCCCCTCTTCCGCTGCCCAGATCAGCGCATCGTGGATTTCTTCGATCGACCGGCAGTAAGTCACGTTCGGGAGGTCCCGGGCCCATCGGTGGGAATGCCGCTTCGGGTCGAGCACGATGAGATGCGCGCCATGCCGCATAAGCTGACAGGCGATCACGCGCACAATCACGGACTTCCCGCCACCAGTGGACGCGGACACCAGGACGTGAGGGGCCTCCGCGTCCAGATCGATTGATACGGGCGCGTTCCGCGCGGCCACGCCGATGATGGGAGCCGACTCCGGGGCCGCTTCGATCAGGTCCAGAGCCTCACCCCACTTGATGCGCTTCGGAGGCAGGGGAGCTATCCGGATAGAGACGTACGGTTCCCGGCCCGCGACGCGCCACTGAGTGATCGTGTCACGCAGTCCAAGCTTGTCCCTGATGATGCGCTCGATCTCCGTCTTGAGCGGCCCGCCCGCGAACCCCTCCGGGAGGTCCATCCGGACTTCCGACTCCTCGTTCGTGGCGTAGTCGACAGGCACCGTGAGATACGTCTCCGGACGGACGGCCGGGGAGATCCCGAGCGGCGCGAGAGACGCGGAGCCCGCCAGGGCGAGATGCAGCGGGCGGACCCACTCGCGGTAGTGCTGACGCCGCTTGAACGCCTTCACGGCCCGCCGAGTGGCCTCCGCGGCGGCTCCGGTCGCCACGGTCCCGGCGGTCACGTCCGTGGCAAACGGGTGAGTGATTTCCCCGTACACCCCGGCCCCGATGCCGGCCGTTGCCGAGAGCCGGATCGCGGCCCGCCGCGCGTGGGAGTGGTGAGCCCACCTGGACGCGCGTCCGGACGGGTGAGTTACGCGGGTGGCCCGCCGGAACGCGCTCGCGTCAGTACGCGGCTCTCCGAGCGGCTGACCGCTGACGAATTTCCAAACCGAATCACCGATAGTGTCTGGCATGATCTCTGGTCCTTTCAGAGGTCAAGCCCGGTCGGGAGGTACCATCTCCCGGCCGGGCACCTTGCTTTCGTGACCTGAGCTTGCGTCACATCTTCCCTTGTCAGGAGCGTGCTACGCCGGGACGCTCTCGCGCCGGACCTCATAGATGCTCGCGACGTCCCCGGAGTCCTCCGCGTCCTCTGCGGAGGACTCCGCGGCCCGCCGGATCCGCCCGCGGGCGGTCCGGATGTACGCCTCATTGGTCATGACACCCACGGAGGCCAGGATCTCGACCAGCTCCCGCGCGGGCCGCGGCCCGTCCGGGAGTATGGCGTCCGCGCGCTCCACCGCGTCCTGAATCGTGAGGCTGGACCACGCGGGCGGCTCCGAGTTCAACAGCACGCCCCGGCCCCACTCGACCACGTTGGACCCGGTCAGCCACCCCGGAGCGGACGGGACCGGCGTCGGAACGGCGGTCCCGTTGACCGCGGGGACGGCATCGGCCGGTCGGGTCGGGCCCGGGAGGTGAATCGGGGCCGCGGCGGGCTCCGGCTCCGGCGTCTTACTGCCGGCGTTCTCCGTCTCGCTGCCGGCGTTATCGGCCGGGGCCGTGAGGTCTGCGCCGAGACCGGCCAGCGCCGAGACCGGGATAGCCGTGATCTGGTCCCGGAACGCGGCCTTGGTCCCGGCCCGGTCGACCAGGTAGCGCAGGATCAGCAGCATGGGCCGCATCCGGAACGCCTTCCGGCCGTGAGCCGCCTCCCAATCCGCGCGGAGTTCGGTCATCAGGAAGTCGAACACGAGCACGGCCGCAATCGGCAGACCCGCGGCCACCAGCTGTGCCGTGTGGTCCGTCTGGTGGGTCCAGTTGATCCACGACGAAATCGCGGTGAACGCGAACATCATGAACCGGCCCCGGGCCGCGGACCGGCCGTTGATACTGGCCCGGTACACGGCCAGCGTGCACGCCAGGGCCGCCCCGTCGTACGCCCCGGGCACCGCCCACGCGGTCTTCTGCGTGAACCCGAGCATCCGTTGCACGGCGTACCCGTGGAGCCCGATGAACGAGCCGGTCCAGCCGAACGCGGCGGCCAGGGCGATGAACGCCAGGGACGCCGTGGCCAGCGTCAACCGTCGCCCTTTCTCCTCACTGTCCTTACTGGTCATTGCCGTTCCCCTCCGTTGCCTTGTCCTTGATCTCCTGCTGCATCTGGTCGAGCAATTCCGCGTACTTCTGCGCGTGGTCCGGCTTGGGGTCCGTCTCGCCCCGCTCCCACATGGACACGGTCAGGCGAGAGACCCCGAGCACGGCCGCAACGTCACCCTGAGATACGCCGTACTCGTTCCGGATCCGCTTCCGCTCCCCGGGGGGAGGGAGGCGGACCGGCGCGCGCTTCTGTCGCAGAGCTTCCAAACTCGCGATCATGTCGCCGCTCCCTTTCTCTTTGCTCCCCACTATACAGCCCACCTTTCACGTGTCTATACTGCTAATGAAACACCTGGTAGAACAGATCATCTCGCAAAGATCTTTGCACTGCACTACGCAGAGGAGTAGGCAACGTGACCAGCGAAAACCCCCCGAGCTCCCGGCCCGTGCGGGTCGCTCACCTGCAATTTGGCCGTGACATGCTGGTCAGCCCCAAGGGCGACCGGTTCGCCGTGGTCGACGGTGGCGAGACGGACCGCGGCATGTTCGTGTGGCTGCTCCCGATCGGCCCGGACGGGTTCGGGATCCCGGGCGCGCGGCGCCGGAGGCTGTACCAGGACGGTACGGACGGGTGGACGCTCGACACCCCCCGGCGTCCCGGCCGCCCCGCGGACCCGATTGTCCCGGCCGCCCCGTCGCTCGAACAGACCCCCGCGACCGTGCCCGCCCCGGGAGTCAAGGTCCAGAGCCACGCCACCGGGCACGTCGGGATCATCAGCAGCATGACCCACGACGGGCGCGTGGTGGTCCAGTTCCCCGCCGACCGGCCCGGCCGCTCGGAGTCCGTGACCTATCACCTGAGCGAGATCAACCCCGGTTCGGACGCTCTCGCGTCAGTGGTCCCGGTCGACTCGGCCGGCAACGTCTGGCAGTCTTGGGAGGACGCGCGCGCGGCGTCGGAGGCATCCACCCCGGCCGCCCCGGTCGAGCCCGCCCCGGCGGCCCCGGCTGCTACGGAACCGCTTTGGATCCCGATCCTGGAGAACGCCCCGGCCGCCGACGAACCGGAGATCGAGACCGGCCCCGGATTCCCGGTCGCGTGCACGTCCGTGCACGAACACGACCCGGAGGACTGCGCGCCGGAATCGCCTCTCGCGATGATGTCCGCCCCGGACGCGATCCTGTCCACATGGACCATGGCCGTGTTCCCCGCCTCCCCGAACCGCGCGCAGGCGGGAGAGGTCACGATCGTGACCTCTGACTTCCGCGCGTTCCTGGGCCACCTGAGCGTGTGCGGGTTCAAGGTGGGCCCCGGCAACGGAGAGCCGGAGGGCGGGCCGGAAGAGGTCGACGGACTCCCGCTGTACGCGTTTGCGGCCGGTCCGACCGGCTCCCTGGTGTTCCGTCGCGAACTGGTCGACTTCCACCCCGGCGGGTTCCCCCGCGCGGCGGCCGGGCCGGACAGCACGGACACCCCCGACCGGTACGACGTCCGCCCGCAGAGCACTCCGGCCGGCATGGCGTACGGCGTCCTGGACACCGCGACCGGCAACATCGCACACGTGGCGTGGGGGATCGAGACCGCCGGTTGGTATGACGACCGGGCCGGAGCCCGCGCCGCGGCGGACCAGCTCTCCGCGGCGTGGCGCGCGGCGGGCGGCTGGTCGACCGGTCACTACCTCCCGCCGTCCGCGTCAGTCATCGTCCGCGGCCCGGCCGGGCCGGAGAAGTGGACTGGGGAGAAGTGGAACCGCCACCTGGACGCTGCATCCGGCGCTGACCAGGGAATCAGCTACACGATCACCCGATGGTACTGATCGGGCCGCACGGGAAGCGGACTCCCCGGGGGACAGTCCGCGGCCCGTACAGTCCGGCCAGCTCAGAGCCGGTATCGCAGGAAGGGCAAGGCACGTGATCAACGAAACCAGGGTCACCGTGGTGGGCAACGTCGGACAGGACCCGGAACTCCGGTTCACCCCGGCCGGGGCCGCCGTGGCGACGTTCTCCGTCGCGGTCACGCCGCGGCGGCTGGACCGCAACACGAACAAGTGGGTGGACGGTGAGGCCACCTGGTACCGGGTCAACGCGTGGCGCGCGCTCGGGGAGAACATCGCCGAGACCATCCGCAAGGGGCACCGCGTGATCGTGGTCGGAAACCTCGCGGCCCGGAACTGGAAGAACGACAAGGGCGAGACCGGCGTCTCTTGGGAGATCACCGCGGAGGCGGTCGGGCCGGACCTCACCTGGTCCACTGCCACCGTGACCCGGGCCAAGCGGGACGGGGTCCCGATGCCCGCGGACCCGTGGGAGAGCAACGGGAACGGCGGTCAGCCGTCCGCCCCGGTCCCGGCCGCGGCCGGGTCAAACGGGTGGGGATCGGGCTCCCCGGGCGACGCGTGGGGGACCGGGAACGGTGCCCCGTACAGCGACGAACCGCCGTTCTAGCCGTTCTGATCCCCCGTGGTGACCGGTCGACAGGCGACGTCGGCCGGCCGCCACGGGCGGTCGAGCCCGGCCGTCCGGGACGGGCCAGGGAGGCAACCCCGGCCCGTCCGTCGAACGCCCGATCGGCGGATGCAACCGCCATCGAGCCGGACCCCCTTATGAGGAGGGGATCAACGTGCAGTCTAAGGAAGCGGCGACGATCGTCACCCCGTCCCGCCGGGAGTGGGAGGCGCTGCGTGCGCCGTGCCGACACTCCCGGACCGTGGCCAACGTCGCGGACACCAGCTCCCGCGTGCCCGGCGCCATGAAGTCGGTCACCTTGCCGTGCACCGAATGCGAGGACTGACATGGGCCGCAAGCTCTCAACCGTCAGCATCGGGGCAACGGTTCTCACGGCCCCGGCCGGGTTCATCAGCGCCGTGACGACCGGCTACGGGCTCCCGTGGGGGCTCATCCCGGTCGGGTCCGCCGTGGTGGCGATCGTGTCGACGTGCTCCCGGCGGGGTTCCCGCCAGGACACGCCGTTCCGACTCCCGGCTCACGTCGACGTCCCGGAGCTGGTCGACGTCGACCAGCTCCCCGCGCGGCGGCCCATGCTCGCGATCGAGTCCCGGCGGGACGTGGCCTGATGGCGTCCCCACGGTTCCCGGACATCGGGCAGGACGCCGCTACGTCGCTCGAACTCGCCCTAGAGGCGCTGCGAGACCGGAACCTTCCGCGGGCCGTGGGGTGCCTGGCAGCGATCGACGGACGGGCATGGGAGGCGATCACGGTCCGCTTCCCGAACCTGGCCGCGGACCTGGCCACGTACCGGTTCGGACAGGACTCGGAGACGTGAACCGGCCGCCCGTGTGGGCTGTCCCGCAGTGGACCCGCGCCGTGGAAGCGGCCGGGGGTCAGTGTCAGTGCGACACCTGGACTAAGGGCCATGCCCACCACACGCACGACAGGCGGTGCCCGCGTCGGCGGGACAGCGGTACCCGCCTGTACCTGGCCGCGGACGGCCGGGTTCGCTGCGAGTCCTGTCATGACCACGCCGAGAAAACCGCCAAAGCCAAGGCGGCCGCGGAGAAAGCGGCCCGCGACGCGGACCAGGGCCCGACCATGGACGCGCTGTTCTGATGGCTGATCGTGCCCGGCCGGGCCACTCCCCCGGCCGGACCCGATGAACCACCAGCACACGGAATCACCAGCACAGACCAGCCGGAACCGAAGGAAGAGGATCGAGCATGGACCCCGCACTCATGACCCCCATCGCCTACATGCCCAAGGACCGGGTCACCTGGTACGCGGAAGGCACGTACAAGGTGCGCATCGGGACCGTGGTCGCCGTGGCGGAGGGCCCGGACGGGCCGATAGCGCGCGTCCTGGCCGATGCGCTCCCGTTCGAGCACAGGGACAAGAAGCACACCACGTTCGTCCTGTGCTCCGCGCTGTCCCTACTCCCCCCGGAGCCGGACAGCCAGCGGGACGCCGCGTTCGCGGCCCTGCGTGCCATCTACGTCGAGATGACCCGCGCGCGCTCCGGCGGGGACGAGTGGGCCAGTGAGTTCCTGGTGGAGTCCTGGCCCCACCTGGTCCCCGGGTCCCTGCGCGCGTCGCTGGACATCGGGCCGGACGAGACCGAGGACGGGACCGACGCCGGGGCCTGATGTCCCACGATGCCCGTTCGCCTCCGGCGCGTGCTGCCGGCGTCGGACGGGCGTCGCGGGTCCTCCGGCCAGGACGGACCGCCACCCAACCCAAGGGGGAACGAGAGATGATCGGTATGGACATGAGCCCGGAGGCCATGCGGGACGCCGTGATGACCGCGTACGCGGCCGGGAAGCTCCCGGAGCGCGTCCGGTTCGAGATCACCACGGCCGCCGTGTACGCGCGCGACGTGCTCAGTCAGGAGGACACCACGAGCCACCGGGCCGCCCTGGCCATGGTCACGCAGTCCCTGGAGTGGCTGGTCATCGCGCAGGAGACCGCGGACCACATGTACGAGCCGTGCGACCAGGCGGACCCGGCCACGTGCCCCGTGCACGTGCTGTGGGACCAGGTCAACGCGCGCGAGTACGGCGCCGGGGCGACGTCCGCCGGGAGCTGAGACATCCGGGCCGCGCGGGGGATCTCGGAATTCGGAGATCAAACCTCGGAGATCCCCCGAACGGGCTCTTGATAGTCAAAGTGCGAACCTGAGAGGATTCAGAGCATGTCTGGAACGTCGATCATCGCTCCGTCGATCGACCCTGCGGAAGCTCTCGCCCCGTTCGCTGACCGGGACCTGATCCCGTTTGCAGAGTTCGGGGAACCGCTCGGGTTCAACCGCGGCCGACGCGATTACGCAATCCGTAAGGGAATCGTCCTGACCACGGCCCGGCCGGGGGAGAGCCGCGCGGGACGTCCGAACGGCGCTCACCTGATCACCAGGGACGAAGCGCTGTTGATCCTGTCCGCCGTGATCCTCGCGGGAGTCATCGGTGTGGCGGTCACCGCCATGATCAAGACTCTGCGGAACTCCGGCGCGACGTTCACGACGGACGGACTGTTTCTCCCGCTGAGTGGGCTCAGGGCCGCCGCATGAACGAGGCTCCCGCCCCGCCGTTCCGTCTGGATCAGGAGTTGTTCGATGCCCTGGTCGAGATCGGACGCCGGTTCCTGAGTCTGTGCGCGGCTCTCTGGTTCGGTCAGCACTGGACCCCGCCGGAGGAGACCTCCGAACCCGCCCCCGTGCCCGTCCCGGCCCGGGGGTTCTTCCCTGTCCAGATCTGCCACGTCTTGGACGGGGCCCGTACGACCCTTGCGCCTCCGGCCGGCCGGTTCACCCCGGCGGGCAGCACCATCCTGTAAGCGCGCAAAAGCGCCGGGATTCCGTCATGAGATTGCCCGTCTCATGACCCCGGCGCTCTGCGTGGTCAGTCCCTCTAGCAAGGACTTACGCGTTCCGTTCGCAGGGAACAACGCTCACTCCCCATGATACGGGGCGCGTATAAGTCCGGAAAGGACCCCCCGATGGGGGCTAAGAAGCGGCGTCGCGCGCGTAGCATGCGCCCGGCGCGTCCTATCGAGACTTTCGTCATCACTTTGCCCGGCGGTAAGAACGCGCTCTACGTCGGAGACTCGATCCGCGAGACCGATCCGCCGGAAGTTCGTGAGGGGATCGTCCGGCGTCGTCTGGTCGCGACGGAGGGCCGTTGTCCGTGTGGCGCGGCGTCTCCGTTTGACCCGGCCGTGGTCCCGCCCGTCCTGGTTTCCGATGTGGTTATGCACGAATCGGATTGCCCGGCCGCGGAGGAAAACCTGTTGGCCGCGATTCGGAAGGCGGACCACCGGTGACCGCTTCCGAGACCGGCCGGCCGCGGGGTTCCCGCGGCGCGGCTACCGGCCCGGCCGTTCCGCAGAGCCGGGATTCGGTCGAACCGGTCGAGCTGGCGGGCCCGGTCGGGGCGCCGGAGACTGCCGGGGACGGTAAGGCTAAGGGGTCCGGGAAGTCCCGGGGCCGCGGCGGCCGGACGCCGGACCTGTTGGCACTCGGCGGGGTTGGCCGCTTCCCGGCGCTGGCTGAGTACCGCTATATGGAGCGGGCCGTCTATCGGCAGTACGACATGGACGCGACGCGCCGCGGTTTGCCGCGCGAACCGTTCCTTGGCCGGGTCCGGTTCATCGTGGATGACAAGGGAGACCCGGCCGAACACGTCGAACCGCTCATGCGCGGGACGCTGCGTGTCGGACGCTGCCTCCGGCTCCGGGACATCGTGGATCGGGCCGCCACCACGCCGGGCGCCGCGGCCGGGCCCGGCCGCCCCGGGGAGACGCACGGGGAGCTGGTCGAGCTGACCTATGACCCGCCGGACCCCGGATTGGACGCGATCACGGCCCTGATCGACCTGGACGAGTTCGACCGGCCCCGGGACATCACCTGGACCCGGTCCCTGGGTATGCAGGGGTTCTATGACCCGCGGGACCTCCCGGAGATCAAGGGTGCTGTCCTGGCGATGATTGCCGGGGCATCGATCACGGACACCTACACGAAAACTGGCGTGCTGGTCCGGGAGGGACTTCCCGACGCGTGGGTGAGGTTCGGGCGGCCGGCGTTGCTCCCGGCCGGCGTCGGAGACGGGTTCGATGACAGCGCTACCGGCATGGTCCCGCCGGAGTATGCGGACGTCGATTGCCTGTCGCTGCTGACCTACGCGGACCCTTCGACCCCTGAGACCGCCCGCGGGGACGCGCAAGCGTTGCTTGACCTGATGGCGGTTTGGCCCGACCAGGCACACATCCCGGCCGCGATGCTGGCAGAGCTGGCATGGGCCCCGTGGTCGTTCGCGTTCGGCCGGGTCGTGGTGATCGTGACCGGGAAGTCAGCCGACTTCGCGAAGACGACCCTTGCCGGTCAGGCCATCGCCTATCAGTCCGGGGTCTACGTCCCGTCTCCGTCCCTTGAGCCGCCCGTGGTCGACATGCGCGGGCAGGGAACGGTACTCGGACTGACTCAGGCCATCCACGCCGCGCGCGGGGCCCTGGTCTGCGCAGACGACATGATCACAAAGCACATGACGTCGGTCGAGCTGGCCCGCCAGGTCAAGATCATGGACGGGGCCGTGTCGCAGGTCCGGACCGGCCGCGGGCATCCCCGCGGCGGGCATCGGAACGGCCGGACCACGGTTTCGGTCAGCAAGGCTCCGACCGGATGCCTGATGATCACGTTGGAGGAGTTGCCGAACGAGTCCCGGCTTTTCAGCCTGGTCGGTCGGGCCGCCGTGCTGCGCACCCGTCCGGTTACCGATGCGGAGGCGTGGGCGGCCCGGATGACGCGGGCTCAGGACTCTGCTCCGGCCGCGGCGCGGGCCCTGTCCGGGTTCATCGCGTGGGCCCTGGCCGATTGGCGGGAGCGGGCCGGGGCCGCCCTGGCGGACGCGCGTAAGGTCGCTTCGACCTGGCGTGCTCAGTACGGCGGGCACAAGAACACGGTCAAGACCTATTCGGCGTTGCTGGCCGGGGCGTGGATGCTGGCCGAGTACGCCCGGGGGACCGGGGCCGAACCGCCGTTCGACATGGCGGACCTGTTGGAAACGGCGTTCCGTGAGCAGGCCCGGCGCTCCGGGGAAGCGGCCGGGGAGCATCCGGCGACCGACCCTGAGCAGGTCTTTGCCACGGGGTTCCGCGCGTTGCTGGCCGCGGGCCGGATGTATCTGGCCGCTCCGGAACTCAGCTCGACCACCGGGTTTGTCCGGCCCGCGCTGGCCCCGGCGGACCTGATCCGCTGCGGGTGGCGGGCCGTGACGCGCCGGGACTCCTCCGGGGCCGCCCTGGTCGATTGGGAACACCCCGGCGGCCCGCCGGCCGGGGCCGTGGCGGTCCATGTCCCGGGCGGGCCGGGCAAGCCTCCGGTCTACCCGCGCCGAATCCTGATCGGCACCACGGAGTGGGATCAGGTCATCGTCCCGGCCGTGCGCGCGTGGGCTCAGGAGCAAGACGGAGTGCTGATCCCGGACGGCCCGGAGCTGCGCGACGTCCTGACCCGCACACGCATGATGCACCGGGCCGACGCCAAGGACGGGGCCCCGGAGTTCCTGTCCTACAGCAACCGGGCCCGCCGGTACGTGCTCGATCTGGACCGGGTCGTCATGGCCGCGGAGGAGTCCGGGCCGGAGGCCGGAGACGACGGAGAGACCTCCAAGGCCATGGTCGATCTGGGCCGGGCCGTGTCGGAGTGGGTCGAATCCTCCCTTGCCACCATCGCCACCATGTCCGGTGACCAGCTCGACCACGCGAGCGTTACCAGCGAGATTGACCAGGCGGAGGCGGCCGGGCACCTGAGCGTGGCGCAAGCCGAACGGATCCGGGCCGCCCGGATCCGGCGTCTGCGGGAGTTGTCCGCGGTCCCGGCTCCGCGGACTCCCGACCCGGGTTTCGTCGACAGGGTCAGTGCGCTGATCGAGTCCGCGGCCGGGCCGGAGGACCTACAGGCGATCGACTGGACCGGGGTTCGGGCAGCGACCACGGACGGGACGTTGGACTCCGGCCGGGTCGCGGAGTTGCGCGACGCCTACCGCCGTAAGTGGCGGGAACTCACCCCGGCCCGGCCCGCCCCGCAGACTCCTGCGGAGCGTCCGGCCCGGCGGGCACCCAAGCCGCGGACCGCGCCGGAGACGACCCGCGCGACCG
>Ga0207658_10002678_pt1 | contig 12891 bp, 11 predicted proteins | sample KBSS33metaG_FD_184322 | JGI IMG/M metagenome (GOLD analysis project Ga0207658, IMG submission 184322) | Switchgrass rhizosphere microbial communities from Kellogg Biological Station, Michigan, USA - KBS S3-3 metaG (SPAdes) (version 2) | ecosystem: Host-associated > Plants > Roots > Rhizosphere...
ACTGGAGTGCGCTCCCCTCGGCTCGCTTCCTGCGTCCTTGCGAGGCTGGCCCACGCCGCCTCAGGATGCATGTCGGACTTACGTCGAGGGTGCGTGCGAGAGAAGACACACCTGCCTGAGTTCGGTGAAGAAGATGTCGGGAACGCCAGGCTTCCGCGCATCTTCGGTCTGTTTTCGGGCCTCGAAACAGGGCCCGAAAACGCGCTGCACGGGTTTTCCACCCTATAGGGGGGTCAATCCGTGCAGCGCGGAATCGACTGTTGTCCAACACGCACGGAAGCGTGGACTTCTCACGCTCTCCGTCACGACTTGCGAGTCCCGTCACGGATCCGTGTCCCTCCCGTGACGAGCCCTCCGCACCTCGGCGAGGGATCCACCACTCCCCGCACCCCGGCCGTCTCGGCCACGGCCACGGACAGCCAGGGCCGTGGCCGAGACGGCCCTCTCGCCGACCCGCCTTGCGTCCCTTGCCTCGGGCGCAAGCCCCCCTACGGGCGCACCTTCATGAACGAGGCGCCGACCTGTTGCCAGTCGCCCTTGTTCTTCACGAACCAGGTCACCTTGACGGAGAACTTTTGGCGGATTCCGCTGACCTTGAAGGGATACGCCTTGTAGGCGGTGGGGGCGAGCTTCTGGCACTTGCCGCCGGTCAAAGGTGCCTTGCCGTAGATGCGGAAGCACGATTTCAGGGGCTTCTTGCCGACGTTGCTCTTGAAGACGAAGGTGCCGCGGAAGAGCAGCGACTTGTCGTAGTGGCAGGTGCGGGAGGCCTTGTAGGGCTTTCCGTTGTCGCACGACCCGTAGATCGAGTACTTCTGCTTGGCGTGCGCGTCGGCGGATCCGACGGGCACGAGCAGGGCGAGGAGGGCAAGGACGGGGAGGACGAGTCTGAGTCTCATGGCGCGTTTCGTACCCACCTCGGGCGGATCCCTCACGCGATGGTCCGACGAGGCGCACGGGGCCTAGGGCCGCGCGCCGCCCCGCACCGCCGGGCGCCGCCCGCTGCGCTTAGGGTTAGGCGGGTGAGTTCCGCCGACCTTGCCCGGGCGGGCTCCGAGGCGGAGCCCGTTCTGAGATTCGGCCATTGGCCGGCGGTTCGACGCTGCGCGCTGGCGCTCTACTTCGTCGGCTTCATCGTCTGGAGCTACAACTACGGCATCCCGGTCCAGCGGGACCTGGTGATCGCCTGGGTCTGCGGCGCTCTCGCCTGCGCCTGCATCGGCCGCCACCCGCGGGAGATGCTCTGGCTGGTCATCGACTGGGCGCCGATGGTGATCGTCCTCGGCGCCTACGACGTCACCCGCGGCGCCGCCGACAAGCTCGGCATCGGGGTCCACTTCCACCCGATGATCGACTTCGACAAAGCGGTCTTCTTCGGCCAGACGCCGACCGAATGGCTGCAGCACCACCTCTACGACCCGACCCACCTGACCGGCTGGAACGTCTTCTTCACGCTCACCTACACGAGCTACTTCATCACCCCGTTCGCCCTCGCCGGCTGGCTCTGGGCGCGCGACCGCCCCGCCTACCTGCGCTTCGCCAAGCGCCTCGTCTCGTTGGCGATCGCGGGCGTCATCACCTACATCCTCTTCCCCGCCGCGCCGCCCTGGCTGGCCGGGCAGGAAGGCCTGCTCCACGACATCCACCGGACCACCGGGGAAGGTTGGAAGATCATCGGCGTCGGCACCTCGGTCCTCTTCTCCGAAGGCCAGCGCTCGGTCAACCTCGTCGCCGCCGTCCCTTCCCTGCACGCCGCCTTCACGATGCTGGTCGCGCTGAACCTCTGGAACCTGATCCCGTGGCGCCGCGCGCGGCCGCTCGTCTTCCTCTATCCGGCGGCGATGGCGCTCACCCTGATGGCCACCGGCGAGCACTACTTCTTCGACATCCTGCTCGGTTGGATCTACGCCGGCACGGTGATGATCGCCTGGGGAGCCTGGGAACGGCGGCGCTCACGAAGTCGTTCACAGCCCGCGAAACTCGCGAAACTTCCATAGTTTTTCTATATTGGACGGCATGTCCCCGTCCGTTCCGGATCGCGCCGAGGCGATCGACCTCGTCGCGAGCACCCTTCTGGGACGCGCCGCGCGCCTCACCCGCCTGCTGATGCCCAGCGGCGCCCACAAGCTCTCGCGGACCGAGGTCGGCGTCCTCGCGACCCTCTCGGAAGGCTCTCGCCGCATCACCCAGCTCGCCCAGACCGAGGCGCTCGCCCAGCCGACCGTCACCCAGCTGGTCGACAAACTCGAGGGCCGTGGCCTCGTCGCCCGCGCCCGCTCCGGCGAGGACGCCCGCGTCGTCATGGTCGAGGTGACGCCCGCCGGGACCGAGGTCTTCGAGGAGGTCCGGGCGGAGATCCGCGCGAGCATGCGCGAGGCGCTCATCCACCTTCCCGACGACGACCTGACGGATCTGGCACACGCCTCCGAAACGCTCGGCGAACTGATCGAGACGCTGCTGCCGCGCGACGCATGAGCCCGGCGCTGCGGGCGCGGCTCCTACCCGGAGCCCTGGTGGCGATCGTGATGGTCACCGGGGTCATCTCCTCCCTCGGCGCGCCGCTGATCCCGAGCATCAGCGACGACCTCGGCGTCTCGCTGAGCGCCGCCCAGTGGTCGCTGACCGCGACCCTCCTCGTCGGCGTCATCTCCTCGCCGGTGATGGGACGGCTCGCCGACGGCCCCCGCCGCCGCGAGACGCTGATCGGCGGGCTGGCCGTCGTCGCCCTCGGTTGCGTGGTCGCGGCGCTCGCGCAGAGCCTCGGGGTCTTGGTCCTGGGACGGGCGATGCAGGGGCTCGGCCTCGGCCTGGTGCCGCAGGGGATGGCGACGGCGCGCGACGAGCTGCCGCCTGAGCGGGTCCCCGCGACGATCGGCCTGCTCTCGCGCGGGCGCGGCCGGGGTGGGGGCGGGCTACCCGATCTCCGGCCTGCTCGCCGGGATCAGCCTCTCGGCGGCGTTCTGGTTCGGCGCCGTGGCGGCGGTCCTGGCGATGGTGCTCGCCGTCGTCTTCGTCTCCCCGACCTCGGGCCAGTCCTCGGCCAAGCTCGACGTTGCCGGCGCGGTGCTCCTGACGATCGGCCTCGCGGCGCTCCTGATCGCCATCGCCGAGGGCAGCGGCTGGGGCTGGGGCGCGCCGGAGACGATCGTCCTCTTCGTCGTCGCGATCGTCTTCTTCCTGCTCTGGGGCGCCCAGGAGCTGCGGGTGTCCGAACCGCTCGTCGACCTGCGCCTGGCCCGCCACCCGGCCGTCTTCACCGCCGATGTCGCCGCGCTGGTGCTGGGCATCGCGATGTACATGTACCTGACCGGGGTCAGCGAGTTCGTCCAGGCGCCGAAGGAGCTCGGCTACGGCTTCTCGGCCTCGGTGGTGCTGGCGGGCCTCTGCCTGGTGCCGTTCTCGGTGGTCAGCATCCTCGGCTCCCGCACCCTGCCGTTCTGGACCCGCCTCCTCGGCAAGGCGAACCTGCTGCCGGTCGGCGCGCTGATCGTCGCCGCGGGCGGCGTCGTCTTCGCCCTCTTCAACGGCGGCATCTGGAGCGCCTTCGTGATCATGGGCGTGATGGGCCTCGGCTACGGGCTGACCTACGGGGCGATCCCGGGGATGATCGTCGGCGCCGTGCCGGAAAGCGAGACGGGCAGCGCGACCGGCTTCTACCAGGTGGTCCGCTACATCGGCTTCTCGCTGGGCAGCGCGATCTCCGCGACGCTGCTCGCCTCCGAGACCCCGGCGGGCAGCCATCTCCCGCGCCTCGCCGGCTACGACGCGATCACCTGGACCGGCGTCGGCATCTGCGTCCTCGCCGCGATCATCGCCTGGGTGCTGCCGGGGCGGGGACCCAAGGGCGGCGCCGAGCCCACGGCAAGCGAGCTCCGCCGCGAGCAGGAGGAAGCCGAGCTCGCCAGCGCTGGACTCCCGGGCGTCAGACCGGAGTAACCACGCTTTTGGGACGCTGGTGGGATGGCCGCCGACGCCCCCGTCCAACCCAGCCAAGGCCTTGCCGCCTACCGGCGCGTGCTCGCCGCGCCGCGGGTGCGGCCGCTGGTCACCTTCGCGCTTGTGGGACGGATGCCGATCGGGATGGGCGCGGTCGCGATCATCCTCTTCATCCACGGCCAGACCGACTCGTTCGGCATCGCCGGCGGAGTCGCCGGCGCCTACACGATCGGCCTCGGGATCACCGGCCCCTCGGTGGCGCGGTTCATCGACCGACACGGCTCGCGCCTCGTCATCGTCCCCGGCGCGCTGATCGTGATGGCGGCGATGGTGGGCATCGTGGTGCTGGGCGAGGCGGGCGCCGGGACGGTGCCGCTGGTCGCCGTCGGGTTCCTCGCCGGCGCCGGGTCGACGCCGATCGGCGGCATCTTCCGCCAGCGCTGGCCGGAGCTGGTCGGCCCCGCCGAGCTGCCGACCGCCTACGCGCTCGACGCGGTGATGATGGAGGTCGTCTTCATCAGCGGGCCGCTACTGGCCGGAATCCTGGCGGCGACGGTCGGCGCCGCCGAGGGTCTGATCGTCGCCGGCGTCCTCGGCTTCACCGGCTCGGTCGGCTTCGCCCGGCTCTCCACCGTGGAGCCGGGCGGGGACCCGGGCGCCGAGCGCCATTGGCTCGGCGCCCTCGTCTCCCCGCACCTGCGCCTGCTCGTCCTCTCCGACCTGCCGCTGGCCGGGACCTTCGGCGCCCTCGACGTGATGCTGCCCGCCTTCGGCGCCCACCATGGGGCCGCGGCGCTGGGCGGTCCGTTCGCCGCGGCGCTCGCCTTCGGCTCCGGCGCCGGCGGCCTGGCCTTCGGCGCCCGCCCGGGCATCTTCGGCCCGCCGCGCCGCGCGCTGGTCATCCTCGGCGGCCTCATGGTCCTCAGCTGCCTGCCGCTCGTCGTGGCGACCTCGATCCCGGAGATGTTCGTCTTCGCCGCGCTCGCCGGCGTCACCCTCGCGCCGCAGATCACCGTCCGCAACCAGGTCATCCAGAACACCCTGGTCCAGGGCACCGCCACCGAGGCCTTCACCTGGATGGCCCTGGCGACGACGGTCGGCGCCTCGATCGGCTCGGCCCTGGTCGGACCGCTGGTCGAGGCGGCGGGCTGGCGCGCCGGTGCCATCGTCGCCGTCGTCCTGCCCGCGGTGGCGCTGCTGATCGTCTTCGCCCGCCGCGACCTGATCGAATGAAGCGAACCGGAATTTGCCCTTGCTAAGGCAGGGTCAAAGTCCGGCGCGTTGACAGCGGCGGGCCGCGGCGCGAGGATCGGACCATGCCCGCGACCGTGAGCGTCGACGAGTCCGCGTCTCTGGGTGCCTCCTTCGCCGCCGCCCTGGCGCTGAAGGACTTCGACCGCGTCCGCGATCTGCTCCACCCGGAGATCGACTTCCGGGGACTGACGCCGAGTCGGTTCTGGGAAGGGGAGGATCCCGAGGCGGTGGTCACCGGCGCGCTGCGCGTGTGGTTCGAAGACTCCGACGAGATCCTCGAGCTGCTGCACGTCGAAACGGGCATCGTCGCCGACCGCGAGCGAGTTGGCTACCGCTTCCTCGTCCGCAACCCGGAAGGGCTCTTCGAGGTGGAGCAACAGGCCTTCATCGGCGAGCGCGATGGCCGGATCGGCTGGATGCGCACGCTCTGCTCCGGATACAGGCCGGTCGAGGGGGAGTGATGGCGGACGTCGCTCCCGCCAACGCGGAGTCGACCGAAGCCTGGAGCGGCCCGCTCTTCGAGCGCTTCGTGCGCTTCCGTCCCTACGTCGCCGAAGGGCTGGGGCGGCACGGCGAGGCGGCGATGGCCGCGCATCCGCCGCGGGCGGGCGAGCGCGTGCTCGACATCGGCTGCGGCTTCGGCGACACGACGCGGCGGCTCGCCGAGATGGTCGGCGCGGAGGGCGAGGCGGTCGGCATCGACGTGGCGGAGCCGTTTGTCGAGCTGGCGCGCCAGGAGGCGGCGGCGGAGGGCGTCGCCAACGTCTCCTACCGCCTCGGCGACGTCCAGATCGCCGACCTCGGCGGGCCCTACGACTACGCCTTCTCGCGGATGGGCGTGATGTTCTTCGCCAACCCGGTGCAGGCGCTGCGCAACGTGCGCGAGGCGATGCGGCCGGGTGGGCGCGCCTGCTTCGTGGTCTGGCGGCGCAAGCTCGACAACGGCTGGGTCAGCGAGGCCGAGCGGGTGGTGGAGCGCTACCTTGAGCACCCGGAGGAGACCGAGGAGCCGACCTGCGGGCCGGGCCCGTTCTCGATGGCCGACGCCGACGTGGTGTCGGAACAGATGGCGATCGCCGGCTTCGAGGCGATCGAGCTGCGCCGGAGCGACCTGCCGCTGAAGATGGGCGCCGACCTCGACGGCGCGGTCGACCTGGTGATGTCGATCGGCCCGGCGGGGGAGGTGCTGCGCCTCTGGGGCGACCGCGCCGAGGAGATCCGGCCGACGATCGCCGCCGAGATCCGCGCCGTGCTGGAGCAGTTCGAGACCGACGACGGCGTCCTCGCCCCGTCCTCGACCTGGCTCATCAGCGCCGTCGCCCCGGGCTAGGCGGCGGCGAAGCGGACGGCGAGCTCGGTCCGGGAGCGCACGCCGAGCTTGCGATAGGCGGAGCGGAGGTGGTGCTCGACCGTGCGGGGGGAGAGGAAGAGGGCCGCGGCGACCTCGCGGTTGGTGCGGCCGGCGGCGACCAGCTCGCAGACGTCTCGCTCGCGGGAGGTGAGATCTTCCTTCGGCTCGATCACGCCGATCGACGCGCCCGCCGCGGCCAGCTCGCTCGCGGCGCGCTCACTCCAGGCACGCGCGCCGGCACTGGTGAAGGCGTCGCGGGCCTCGGCCAGCAGGGGACGGGCGTCGGCGCGGCGGCGCGCCCGGCGGAGGCGCTCGCCGATCGCCAGGCGCGTCCGCGCCGCCTCGAACGGCATCGCCGGATCGGCATGGGCGTCCAGCGCCGCGGCGAGGTTGGCGTCGATCTCCTCCACCGGGCCGAGCAGCGCCCGGCAGCGGTGCACGGCGGCGCGCGACCAGGCGCCGCCGGTCAGCTCCGCGCCCGCTTCCAGCTCGGCGAGGACGGGCCGCGCCTCCTCGGCGCGGTCGAGCCGCACCAGCGCCTCGATCAGGTCGGCGTGGCTGAAGAGGAAGGCCGGGTCGCGGGTGCCGTGGGCGGCGGTGTGATCGAGGGCGGCGCGGCAGTGCACGGCGGCGCGCTCGGCGTCGCCCCGTCCCAGGGCCAGCTGGCCGAGGGCCTGCTCGGCGCAGGCGAGGGTCGAAGGGAGCTCCATCTCCTCGCCCAGCCGCAGCATGCGGGCCGCCGCCGGCTCGCAGGTCTCGGCGTCGCCGCGGTGGGCGGCGACCATCGACACCGCCGCCAGCGAGAGCGTCGCGACGAAGCCGCCGCTCAGCCCCGTCTCGGCGATCTCGTTCGACTCCTCCGCGCAGGCGGCGGCCAGCGCCAGGTCCCCGCGGCGGATGTGAAGGGTGGCGAGGACCGCGAGCGGCAGCGCCAGCGGAGTCACCGCGCCCGCCGCGCGGTTGGTCTCGACCAGGCGGGTAAGCGCCCGCTCGGCGACGTCGTGGTCGCCGGTCCAGAGGCGGCAGAGCGCGTCGATCGCCAGCACCTCGTGGCCCGGCGCGGTCGGGTCCCAGGCGGCGAGGCCCGGCTCGATCTGGTCGAGCATCTCCCGCGCCCGCGCGTGCTCGCCGAGGTTGACCAGCACCTCGGCCTCGAGCAGGCTCGGGATCGTGTCGGCGCCCGGAGGGGCGAGCGCGCGGGCGCGCGCCGCGGTCTCCTGCAGCCCCGCCATCGGCCCGGTGCCCATCAGCGCGATGCAGGCCTGGGTGAGGAGCGCCGAGGCGCGCAGCGGGTCGGCATCCTCGATCGCGGCGGCCTCGGCCTCGAGCAGCGCGAACGCCTCGCGCGGCCGGCCGCCCTGGTGGATCGCCATCCCGCGCAGCATCTGCACGTCGGCGCGGGCGAGCGGGTCGGTGACGGTGGGGAGGACCGCGTCGAGCACGCCGCGGGCGAGCGCCGGGCGCCCGGCCGTCCCGGCGGCGACGGCGGTCGCGAGGGCGCGGCGGGTCGCGTCGGCGGGGTCGGGACTGAGCGCGACCGCGCGCTCCAGCACCGTGGCGGCGGTCCCGGGCGCGCCCCGCCGCCGCGCTTCCTCGCCGAGCTCCTCCAGCCGCGCCGCGAGGGCCTCGTCCGGCGCCGGCGCCGCCTGGGCGAGCTGCCAGGAGCGCTCCGGCTCGGGGACGGCGCCGGCGATCCGGCGGTGCGCATCGCGCCGTGCCGAGGGCGGCGCGCCGTGGTAGACGGCGGCGCGGATGAGCGGGTGGGAGAAGGCGACACCGCCGGGACCGAGGTGCACGAGCCCCGCGTCCTCGGCCGATCCCAGCACCGCGGCGAGCGTGGTCGGATCCGACCCGCCGCCATGCGGCTCGGCATCGTGGCTCACGGTCATTGTCGCGGGGGCGCCCGCCGCTGCCAGCAGGAGGGCGTCGCGGGTCGCCTCGGGCAGCTCCGCCACGCGGGCGGCGAAGGCACGTTGGAGGCGCTCGCCGGCGGGGAGGGGGTCGGGGAGGATCGCTCGGCCACCACGTTGGGCGGCGCTCAGCTCGGCGGGGGCCTCGACCAGCGCGAGAGCGTTGCCGCCGACCGCCGCGACCAGCGCCTCGGCCACCGGGTCGGCCAGGCCGCCGCGCCGGGCCAGAGCCAGGGCGTCCTCGCGCGCCAGCTCGTCCAGCGGCAGCGTCTCCACTCCGGGCCACTCTTCCGGCGCCTCGCCGCGCAGGGACCAGACCGCGATCACGCCGATCCCGAGCCGCTCGGCCCGCCGCGCCAGGTAGGCGATCGCGGCGCGCGAGGACGGGTCGAGCCACTGAACGTCGTCGACCAGGCAGAGCAGCGGCGCTTCGTCGGCGAGGCGGGTCGAGACCTCGCGCAGCAGCGCGACCGGGTCGCGACCGTGGTCCCCGGCGAAGAGGTCCGCCGTCGCGGGCTCGTCCGGGTCGCCGCGGCGCGCTCCGGATCCGTCGACCGACCGGCGCCCACCGTCCGCCCGCCTCGCTTCGGCCGCTTCCAGGCCGTGCATCAGGTCCTCGAGCCCCGCCAGCGCCAGGCCCGCCTCGGCCTCGACGCCGACGGCGCGCAGCACGGTCAGGTCGCGCGGCGCAGCCGCCTCCAGCAATGCGCTCTTGCCGACGCCGGGCGCGCCCTCGACGCGGATCGCGCCGCCCGCGCCCGCGCGCACCGCCTCGGTCAGCGCCGCGAGGCGCGCAAGGCTCTCCTCGCGCCCCAACAGGGGCAGCGAAACGGTCGGGACGGACACCCGTCCGAAGATATCGAGTCTCCGTGGTTTCACCGATGCGGATTCGGTACGCCTGGACGACCATCGGAGACCATGCGATCCCACCGCCTCGTCCTCGCCGCCCTGTCCACCTGCTGCCTGCTCGCCGCGCTCGGCGCGGGCGCCGCCGGAGCCGCCCAGGTCGCCTACGTCGAGGGTGGCCAGGTCTGGATCTCGACCCTCGACGGGGCGAGCAAGCGCTCGCTGTCGGGCCCGTCCCCGGACGAGAAGACCTGGACCGAGACCGCGCAGGCCGAAAACGGGACCGTGATCGGGGTGCGCCGCGAGCCGGGGAAGATCGGCACGCTGAACGCGACGCAGCTCTGGGGCCCGGACGGCTCGACGATCGGCTACGGATCGCTGACCGCCAAACCAGGGCGCACCTCCTACGCCTATCCGGTCACGCTCAACCTCTCCCCGGACGGCAAGATCGTCACCTACGGCTACTCCAACTGGTCCGGCTTCGGCCTGGAAACGAAATACGAGTTCGGCACCTACGCCGAGGGCTCGAGCAACTGGTACATCGAGCCCTTCGACATCGAAGGCGCCGAATCGGGGACGTTGTCGGGGAGCCGTCTCGTCGCCCGCAGCGGCAGCGAAGTCATCGTCCAGAACGCGACCGGCCAGCCGCCGTACTCGAAAGAATTCACGCCCTGGTTCAGCTGGACCGGGCTGCGGCGGGCGGAGGTCAGCGCGAACGGCAAGGTCCTCGCCGTCGAGGTCGAATCGGGCGGCCACGATGTCGTCGCGATGTTCCCCGTCGCCGGGCTCGGCGGCGCCCTGGACGAACTGAGCGCATGCGACCTGCCGACCCAGGGCGACGCGAGCGAAGTGTCGCTCTCGGCCGACGGCACGGCGATGGCCTGGCACGACGCCCGCGGCGTGGTCGTGGCGGGGACGCCGGTCTGGTTCGCGACGCCCGAAGCCGCGATCTGCAACCTCTCGAGCCCGCCCGTGGTGATCTCGACGACCGGCCGGATGCCCTCGCTCGGCAACTCGACCGCGGCCGTGCCCCCGAGCACCGGCGGGGGAGGTGGCGGTGGGACCGGTGGGGGTGCTCCGCCCGTGCCCGCCGCCGCGCCGCCGAAGAAAGGCGACGACCAGAAGGGAGGCGGCAAGGGCGCCGATGCGCCGACCCTGTCCCCGCTGCCGAAGACCGTGAAGGCGAGCACCCTCGCCAACGGCCTGCCGATCACCGTCAAGGTCACCAAGGCGGGGCAGGTGACGGCGGTCGGCAAGGTCGGCGCCCAGATCGTCGCCAAAGGCGGGGTCAAGGCGAAGCGCGCCGGCAAAGTCACGCTCCGCCTCAAAGCGACGAAGGCCTGGAGCAAACGCCTCGGTCAGCTCGCCGGGAAGAAGCTGAAGGTCACCGTCACCGCGCCCGGCGGCACGGCCAAGTTCACCCGCACGCTCGGCTGAGGCGCCTCAGCCGAGCCCGGTCACCTTCACCGAGACGACCCCGTTCAGCGTGCAGCCGGTGATGTGGTCCGGGATCTTCGTCGCCACCGATGCTCGGGCGGACGCGCCGCCGCAGCCGCCGGTGATGTGGATCTGGCGCCTCAACGTCTTGCCTTTGGTGAGGCCGGCGTAGGCCATCGTCCCGGCGTTCATCCCGACCGCCATCCCGGTCCTGGGATCCGCGCTCCAACCGAGCTCCTCGGTGTTTTCGAAGGGGATTTCGGGACGGTTTCGACTGCACTCCAGTTCCAGTGGGTAACCCTTGGTGAGGCCGATCCCGAGCTGGGTTTCGCGGCTGAGCGGCGCCAAGTCGTCGTCGCCGAGCGCCAGGTCCTTGGCCGTGCTCGAGATCACCAGCACCATCGGTGAGGTGCCGGACTTGCAGGTCGGCTGCTCGGGCTCGGGGGCCTTCTCCTGGGGCGGGCAGTAGTTGCTCGTCTGCCAACCGCCCAGCCGCACGTCGAGTTCGCTGGTGCCTCCGAACTGGGCGGGCATCACGAGGCGCCCCAGGGTCAGCGCGACCTTCGTCTTCTTGGTCGGGAGGTCGAAGCGAAGCTCTTCTTCGACCGTCTTCGAGTAGCCCGGCGAGCACTTCGAACGGCTGTCGTAGGTCCAACGGTAGGTGAGCGTCCCGGAGGCGCTGACCGCGACCTTCCGTTCGACGTAGGAGATCTTTTTCGGCAGCTTCGGGATCGCCCCGGCGTTGGCGACCCCGATCAGGGCGACGAGCGCGGCGAGCCCGAGGAGCAGGGCGGCGGACAGTGAAAGACGAGATCTGGTCGACATGGCCGCGGATGATCGGCCCGCCCGCGCGCCGCCGCATCGGTGAAACCACGGGATCGCGAGGCGGCTAGGTCACTCGGCCAGCTCGTAGGCGGCGCGCAGCCCGTCGCCGAAGGCGCGGACCGCGTTCAGCTCGCTCGGGTTCAGCGCCCCGCCGACGACCCGATGCGGGACCTCGAGCCGCTCCAGCAGCGGCCGCAGCTCGTCCCGCCGCTCCTGCCCGGCGGCGATCACCACCCGCTCGGCGGCCACCAGCTCGGCGCCCCCGTCCTCCAACTCGATCTCGACACCCTCGGGCGTGATCCGCCGATAGGAGAGCCCGGTGCGCGTCGCGACCCCGGCGTGCTTCAAGGCGTCGAGCCACACCCATTTCGTGGTGCGCCCTATGCCGCTGCCAACCCTGCCCGAGCGTCGCATCACCGTCACGCTCGTCCCACCGCTCAGGCGTTTGCTGTGGAGCGAAAGTAGCTCTATACGCCACTTAGGTACCACAGGCGGTGGGGAGACTCGGTAGCGCGCGAAGAAGTCGCCCGGTTCGTGGGTGAGGAGGTGGGCGAGGTCGACGCCGATGCCGCCGCCACCGACGATCGCGACCGACCGCGCGTCGCCGAGCCCCGTCTCGAAGGCCTCCGCGTAGTCGACGACGTGGGGGAGGGAGGCGCCGGGAATCTCGACGGCCCGCGGGTGGACGCCGGTGGCGAGGACGACGCCGGCGCATCCGGCGATCACGTCGGCGTCGTCCTCGCCGACCTCGTGGCCGAGGTGGAGATGGACGCCGAGCCGCCGCAGCTCGGACTCGAAGTAGGAGATCGTCGCCCCGTAGTCCTCCTTGCCCGGGACCTGCCGCGCCCAGCGGAACTGGCCGCCGAGCTCACCGCGTGCCTCGTAGAGCCTCACCTCGGCGCCGAGCGTCGCGAGCGCCCGCGCCGCCTCCAGTCCGGCGGGACCGCCGCCGATCACCGCGTAGCGATCCTTCGTTCGTGTGGTGACCGGAAAGTCGACCTCGTAACCCGACCGTGGATTGACGAGGCACGACACATGCTCGCCGACGATCGAGCGGTCGATGCACGCCTGATCGCAGCTGATGCAGACGTTCACCGCGCCGCCGCTGCGTCCCTTCTCCACGATCCGAGGATCCGCCAGGAAGGGCCGTGACATCGAAATCAGATCGACACCTCCCGCCGCAAGCACGGCCTCCGCGTCCTCCAACCGATTGACCCTGTTCCCCGCGATCACCGGCACTGCCGCCATAGCTGCCGTAGTGGCGGCAGTGCCGGTGATCGAGGTTTTCAGTCCCTCCGCCCACGGCACGAACGCCCCCGCCGGCACCGCCCC
>Ga0207658_10002679_pt1 | contig 12882 bp, 8 predicted proteins | sample KBSS33metaG_FD_184322 | JGI IMG/M metagenome (GOLD analysis project Ga0207658, IMG submission 184322) | Switchgrass rhizosphere microbial communities from Kellogg Biological Station, Michigan, USA - KBS S3-3 metaG (SPAdes) (version 2) | ecosystem: Host-associated > Plants > Roots > Rhizosphere >...
CACCTGCTCGATCGCGGCACCAGATTCATGCGCCCGACCGCAGAAGGTATTGCGCTCTACGGGGTCGCAAAGCCCGCGCTTGGCTCGATCCGCGACGCCGAAGCGGCGATCTTCGCCAAGGTGAAAGTCCCGGCGGGCACGCTACGAATCCAAGCCGTGCCGACGTTCGGCGCCCAGCGCCTAGCGCCCCTCATTCCCGCCTTCCGGGCGCGCTATCCCGACATCCGCCTCGAGATGATCTTCGAAACCGAGGCGCACGACATGATCACCAACCGCATCGACGTGAGCCTGTCGACCGGCCTGCCTCAGTCATCTTCTCTCCTGTCGCGCAAGGTCGGCCAGACCACCCGCATCATGTGCGCTTCGCCGGCGTATATTGCGCGCAAGGGCCGCCCTCAGACCTTGGACGACCTGGCGCATCACGAACATCTGGCGTTCATGCTCAGCACCGACCAGCGGCCGAACAACGAAAAGAGCAACTCGCTGGGCGGCTATGGCGCGAACATCCACGGCGCCGACAGGTTCGGCGCAGCGATTGCTTGCAACAACGGCTTCGCCCTGCGGGCCATGTGCCTGGCTGGACTGGGGATCGCGAGGCTTTCGGACTACCACATCGAACAGGATTTGGCGGACCGACTTCTCATCGACCTGTTCCCTGGCGAGCGGCACTACCAGAACATCTACGCCCTGTACCCGAAACACGCCCGCAACAACCCTCGCGTGGTCGCGTTCATCGACTTTCTTCAACAACACCTCGAAGCTGTTCAATCAAAGGCATGAACCACCGCGGCACTGTCAAACCAAGCGCGCCGGGCCTGCCCTGCTCGAAGATTTCCATTTCCGCGAGAAGGTCTTTCCAACCACGAGCGGATCCCGGAGCGCGTGGTCCACGCGCGCGGGTATGGTGCGCACGGCTTTTTCGAACTCACTGACTCGCTGGCCGAGGTGACCCGCGCGGACATCTTCCAGCGGTTCGCTCAGTGGCGCATTGGAGCCGCGATATGCTCTTCGCACCACTCGCCGTCGCCTTTACCGACTAGGACGGAAGCGGAAGCTCGACCGGCCCCTACAAACAACCTGGCTGCGGACAGCGCCGCCGCCCTTGACGCGTATTAGGGGATCTCTGAATCGTCGCTGTCCAGCAGGACCCATTGGGAGCCGAAGGACAGGATGGACCTTTCGAACATGGGACACCCCTCTCCGGGGCAGTAGCAAAGCGAAGCCTGCTTCCTTCAATTTGGTCTGACAACGCCCGACGCGAGCTGTGAAGGCAGGCGCTGCGCCGAGTCAGTCTGCAATCGCCGGAATGAATCGTCGGCGAGCCCCCATCAGTCCACAGGCGCGCGTTCGCGGATCGATGAAGGAGACTAGACGTACGCAGTATTATAAGAAATTGATTGGTCGCTTCCGCCCGTAACCACCTGGAGCGACAAGAAAATACCAATGAGTGACCGTGGCGAGTGGGTGATGGCCGAGACGTTCGCCGAGGTCGCCGACCCTCGACACCAGCTTTTGCGATGCCGACAGCCGCCGGGTCGACCGCTGGGTGATCCGGCTAGGCGGTGAGCGCTATTCCTGCCCTGAGCTTCAGGCCCTGCCATCGCGCACCGTCGTGGACCTGGCCATCCCCTGGCGGCGAGGCGCTTTACCACTCTGCCGGATGCCCGCCGGACAATGGGTCTATCTTCAGAAGGAAGTCCCCTACCCTGCCGCCTGGCAGGAAGGCGCGCGGGAGGCCGGCCGCCGTCAGCGGGCGCAATCGCGTTATGTCGCCGACCTGGCCCGCGACGCGCCGCGCATCGATCCCGTCGCGACCAAGCTGCGTTGGGGCGGCCGCATGCCGCCGGTCGAGGTCGGCGCGCCGAGCGTCATCGTCGATCCGGGCGGCGAGTTCACACCGATCACGCCAGCTCGGGAGGCGTCGCCCGAGCCCGAGACCTCGGCCGCGGCGCGACGTCTCGCCCGCGAGATGGCGATCACCGCAAGATTGGAACGGAGGCTCACCCGTGACGCCTGACGGTTTCGTGTCGACCTCGCTCGCCAAGCGCATGATCGCACGGATGCGCACGGCCCATCAGCGCCGGCGCATCGCGATCTTCTCAGGGCCTCCGGGCATTGGAAAGACCACCGCCATCGACGCCTTCCGCAGCTCCGAGGCGCAGAGCGTCGTCGCGGTGAAGATTGCGCGGCGAAACGCCAAGGAGGTGCTGGTTCTCCAGCACGCGCTGGAGGAATTCCGGCAGACCATCAGCCGCTCCGCCCGCGCGGTGCCCAGCTCGATCTGGGAGCTTCGCCGCTACCTCTTCCAGGAGATCTGCAATTGGACTGGCGCGGACATCGCCGAGGTCAAGGCGGGACGCTACGCGCCAACTGACGCTCACCGCCTCACGCTGGTGTTCGAAGCCCAGAACCTGTCGCGCGAAGCCATCGAGGTGATGCGGTTCTGGAATGACGCCGATCGCTGCTACGCGCCCTTCCCGCTCGGCCTGGTGTTCGTCGGCAACAACGAGTTTTCCCTTCAGGTCGATGGCGACGGTCAAAGCCCGATCTCGGCGGCGGTCGCCGACCGGGCGCTCTATGTGGAAGCCTTCGACTACGCCGACCTCACCGACGACGACCTGCGGATGTTCATTCAAGGCCGCGGCGTCACGGACCCGACCGCCCAGACGGCGATCCTGCGGATCTATCGCGCGCCCCGCGCCGTGCGCAGCTTCCGAAGGGTGCAGGATCTGCTGGACGACCTCAACGCCGTCACCGACGGCCGGCCGATCACCGGCCACACGGTGCGCGAGGCGATGGAGTTTGGGTAGTGGGCGATGCGTTCCGACTTTGTCGGCGACCGCAACTGGGTAAGCTCGGCGCCTACGGCGAAGGTCGACGTGGTGCTTCCAGACGTGATCAGCAAGTACCTGGCTACCGGCGATGCTAGTGCTCTGCAATCGGCGCTTACCGACCTACTGACGCTCGACGGGGCTCGTGAGAGCCTCATGACCTACTTCGAGAATTTCCTCGACTCGGACGCGTTTCTCGAAATCCGCGACCTAGAGACCTATGCGGCGACCGGTGAGAATCTGCAGCTCTACCTATATCTCGGCGTGTTGAAATACGGCAGCCTGACCACGACCCATCATAAGAATAGCTGCGTGCCGGAATTGGTATTGTCCGACTAGATTGCGCCTCCCTTTTCAAGGTGGTTTTCTCCATCTGCTATCGCGGCGATGCGCAGGGCGCAGACCGCAGCACGCTGCTCGAGCGTCCGCGGCTGTTAAAGACATAGTTGATCCGAAGGAGAAGGAATCGCCATGCGTCGCACGTGGACATCCATGATTGTCGCCGCCGCCCTGATCGCACCAACTGCCGCCCCGGCCGCAGGCCTCGAGCCCAACCAGAACTGGACGGCGCTCACCGAGGCGCTGAAGGCCGCCGGCGAACGCATTTCCACCCAGCTCCCCCAAGGCTTAACCCAGCAGGACCTCTCCGACATGGACCTCATGAAGCTGGGCGGACTGATGAGCGGCTACTTGATGATGGCCCAGGGCGATGTGGATCACCCGTCTTTCGTGCCGCGCCTGAGCCTGTTCGAGAACTACCTGGTGCCTAACACCGACACCCGTTACCTCGGGACTGTCATCGACGGGCGCGGCGTCTACCGGCTGCGCGGAGAACGCGGGACCGTGCCCCTGATCGACCTGGCGGTCCGCAGCCCCTACGTCCTCGACATCCACAACGTGACCGTGACCTATCAGGACTACGACTTCGACAGCCTCAAGTTGGATCGGGACGGCCGCTTCGACGTGACGCTTAGCGCCGAACGTCCGAAGGGCTACACGGGCGATTGGTGGTATCTCGATCCGCGGGCCGCTTCGCTATCGCTTCGGATCGTTTCCGACGATTGGGGAAAACAGGTCGATCCCCGCGTCACTATCCAGCGCATCGACGTTCCGGCCCGAAAACCTCGGCCCACCGCAGAGGAAATCTACCGGAGGATCGCCCTGATCCCCGCTTACATGGAGATCGCGGCGGGCGTCTGGCTCAAGCACGCCGAGGGGCTGGAGAAGGCCGGCTGGGTCAACAAGATCCAGATCCTTTCCGAAGTGCCCGGCCGGCTCACCGGCCAGGAATATTACGAGACAATCTATGATTTCGCACCGGACGAGGCGCTGATCGTCGAGACGTCCGTCCCCAAAACCTGCCGCTACTGGTCGATCCTACTGGCCGACATGTTGGGCGGTTCGCTGGACTGGTCGAACAACCAAGCGAGCCTCAATCGCCATAGCGCGCGGCTGGATTCCGACGGCAAGTTCCGCGCAGTGCTCGCCCACGTCGACCCAGGCGTCCCGAACTGGCTGGACACGGCTGGCCACGCCAAGGGCGTCATCCAAGGACGCTGGACCTTCTGCGACAGCGTACCGGTTCCGAACGTCCGCAAGATCAAGCTCACCGACCTACGTACCTACCTGCCGCCGGACACCCCGCGCGTCTCGCCATCCGAACGCGAAGTTTCCCTGCGCCTTCGCCGCGAAGCCGAGCAGCTTCGCCGGCAGTGGTGAGCGGGGTGCCGGACCGACTGGGGCCCTTCCCAAAAACCGATCGGGGTCTGAATGGACGAGCTGACACAAATCGAGGCGATCAAGCGGCTGAAAGCCCTCTATTTCCGCCTCATGGCCCTCAAGCAATGGGGTGCCTGGCGCGACGTGGCTGGTCGCGGTCCCAGGCGACCGCCTCGTTGTCGACCTTCACCGTGACGTCCTCGGTGAACACTCGCCTGCGGAAGAATGTGCTCGGGCGCACGACGCCAAACCCGTCGGCGCATTCGTGAAGTGGGGGACGGGCAGCTGGCACCTTGCGAGGGAGACTTATGAAACCGTTCAGCCGGCCACTGGAAATAGGAGCTTGTGTTGTGGCGCTCCTGATTTGCCTCCCCGCTACAGCGCGCGCTGACGAGCAACTACCGCCGATCCCCGAGCCACTCTACAAACAGGCCGACCACCCGCGGCTCAAGAACAACGAATGGCGGCCCGAACTCGGCGCCGACCGGATCAACGACTTCATCCTGATGTCGAGCAGCATCACCAACAGCTATGTGGTGACGAGCGACAAGGGCGACATCGTCATCAACACCGGAAACCCCGATCACGGCAAACGCCATCGGGAACGGTTCGAGCAGCTCCTGGGCCGGCGGCTGAAGGTAAAGAAGATCATCTTCACGCAGGATCATGCCGACCAGACCGGGGGTTGGCAGGCGTTCGCCGATCCGGGGGTCGACATTATCGGCCAGAGCGATCTTGAACGGCTGGCGGAGGAACGCGTGATGCTGGCCCCGTTCTACCTACCCCGGGGCAAGCGCGTTCTCCACGCCATCTACGAGAAGACACAACGCGAGTCCGGTGGGCGCGAGCAGTTGAACATCCCTCCGCCGCTGAAGCTGACCACGACGTTCACCAGCCAACACGCCTTTGCGGTGGGCGGCCGGCGGTTTGAGCTGATATCGACGCCATCCGGCGAAACGACCGACTCGATTGTTGTCTGGCTGCCGAAGGAAAAGGTGCTCTTCACTGGCAATCTGATGAGCGCCGTATTCGGGACGATGCCCAACTTCTACACCCTAAGGGGCGATCGGCAGAGGAGCGTGCCGGGTTTCCTCCGCGACATCCAGCGGATCATCGACCTGCAACCGGCGCTGCTAATCACCGGCCACGGCCAGCCGATCCGTGGCGCGGCAAACGTGCGCGCCTCCCTCACCAAGATCCGGGACGCAGTCCGCTACCTGCATGATGAGACCGTGCACAGGATGCTCGCCGGACAAAATCTCTCCACGATCATGCAGCAGGTCCAGTTGCCGCCCGAGCTCAAGCTGTCCCCCTTGGGACGCGGCCCCACGCGCTGGTACGTGCGCGCGGTTTGGGAAGAGTACGCCGGCTGGTTCCGCCATGACCTTACCTCGGAGCTCTATGCCACGCCGGCCAGCGCGGTCTGGCCTACGCTGGCTGCGATGGCGGGTGGCGCGCAAGCGGTCGCGGCCCAAGCCGAAAAGTTCCTCGAGAACGGAGAGACCGAGAAGGCGCTCCACATGATCGAGGTGGCGGTCGCGGCCAGCCCGGACGACAAGCTGGTCCGCGCGACAGAAGCGCGGATCCTGGTCCAGCTGATCAACGACACCCACGGCGAGGGCTTCGACGAGATCGGTTGGCTCGAGACGAAACTCAACGAGGCCCGGCGAGAAATCGATGGTCAACCGGTCTCGACAAGCAAACAATCCACGCAGAAGGGACCGACGCCGTAAAGCCACGGTCCCAAAGGCGAAAATTTGGGGGGACGGAACTTGAGAAGCAGGCAGGTCTTCGGCGCGGCGCTGTCAGGCGTCGTCGCGGTGCTCGCGGGCGCCCAGGCCGCCGAGGCTCAGGAGCTCGAAGAAGTCGTTGTCACCGCCCGTCGGACTTATGAACGCCTGCAGGAGGTTCCGGTCGCGATTACCGCGCTGTCAGGGGCCACGCTGACCCAGAAGTCCATCCTCAACGCCCAGGACCTGCAATATCACGTGCCGGGACTGTTGGCCGCGCCACGCGTCGCGGGATCGAACGCCACCTACTCGATTCGCGGGCAGTCGAATCCCCTCAACTGCTTCCAATTCTGCGCAGTCGTGCCCTATCTGAACGACGTTCCCTACGATCGTCGCTTCCCGATCCTCTACGACATGGAGTCGGTCCAGGTCCTCAAGGGGCCCCAGGGCGTGGCCTTCGGGCGAAACACCACGGGCGGCGCGATCCTGCTGAATTCGAAGCGGCCCACCGACGCCTTCGAAGGCTACGTGAACCTCAGGGGCGGGAACCTCAAATTCCGGCAACTCGACGGAGCGATCAATGTGCCGGTCTCGGACATGATCTCCGCGCGCGCCGCGTTCCAGTTCACCCGCCGCGAGGGTTACACCAAGGACCTGTCATTCGGACAGGACCTCGACAACATCCACAATGACAACGTCCGGCTGAGCTTGGCCATCAAGCCGACGGCCAACCTCAACTCCACATTCATCGCCGGCTGGTTCCGCGAAAAGATCAACGGCTCCGGCACCGTCCTGATCGGCGTGGGCCCGATCTCGACCAACATCTATTCCCCGGCCGCGGCAGCCACCTACGGCTACCCCCAACTCAACATTGCCAAGTCCCTGGCCGATCAAAACGCCCGAGGCCCGCGGGTCGTGCGGCACGGCATTCCGACCAATCAACGCGAGAACCGCAAATACCTCCAGAACCAAACCACTTGGGATATCAACGACAATTTGACGCTCAAGAACATTGCGTCGATCACCGAGTTTTGGTCCAAGGGCTCGTCCGAGAGCGATGGCACGTGGACCCCGCTCAACGACAGCATCAGCTACTCGCCGACCGCCGAACGGCAGGTCACCGAGGAGCTGCAGCTCCAGGCCAACGCCTTCGACAAGAAGCTGAAATTTGTGGGCGGCTTCTACACCGAGCGCACCGATCTGCAGCCGGACAAATACGGTCTGCACTACATGATCCAGGCGGTGATCAGCCGCGCCGGACCCGCCGGCATGCCCGGAACCACCACAGCCAATCCCGCTCTCAACTACGTGCCTGTGTTCTATCCGGAATTGGGTTTTGGCGGAGGCGGCGACCGCTGGGGCCGTACGCGCGCGCTGTTCGGACAGGCCCAGGTCGACCTCGGCGACTGGGCAGAGGGCCTCAAGCTGACCGCCGGCGTGCGCCGGACCTGGGACCGCTTCTTCAATATCGGCACATCACCGATGTTCCCCGGCGGTAACTTCGTCGGGGGAGGTCAGGCGGCATTGCTGGCGACGCTTGGCGGCAACCCCTACCCATGGCCCTTCACACCTGCGCCTGCCACCTGCGCGATCGCCGGCGGCACCGTCGCGAACTGTGTAGCGCCCACCGTGCGGCTCAAGAATTCTGGATGGAGCTACGCCGTCACGCTCAACTACGACATCACCGACAAAGTGATGGTCTATGTGGCCCATCGGCGCGGCTACCGGGCCGGCACCTACAACAACCCGCTGCTCACCAGCCAGGTGATCATTCCGCCGGAGATCCTTCGCGACGTGGAGCCGGGCATCAAGGCGGACTACGATCTCGGATCGATGAAGGCGCGGACCAATGTCGCGGCCTACTACCAGTGGTACAACAACCTCCAGCAGGCGGTCACCGTGGCCGATCCGCTTACCAGCCGTCTCGTCAGCATCACGGCGTCGGCGGCCAACGCGAAGGTCAAGGGCTTAGAGGTGGAGCAGACGTTGTTCCCGGCGCCTGGCCTGGAACTGAGCGGGTTCCTCTCCTACAACACCAGCAAATACAAGAATATCGCCACTCCCGCCCTGGCAGCCCAGCTCGGCGACCGGCTGCCTTTTCAGCCGAAGGTGCAATATGGCCTGACGGCAGTCTACCGGCTGCGCGACGTTGGCCCATTCGCGGAAATCGTTCCTTCGCTTACCTACACGCACCGCAGCGAGGTGGCCTTTACTGGCAGCTACCGCGCCGAGCCGCTCTCCCTGCAGCCCGGCTTCGGGCTTCTAGATGGACGGATCGATTTCAAGGGTATTGGAGGCTCGACCCTCCAGGCTTCGGTATTCGGCCGCAACCTTACCAACAAGCTCTATGTGCTCGGTGGTAACTTTGCGTCTTCGACCGCGGGCTTTTCGTCGGTGTTCTACGGCGCGCCGCGCACCTACGGCGTGGAGCTGAGGTATGATTTCGGAGGTACCCGCTGATGGTTGCAATCAGGACTAGGCACAGCGGGCAACGCCGGTTCGCGGGGCCCTTCAACAAGATGATTGCCATCGCCGCGAGCGTGCTGTCGGTGGCTTCCAGCGCCGCGGCGCAGCCATCTGCCCTCGCCAACTGGGACAATCTCCTCGATGGGCTCAAGACGGCGGGCGCGAGAGCGGACGCGCAACTGCCGCCCGGCTTGACGGCCCAGGATCAGGCCGAGGTGGCGGTGATGAAGCTCGGCGCATTGATGGTGGGGTACCTGAATATCGTACATGCGGACCCGGACCACCCGATCTTCCGGCCGCACATCAGCCTCTACGCTAACTACCTAGCTCCGAACTCTGACACACTCTACTACACGGCTCGCATTGACGGGAGCGGGGTCTATCGGCTTCGGGGAGAGGCGGGTGACATCCCGATCGTCAATCTCTCGCCGCGACGGACTTACAGCCCAGGCGGGACAGTGACCGCGGCGCCCTTTGTGGATTACGATCTGGTACAGCATCGCAAAGGCCCCGAGGGCCAGATTGACGTAATTCTGAGCGGGACGCGTCCGCCAGGGTACACCGGTGATTGGCTCTATCTGGACTCCCGCGCGGACACGTTTTCAGTGCGCTTTGTCTCGGACGACTGGGGTCACCAGAAGGATCCGCGGCTCAGCATCGAGCGACTCGATCGCCCGTCCCGCAAGTCCCGCCCGACCGCCGACGAGATCAACCGTGCATTGGCCGCCCTGCCTGATGCGGTCGCAACTGGCGTTGCCTCCTATGCCAGCTACCCGGCGAACCTGGAAAACAAGATCGGGACCAATCAGATCAAAGAGTCCGACTACACTGGGGTCGGGGTCTTGACCAACCAGCACTACATGGAGATGGTCTGGGACTTCCGTCCCGACGAAGCGCTGATACTCGAAACGTCCCTTCCGAAATGTCGCTACTGGTCCGTGCTGCTGGCCGATCCGCTATTCGCTACGCTCGACTGGGTGAATAACCAAGCTAGCCTCAACCGCAGCCAAGCGCGCGTCGACAGCGACGGCCGTATGCGGGTGGTGATCGCCCACGCCGATCCCGGCGTTCCGAACTGGCTAGACACAGTGGGCCGGTCAAAGGGCGCCCTGCAATGGCGCTGGATGGGCTGCGACTCGACGCCGACACCCACCGTGAAGCGGGTGCCGCTAGCCGAGGTTAGGCGCAACTTGCCGCCCGACACACCGACCGTGACCGCGGCCCAGCGCGACCAATCACTGCGGGAACGGCGTGCCCTGGCGCAGATGCGGCGGCAGTGGTGAGGTCTGCCGCGGTCCTGGAAGCGACAATGGGAGAAGATTGGGGCTCACAGGAGTAAGCTCGTGGAGCGGGAGCAGAAGGCGAAGGTCGCTGCGGCAGCCCCAGGTTCGTCGTGTAGGGGCGCGCTGCTAGCGGCGATCACCACGCTGTTAATGGCGACGGCCGCGCAAGGTCAGCCCGCCCCCGGATATCCGCAACCGGCGCATCCGCCTCCCGGCGCCCCGAACGTTTTGGTCATTATGGCCGACGACGTGGGTTTCGCCGCCAGCAGCACCTTCGGGGGCGCCATTCCGACGCCCACCCTGGACGCGCTCGCCGCCGGCGGTGCACGCTTCAACGGCTTTCATACTACGGCGCTCTGCTCGCCGACGCGGGCGGCCTTGCTGACTGGCCGCAACCCACATTCGGTAGGCACGGGGATGGTGCCCGAGCTGGCGACGCCTTACCCAGGCTACACCTCGGTGATACCGCCGACCGCGGCCACTGTCGCCCGTATCCTGCAGATCAACGGCTATTCCACCGCGATGTTCGGCAAGCACCACAACACACCGGAGTGGGAGCTGGGCGCCGCCGCGCCGGCCACGCACAAGCCGAACGCCCTCGGTTTCGACTATTTCTACGGCTTCTACGGGGGCTGGACCAACCAGTTTGCGCCGGCGCTCTACGAGAACCTCAATCCCGTCGAGCCGCCCCGGAACGACCCCGGCTACATCCTCGACCGCGACCTTGCTGACCACGCCATAGACTGGCTGAGGCTGCAGGCGTCCCAAGCGCCGGACCGCCCCTTCTTCCTCTACTATGTCCCTGGCACGCTGCACGCTCCGGTCCAAGCGCCCGCCGAATGGATCGCCAAGTTTCGAGGGCGCTTCGACCAAGGGTGGGACGTGCTGCGCGTCGAGATCTACGAGCGCCAGAAGCGGCTGGGCATCATTCCGACGGACGCCATGCTCGCACCCATGCCGCCGGACACTCCGAAGTGGAGTTCGCTGTCGGCCGACGAGCGGCGCCTGGCTGCCCGCTACATGGAGGTCTATGCGGCAGCCCTGGCCTATTCAGACCACGAGATCGGGCGGATCATCGATGAGCTGAAACGGACCGGCGCCTTCGATCACACAATGATCCTCTTCATTGAGGGGGACAACGGCGCCTCCGCCGAGGGCGGACCGAAGGGCAGCTTCAACTATGCTGACACGAAGAACAGCCAGCGGGATTCGACGGCCGAGGACCTTCGCCGAATAGACCAACTCGGCGGTCCCCGAAGCTCTCCAGTCGTGCCCGAGGGCTGGACCCGCGCGACCAACACGCCGTTCCCCTGGAATAAGAGCGTGGCCTACCTAGGCGGCGTGCGGAATGGGATGGTCGTGTCATGGCCAGGTCACATTGCGAAGGGCGAAGCCATTCGGTCCCAGTTCCACCACGTCATCGACATCGCGCCGACAATCCTGGAGGCGGCCCACATAAGTCCACCGAATGTGGTGGACGGGATTCAGCAGCAGCCGATCGAGGGTGTCAGCCTGCTCTACGCCCTGGCCGATCCTGCGGCCTCTTCGCCCCACCATGAGCAATATTTTGAGATATTCGGCACGGTGGCGCTTTACGACGACGGTTGGTTGCTTGCCAGCCTACGCCCTGCGCAACAGGATACAGCGTTCCGGATCGACCCCGCCGCGCCGTCCTGGGAGCTCTATAACCTTAAGACGGACTTCTCGCAGGCGACCAATCTGGCCGCGAAGGAGCCGGAGCGCCTCCGGCGAATGATCGCCCGCTTCGATGATCTGGCGATCGCGCACAACGTCTATCCGATCAGCCGTGACAAGGTGAAACGCCTAGTGGAAGGCGGCCGGCCGAACCCGGTGATGGCTGATGGCCGACATGTGCTCTATCCCTCCCCCTTTCGGTTCGCCCAAGGCGCCTTTCCCGACGTTCGCAACAGGTCCTGGACTATCACGGCCGATTTAGACGTGCCGATCGGACTCGCCGACGGAATGATCGTGACGCAGGGCGGGCGGTTCGGCGGTTGGGGGCTGATGGTGCGCCAAGGCCGGCCCATCTTCGCCTATCGCGCCGACGAGCGGCCCCAGAGCTTGGTCGAACTGGCGGGCCCGCGGCTGGTTCCGGGCCGCCGCACGATCGCCGTGCGTTTCCAGTTCGAGGGGATAACTCTCGGCGCTGGCGGCCAGCTCTCCCTTTCTGTTGATGGGCGTCAGGTGTCGGCGGGACACCTTGACCATACTATCGGTGTCCACCAGAGCGAGGACGCCGCCGTCGGCCGCGACGCTGGCACTCCGCTCAGCGACGCTTACCAACTGCCATTCGTCTATCCGGGCCGGATAGAGCGAGTCGCAATCCATACGGGTCGCGAGGGAAAGTAGGGGGAGGCGGATATGAAGAGTAGGGCGAGCTGGACGGCCGGAATCCTCGGTCTGCTGCTTCTTGCGGGCGCACCTGCAAGGGGGGCTCCGGCGGACACCTCCGGGACCTGGAAGGCCTGGACGGACGCGGTCGCCGTAGCCGGGTCCAAGGTCATTGCAAACCTGCCCGCCGACTTGACCGAACAGGAGACCGCTGAGGCGCATCAGATGATGGTCGGGGCGCTGTTCAGCGCCTATCTCAGTGTGGCGTCAAGCAATCCAAAGAAGCCCGAGTTCGTGCCGACCCTCGGCTTCTACGAGAATTTCTTCGGGCCCAATCCCGACACCATCTATCTCAGCACCCTGATTGACGGGATGGGATCGTATCGCCTGAGAGGGAACCTCGGGCAGGTCTCATTCATGAACCTCTCGATTCAGCAGGGTCCCTATCTGGGGATCACGGGAAAGGCCGTGCCTCACCAGGACCATGAGTTCGCCGAGCTT
>Ga0207658_10002685_pt1 | contig 12851 bp, 9 predicted proteins | sample KBSS33metaG_FD_184322 | JGI IMG/M metagenome (GOLD analysis project Ga0207658, IMG submission 184322) | Switchgrass rhizosphere microbial communities from Kellogg Biological Station, Michigan, USA - KBS S3-3 metaG (SPAdes) (version 2) | ecosystem: Host-associated > Plants > Roots > Rhizosphere >...
CGCGCCTACTTCGGCAAGTTCCGGGCCCGGTTCCGGGCCCGGAACTTGCCGAAGTAGGCGCGCGGGCGGAGGAGCTGGGTTTCGACGCGCTCTACTGTGGCGAGCATATCGCCGTGCCCAAGCACCTGAAGACTCCCTACCCTGGTAAGGTTGGCTACAACTACAAGTCAATCCAGATGGAGTGCTATGTGGCGCTGGGCGCGCTCGCCGCGGTCACCAACCGGGTGCGGCTGGGCACGGGCATCACCATCCTGCCGATCCGCCATCCACTGCAGACCGCGCGGGCGATCACCACGATCGACAACATCTCCGGCGGGCGTTTCGACCTGGTCGTTGGCGTGGGCTCCATCCGGGACGAGTACGAGGCCATGGGCGTCAACTTCAAGACGCGGGGCGCAATGCTCGACGAATGGCTGGATATCTTCGACAAGCTGTGGACCCAGGACGAGATCGAGCACAACGGCCGGTTCATGCAGTTCGAGACGATCGGTTTCGAGCCGAAGCCCGTGCAGAAGCCAGGCCCGCCGCTTTGGACGGGATCGCGCACCGATCTGGGGCTGGAACGTGCGGCGCGCCGCGCCCACGGCTGGTACGGGGCCGTTTACAACGCCGACGGCGTGCGCGAGGTCAAGGCGATGGTCGCCCCCTATCTGACGAAGTATGATCGCGATCCGGCGAGCTTCCACTACAGCCTGATCCACGCGTCGGGCGAGGCGATCTTGCCGACCGAGGCCGAGATCCGGAAGTATGAAGCCGAGGGCGTCGAACGCCTGATTCTGTCCCCTTTCAAACGCCTCAATACGCCGGAAACCGAGGTGATGGCCAAGCTGGAGAGGTGCGCCGAGGGCCTGCGGGCTTTCCTCCGAGGTTGAGTGGCCGGGCTCGTCTGATGCGGATTGGTTTCGTCGGGTTCGGGGAACCAGGGGTCCCGGCCGCTCGAGGCTGCAATCATTTAGAGTTCGCGGCCGCCAAAAACCTCGCAGCGGCCGCATTCAGCTCCCGCGCCCCGATATGGTCTGGCAGCACAGTCTTGAGTAGGTCCATGTCCTTGAGCAGTTGGAGCCTGGCGCTTCCACTCCTGGGAGCCAGCGACATGCGCACACCCGAGCGGGTCCCAATGGCGGCTTGCTCACACCGTTCTTAGGGCGCTGTCCGCAGCATTCCATGGGGCTTCGGCCGGATAGCTGGCGGGCGCGCGACTATGGCGGCGCTCGAGCAAACGGCGGAATTCCAGATTGTTCAATGGGTCAGACGGCCTCTCGAGCGTGAGGCCGTGGCCTCGAAGATCCGTCATGAAACGCTCGACTACGATATCGTGGGTGAGTGGATCGGTCCCGGTGATATGCCGCTGGACCTCTTCCATATCGTCGAACAGCTCGCAGCTCCAGTGCACCATCAATCGCAGCTCGTTTGTGCGGTACTTCCGGACGATCTCGCCGGCGGTGCGCACTTTCCAGCCGTCGACGGAAGCCCTGCAGGCCTCGATGGTCGAGTCGAAGGCTAGGGCGGCAATGTCGTGGTCCTCCCCCAGCGGCAACGAGCATTCGGCGCGGTGGAACATGTACTGGTTCTCAGCCACCAGGCCTTCGTTCCACACTGGCGCGGTGATCCGCTGGGGCGCCTCGGAGGGGCCGTCGGGCCAGTATGTGAATCCGCCGTGAGCGCCGCGCCAGAACCACGATGTGATCTGGACCATTTTGACGGCGTAGTCGGTGAAGAGCCCGGACATGCCCATCAAAAACAACAACCAGGGCGGCGTATTCACGTGCCACAGGCCGCGGTAAGCCGGAGCGTCGATATGGGCCGGGCGGTGCGCCGCGCTGGGCGCCGTGAGGTTGAAGGCCAGCTGCCGCGGAACGCAAAATCGTGCACCGCGGTAATCGCGGGCCAGGCCCATCAGTTTGGAGTTGAAGAACACGTCTTCGATGCAGGGGGTGTAGCAGATGCTTTCCGAGGCCAACTCGCCACGAAAGACCGGTTCGATCTTCATGTCGTCAGGCGCCTGCATGCGCCTTCCGTTGATTTGTCCTATAGGTCCAAGGCCGCGAATGGCTTCTACGATCCGCGTATATTGATCCTCCGTGAAAACGTTGGATATACGCCGGGGCGGCGCACACGGCGCAAGTTGATGGCGGCGGTCGAACTCAGCTGCGCGCTTCATGCCACACCTGCTTTTTTGGATAAGATCGCCGGAATCGCTATGGACCGTTGTACCAATTAGCGCGGATGCGCCCGCCGCGCTCAGCTACGTATCCAGGCTATTTTCTTTCTTCGAACGCCAATGGGGCGCGACGTCGTTGACGTGAAGCCCGTGCCGACTTCCTTTTCCCCGAACGCGTGAGGAAGGCTGATCATGGCCAGAAAGAGAGCTTTCGTGACCGGCGCCAGCCGGGGCATAGGCAAGGCGATCGCGTTACGCCTGGCGCGGGGCGGCTTCGACGTCGCGATCACCGCGCGCACCCTTAAGGACGGCGAACGTCGCGAACATTCCCCGACCGTGCAGCGCTCCGATACGAAGCCCTTGCCGGGAAGCCTCTCCACCACGGCCGACCAGATCCGCGCCGCGGGCGCGGAGGTGATGGTGCTGCCTGCCGACATCGTCGATCGCGCCTCGCTGGGCGCCGCCGCCGCGCTGACCCTGGAGCGTTGGGGCGGGGTGGACCTAGTGGTCCACAACGCGCGCTTCGTGGGCGCCGGCCACATGGACCTGTTCCTCGACACCCCGGTCGACGTGTTGGAGAAGCACGTACAAGGCAACGCCTTTGCTCCCCTCGTTCTGAACCATTACTTCCTGCCGCAGATGATTGCGCAGGGCGGGGGGACGGTGATGTACGTCACCTCCAGCGCGGCCTACAATCCGCCGCGCGTCAAGGCGGGGCAGGGCGGCGGGATTGGCCTGAGCTACACGATGTCCAAGGCGGCCGGTCACACGATCGTGCCGCACCTCGCCCTGGAGTACGGAGATCGCGGCATTCTCGCCTACAACATACAGCCCGGCATGGTTGGGACCGAACGCATCCTGCAGGGCGCCATGGCGGAGTTTGGCTTCGGCAGCGACTTCGGCGAGCCGCCGGAGGTGGTCGGCGAGGTGGTCCACTGGTTTGCGACCTCGCCCGAGGCCGCGCAGTACAGCGGCCGATGCATCGAGGCGCAGGAATTCTGCGTGCAGCGCGGCCTGCTGCCGTCCTGGAACCCCAAACCTGAGACGTTGGACCGCGCGAGGAGGGGGCCGGCGATCTGAGGGTGATCCGGTCAGCTTGCCTCGACTAGGTCTAGATCAAACAGTTTCGCGCCATTTCTCCACATCAGCTGCTGCGCGACGCGCTTGTCCACGCCGTCGAGCTGGGCGTCGAAATGCTTTCGGGTGTTGGGCCAGACGGACTCCATGTGGGGATAGTCGTCCTCCAGCATCCAGCCGCCGATCCCGTGATCCCGTTCAAGTTCGATGGCCTGGTCGATCTCCAGGGTGCTGAAGACGTAATTGCGGGCGATAGCTTCTGCCGCCTTAATGCCGGGATAGGGCCAGCCCTCGCCAAAGAGCGGAGCCCAACCGAGCGCCCAATCGAGCCGTCGCATGAGGTGGGGCAGCCAGGAGCCGCCGGACTCCGAGATAAGCATCTTGATCTTCGGAAAGCGAGCGCCGATGCCCCCCCAGAGGAAGCTGTTGAGGGCGTCGAGGGCGCACGATTGGAACGGCACGGACGTGGCGCCATAGGGAAGACGCGGCTCGCCTTGGGGGGGGCGGGTGGGCCACGTATCAAGCGCTTGGGTATGATGGATCAGAATCGTGCCCGTCTCTTCGCACCCCCCGAACAGCGGGTCCCAATGCGGTTGCCCGACCCATGGTTGTCCAAGGTCCATGGGATTGCGGAACATGACCCCCTTGAACCCGCGGGCGGCGTTGCGGCGCACCTCGCGAGCAGCCTCTTCCGGATCGCGGTAGCACATGGCCCCCACGGGTACGAACCGTCGCCGGTCGGCCGCACACCACTCCTCGTGCATCCAGTCGTTCCACGCCCTGATCGCGGCCTGAGAAAGCTCCAGATCGTCGGTGTAGTAGAAAAGGTCGCCGCCGAAACCCATGCCGGTATATGCGGAGTAGCAGACGGTGACATCCACACCGTCCAGATCCATGTCCGCCAATCGATGCACCGGGTCATAGACTCCCTTCCGCACATTATCGAAGCGGACGATCTCGGTCGCCGTCCACCGATCCTGCGGATAGCCCGAGGCGGCCGTGCAGCGCAGCAGGGGCCGGACCTGATCGCCAAAGCGCCATGCCTGCCCCCCGCCGAAATCGACGACCGCTGGCGCACGCTCCGCCAGATGGCGCGGCATGCGATCCTTGAAGACATGCGGCGGCTCGATGAAGTGGCTATTGGCAGAAAAAAACATGACGTCTTCCCGGATGCTTCGTTGCTATTAAGCATTCGCGCGCGCGATACTCTTTTGCCGCTTCAGGGCGGCTCGTGATCCTTCCGCCGTTGACGCCGGGCGACCGCGGGACGCCGGCGCACGAATTGGCTTGTCGCTTACTCCACGCTCGCCAGCCCCTTGGATAGGGCTTCGTGCAGCTTCGCCATCGATCCAAACGTGAGGACGCCAAGCTCTGGATCGACCGGGGGCTTGCGGCCGCCCCCCAGCGACACCTCTGACGTATCAACGTTGAGCGCCCGCTTGCGCAACTCCGCAACGGTGGCCTTCTCGCGTGGGATTTGCGCGAAGGGATCGAAGTCGAAGAAATCGAGGGCGTTCTTGTGGGTAATTTTGGCGATTTCGTCTTCAGGAAAATCCTTGACTTGATCCCATAGTTGCTCTGGCGAAGTGGGCCATGTGCTGTCGCAATGGGGATAGTCGCATTCCCATGAAATACGGTCGATCCCCACCTCATGGCGCAGCTTGAGCCCGATGGGATCGGCATGGAAGCAGTATAGGAAGTGCCGCTTCATAATATCCGATGGCATCAAATCGCCGAGATCCTGATATGTCCAGAAGCGATGATTTTTATAGGCGGCGTCCGCGCGCTCATACATGAAAGGCACCCACCCGACGCAGCCCTCCGACAGAGCGATGCGCAGATCTGGAAAACGCCGGATCAGCGGCGAGAAGGTCCAGTCGACCATCGAGCCTGCGACACTCATGTTGATCATCGCATTGTTCCAGTCGATCGCGCTATCTGGCGACGGGGCCTTCGTCGGACCACCAGTGCCGATGTGCACGGACGCCACAAGATTGGACTCGACGCAAGCTTCGAGGATGGGGCTCCAATATTCGCGATGGATCGATGGAAGCCCAAACGCAGAAGGGTTTTCCGGCAGGCATACCGAACGCGCGCCCTTGCTGGCGAGCCTGCGGATCTCTGCTACGGCCTGCTTGGCGTCCCAGAAGGGCACGAAGCCCAGCGGGATGAAGCGACCAGGATGCGGCCCGCACCAGTCCTCTAGGTGCCAGTCATTATAGGCTTGCACTAACGCGAGAGCGAGATCGCGATCCTGGCACTTGAGGAATAACTCTCCCGCAAATCCAGTAAATGTCGGGAAGCACAATGAACTCAGCACGCCGTTGGCGTTCATGTCGTCGACCCTAGCGTCGACGACATAACAACCGCTACGCAACTCCGCATAACGCGAGGCCTCGGCCCCCAGATCTTCGCGCTTGCGTCCTGCCACAGCCGAGGCGGCGATGCTGGGGATGACTGAGCCGTTAAAAACCCAGCGTTGCTCGCCGCTCGGGTACGTCACCACGCGCGGCGCGTCATCCTTGTACTTCGCTGGCACGTGCCGATCAAACATCTCTGGAGGCTCGATGATGTGATCATCGACACTCACCAAGATCATATCGTGCAGTTGCATCAAACCTGTCCTCTTGTCACTCGGCTGCGCCTTCACAAGGCCTGCGCGACATCGCATCCGCGCAATTGCTGCAGACGGACAACGCGCCACCATGGGATGGGCCAGCAGTACAATAGCCGGCCACTGTCTTTGCTCCGCTATCAGCTTTGATTAGGTGCAAAAATCTCACTTGGTAAGCCACGACGGCTGCGCGGTTCCCGTGGTGGCTTTCAAAGTGAGAACGTGGCTGTTGATCAAACTTGATCGTCCGCACAAAGCACGTGCCCGCCCCTAACCTGCTGACATATTCGGCCGGCGGATATGCAAGAAGACCGATGCTCGGTTCACGCGAACGGGGCGCAAGGGAGCCACGTAGCCACGGGAAGATGAGTGGATAGTCGAGCCGCGAGGCTGGCTTCACCATGGGTGCCGCCGACGGCGGCAACACGGCCGCGAGGGGCCCCGCGCCCGCGACTTCGCCGCGCGCCATTCGCCAAAGGAAACGTCGAGCGGCGCCTTTAAATGAAAGCATTCATACGGGGGATACGGAAGAATATGAGCGCGATCACTTTTTCCACGCCTGGATCTATACGTAAAATCCTGCTTATGGGCGTCTGCTTGGCTGCGACGGCTGGCGGCGCCAATGCTCAAAGCGTTGACGCGGCCCGCGCGGCCCTGCCTATGGGAGCTAACCTCGGCGAGATCGTCGTGACCGCGCGGCGGCGCGCGGAAGACGTCTCCAAGGTGCCGATCGCGATCACCGCCTTCTCCGGCGCGACGCTGGACAAGAAGGGCGTCGTCAACATCGCCGATCTCACGAAGATCACTCCCGGGCTCAACATCTCGGCGGGCGGCAGCAAGATCAACCCATTCATCACGATCCGCGGACACACCCGCGGCGTCACCGGCAACATCAACGCCGGCGTGATCACCTATCTCAATGAAGTGCCGCTGTCGACGCAGGGGTCTCTGATCCCGACCTACGACATGGACAATGTTCAGGTCCTCAAAGGTCCGCAGGGCACGCTCTTCGGCCGCAACTCGATCGGCGGCGCGGTGTTGGTCTACACCAAGGAACCGACGAGCAATTTCGGCGGCTACGCCAAGGTCGACGTCGGCAGCTTCACCTTCCATCAGTTCGAGGGCGCGATCAATGTGCCGGTCTGGGAGGACAGACTCGCCGTTCGCCTCGCCACCCAGATGTACAAGGGTGGCGGCCGCATCAAGGCCGTCGGAATAACGCCCTATACGGTCGACCCCGTCACCCTAGTCGCGACGCCAGGTCACCCATTTCCAATCAAACATGGTTTCGACGAATACGACGCCCGCTCCTACCGCGGTTCGGTTCGGTTCGCGCCGACCGATTGGCTCAAGAACGTGACGGTCGCGGACTACACCAAGATCCGCGGCGCCAACAACCAACTGTTCGACAGCTTTTATCCGCAGGGTTACCAAGGAGCCCCCGTGGCGCTTTACCTGCGTCCGCCGGCCCAGATACTTGCCGCGACCACAGGCATCTTCGGCCCGGTCAATGGACCGATTTTCGGCCGCAACTTGATCGCCCTCGTCCAGTGCGGAACCAGTCTGGTCTGCGACTATCGGTTGGCCCAACAAGCAACCCACGGCACTGACCGCTTTCAATTTACCAGCTTCGATCCACGAGACACAGTCGTAATTGTTAAGGGAGTTAGCAATACGACGACGATCAACATAAAGGACGACCATACTCTGAAGAACATATTCGGATATCGGTCGGTATCGAGCTATAACAGGGCCGGCAATGAGGGGTCGGTCCTCGGTGTTATTGACACGAGTACGAAGATTGCGCTCGAGGAATACACAGATGAGTTGCAACTCTCGGGGTCGTTCTTCGACGACAAGCTAAAGTACACGCTCGGCGGGTTCTATTATAAGGAACAGCCGAGTGGGACCGGCGGCAACCAGGGCCTGGAGGTCAACGCCTTCATGGGCCTGTCGCACACCCAGGTGATGGGCTACCTCACGAACCGAAGCGAGGCGCTCTACGGCCAGGTCGACTATTCGCTGGACGACTTCGTGAAAGGTCTGTCGGTGACGGGGGGGCTGCGCCAGACGTGGGATTCGGTGAAGGGCTGTGCGGCGAGCGCGACCTATTCGCCGTTCGGCCAGGCGCTGTACACCAGCAGGCATTCTCCCAACTGGGTCACCGAAAGCCAGTGCATGTCCGGCTCGCTGACCGCCGCCCAGGTGGTCGGGGCGACGGCGGCCTCGACGCAGATCCTGCCCCGAGCCGACTTCAACAAGCTGACCTATACCCTCGGCGCCAATTGGCAGATCACGCCCGACGCCATGGTCTATGTCGCCCATCGCCGCGGCTATCGCGCCGGGAACTACAACACTCCCCTGTTCGACCCGTATCTCGCGTCGGTGCAGACCTTCGTGCCGGAAACCCTCACCGACTGGGAAGTGGGGACCAAGCTGCGCTGGAACGCGGGCGACGCCCGAGGCACAGTTGATCTCGCCGTCTTCACCGGCAAGGACAAGGGCAATCAGGTCGCCGTCAGTTCGAACGGCCTCGCCAACGGAGTGTGCGTGCCTCAGGCGATTGGCTCCGCGGGGCGCGGCGCCAATTGTACGACGCTCGCGTCGCAAGCGGCCTATCCCGCCGGCACGCCGGGGGTGCTGATCCGGCATACTCCGACGACGACGGTCGCCAACGTCGGCGACCTGACCATCCGCGGTTTTGAACTGGGCGCGACAGTGAGCCCGGCCGAATGGCTGACGGTCGGCCTCGGCATGGCCTATGTGGACTACAAGGTTAACCAAATAACGGTGCCAACCAACTTGTCGAACGTCCTGAGGGCTGGGAACGTCGTGCTTCCAACAACCCTGACCCTTCCTCAGCAGCCCAAATACTCGGGGAATGGCAACGTCACCATCACCTATCCCGACGAGGTGCTGGGCGGGAATCTGAGCGCGAACCTGGACGTTAAGTATTCGGATTCGTTTATCCTCGGCCAGTCGATCGTGGAGGGTTATACGACCGCCGACCTGCGGGTGGAGCTGGCCGATATCCTTGGCAAGGGGGTGGACGTGGCGTTCTATGTGCGGAACCTGACTGACGCGGACTACAACTTCGGCACGTCCCAAAGCAACCCCGGCAGCAACAGCGTTCAGTCGTTCATCCACGCCCCGCCGCGCAGCTACGGCGTGTCCGTCCGCTACGCGTTCGGATCATAGAAGGTCGGGCGGCGGCGACCTGCCAGCAGATTCCATTTCATCCCCAACTCGCCGGTCTAAGGATCGGCGTGCCCGTGGCCGACTGAGTGAGAATATGGCTGAAAATCAAAGCTGATAACTCGCCTACGGGGCTCCTCACCATTATCCTGGCGGCCGAACCTGTTCCGACGGGTCGCCTCTCGCTGGCTAGCGCATAGCTGGGGCGGCAGTGAAGGCGCCACTTGGGTGCGGACTGTACAATAGATGCGGGGAGCTCCCGTCGGGATTTGAAGGAAGATACGAATGTACGACCTCATCATCCGCAACGGCTTGGTGATCGATGGAAGCGGAGCCCAGGGAAAGGTCGCAGACGTGGCGATCTCCGACGGCCGCATCGCCGCGATCGGGCAGATCGAAGGCGAGGCCACGCGGGAAATCGATGCTTCCGGTCTTGCGGTGGCGCCTGGCTTCGTCGACGTCCACACCCATTATGACGCCCAGGTCTTCTGGGACCCGGCGCTTTCGCCATCCTGCTTCCACGGCGTCACCACCGTCGTGGCCGGCAACTGCGGCTTCAGCATCGCCCCGCTGACGCCGGCAACCGCGCCATACCTCACGCGCATGCTGGCGCGCGTGGAGGGCATGCCTGTCGAGTCGCTTAGAGAGGGGGTGCCCTGGGATTGGCGCAGCTTCGGGGAGTTTCTCAACCGCCTGGAGGGCAGGGTGGGCGTGAATATCGGATTCATGGCCGGCCACAGCGCCATCCGGTGCGCCGTGATGGGCGAGCGGGCGGTCGGCGAGCCGGCCCGGCCGGAAGAACTCGAGGCCATGCGGCAGATGCTCGACCGCTGCCTCTCCGAAGGCGCGCTCGGTTTCTCGACGACGAACTCGAACAGCCACAACGACGCCGAGGGGCGGCCGGTGCCGTCGCGTTACGCCACGCGCGAGGAGTTCGTCTCGCTCGCCGCGGTTTGCGGCCGCCACGAAGGCGCCTCGCTCGAGATCGTACCCGGTCTTCCGCCCCATACGGCCGAGCAGCGCTCACTGATGATCGACATGTCGGCTGCGGCGAAGCGCACGCTTAACTGGAACGTGTTGGCGGTTGGGGATAACCTAGCGCTGATCGACGATCAGTTGCTGATCAGCGAAGAGGCCCGCGCCGCCGGCGCCGAGGTCATCGCCCTGACGACCGCCGCGCCGATGAACATGATCGTCAATCTGCTCAGCGGGTTCATATTCGACATGCTCCCGGGGTGGGAAGACCTGTTCAAACTGACCCTCAAGGAGCGTATGGCTCATCTTTCCAAGCCGGAGGTTCGCCGTGAGCTCGACCGCCGGGCGCAGGAGGCCACCGGCCTCGCCCATGTGGCTCGCTGGCGCGACCTCACCATCTCCGCGTCGCAGGACGCCAGCCTGGTCGGCCGGACCGTCGGCGAGATCGCCGCCGAGCGCGGCGTGGAGCCGTTCGACGCCCTGCTCGACATTTCCATCGCCGACCAGCTGAAGACCGGCTTCCTGGTCGCAGGTTCGGGCGCAAGCAAGGCCGCCTGGAAGCGTCGGGGCGAGCTCTGGAAGGATCCGCGCACGGTCATCGGCGCCTCTGACGCCGGCGCGCATCTGGACATGATCGACCAGTTCGCCTTCTCGAGCGCCGTGCTCGCCGAGGGCGTGCGCGAGCGCAAACTGCTCAGTCTGGAGCAGGCGGTTCACCAGCTGACCCAGGTCCCGGCGGAGCTGATCGGCCTGCGCGAGCGCGGTCTCCTGCGGCCGGGTTGGCGGGCCGACGTCGTCGTCTTCGATCCGGCGACAGTGGCGGCCGGCCCTGTCTATCTGCGTGAGGACCTCCCTGGGAAGCAGATGCGACTCTATGCGGACGCGATCGGCGTGGAGCACGTGATCGTCAATGGCGATCAGATCGTGGAAAAGGGCCGCCACACTGGACGGCTGCCCGGCCGGGTGCTGCGGTCCGGACGTGACACCGCGACCAGACCCATGCCCGCGCAAGCCGCCTGACCGACAGGCGACTGCCGCGCTCACAGTCTAGAACCGAGTATGTTCACCGGCTGGCGCGTCCATGGCCAATGAGCTAGAATCACGGGATGGCGAACGACTTACCAACCGTATGTGTCGAGGAGCGTATAAAGGCGGGCGACTTCACGGCTGAGCTAGTCACCTACAGGTGGCGGGGCGGTGGTTACGTCCAGATGCGTCCCTCCGCCTTCACGATCTTTATGCGATTTCCCGAGAAGGATGAAGACCAGAGCTCCGACAGCACGTGGCGGATTGGCGAACACAAGCCTGCCAAGGTGGGCATTTGCAACGTCTCGCCTTCGGGCGTTTCGGTCGAGGTCAACGTTCCGCCCGGATTGAGAAGAGCCGTCTCGTGCTCATGCGAAGATGAAACATTCGCACGAATCGCCGGTGTCTCCCCCACCTGGTTCGACGTCGATTTCCCCACAAAGTTCATTCTCCACAGCGAGCGTCCTCGTCGAATGCTCGGCGCTATCGGCCGTGAACTAAAGACCCCGGGTTTCGGGCGCGAGGTCGCGATCGAGGGGTATATGCTCATTCTCCTCACGGAATTTGGGCGCGTCGTCCGCGGAGGATCTCAGGAAGCGTCCACGGGTCGGCTCTCGGCTGGGCAGGTGAAACGATTGCTGGAATACATCGAGGAAAACATAGATGGTAACCTGGGAATGATGGAGCTTGCCAACCAGGTGGGGATCAGCGTGCGAAGCTTGAGCAGGCTGTTCAAGGCGAGCGTTGGCGTTACAATAAGGGACTACGTCGCGTTCGCGCGAATACAGCGAGTTCAAACCTTACTGCGGGAGACCAAACTGCCGCTAAAGACCATTGCCCACAGGGCGGGGCTAAAAAACGGCAACTATCTCTCTGCAGCCTTCAGTCGCCAGCACGGCCTTTCTCCATCCGAATACCGGGCCCAGTGGAAATAGTCAGGCGAGGCGCAGGCCCCAAATCACGCAGGGATGTTCACGGAGAGCGCCGCATGATGTCGCGTCAAGACGTTGAAGCCCTAGTTTCAGAGTTCCTGAAACGGTTCTCTAACATGGAATTCGACCGTGTCGGCGACCTCATGTCGGATGACGTCATAGTTGAGATGCCTTATTCTCCCAACAACGCAGTCTGTCATGGTCGCGACGATTGCGTATCATATCTGGATCGTTCGGTCAGGAGCTTCGTAAAGAAGGTCAATTTCACGGTGACGGACACAGTGTTCGACTACGATCGTCAAGCTATCATGGTTGATCATGACAACAATGGCGTGCGTACCGACGGAAGATTGTATCGGAATAGGTACATAGGAATCTTCCACGTGTCGGAGGGTAAGGTGGTCAGATGGCGGCAGTTTTTTAATCCATCACTTCTCTGAGACATCTTGACTACGTCGGGCGCGCGCTAATCGTCGAGCTTAAGGCGAGCTAACGCGTCTTGGCCTGCAAGCGCCATGGCGCAGCGGAAACTCGGTGGTCTTATCTTGGCGTCCAGAGTGAGAATGTGGCCTCCGACCATCTCTGGTGGCGAGGAGGCGAATGATCGCCTGCTCTTAGACTGACTTTGAGCCTTGCTGCGGGACTTCGCCAGGAAGCTGGACGTCGGCGAGGCCTGAAGGGAAAAGCTATGGATCTCGAAACTCACCCTTCCTCAGGCCTCTCGCCCGATGCGCGAGCGCCGGCTCTCTCCCCTTGAGCTGTCGGCCCCAGCACCTGAGATATAACGGCAGCGCGTCTGAGGCCCACCGCGAGGAATCGATTCCAACGCCTGGGTATTCGCTCCTATTTCTTAAAGTGAACTTCGCTTTCG
>Ga0207658_10002690_pt1 | contig 12836 bp, 7 predicted proteins | sample KBSS33metaG_FD_184322 | JGI IMG/M metagenome (GOLD analysis project Ga0207658, IMG submission 184322) | Switchgrass rhizosphere microbial communities from Kellogg Biological Station, Michigan, USA - KBS S3-3 metaG (SPAdes) (version 2) | ecosystem: Host-associated > Plants > Roots > Rhizosphere >...
GTCCGGACGCGACGGCGTGGTTACGGTCGAGCAGACTTCGATCGGCGGCTCGCGACGCAGCAATCCGGCGACGTACACGGGATTGCTCGATCCGATCCGCAACGCGTTCGCAAAAGCCAACGGCGTGAAGCCGGCGCTCTTCAGTGCGAACTCCGAAGGTGCGTGCCCGGGCTGCAACGGCGCCGGCGTCATCTACACCGATCTTGCGATGATGGCGGGCGTCGCGACCGTATGCGAGGAATGCGAAGGCAAGCGCTTCCAAGCCGACGTGCTCAAATACAAATTCGGCGGCAAGGACATCAGCGAAGTGCTGGCGATGTCGGTGACCGAGGCCCTCAAATTCTTCGGCGCCGGCAAGGCGCACACGCCGGCCGCGCACGCGATTCTCGAACGCCTCGCCGATGTCGGGCTCGGTTACTTGAGCCTCGGCCAGCCACTGACGACGCTGTCCGGCGGCGAACGCCAGCGCCTCAAGCTCGCTACGCACATGGGCGAGAAGGGCGGCGTCTACGTTCTCGACGAGCCGACGACAGGTTTGCACCTCGCCGACGTCGAGCATCTCCTCGGCCTTCTCGACCGACTCGTCGATGCCGGCAAGTCGGTCATCGTCATCGAGCATCACCAGGCCGTGATGGCGCACGCCGACTGGATCATCGATTTAGGTCCCGGCGCCGGCCACGATGGCGGCCGCATCGTCTTCGAAGGCACGCCGGCTGATCTCGTCGCCGCGCGCTCCACGCTCACGGGCAAGCATCTTGCGGACTATGTCGGCGCTTCGGTGCGTGCCGCTGGCGGGAAGAAGAAGTGACAGCGCGGCGCGCCGCCATTGACGGCGCGCCGTTCGATCAGAGGTTTCGCGTCGTGCTCGACGCTTCGCCTCAGTGGCAGTAGAGGTTCGTGGAGATGGATGTGACGGTGTTGCCGGTCGCATCGCCCACGAGCCGTGTGCTGTAGCCGTCGCCGGCGGCGAACGCCGTCGTTCCGGTTGCAGTGCAGAGTTGCGTCACGGGACCGATGCTGCAGCTCGCGACCGGCGTTCCGGTTCCGGCCGTGATGTTCGGTGCGGCGTAGCGAAGCACCGTGAACGTGTAGGTGAACGTCGGCGCAGCCTGCGCGACGACGCGCAGCGTTTGCGCGCTGCAATTCGTCGGTACGATGTAGAGGCCGAGACCTTCGATCAGCGAAGCGCCGTTCACGGTCAGGTAGTAGGTGTTGCCGACCTGGCCGCTGCCGTTGTTTGCGCCGATGTTGTCGCTGTACGAGAAGCCACCTGAACCCGCGGCGCCCGTGGCGCCGGTCGCACCCGTCGGTCCCGTTGGGCCGGCCGGACCCATAGGACCTGGAGTGCCCTGAAGCCCGATCGCGCCGGTCGCACCCGTGGCGCCGGTGACACCCTGAATACCTGGATTGCCTTGGGGTCCCGTCGCACCCACGGGACCCGCCACGCCGGTTGCACCGATGGGACCTTGCACACCCGTGGCGCCGGTCGGGCCTGCAGCACCCGCAGGACCGGTCGCGCCGGTCGGCCCGATTTGTCCGGTAGCGCCGGTGGCACCGGTCACGCCCGTGGGTCCGGTCGGACCCGCCGCCCCCGCAGGACCCGCGGGTCCCGTAGCACCAGTGGCGCCCGTCGGACCCAAAGCGCCCGTGGCACCCGCGACGCCGGCCGGACCGGTCGCGCCAGTCGCACCCGTGGCGCCGTCGGCTCCCACCGGGCCGGTGGCTCCGGTCGCGCCGGTCGGTCCCGTTGGACCCGTCGGTCCCACCGCACCCGCCGGCGAATTCAACGCGTATTGCGCAACCGGCACGCCATTGATCGGCTGCCGAGCCGACAACGCCTCTTCGTTGCCGACCGTCGTGCCGACTTTGATCTCGAGCCAATACTGCGTTCCGCTGAAGATCTGTCCGAAATCAAGATCCGTCGTGAAGAGGCCATTGATGACGATGATCGGCTGCTGGATCGGCGAGGTGCCGATCACCGGCGCGCCGCCGACCGGCGCGTCGTACAGCGTGAACGTGAACTGATATTCGCCGTTCGGTAACGTGCCGCCGGCGTTGAGCTGGCCCTGATACGTGAATGCGGTCGTCTGCGGAGCCGCAGTGGCATCGATCGTGGCCGTCGACAGCAGCAGCGCGGCGATCAACGCGCAAAGAGAATTGCGTTTCATAGATCAACACCCCTCGAAATTGTTGAAGAAGATCTCGTCTGACGCGGCGACGTCGGTCGACCAGAATCCCGCGACGAGCGAATATGTGCTGCCGCTCGAATAACCCGGCGCGGCCTGACCCACCGTTCCCGTCAGCCGGTAGCAGCCGCTCGAAAACGCGCTGCCGCCGCTGCCGATCGAATGGAAATCGATGCTGTAGGTCGGCGGCGTCCCCGCTCGCGTATCCGGCGAGACGCCGGCTCCGCTCGATGCCAAGACCAATGCGACGAACGCGGGCGCCATGACGCGGACGCGCAGCCGCTGTCGAAAAAGTTTCATGTTGGATCCCCTGAAGTTCAGCGGCGCTCAGGTCAAGCGCCGCAGGCGATGACGAAGCGCGCAACCCCTTTGGTGCGCGCGCCCCGATCGCGAAGTATCGACGGACAATGTGAACTTTGAGTAGAGGCGGTACCGGTATTTACAAATGGACAACCGGCAGGCCGGGCAAGCGGAATGCCTACTCGTCGAATCCGTCCGAGAATATCGTGTCGTTCGTGTAGAAATACGCCGCGCCCTGATTCGAGTTGCCGTCGATCGTCGGGTGCAGTGTGCTGATCAGCGCGGTGGCGCCTTCGAGCGCGACCGCAAGACCAAAGAAATCGTCCGTCGTGCCGTCGCTCGAGACGAACTTGTGGCTTTGCGTCCAGCTGCCGTTCGCCTGGGTGAAGAGATACGCCGCGCCGCAGCTCGTGTCGCCATCGACGGTCTGGATGTCCGCGCCGATGAGCACGCGCGAGCCGTCGAGCGAAATCGCATTGCCGAAACTGTCGCCGGATGCGCCATCGTCGGCGCTCAAGCGCTGCTGCTCGGTCCACGTGCCGCCGTCGTTCGTAAACGCGTAGACCGCGCCGGTGCCGCCGCTCGACGTCGCGCCGACCAGCAGCGTCGTGCCGTCGAACGCGAGGCTGAAGCCGAACCCATCGAACGCGGCGCCGTCGCTCGCGACGAGCTTTTGCGTTTGCGTCCATGTTGTGCCCGCAAGCTTGAACGCATACACCGCGCCCTGGCCGTTGTGGCCGTCGACCGCCGCGGTCGGCGCGCTGACGAACAGCACGCTGCCGGCGATCGCGGCAGCGATGCCGAAGTTGTCGAACGGCACGCCGTCGTCGGCGCCGATCTTCTGCGCCTGCGTCCACGTGCCGCCGGCGTTCTTGAAGATATACGCGGCGCCGTGGAATTCGCTCGCGCCAATCGCGCCGACGACCATCGTGCTCGCATCCATCGCAACCGATGCACCGAAGTTGTCGAACGTCGCGGCGTCATCGGCGAGGAGCTGCTGCGATTGCGACCAGCTGCCGCCGTCCGGAGTGAATACGTACACCGCGCCCTGCGCGGTGTTGGCGCCGATCGACGCCGAGAACGCCGAGACGACCGCGAAGTCATCGTCGAGCGCGACGCGATAACCGAATTCCTCGCCGTTGCTGCCGTCGTCGGCAACGATTTTCTGGCCTTGGGTCCACGCGCCGTCCTGCTTGACGAAGAAATAGGCGGCGCCTTGGAAAGTCGAATCGCCATCGGCGCCGATCAGCGCCGTATCGCCGCGAAGCGCGGCGGCGGATCCGAACTGCGAATTGACGGTGCCGTCGTCGGCGGTGGTCTTCTGCTCGATCCAGACGTCGGTGCCGGCGAGGTGTGCGAACGCCGTCGCGGACAGCGCGGCGATGAGAATCCATGGAATGCGCGATGCTTTCACCGGACGTCTCCTCAGCGGAACTTCGGGGAATAGCGCAGCCGTGGAGTATCCGGCGCCGCGCCGCGCACAACAATGAATGCGCGCGGCCGAAATGCGCCGTGACGCAAAGCAGCCATCCAAGCGCCTAGAGCAAAGTCTGCTGCGCCGGCTCGTCCGTTGCGATCCGCACACCTTCGAGCTCCAGCATGCGCTGCTTCGTGACCGAGCCGCCCGGCGCCGAAAAGCCGCCGAGCTTGCCGCCGGCCGCGAGCACGCGATGGCACGGAATCAGGAGGGGCATCGGATTTCGCGCCATCGCCTGTCCGACATCGCGCGCGACTTCGGGCCCGGCGCCAAGCTCTTTCGCCAGCGTGCCGTACGTGGTCGTGCGGCCCCAGCCGACGCGGCGCAGTTGGCCGTAGATTCGTGCGAAGAGCGCGTCCTCTCCGGCAAGATCGAGCGCGAGATCCGAAAAATCGACGGGTTCGCCTTCGAAATACCGTACCGCGGCGTCGATCGCGGCCGTGACCGACTCCGGCGGCTCACCGGGCTCGGCGTCGACAAGGCGTCGGCGCAGCTGACGCTCGGCAGCCTCGGCCGTCGAAGCCGGCAAGCGAAAGTGCGTGATACCGGCCCGATTCCACGCGATGGCGCAGAAACCGGCGGCGGTCTCGAAAACGGAATAGCGATGTGCGGACTCTTTCATAAGGTGCTCGCGGAGACGGCCTCTGCGCGTACGTTATGGGTACGACTGCCGCAACGACAATCCGGATCTTGCGACCGCGACGCACACCGTCGCCGCCTCCGCCTTGCGCCATCGCCGGTCGATGCCTACGATCGCTCCGCCCATTCGCGCTCCCCGACCGATGAATCTCGCGCCTTCTGCGGATCGCCTGCCGTTCGCGTCGCAGATCTGCCTCAGCATGATCGTCAAGAATGAAGCCGCTGTGATCGCGCGCTGTCTTTCATCGGTGCGCCCGGCGATCGGTGCTTGGGCGATCGTCGACACCGGCTCGACCGACGGAACCCAAGAAAAGATACAAGCGCTGCTTGCGGATCTTCCCGGTGCATTGATCGAACGGCCATGGGTCGACTTCGCCACCAATCGCAACCAGGCGCTGGAGCTCTCACGTGGATACGGCGACTACGCGCTGATCATCGACGCCGACGAGATCATCGAGGTTGATCGAGCAAAGCCTCTGCCGGCGAGCCTCGATGCGCCGGCCTATTACCTGCGCCAGCGTCTCGCCGATACCGATTTCGAATACAAGAGTGCCAAGCTCCTGCGCCACGATGCGGGTTGGCGCTGGGAAGGCGTGTTGCACGAATATCCGGCGGTGCATCCGCAGCCGCATATCGAAATGCTCGACGCGCTTGGCGTCGTAAGCTATCCCGACGGCGCGCGCAGCCGGCGACCGCTGCGCGAGAAATATCTCGCCGACGCCGCCGTGCTCGAAGCCGCGCTCGCGCGCAATCCCGATCACGCACGCTATGCGTTCTATCTCGCGCAGAGCCTGCGCGACGCCGGCGAGACCGCGCGTGCGCTCGATGCGTACCGGCGACGCATCGCGATGGGCGGCTGGGACGAGGAGATCTGGTACTCGCGCCTGCAGGTCGCGGCGATGCTCGAGCGGCTCGGCGCGGACGCCTCTGCGGTGGTCGATACCTATCTCGCGGCGTTCGATGCACGGCCGACGCGCGCGGAGCCGCTCTGCGAGCTCGCGCGATACCTGCGCCAGCAGGGACGTCACGCGTCCGCGTACGTACACGCGCGCATGGCCGCAGAGCTCAAGGTGCCGGACGATCTTCTGTTTCTCGATCTTTCGGTCTATCGCTGGCGGGCGCGCGACGAGCAGGCGATCGCGGCGTACTACGTCGGCCGCTACGCGGAAAGCATCGCGCTATGCGAAGCGCTGCTCGCCGATCCAGCGGTGCCGCCGGGCGAGCGCGAGCGCATCGCGGCCAATGCCGGGTTCAGCCGCACTGCTGTCTTCAAGCGCTAGTCACGCAAGGGCGGCGCGTTCGACGGGTCGACAGTCGCGCCCGCGCGCCTGTGATAGCGTCGGCGTGCCTTCGGGGAACGATGTGAGGGCGATCGCATGCGAGTGTTTCGACCCGCCATGTTTCTGTCACTCGCCATCGCCGCGATCGGCACCCTGCTGCCGACGCGAGATGTCTCATCGGCATCGCTCGGCGGCACCGATCGCGTGTTCACCGACGGCTTCGACGAGCGCTGCCCGGACTATCCGAGCTTCCCCGACGCCGCCTGCACCGGACCGATCGGCACGCTCGCGCTCTACACCGGCAGCGAGGAATTCCGCACCGACGGCGAGGTGATTCAGAACGTAGAGATCCACACCGCGAACGGACTCTATGTTCCTGCCAGCAACGTGACATTCCGCAACGTACGCATCGTCTACACGGGGCCGCTCGACGGCACGTTCACGATCGTCAATCTCAACTACAACGAAGGCACCGTGTTCGAGGACTGCGAGCTCGACGGTCAGGAAAAAGTCGCACGCGCGCTCACCGGCAGCGGCGTGACGGTGCGTCATTGCAACATCCACCACGTCGGCAACGCGATCGAAACCGACACGCCGCTCACCGCCGAGCACAATTACATCCACGACATCCGCACCGCCGACGGCACGGACTGGCACGCGGACGGCATCCAGACACCGGCATCGAGCGGCAATGTCATCGTCCGCCACAACACGATTCTCCTCACCGGCTCGGAAACCGGCGCGATCAACATCATGGGCACGCTCGCCGAGCCTGCTACGAATGTGCGCATCGAGCAAAACCTAATGGCCGGTGGCGGCTACACGGTCTACGCCGGCCCCGGCACCGACTACACGGTGACCGAGAACCACTTCTCGACGCAGTACTACCCGCACGTCGGCTACTACAACATCTGGTACTGGGATCCGGATCAGGACGGCGACGTCGTGCGCTCGGGCAACGTTATCCATGAAACCGGCGAGCCGGCCGACGACAATCTCTGACGCATCGGCATAGCGCACATCCGCGCGACTCTCGGGCATCATGCCGGCCATGTCGGCACGGACGGATTTTCGGCTCTATCACGGCAACTCGCTCGAAGTGCTTGCTGCGCTGCTGGCCGAGGAGCTGAAGCGACCCGCGCCCGGCGCAGGTCCGCTCGATCCGGACACGATCCTGATCCCGCAACCCGCGATGCGGCGCTGGTTGCAGAAGACGCTCGCGGAACGGCACGGCATCGCGGCGAATCTGCGCTTCCTTGCGCCGGGCGAGTTCGTCGGCGAAGCGCTGGCCGCGAACGTGCCCGGCGGCGAGGACGCGCTCACGATCGATCCGTCGCGGCTCATCTGGCGCCTTTACGCGACGCTGCGCGATCCCGGTGCGCGCGCGCATGCGGCGATCGCGTCGGCGCTCGACCGTTATCTCGACGGCGTGCAGGCCGAGCTCAAGGCGTTCTCGCTCGCGAGCGAGCTCGCCGACGTGTTCGCGAAATACCAGGCCTGGCGCCGCGACTGGTTGCTCGCCTGGGATCGCGGTGCCGATCCCGGCGACTGGCAGGCCGAGCTCTGGCGACGCGCGACGCGCGGGCTCACGCATCGCGCGCAGGCCATCGACGCATTCCTGCGCCGTCATGGCGGCGACGATGCGCCCGTGCCGACCGGCATCCCGCCGCGCGTCTTCGCGTTCGCGTGTCTCAACGTCTCGCCCGACGTCTTGCGTGTGATGACGGCGGCTGCGCGCGGAGGGACGATGCATTTCTATCTGCCGACGCCGACGCGAAAGTACTGGGGCGATCTTGCGACCTTGCGCGAGCGCCTCGCGTCCAACGCACCCGATCCGCTCGAGGACGGTGAGAATCCGCTGCTCGCCGCATGGGGCCGCGCCGGGCGCGATTTCATCGCGACACTCTTTTCGTACGAGCTCGTGACACCGCAGGAAATCGAGCTCTACGTCGAGCCCAAGCCGCTCGGTATGCTGCAGCGCCTGCAACTCGACCTGCTCGAACGCCGCGCACCGCACGGCAACAAGCTTCCGCTTGCGGCGATCGAGCGCGATCGCACACTGCAGGTCCACGCCTGCCATACGCGCCTTCGCGAAATCGAAGTGCTGCACGATCAGCTGCGCGCGCTCATCGAGGATGATCCAACGCTCGAAGCGCGCGACGTCGCGGTCATGACGCCCGATATCAACATCTACGCGCCGCACATTGCGGCCGTGTTCGGCGGCGCGCAGGGCACGCCTCGCTTCATTCCGTACACGGTCGCGGACGAAAGCTCGCTTGCGTCCTCGCCGGCCGCCGATCTCGTGCTGCGCATCCTCGGCCTCTCGACCGCGAAGCTCACGAGCAACGAAGTGCTCGACCTCATCGCGCTGCCGCCGCTGATGCGCCGCTTCGATCTTGACGCCGAATCGATCGATCGCCTGCGCGACTGGATCGAGAACGCGGGCGCACGCTGGGGTCTCGACGCCGCGCACCGCGCGCGGCTCGGCGCGCCGGCGGACGATGCATTCACCTGGCGCTTCGCGCTCGATCGCCTGCTGCTCGGTCACGCCGCTGGCGACGACACCGACATCGCGGGCGTCGCGCCGTGGCCCGAGCTCGAAGGCCACGCGCTCGATGCGCTCGACGCGCTGATCGAGCTCTTGTCGCTGATCGCTCGCGCGGCCGACGCCGTGGTGCGTGAGCGCACGGCCGCCGACTGGCAAGCGCTCTTGACCGAAACGCTCGAAGCACTGTTGCCCGCAAACCCGAGCGATCCCGCGGACGCGCGTGCACGCGATCGCGTGTTCGGCGAAATCGACGCATTCGGCCGCGCGGCCGCTGAAGCCGAGCTCGCCGACGAGCTGCCCGCCGATGTCGTGCGTGCGCATTTCGCGGCGCGCTTCGCCAACACCGACGTGCGCCAGCCGTTCCTCGCGGGCGGCGTCACGTTCTGTCGCATGGTGCCGATGCGGCTGATCCCGTTTCGCGTGATCTGCCTCGTCGGCCTCAACGATCGCGATTATCCGCGCCGCGAAGCGTCACCGGTGCTCAATCGCCTCGCGACCGCGCTCGACAAGCCAGGTCAGCGCCGGCGCGGCGACCGCTCGGTGCGCGATGACGATCGTTTTCTGTTCCTGCAGCTCGTGAACGCCGCCGATCGCGTGTTTTATCTCAGCTACATCGGACACGACGCCAACGACGGCTCGGCGCGCGAGCCGTCCGTCGTCGTCTCCGAGCTGCTCGACGCCGTCGCGGCGTACTACGACGATCCCGCGCAAGCGCGCGGGCGTCTTGTGCTCCATCATCCGCTGCAGCCGTTCGGTCGCGCGCCCGATACCGATGCGCGTCGCGTTCGTTTCGACACCGCGTGGAGCGACGCGCTTGCGACGGTGCCAGGCGCGAATGCGCTACCGCCTTTCGTGCCGTCGCCGTTGCCTGCAGAGCCCAATACGGCGCCCGTCGAAAAGATCGATTATCACGCGCTGCGCAAATTCTTCATCGATCCGCCCGCGACGTTTCTGCGCGAACGCCTGGGCGTGCGGCTCGATCGCGAAGAGGCGCATCTCGCCGAAACCGAGCCGTTCGTTTCGGCCGATGCGCTCGAGCATTTCATTCTGCTCGCACGCGTGCACGACGCTCTGATCGCCGACGCGACGATCGACGAGACTGCGCTCTGCCGGCGACTTCAAGCCGAAGGCGAGCTGCCGCCGGGCGGTGCCGGAGCGCAGCGGCTTCGCGAAATCCTGCGGCAGGCGCGGCCGATCACGAATGCGGTGCACGCAGTGCGAAAGGGCGAGCTTGCGCGACTTCCGTTCGCGCTCGAGCTCGGCGACATCCGGCTCGCGGGGACGATCGAGGATATCGACGACGCGCACGCGATCCGCACGCGCGTCGGCAAGGTGAGCGCGCGCAACCAGGTGCGCTGGCACCTCGACGCGCTCGTGCTCTCGGCACTCGGCGATCCGCGGCCGGTGCTGACATTCGCGAACTTCGACGCGGGCGACATCGGACCGCGCTTGCTCACGCAGCATCCGCGCGACGCGTCGCGCGCTGCGCTGCGCTGGCTCGCCGGCCTCATGCAGGACGGTCTCGCCAAGCCGATGCCGTTCCGGCCTGCGGCTGCGTGGGCATGGCTCGAAGCGTTCGCGGGCGATGCGGCCGAAGCGGACGAAGCGGCATCCAGGCAATGGGCGAATCGTCGCGGCGGCGAGGGCACCGACGAGCCGACGGTGCTTGCGCTCCGCGGCGCGATGCCGTTCGTCGATGCCTCGGCGACGCTCGCGTTCCGAGCATGGGCGCGCGAGGTGTTCGCGGCGCTGCGCGATGCACGCGTGCCGGAGACCGCAGCATGAGCGCGCCGCTCGTCGACTGGCCGCTCGAAGGCACGCATCGCATCGAAGCGAGCGCGGGCACAGGCAAGACGTTCGCGCTCGCGTTGCTGCATACGCGGCTCGTGGTCGAGCGCGAGCTTGCGGTGAGCAAGGTCCTCGCAGTCACCTACACGATCGCGGCGACACAGGAGCTTCGCCAGCGCCTGCGCGCGCAGCTCGTTCGCGCCGCATCGCTCGCGTCACTCGATGCCGCCGCGCTGCACGAGGCGACGAAGAGCAGCGAGGCAGCGATCGCGATCACGGCCGCGGTGCTTGAACGCAGGCTCGCGACCGAGCCTGCGCCTGCGCTCGTTGCGCGCCTGCGTCGCGCGGTCGGCGAGATCGATCTTGCGCCGATCCATACGATTCACGCGTTCTGCCAGCGCATTCTCGCCGATCACGCGCTCGCAAGCGGCGAGCCGCTCGTGCCGACCGAATTCGTGACGAGCGAGCGCGCGCTGCACGACGAGATCGCGTACGACATCTGGCGTCGCTTCACACGCGAGGCCGACGCGGTCGCGCGGCTCGAGTCGCTTTGGAAATCGCCCGATCTTCTCGCAAGAGACCTGCGCCAGCTGCTCACGGCCGAAGTGCTGTTGCCGGCGCCCGCCGAGCCCGATCCGCAAGCGCTCGCTGCGCTCGCGTCGGCGACCGAGGCGCTGCGCGACGCTTGCCGGCGCGATCTGCCGGAATGTCGCCGCGTCATCGATGCCGCGCGTGCGAACGGCGTTCTTTCGCGCAACTCGCCGCAGGATGCCGGGATGTTGCGGCTCTGGAACGCGCTCGCCGCTTTCGCCGAGGGTGCCGTGCTCGACGATCGCGATCACGAGCGGCTCGATGCGCTGACGACGAAAGGAATAGCGAACCGCGTCAACAAGAAATACAGCCACAAGCCGCCGCCGTCGGTCGCGCTATCGGCCGCCGTCGACGCTTATTTCGACGTTCGCAGCGCTGGCCTTCGCGCGCAGGCCGAAGCGCGCGCAAGCCTTCTGCACGCAGTGCGCGACGCCGCGCTAGCGCGCATGGCCGCGATCAAGCGCGAGCGCGGGCTCATCGGCTTCGACGACCTCGTCGAGCGCGTGCATGCGGCGCTTACGGCAACGCGCGGCGCGAATCTCGCGACCGAGCTCCGGGCCGAATGTCCGGTCGCGCTCGTCGACGAATTCCAGGACACCGACGCCAAGCAATGGGATGTGTTCCGCCGCATCTATGTCGAGCGCGACGAGACGGTGCGTCCTGCGCTCTTCCTCATTGGCGATCCGAAGCAGGCGATCTATCGCTTTCGCGGTGGCGACGTGCATACGTATCACGCGGCGGGCGCATACGCCGAATCGACCGAGACGCTCGATTACAATTTCCGCTCGCGGCCGCGCATGATCGAGGCTGTCGCCGCGGTTTTCGCCGAAGGCGGCGAGCACCCGTTCGCCGATGGCGAAACGCGTTTTCCGCCGATCAAACCGGGCGGCAAGGTCGCCGATGCCGATCTGGGCGACGGTCGTCGCGCCGCGCCTGCGCTGCATCTGCTCAATCTTTCGCGCCTGGACGGCGAGCCGGATCCGCGCCCCATGAAAATGGATCCGGCGCGTGCGCGCGCCGCGCAGGCGGCTGCGAGCGAGATCGACGCGCTACTCAACGTAGCGCCGCTTCAGGTGCGTCGCGCGGGCGTGCCGGCGCGCATCGAGCCCGGCGACATCGCGGTGCTCGTCAATCGCAACGATGAAGCCGCGCGCATGCAGCGCGAGCTCGCACAGCACGGCATCGCCAGCGTGACCGCGCTTCGCGAAAGCGTGTTCGGCACGAACGAAGCGAGCGAAATCCTGCGCCTGCTCGAAGCGCTGCTCGCGATCGGCCACGAAAGCCGCCTGCGCGCTGCGCTTGCGAGCGTGCTGATCGGTGTCGATGCGCTCGCGATCGATGCGCTGTCGCGCGACGAGGAAGCTCATCGCGGCTGGCTCGATGCGTTCCAGCGCTGGCGTCAGCGCTGGTCGCGCTTCGGTGCTCTGGATGTCGTGCGCGAGCTCATCGCGCGCGCGGCACCGCGACTCCTGAAACTTGCCGACGGCGAGCGCCGGCTCGGCAATTACCTGCAGGTCGCCGAAGAAATCCAGAACGCGCGCGCGCGCGTGCTCGGCGACGCGGGCGAGGCCGACTGGCTCGCGCGGCGTATCGACGAAGCCGACGACTTCGACGAGACGCAGCAGCTCCGGCTCGAATCGGACGCGAAGCGCGTGCGCATCATGACGCTGCACAAGGCGAAAGGACTCGAGTTCGATCTCGTGTTCCTGCCGTTCGCGGGGCTTGCGACCGCCGAGCCGTGGTCCGGCAGCATCGGTCTCGTCGCCGATCGCGTCGATGGGCGGCGTGCGTTGCGCGCGAAGATTCCGGGCATCGACGACGAGGCGTACACCGCAGCGGCCGAGCGCGAGCGGCAGGAGCTCCTCTCCGAACAGCTGCGTCTCCTTTATGTCGGTCTCACGCGTGCGCGGCATGCGGCGTGGCTCTACGCCGCTTACGTCAACGCGGGCCGCGGCGAAAAACCCGTGCTCGCGTGGCTGTTGCAGGGTGGCAAGGACGGCAAGGTCGCAGGCGGGAATGCGGACGCG
>Ga0207658_10002697_pt1 | contig 12818 bp, 16 predicted proteins | sample KBSS33metaG_FD_184322 | JGI IMG/M metagenome (GOLD analysis project Ga0207658, IMG submission 184322) | Switchgrass rhizosphere microbial communities from Kellogg Biological Station, Michigan, USA - KBS S3-3 metaG (SPAdes) (version 2) | ecosystem: Host-associated > Plants > Roots > Rhizosphere...
TATGCTTGCAAAAGGGCAACAGCGACTTGATAATTTTATGGCAAACCTTCCCAAGGAAGCCGACCCCTTCGCCTAAGCCAACATATTTTGCAATTGTTAAAAACCTGCGCCCGCCTGCAACATTTTACGAAAACTGTCGTATTTTTATACGAACCTATTCGTAATCAAACTAAAAAAGATTTTATGTCACAAAAATCAAAGTCAATTGCCTGGGTAACCATTGCCTGCATCATTTCTATTGGCATCGCAGGTATTGCCTGGCAGACAAAAGCACCAATTTCACAAAGCAGGCATTCCATACAAGACACCCTGCCAAAAAAGGAAAAAGTACAGGAAGATCAAATCATTATTGATGGCGATTTGGACAAGGCCATGGAAGAAGTAAAAAAAGCGCAGGAAAACCTTGAACGGCAATTGCAAAAAGGAGGGCTGGAAAAAATGCAAAAAGATCTACTAAGAGCACAGGCGCAGTTGAACGCCAAAGATATCCACGCCGAGATAGAAAAAGCGATGAAAGAAATAGAGCTGCAGAAAATAAGCCTGCAGGATCAGATGAAGAATATAGATATGCAAAAAATACAGGCCGAAACGCAGGAGGCTTTGCAGAAAATAAATTGGGAAAAGATGAAGAAAGACATGCAGCAGGCACAGGCTGAATTAAAAAACAATATTGATTATAAAGAAATAGAAAGTGGGATCCGTCGATCTATGGAAGAAACAAAAAGGGCGATGGCACACCTGAAGGAAATTGATATGCAGAAAATACAGCAGCAACTTGAACGGGCGCAAGAAGATTTGAAAGCAAACGAGGGCCACATGCGGGAAGAAATGGAAAGAGCAAAAAAAGAAATAGACCTGAATCTTCACAAAGACTTCAGGAAAGAACTGGAAAAAGCAAAAGAAGGAGTGCAAAGGGCGTCTGAAGAATTACGCGGCTATAAAGAAATGATTACTGAAATGCAGAAAGATGGATTGTTGAAAAACGATGACAATTACAATATCAAATACAAAAAAGGCGAGCTGTATATTGACGGCGTAAAACAACCCGACAATGTAACCAATAAATACAGGCATTATTTTAAACAGGAAAATGTTCAACTTAAGAAAAGTAAAGGCAGCAAAGAGGATGATGGCAAAACCATCGACCTGTGAAGGCTGTCATCTCCTCCGTTCTCTGTAAAATATGCATTAAATAAAAAATGGGGCAATGCCCCATTTTTTGTTTGCTTTAGTATCGTTATATCATTCTCCGCTAAACCTCAACGGAGAAGGCATCAGGTCAAAAATATTTTCGTCGGCCGACATCTGCACTGTTAATTGATATCCTTCGCCCGGTTTCAGTATCAGTTTCTCACGAATAACTTTTTCAAACCCATCTTTTTCAAAAACAAATTTATAAATACCCGGTTTCAGATCCATCAGTTCAAAACTGCCATTGGCAGAACTGGTAGCAACACGCTCTCTCTTTGAATTATTATATGCGGTAATATTCACGTCTTTCATTGGTTTGCCTGTTTCAGCTTCCAGTACCAGCCCATTCATATCAGGGTCTTCTTTTTTTCCTTTTCCACCACTATTGGCAAAACAAAAAAGGCTGCTGAGCAGCAGCAGTACTACAATGGGCAAATATTTATTTCTCATAAATCGGGTTTAAAAAGGAGTCATCAGTTAATCAGTCTGGCAGTTGCCTAAAGTTAAACAATTTTAAAAGGATTTAAACAGGCTGCCTCAAATTCCTTCCAGGTTTGATTAATAATTTCTGACGCAGGTCGTATGTCCCTGACCAACGCGCTTACCTGCCCTATTTCAAGCTCACCTTCTTCAAGGTCGCCCTCAAACATTCCTTTTTTAGCACGGCCCCTTCCCAACAATGCCAGTAAGTCTTCTGCGGAAGCGCCTCGGCGTTCAGCTTCCAGTACAGATGCAGCAAATGCGTTTTTCAATAAGCGAACGGGCACAATTTTTTTTAAGCCGAGCACGGTGTCACCTTCCACGCTCTTTATCACCTGGTTTTTGAAAGCAGCATGAGACGATGCTTCTTCGCTGGCAACAAACCGGGTACCCATTTGTACGGCTTCTGCGCCCAAAACCATTGCCGCCATCATCTGCCTCCCGTTTGCAATGCCGCCTGCCGCTATTACCGGAATATCAACTGCAGACCTCACGGCCGGCACCAACACCATGGTGGTGGTTTCTTCCCTGCCATTATGCCCCCCCGCTTCAAATCCTTCGGCAACTACAGCATCGCATCCTGCATCGGCTGCTTTTTTTGCAAACCGGCTGCTGCTTACCACGTGTACAACAATGATTCCTTCCTTTTTCAGCACCGGGGTCCATACAGAAGGATTGCCGGCCGAGGTAAAAACTACAGGAACTTTCTCTTCTATGATAACTGTCATGTGTTTTTCAATATCAGGGTACAACAAAGGCACATTTACCCCGAACATACCATTTGTACCGGCCCTGCATTTCCTGATATGGACCCTTAACACATCGGGGTACATACTGCCACTTCCTATTAAACCCAATCCGCCCGCATTGCTTACAGCACTGGCCAGTTTCCAGCCGCTGGCCCAAACCATTCCTGCCTGTATGATGGGGTATTGAATATTAAAAAGCGCCGTTACACGGTTTGAAAATACAGGCATGCCATTACCGGTTGATGAACAATAAAGATACAATCTCTGAGGAATGTACAGGCGGGCGGACGTTGCGCTGATCGGGTTCCAATAAAAAAAAACAGCCATTGAATAAATCAGTGGCTGTTTTAAAAATGGTTTATGTGGCTCCTTAAACAAGTGTCGCCTGTTGTTCAAAAATCTGTTGCTCGTCCCGATCTTCTACTTTAAGCTTCCTGATGAAATCATCATATCCATCATCATCATGATTGCTATATGCGCCGTATGCATCGATGCTATAACCTATGAGTCCATCTTTCGCTTCTATTACATATAGTATACAGGCATCAGAAGGATTTGAATCTCCCTCGAAGCGATATGTCTTGATGATGGTTAAATCTTCCGGTTTGTACGATTTGCCACTGGTTGTTGTAAAGCCATCAGGCGTCATGGCAAACTCGTTATCCTGTCTTTTTAAGCGTAATTTCTCAATTACGTAACTCAAAGTCGTCATTGTTCCGGGATCTGTCATATAAATAGGTTTTAGTTATCAATAACAAGGTTTCAACTGTAAAAGGCAAAGCATATACCTCTTATACCGGAGACACATTAAATAATAAACCCCTGACCGGCAGGGGTTTATTAAAATAAGTCTCGAAGCAACAAACTATCTCTGTAGAATCTATTCCCCGTTATGCTGGTGCGATTCATACACCCGCAGTTTATTGTAGAGCGTTTTCCTGTCTATCTTTAAAATGTCAGCGGCTTTCGATTTATTGAAGTTCACTTGTTTCAACACGTTCATAATGGTTTCATATTCGGCCTGTGAAGCAGCATTTTTTAAATCGAAAGGCTGGTGCGGCGCTACCGTTTGCGCGGCAGGCGCGGGCGGAGCAGCAATATAGCTGGATGCCATTTCTGCGGAATCATCTTTTAAAGGATTGTGCTGCGTCATTTCCCATGGAAGCACCTTACTGTTTATTAAACCGGAATTGCTCAATAAAGCTGCCCTCCTGATTACATTCCTGAACTCACGCAGGTTGCCCGGCCAGGAATAATTGATAAACATCTGCATTACGTTGTCTTCAAAACCCGCAATTTCCTTGTCAAGTTCCGCGCAGGATTGTTTTAAGAAAAAATCTGCAAACAACGGAATATCTTCTTTCCGTTCACGCAATGGCGGAATGTTAATCGAAAATTCATTAAACCGGTGGTACAGATCCTCCCTGAACTTCCCCCTTCTGTATGCATCCTGCAAATTTTCATTGGAGGCTACCAGTATGCGAACATCAGCATTAATTTCTTTATTGCCGCCCACCCGTTTAAATTTTCGTTCCTGTATAACACGAAGCAGGGATGCCTGGATATCCAGCGAGAGATTGGCTACTTCATCCAAAAACAACGTACCGCCATTGGCTACTTCAAACAATCCTTCCTTATCTCCCAGGGCGCCGGTGAAAGAGCCTTTCATATGCCCGAAAAGTTCGCTACCCACCAGTTCTTTGGAGAGTGTGCCACAATCCAGGGCAACAAATGGTTTGTCTTTACGGCTGCTTTGCAAATGAATGGTCTTGGCCATTACTTCTTTTCCGGTGCCGCTTTCTCCGTAAAGAATAATGCTATAATTGGTGGGTGCTACCAATTCGATCTGGGTGTATAAATCTTTTGTTGTGCCCGACCGGCCTCTAAGAAATTCGCCCTCGTTATAAGCTGCGCTGCCGGCTTTTTTTGCACCGGATATCGAACTGCCGACCACAGGTTCCTGCAGCGATTTATTAATTACATTTAAAACCTCTTCGGGTATCAGCGGCTTAGTAATGTAATCAAACGCGCCATGTTTGATAACATCTACTGCAATCTTAATATCGGAATACCCTGTAATAATAATAACAACAGCATGCGGGTTAATTTCCTTGATTTCCTTTAACACCTCCCGGCCTTCTTTATCACCCAGCCGAAAATCACACAATACCACATCAAAATGCTGTTCTTTAAATTTGGCGATCCCTTTATTACCGCTGTATGCTGCCTCCGTCTCAAACCCTTTGCGCTGTAAAAATCTGCCAAGCAGGGTGCACATGTCCATGTCATCATCTATTAAAAGAATTCGCTTCATATCGTTATTTTTTAAATACTATTCAATTTAATCAAAATTAATTTGAGTTCATCACTTTTGACGGCAGCTCCACTTCTTTTGTTTTAATCCAGACGGCATAATCATTGGGAACGATTTTTCCGCCGTAGTGTTTCGCATACACTTTAGTAAATTCCGCCCCGAAATACAGTATTACAGCGCTGTAATACACCCATACCATAACGATAATTATTGATCCGGCAGTTCCATAAATATTTCCCATATTACTATGCCCAAGATAAAAACCTATGCAAAATTTTCCTATCATAAAAAGTATGCCGGTGGTAACTGCTCCTATCATCACGTCTTTCCATTTTATCCTGGCATCTGGTAAAACTTTAAAAATAATGCCAAAAAGAAGAGATATCAATACGAACATGAGGCAGTTATTCACGACATCTACTATATATATTGCTTTTTCCGGCAGTAATTTCATTAGCTGGCGGCTTAAAGCGTCTACAAGCGTATTAAGTAACAGGGAAACCATCAGCAGAAAACCCAGGCTGATGATAAGCGAAAATGAGATAAGCCGGTTCAGCAACATTTTTAAGAGCCCACGCCTGGGTTTGCTTTTCAATCCCCAGATATGATTGATGGAATCCTGAATTTCGCTGAAAATACCGGTTGCCCCTATTATCAAAACAATAAAACTGATAACAGTAGCAAAAAGATTATTGTTAGATAAATGGATATTTGTGATCATTTGCTGAACCTGCAGGGCTGCATCGTGACCTATCAACTGACTTATTTGAGGGTAAAGTTCTCCCTGAACAGCTTCCCTGCCGAAAAAAAACCCGCTGAAGGAAATAATGATGGCAAGAAAGGGGGCTATGGAAAAGACGGTATAATAAGACAGTGAAGCGCTGAATTTTAGAGCTTTATCATCGGAAAAATCACTAAAAACCTCTTTTAAAAAACGGAATATGTGCATAATCTTATAAAGTGTGCCGTCCATTTTATCCGCCCTGAACGATATGATGATAATGTTCTTTTGATAGCCAATTTTCGGGGCCGATGCCGGACTCAGCTGTATACGTACAATAGCTTGCCAGTTTTGGTGAGCCGGTACTGGTTTCCAGTTTGGTAACAAAGCAGAAAAACCATAGGCATTCTTACTGGCAGATTAATTGCTGCGTAGAAGTACAATAAATGTATTTTTTTAAACCTGCACATCAGTGGACATACCAAAGCCTACCATGAATGAACCGTTGAAAGCGCTTATAGTAGACGATGAAGTTGATATTTGTTTTCTTTTAAGCGGTATACTGCGTCAAAAGAACATGAAACCTTCCTTTGTTAATAATCTGGCATCGGCAAGAAGATCTTTGCAGCAGGATACACCCTCTATACTGTTTCTTGATAACCATTTGCCAGACGGGTTTGGACTTGATTTTATTTCCTATGTAAAACAACATTCACCTGAAGTGAAAATTGTCATGATCACCGCGCATGATGGTCTTGTCGAAAGAAAAAAAGCCCAAACCGAAGGAGCGGATTTATTCATCAGCAAGCCTTTTACAAGAGATGTTATTGACTACGCCGTAAAAAAATTATTGGAAAACTAAAAAGACGATATTTTTCAATCCTTGCTGCTTTCCCCATATTGAGCAAAATAATCTACATATTCGCCCTTTAAACCTGCCACTTCCCTATCGCTGTAAAAAGCCTGTCCCTTTCAGAAAGCGAAAATTTCTGGCAAAGATTTTTATATACATATATTGTTCTGCGCCAATTTTTAATCTATTAAATCTTTTCAAATGGGAAATCTTTTATACCTCATAGCATTGGTGCTGGTTATTATCTGGGCTATCGGGTTCCTGGGCTATCATGCAACGGGCCTTATTCATATTTTGCTGGTGATTGCCATCATCGCGGTATTGCTCAGGGTGATACGGGGTGCCAGTGATTAATGAAACATTTCTTCACCTAAAATGACGTGTTATGAACAGCTGGAAATTAAAACTGAAAGGAACCTGGAATGATATTAAGGGCAGGGCAAAGAGACAATATGCTAATCTTACCGATGATGATCTTATGTATGAAGAAGGTAAAGACGACGAACTGGTAGGTCGGATTCAAAAAAAGATTGGCAAATCAAAGGATGAAGTAATTAAATGGATACAGAGCCTGTAATCAGCCCGGAATGATAAAGAGGTTATCTCAAACTTAAAAATGATCTGCCAGGGAACAGACTAAATGATCATTAACTTTATATTGGAAAAAAATTAGCCGCAGATTCGCAGATTTGCTGGCATAATCTGCGAATCTGCAGCAATGAATATAAATCAAAGAGGCTGTCTCAAAAGCATGAGACAGCCTCTTTATTAATCTGAAAAATCGAGTGTGATAATAAACGTGGTACCTTTTCCTTTCTCGCTTTCTGCCTGTATGGTTCCCTTGTGGTTGAGTATAATATTTTGGGTATTTGTCAAACCCAGTCCATTTCCTTTGGGTTTGCTGGTAAAATAGGGTTCAAACAATCTTCCCAGCGATTCGGGATCCATCCCCGAACCGTTATCGGCAATTTCTATCACGCACTTGTTATTTTCCGCGCGGGTGTTGATGGTAAGAATGCCCTTGCCCGGCTCCATGGCTTCTATGGCATTTACGATAATGTTCAAAAATGCTATTTTCAGTTTTTCCCTGTCTACCGAAACATCGCAGATATCAGCGCTGTATTTTTTTACCACGCTTATGTTATAGAGCACGATGCGGTCCATCGCCAGTTCAACCGCCTCATCCAGCAGTTTGTTGATAGAAATTTTTGCATAGCTCAATTCAGCAAATTTGGTTGAATTGAGCAGGTCGGTGATCAATTGATTTATCCGGTTGCTATTGCGCTGAACCATTTCAAAAAGGATAGCGCTGTCGTCATCTGCCCATGCCTCATTCTTTAACTGTTCCATGGCAAGGTTGATATTGGTAAGCGGGTTCCTGATTTCATGCGCGATGGTTCTGGCAATACGACCTGTGGAAGCAAATTTTTCGATGCTTCTCATTTGAAGCAATTCCTTGTTTACATTTCGCAGTTCCATAATCCTTTCCCTTAATTGCTCCTGGTATTGCTGTACTTTATAATCGGATTCGCGCCTGGCCCTGTTTTCACGCATATAAGTAAGAAAGCCAAATATCAATAGCAAAAACGCAATGACAAGAGATACGATTGTCACCACATTGAGCCGCCTGAAAAGGAACTGTACCTTTTCCTGCATTTTTTTTAAACTGGTTTCCTCAGTTATTTGCATACGGGTAATAAGCCTTCTTGCCTGTTCCATGGCAACATTCCCTTCCCGCATTTTAAGCTGTAATGTGTCGGTTATGACGTCTGTGGATTGCAACAAGGCAACTCCTTCGCGCAGCAGTGCAAACTTGGTTTCAATTAGCTGATGCAGGGTATCGAACCGCTCACGCTGAACGCCGGTGCCTGAAATTTCTTCCTTCAGCAAGGCATACATAGAGTCAACCCTGGATTTGCTGGTATAATAGGGATCCAGGAAACGGGGATCCTTTATGATAGCATACCCGCGTACGCCGGTTTCTCCATCTTTTATAGCCGATAACACAGCTTCCAGGTGAGTAATGGTCTTATTGGTATGATCCAGGAATGCGGCCTGGTTCAGCAATTGCCGGTTTGCAATCAGCGTAACTATATAAGAAATAAGTAAAAGAAAAAAAGCTGTTCCGTAGCCAACACGTATCCTGTTATGAATCTTTAGTTTATCAATAATCCTTTTCATTAAAACTGATTTAACCCGTAAAGTGTGGAAAGATTTTCCCGGCACGCTCCAAACAAGTTCTACATAAGGCTATCCCCTGCAATGCTGTAAAGCTATAGAAATATGGTATATTAATTGAAACATACATTTACAATTGCAACGGGGTATATATAAAAAGCTTGCCATGATATTCCCTACCGTAAATAAAATTCCGGCTTTTGTGCTGGACAAACTTGATATTCTTTTCCAGCTTCTAAAAGAGAGGAAGAACGAATTTGAAATTTTTGCAAGCAGGGTAAAAGACAAACAATTAAAACGGACGGTTTTATCACTGGCTCAGGAAGCAAATCAATATGCAACGGAATTGTTGGGCCAGATACAAATAATGGGCGGCAGGATCAGGAGTATGGAACGTCTGGAAGAATACCAGGAACTCGGAAACCGCGTGATGATGATGGAAGAAGAAGAGGACATCCTCAAATCCTGCGAGATAAGCGAAAAGAAAATGATCATCGCTTATCGCAATATTTTAAACGAGCCCTTTCTTCACGAGAACCTGCGTAAATTAATCCGTTGCCAGCTAAATGGATTGACTTTTGCATTTATGCAATTACGTTTATTAAATATGTCGTTATCGTTACATATATAATTTCATAGGTAGAGGGTTTTGGTTTTAGGGTTAAAAGAGGGTACTTATGTATCCTCTTTTTTTATCCTAATGCCGCTCTGGGCAGTATCAGGCATGGCTATACATATCCTGCCAGGCCCTTGAATATGCTTATTATGATTTTAATGAGTTCGGTGTACAAATAAGGTTCTATTGTACTATGCGCATCGGCAACTTCCCAATCGTTGCCTGTATTGCGGAACAAATACAAAAATTTATGATTATTGCCGTATACTTCGAAAACAGTGTCTGTACCCTCCATATAGGTGTAAAAGGCAAAGCACACAATTTTATCCAACACAGATGCCTTGCACCAGGCCAGGGTTTTGTTTCCTCCTGGAATTGAAGGCCGTCCTTCCAGTAAATATAATTTGGTTCCAAAACTGCCGGCCAGGGCTGTCTCACCCAGATCTTCTTCTATCCAATTACCCGTTTCCACGTCCGTAAAAAAAATATTTTCGTACCCATCATTAAACAAAACATGGTAAACCCGGTGGTAGGGATGATCAATAGCCGTCACTTTTGCCGAACATATGTCATTTTCCAATTTGAGATAAAATATATGATCCATACAGCGTAGTTAAGTTTTCTTTTTCAATGCAAAACTGTTGCCTTATTTTTCAATCCAGACAGATACCGAACCGGCGCCGCAATGAAATTCTCCATAGCCTTCTTTGTCAATTTTTACTTCAGCGGGAATTTTTTCGAGGTAATCAATAAATATTTTACCCTTGTGCCGGAGTCCGATTTGCATTTTTTTAAACCCTGCATCACCATTTGACAGAAGAACTGCGCAACCCGACTTTTTCATTCCGGCTATTCCTCCACGCGTCCAGCCAATACAATTGCCGTGATCAAAATAATCTTTTTGCTCGCCATAGGCGAATGTCTTGCGCGCCATCAGCAGCTTATCAATATGCTCACAACCGGGCAGATAGATTTCATAATCGTTTCCATCGTGCCCTTTGTCTGTATAGGTGGTTCCAAAAATATCGGGATAAAAAACACAGGGATATCCGTTTTCTCTCAATAGAATAAGCGCATAGGCGATAGGCTTGAACCAGGGTTCAACCGGCGCCTCCAGCGCCTGCAGCGGTTGGGTATCGTGGTTATCAACCACGGTCACGGCCAGCGCTGGTTTCACCGATACAAGCGAATTGTCAAATATCCGTCTGAGATCATAGTCTTTACCACTCTTCGAGGCATGATGAAGATTGTGGTGAAGCGCCGCATCAAATAATGACATTCTTTCCCCGGTTGCCTCAATGTATTTAAGCAATAAAGGAAGATTGCCCGGCGCCCAGTATTCTCCTACAGCAAATATTTCTTTTTTTGTATTGCTGCGCACATAATCGAGCCATTCGTTATAAAACGAAGGCGATATATGCTTTACCGCATCCAGCCGAAGCCCGTCAAATTTTATTTCATTGTAATACCAGTCAAACCATCTTTTTAATTCTGTCCGCACCTCCGGGTTCCTGAATTCAATGTCTGCATACATCAGGTAATCGTAGTTTCCTTTCTCATCATCAACCACCTCTTCCCAGCCCTCGCCAAATCCGTTTATGATCTTGTAGATGGCGGTCTCTTTCGTAATATTATCATAATCCACACCCGAAAAGCAGCGATGATCCCACGTAAAAGAAGAGTATTTATTCTTACGGCCGGGATGCACAAACCTGGTAAACGCTTCGATATCGAATGGCTCGGATATGAATTCATTCCTGTTATCCGGATTCACTTTGCGCGCTTTTATTTTCTCTGGTTCATCTGCACCGGCCAGGTGGTTAAACACAATATCAACATATACCTCCAAGCCTGCGCGATGCGCTGCATCTATTGCCTCCCGGTACTCCCGTTTGGTTCCATATTTGGTGCGCACGGAACTTTTCTGGTCAAATTCGCCAAGATCGTAAAAGTCATAAACATCATACCCAACGCTTAAACCGCCGGCATTTGCTTTAAAGGCGGGTGGTAACCATACGGCGGTAATGCCTTTTTTAACCAGTTCGGCTGCATCCTTTTTCAATTTGTTCCATAAACTTCCATCGTTGGGGTAATACCAGTGGAAGTATTGCATCATTGTAGCGTTCCGCATAAGTTTTCTCCCGGCATACTGCCACCTTCTTTCGTCGCTTTGAATGGCAGCAGGCAGGTCTTTTGGTTTCCTGCAGTATAATTATGCCAATCTAGGGGTATATATTTAATTAATGATATCTGTCAAATGGTAAAACGCTCACAAAATACTTTTGAGACCTGAAAATGAGTTGGGGAAAATAATACACACGCCCCTGTAAGCTGTGTAATAAACAATACACGGACTATCGCTTTATTGTTAGCTGTAACCTGTCAGAAGCGAATTGAACAACAAAATGTTTGGCAGTGTTTTGGGTTAAAGGATAGCAGACAGCAATATTTTAAACGTTCTAAAATTTCCATTATGGCTAACACAAAAACACTGTTGGGTTTTTTGGCAGGCGCGGCAGTGGGCGCATTGGCAGGTATTTTACTTGCACCCGATAAAGGTTCTGAAACGAGAAGGAAAATATCAAAGAAAACAGGCGATTTAGGCGAGTCATTAAAAGGTTCATTCAATGATTTCATAGATGGTATAAAGGATTCTTATTCCAATATGAAAGCTGAAGCCGAAGATGTAGAAGAAAAAGGAAAAATCAGAATGAGCAACCTGAAACATGAAGCCAAAAATGCCCTGTCTTAAAGACCAGGCGCCTTACTATTAAACGGATTTCTTACCGGCAGTATTGTAAAACCTTAATCATGGAATCAATTCACAATCATTTTGAATCTTTGCTGTCTAAGGCTGGTGACTATGCAGAAACAAGGGCGAAGTTGCTTAAGTTGAAAGTAGCCGATAAAACGTCCGACACCGTTTCTGATGCGGCTTCAACGCTGGTAGTGTGGATGTTTGCTGTTTTTTTCCTGTTGATATTCAGCACAGGTATGGCTTTGCTTTTAGGAGAATGGTTGGGGAAAAATTACTATGGATTTTTTATTATAGCAGGCGTTTATGGTATTGCCGGTATTATATTCCGCGTTAACAGAACCCGTTTCATCAAAACCCCGGTTAGCAATTTTATTATCAGCAAAATTTTAAAATCTGCATAATGAGCCGTGTTTACACATCATCTGATTTGCGTACCGAAATACTGGCACTCGAGGCAGAACGACTTCGCCAGGAAGAGGACTTAAAAAACACCGCTTCGGCAGCTATCGATAGCCTTAAACCCGCGAATCTTATTAAAAATGCTTTCAATTCTACGGTGAAAACGCCTGGTTTCAGCAGAAATCTACTCAAAGGCGCCGCTGGTCTTGCAGTGGGATTTTTATCAAAAAAAATTCTTATCGGGAGATCCTCCAATATGGTGAAAAAGGCTTTGGGTGCCGTTGTTGAATTGGGCGTTGCAAAAGCTGTTGCCGATAATGCAGGAAAAATAACTTCTTCAGGTATGAAGCTGATTGGAAAAGCGGTTAAATAGCGTTTTTGTCCTACGCTGTTTTTTGCAAATTAAAAGAAGGTTATTTCTATTCGGGCACGCTTGTTTTGCGGCAAAAAAGTATATCTTTTAGTGACCCCGGCAATATTTTACTTAATCAATTAAAACTAACCTGTTTATAACTTAAAATTTTATTTATAAAGTAAGGGTTTTTACCCTTTTTTTATT
>Ga0207658_10002701_pt1 | contig 12799 bp, 15 predicted proteins | sample KBSS33metaG_FD_184322 | JGI IMG/M metagenome (GOLD analysis project Ga0207658, IMG submission 184322) | Switchgrass rhizosphere microbial communities from Kellogg Biological Station, Michigan, USA - KBS S3-3 metaG (SPAdes) (version 2) | ecosystem: Host-associated > Plants > Roots > Rhizosphere...
GCGGGCGATGGGGATCGACACGCTCGTGCTCACCGGGATCGCGACGAGCGGCGTCATCCTCTCGACGCTGCGCGAGGCGGCCGACCGCGACTACCGGCTCGTCGTGCTCGCAGACGGCTGCGCCGACAACGATCCCGAGGTGCACCGCCTGCTCCTCGAGAAGGTGTTCCCGCGCCAGGCGGAGATCTCGACGGTGGAGGCGTGGATCAGCGCGCTCGCCACTTGAGCGACGTCGACCTGCTCATTCACGGCGCCGAGCCGGGAGACATCGCGATCGACGACGGCCGCATCGTCGCGATCGGCCCCTCGGCCGGCCTCACCGCAAAGGAGCGCCTCGACGCGCGCGGGCTGCTCGTGCTCGCAGGCGCGGTCGACGCCCACGTGCATTTCAACGATCCCGGCCGCGCCGACTGGGAGGGCTGGGCGACCGGATCGGCGGCCGCCGCGGCGGGCGGCACCACCACCGTCCTCGAGATGCCTCTGAACGCGCATCCGCCGACGCTCGACGCCGCGTCGTTCGGCCTGAAGCTCGAAGCGGCACGCGGGGCGGCCGTCGTCGACTTCGGGCTCTGGGGCGGGCTCGTCCCCGGGAACATCGGCCGGCTCGCCGAGCTCGCGGAGCTCGGTGTCGTCGGCTTCAAGGCGTTCATGTCGCCGAGCGGGATCGACGATTTCGAGGCCGCCGACGATCTCACGCTCTTCGAGGGGATGCAGGAGGCCGCGCGGCTCGGCCTCCCCGTCGCGGTGCACGCAGAGAGCGCATCGATCACCACCGGCCTCGCAGCCAGGGCCCCCGGGCGAACATGGCGGGACTACGCCGCGAGCCGTCCCGTCGTCGCCGAGCTGGAGGCGATCGGGCGCGCGATCCTGCTCGCCGAGGAGGCCGGCTGCGCGCTGCACATCGTCCACGTCTCGACCGGCCGCGGCGTACGGCTGGTGACCGCCGCACGCGCACGCGGCGTCGACGTCACGTGCGAGACGTGCCCGCACTATGTCGTCCTCGACGAGGACGATCTCGAGGACATCGGCGCCCTCGCGAAATGCGCGCCGCCGCTCCGCTCGCGTACGGACCGCGACGACCTGCGGGCCGAGCTCGCCGCCGGCTCGATCGACCTGCTTGCAAGCGACCACTCTCCGGCACCCGCGGAGCTGAAGCAGGGTGACGACGCATTCGCGATCTGGGGCGGAGTCTCGGGCTGCCAGTCGCTGCTGGCCGCGGCCCTGACCGAGGACGTCCCGCACGAGCTCATCAGCGAGCGGCCCGCTGCGCGCTTCCGGCTACCCGGAAAGGGTCGGCTCACGGTCGGCGCGGACGCGGATCTCGTGCTCGTCGACCTGGGCGCCGAGGTCGAGCTACGGGCCGACGAGCTGCGCTATCGCCACCCGCACAGCCCGTTCGTCGGCCGCCGTTTCCGCGGGCGCGTCGTCGAGACGCTCCTGCGAGGACGGCCGGTCGACGAGACCGCTCCCCGCGGCAGGCTCGTGCGCCCCACCGTCGCGTGAAGCGGCGGCGACCACGGGTCAATCCAGCTCGTCGCCGTCCGGCACCGTGCCGTAGCGGCTGCCGAGCCGGAAGATCGCGCAGCCGCCCCGCACGGGGGCGCGATCGACCGTTCAGCCGACGGCGAACGAGCAGAAGGCCGCGAGCAGCGCGAACGTCCGTCGACCCCCGACGAAGACGCGAGAGAGCGGGCTCAACTCCTTCACGTCCGTCATGACTCAGCGCGGCTGTGAACCGTTACGCGAGCCTTTCCACGACTTCGCCCGCCTCCGGAAAGCGCCCTTCGCGCTGCTTCGAGAAGACGAGCTCGTCGCCGAGCAGGACGTCGAACTGGCTTCGCGCTCCGGCCGCGATCCCCGCGCTGTGCGGCGTACTCCGCTCGATCTCGGCCGCGAGACTCGCGGCCCGCTCGTCGTAGCCGTGTCAGACCGGGCAGTAGTAGATCGTCACATCTGCCATCGGCCCATTCTGCCTACGGCGAGCCTGGCTGCGAGCGCTGGACACGAGCGGCCTGGTAGCTTCCGTCGCTCTTCTACGCGGAAGCGGTGATCGTGATGCCGCCGCGGGCCTTCTGCCGCAACGTCACCTGCACTCCGCCGCGGTCGAGCTCGAGCGCCGCGGCGACCTCGTCGCGGATCTGCACCGCGAGCGCCTCGCAGAACGCGCCCTCGTTGCGGAAGTGGGAGAGGTAGAGCTTCAGCGACTTGGACTCGAGGCAGAGTCCGCGCGGCTGATACGCGATCGTGGCCGTGTAGTAGTCGGGCTGGCCCGTGATCGGACAGACGGCCGTGAGCTCGTCGCTCACGAGCTCGACCGAGGCGACCCCCGGGTTGGGGAAGGTCTCGAGACCGGCGTAGGCATCGCTGCCGGCGTGTCCGAGCGCGACGAACCCGCTCTCCATGAGCGGTACTGTAGATGCGTGCGGCGGGTCTACCTGGCAGGGCCGCCATTCGCCGAGGAGTACCGCCGCCGCGCGGCGGCGCTCGCAGCGGCGGCCGGCTGGGAGCCGGTCGACCCGATGCGCCGGGACTTCCGCGGACGCACCGCCGGGCACGAGACGGAGATCGTCGAAGGAGACCTCGCCGAGATCGACTCCTGCGATGCCGTCCTGGCCTCGTTCGCCGCACCCGACGAGGGCACGGCGATGGAGGCCTGGTATGCGCACTCGCGCGGGCTGCCGGTGATCGCCTACACGGGCGGGACGCCGGAGCATCCCTGGACGACGTATGTCTCGCGCAGCGTCCACTCCTCGCTCGAGGCTGCAGTCGAGGCGCTCGACACGGGCAGCGCCCCATCCGGGACGTCAGAGCCGCTCGCCGGCCCGTAGCGGTACGGCAAGCCTGTTCCCCGGCGGGACGAGCGGGCAGACCCAGCTGGGGTCGTACGAGCATGACGGGTTGTACGCGAAGTTGAAGTCGAGCACGAGCCTCCCGTCCTGCATCCCGAGGTCGCTCCCTTTCACGGTGTCGAGCAGGTAGCGACCGCCGCCGTACGTCTCCGTGTTGCTCGTCGCGTCTGCAAGGCTCAGAAAGAGGCCGCCGCCGTACCCGTCGAGCCAGTAGAGGTCGAGCTCGCAGGCCGCACCACCGAGCTCGAACCGGACCCGTGCGAACCGGGTGAACGAGTACGGAACGTCGCCGGACGTGGCGATCGCACGCCGCTCGCGTGGCACGGGACGTACGGCACCGGTGACCCGAGACGACGGGTCGTAGTCGTAGTAGCGAACGCCGCCGAAGTCCGGGCGCTGCTCGACGGGGATCGGCGACTGCGCATGGTGCGCGAACAGGTCGTCGCGCACGTCGCGCCAGCGCTGCCAGGCCCGCTCCGGGTCGGGATGACGGCGCACCTCGGCATAGAGCTCGAAGATCCGCCGCTTCCAGTCGAGCAGGTCGAGCTCGCCCACCCCGTGATGTGAGTCCACGGTCACGACACCTCCGCAGGTTTTCGCCCGTTCGCCCTCTTCTCGGCCGCCTCGCGGAAGAGCTCGCGGACGTCCACCTCCTGAATCCTAGAGAGGCGCGGAAACGCAGCGGAAGTGCGTGCGTTAGGGTCCGCCCCGTGCAGCGCGACCTTCAGCGCCTGGTCGACGAGGCGGACATCCGCCGTGTGCTCGGCCGCTACGCACGGGCGATCGACCGGCTCGACTGGGAGCTGCTCCGCTCCTGCTACCACCCGGACGCGGTCGACGAGCACGGCAGCTTTCGCGGCACCGTCGACGAGTTCGTCCCGTGGGTGCAGGAGCGGCTGGCCGAGTACGACTGGACGAAGCACTTCCTCGGCAACCAGCTGATCGAGCTCGACGGCGACACCGCGTGGTCGGAGACGTACTGCCTTGCCTTCCACCGGGTGCCGGCCGCCGACGGACGGGGCCCGCTCGACCGGCTCATCAACGTCCGCTACGTCGACAGGCTCGAGCGGCGTGACGGCGAGTGGCGGATCGCGCATCGCCTCACCGTCTACGGGCCGGGCCGCGTCGACCCCGTCGTCGAGGAGCCGCAGACGACACCGCTGCACATCCTCTTCGCGCGCGACCGCAGCGACCCGGCGTACCGCCGCGACTTCTAGGACGGCGTGAACGGCAGCGGCGAGCCGGCCCTCGCGGCGGTGCTCGTGCCCGTCTTCCGCGGCACGGACAGTCGCCTGCGGATCGCGCTCATCGTCCGCACCGATCGCGGCATCCACGGCGGCCAGATCGCCCTTCCGGGCGGCAAGGCCGAGGAAGACGACGAGAGCCTCCTCGCGACTGCTCTCCGCGAGGCCGAGGAGGAGGTCGGGCTCGACCCGGCCGAGGTCGAGATCCTCGCGGAGATCGACCCCGTCTACCTCACCGTCTCGAACTTCCAGGTGCACGCGTACCTCGGCCGGGTACCCCCCGACGTCCGCTGGCGGGCGAACGCCGACGAGGTCGTGGAGGTGCTAACGCCCGCCGTCGACGAGCTGTGGGATCCCGCCGCGCGCCGCGAGCTCCTCGTCAGGCCCGCACGCTTCCCCGAGGGACTCCTTGTCGACGCGATCCCCGTCGGCGAGCGGGTGCTCTGGGGGATGACGCTCCGCCTGCTCGACGACGTCGTCCCGCGCCTGCTCGCCGGCGAGTGGGACGTCTAGCGGGCAAGCAGCGGCATCACCTGCGTGCCGAAGAGCTCGAGCTGCTCCATCGCCTCGGCGTGCGGCAGCCCGGGCCACTGCGGCTTGAACACGAACTCCGTCATCCCGACGTCCCGGACGACCTTGTCGAGCGCGGCGGCGACCTCGTCGGGCGGGCCGAGCAAGAACCTTCCCTGCGTCTCGGCCTCGTCGGCCTCGGCGAACCCTCCGCCCGACTGCGCGAGGTCACCGCTCTGCGCGAGCCCCCAGCGCAGATACGTCCTGAACCGCGACTCGATTCGCGCCGCCGCCGCACGGCGGGCCTTCGCTCGCGAAGAGGCGACGAGCAGCTCGCGGCGCACGGGAAACTCGGCCGCCGGGGACAGCCCCGCCGCCTCGCGCTCCTCGCGGAAGAGCGCGGCCAGCCCCCGCAGCGCCTCGTGTGTCGGGAACGGCGATGCGTACCAGGCGTCGGCGAGACGGGCAGCGCGCTTCACCGCCGCGGTGGCCTGGCCGCCGAGCCAGATCGGGGGCCGCGGCCGCTGCACCGGGAGCACCGACGGCCGCACGGGTTCGCCGAGCCGGAAGAACCGGCCGTCGTGGACGACCTCGTCGCCGCTCCAGAGCTTCTGTACGAGCTCGAGACCCTCCTCGAGGCGCGCCCCGCGATCGGCCCGGTCGACACCGAACGCCGCGAGCTCGCGGTCGGAGTAGCCCACCGAGGCGCCGAAGACGACGCGGCCGCCCGTGAGCACGTCGAGCGTCGCGACATCCTCGGCGACCTGCACCGGATCGAGCATCGAGAGAAGCACGATCCCGAGCGCGATCCGCACACGCGGAACGACCGCCGCGACATGCGCGAGATACGTGACGGGCTGGTAGTACCGCAGCTCCTTCCCGAGGAAATGCTGCCCGTGCACGAGCGTGTGGAAGCCGAGCTCCGACGCTGCGGTAGCGAGCTCGAGGTGTTCGGCAAGCTGCCGGGCCGGGGGCGTGGACGCGTCGTGGACGGCGTCGAGGAGCAGCGCGAAGCGCACATCCTCGATCTACCACGCCACCGCGGCGCGTGCCGGGAGACCTGACCTTCTAGGCGGCCGGCGACGGCGGGGGACCGTCGGCGCCGGGCGGCGGCGCGCCCGGTCCGAAGCCGAAGAACCCGGGGCCGCCGCCGAAGCGCCGGTGGCCGTCGCGCAGGCCCGGGGTCGGCAGCGTGCCGTTCACGAGGTCGTCGATGTGACTCTTGAGCTCGGACTGGATCGAGTCGGCCTGCGCTTGGGTGAGCTTGCCGCTGCCGACCGCGGCGTCCAGCTGCTTTTTGGCGGCGTCGAGCAGCGCCGTCTCGAGCCCGTCGACGGTCTTGCCCTGGGCCTTCGCGATCTCCGCGAGCGACTTGCCCGAGGCGAGGTCGGTTCGCAGCTCCGACACGGTGATGCCGAGGTACGAGGTGGCGGCGTCGATGACGCCGCCGAGGCCGAGGTGGCGCCTGAGGCCGAGCACGCCGAGCACGCCTGGGCCGCCGAACCGACCGCCGCCGAAACCGAGGAGCGGGAAGTCGCTCGACTCGATCCGCTGCTTGAGCGCGTCGCCCTGCGCCTGCGTCAGCTCGCCGGCGGCGACAGCGGCGTCGATCTGATCCTCGGTCGCCTTCTTCAGCGCGTCCGAAAGAGCGGAGGACTGGATGCCCAGACGGCCTGCGGCGTCGTCGATGATCGCCTTGCTCCGCGCGGTCGGCGAGTCGAGCTGCGTCGCGGCGAGCGCAGCGCCGCCGCCGGCTACCGCCGCGACGACGACGATCGAGACGACGACCCTGCGGCTCGACGAGAATGGGGCGCGGGTGAAGCGACCGAGCATCTGCACATAGGACACCACACCGGCCTAAGAACGCGCTAAGAAGCGCAGCGTCTCGGGATACGGGAAGAAATCGACGATCTCACCCTCGAGGATCCGGCGCTGGCACTCCTGCCAGAACTCGGGCGCGAGCAGCTCGGCGTGGTGGCGTATGAAGGGCTCGCGCAGCCGAGGGTCGGAGAGCAGGAACGTCGTGAACTCCTCCGGAAACACGTCGAGGGGCTGCACCGCGTACCACGGCTCCTCCGAGAACTCGGCTTCCGGGTTCGGCGGCGGCGGGATGCGGCGGAAGCGCATGTCCGTGAGGTATTCGATCTCGTCGTAGTCGTAGAAGACGACGCGCCCGTCGCGGGCGACGCCGAAGTTCCGCCAGAGCATGTCGCCGGGGAAGACGTTCGCGATCGCAAGGTCGCGGATCGCGTTGCCGTACTCGCGGACGATCGCCTCAAGCTCGTCGTCGCCGGCGCGGTCGATCACCATGTTGAGGGGCAGCAGGCGCCGCTCGACGTAGCAGTGGCGGATCGTGATCGACTCGCCGTCCTCGACCATCGACGGCGCCAGCAAGTGGAGCTCGTCGAGCAGCTCCGGCGAGAACCGGTCGCGGGGCAGCGCGAGCTCCGTGAACTCGAGCGTGTCCGCCATCCGGCCGATCCGGTCGACGCGCTTGACCATCGCGAACTTCTCGCGCACCTGCTCCCGGCTCATGTCCTTGCCCGAGCCGAACACGTCCTTGATCACCTTGAAGACGTACGGGTACGACGGGAGCGTGAAGACGAGCATCACCTTGCCGCGAATGCCCGGCGCCTCGACGAACATGTCCTCCGAGTGGTGGAGGTGATGGAGAAGGTCGCGGAAGAACAGCGTCTTCCCCTGCTTGCCGAGCCCGAGCACCGTGTAGAGCTCCGAGCGGGCGCGCATCGGCACCATCCCCCGGAGGAACGCCACATACCCGGACGGCACCTCCATGTCGACCATGAAGTACGCGCGCGAAAGCGAGAAGAGGACGTTGATCCGCTCGGGATCGAAGATCACGGCGTCGAGGCAGAGGCTGCCGCCGGCGTCATGGAGCACAGGCACCGCGAACGGAACCTCCGAGTGGCCGTTGACGATCTTCCCGAGCACGTACGCGGCCTTGTTCCGGTAGCACGCCGACCAGAGCACCTGGATCTGGTGGTTCGGCTCGAGATGCTCCCACGCACCCGCGGAGCTGTGCTCGAGCGCGGCGAGCAGCAGGTCGACGTCGCGGCCGAGGTCGGCGAACGGGCGATGCCAGCCGAAGTCGGCGAAGACGCGCAGGAAGGTCTCGCGGAGGCCGTCCTCGTTCGGGTAGTAGCTCCGGTAGATCGGCGGGTCGGACTCGATCTGCTCCGTCGAGATCGCCGCGCGGACGAAGATGAGGTCGTTGTCGGCGTACGTGCGCCGGAGGATTCGCGTGATCACCGAGTTGAAGAACGTCTCGGCGAGCTCGGGCTGATGGTGGTCGATCAGCAGCCCGATGTAGAAGAGCTTCACGTCCTGCCAGGTCTCGAGCGCGAAGGACTCGACGTCGAACTCCGCGCGGAGCCGCTCGACGCATTCGCGGACGCGATCGTCGTAGAAGCGGATCCGCTCCTGCACTGCGCGCTGCCCCTCTGACCACGCTCCCGTCTCGAAGCGCTCCTTCGCCCGGGCGCTCGTCTCGCGGAAGAGGCGGTAGTGCTTGTCGAAGCCCTCGAGCAGCGCGAACGCGACGTCGCGGGCGGCGAGCTGAGGCCCGCCCGGCGGCACGGCCGCGAGCGACGGCGCGGCTGCGATAGCCTGCCCTCGGCGTCCCGACGGGGATTTACGCGCTGTCATCGAGACGAACGGTAGGGGAATGAGCACCCAGACGCAGACGCACATCGAGGTTCCGGCCGGCGGCGCGAAGATCGTTCCGGGCGAGCCCACGCCGGACAACCCGATCGTCCCGTTCATCGAGGGCGACGGAATCGGCACGGACATCACGCCCGCGATGCAGATGGTCGTCGACGCCGCGGTCGCGAAGGCGTACGGCGGCTCGAAGCAGATCCACTGGATGGAGATCTACGCGGGTGAGAAGGCAACGCGCGTCTACGGCAGCGACGTCTGGCTCCCCGACGAGACGATCGTGGCGGCGCGCGAGTTCTCGGTCTCGATCAAGGGGCCGATGACGACGCCCGTCGGCGGCGGCATCCGCTCGCTCAACGTCGCGCTGCGCCAGGAGCTCGATCTCTTCGTCTGCCTGCGCCCGGTGCGTCACTTCCCCGGCGTCCCGAGCCCGCTCAAGGACCCGACGAAGACCGACATGGTGATCTTCCGCGAGAACACCGAGGACATCTACGCCGGGATCGAGTGGTTCGCCGAGACCGACGAGGCCCGCAAGGTGATCGGCTTCCTCCGCGACGAGATGGGCGTCACGAAGATCCGCTTCCCCGAGACGTCGAGCATCGGCATCAAGCCGGTCTCGCGCGAGGGGACCGAGCGGCTCGTGCGCAAGGCGATCCGGTACGCGATCGACAACAAGCGCGCGTCCGTCACACTCGTGCACAAGGGCAACATCATGAAGTACACCGAAGGCGGATTCCGCGACTGGGGCTACGCCCTGGCGGCGAACGAGTTCGGCGCACGGCCGATCGACGGCGGCCCCTGGCTCGCACTCGAGCACGACGGCGGGACGATCACGATCAAGGATGCGATCGCCGACGCCTTCCTCCAGCAGATCCTCACGCGCCCGGCCGAGTACGACGTGATCGCCACGCTCAACCTCAACGGCGACTACATCTCCGACGCGCTCGCAGCACAGGTGGGAGGCATCGGGATCGCCCCCGGCGCGAACCTGTCGGACGACGTCGCGATGTTCGAGGCAACCCACGGGACCGCGCCGAAGTACGCCGGTCAGGACAAGGTCAACCCTGGCTCGCTCATCCTCTCCGCCGAGATGATGTTGCGGCACATGGGCTGGCTCGAGGCGGCCGACCTCATCGTCACGTCGCTCGGCGCGGCGATCGGCGACAAGCAGGTGACATACGACTTCGCGCGCCTGATGGACGGCGCGAACGAAGTCTCCTGCTCCGGGTTCGCCCGGGCGATGATCGAGCGCATGTAGCCCCGCGGCCCTCGAGGGAGTACGGTCCCGCGCATGATCGACGACCCTGAGGGAACCGGCACGGATCCCGACGACTGGTTCGACCCGGAAGGCGAGGTCCTCGCGCGAGGCGGTGAAGGTGGCGGCGCACGCGACGACCTGGGCGAGAACTGGTTCGAGCGGGGGCCCGACGAGCCGACCGCCACGTCCTCGGTCGTGGCGCTGTGGAACAGGCTCTCGCCGCCGCAGCAGCTCGGTGCGGTTGCCGCCGTCGTCCTCGCGATCATCGTGATCGGCCTCGCGGCCGGTGGCGTCTTCAGCTCGTCGGGCCCGGGGCAGTCGCCGATCGTCGAGCCGGTGCCGGTGACGACGTTCCCCAAGACGACACCGGCGACGACCCCCGTGGTGACGACCCCGGCGACGACTACGACCGCTGCGAAGACAACCGGGACGCTGAAGTCCGGCGACCGTGGCGCTGCCGTCGTCAGCCTCCAGCGCAGGCTCATCGCGCTCGGCTACGGGATCGGCAAGGCGGACGGTGTCTACGGGGCGGCGACGGTGCGTGCGATCACCGCGTTCCAGAGCTCATCCGGGCTCGTCGCCGACGGGGTCGCGGGCCCGGCGACGCTCAGGGCCCTCGCAGCGGCCGGCCACTGACCGGGCACGAGGTCGCGATCCTCGGCGCGGGCGTGGCCGCCGGGGCGATCAATGCGGCCGTCGGCAGCGGCACGCTGATCACGTTCCCGATCCTGATCGGCTTCGGCTATCCGCCGGTCGTCGCGAACGTGTCGAACACGATCGGGCTCGTGCCGGGCAGCATCGCGGGCGCGCTCGGGTACCGCCGCGAGCTGGCGGAGCGTACGCGGATGGTGGCGCGGCTCGCGGCCGCCTCGCTCGCCGGCGGGATCGCAGGCGCCGTCCTCCTGCTCGCGCTGCCCCCGGGCGCCTTCAAGGCGGTCGTCCCGGCCTTCATCGCGCTCGCGCTCGTCCTCGTCGTCGCACAGCCGCGACTGGTGCGGGCGCTCGCCGCGCGGCGAGAGCACCGGCATCCGCACGGCGGTGTGTGGACGCTCGCGGCGCTCACGGCCACCGGCGTCTACGGCGGCTACTTCGGGGCGGCGCAGGGGATCATGCTGCTCGGCATCCTCGGCGTGCTCCTCGACGACACGCTCCAGCGCGCGAACGGGATCAAGAACGTCCTCGCGGGACTCACGAACCTCGTCGCCGGAATCGTCTTCGCGTTCTCGACCCACGTCGACTGGACCGTCGCGCTACTCATCGCCTGCGGGTCGCTCGTCGGCGGCTTTCTCGGCGCGCATCTGGGCCGGAGGCTGCCCGACCCGGCGCTGCGACTCGTGATCGTCGGCGTGGGGACGTTCGCGATCGTGAAGCTCGTCGCGTAGACCCGACGCGCCCGGCCGGTCTAGTGGTCGTGCGCCATCGAGAGGATCTGCTCGCGCGAGTAGTGGCCCGCAAGCTCGGGATGCTTCTCCGTGAGGTGCGCCTCGACGTTCGCGACAACCGCATCGTCCGTCTCGCCTTCGATGTTCTCGCCGCACGGGCAGTGGACGACCTTCATGACGGATCCTCCTTGTGGTGGCGGTGACCACGAGAGCGTACGCGCGCACCCCATCGCCGCGCCAGCTCATCGCCGCGCCAGGTACTGTCGCCCGATGCTGCGGCTCCTCCACCGCGAGAAGGCGGGACGTCCGGCGCGGGTGCGCTGGCTGCTGGAGGAGATCGGCGCGCCGTACGAGTACGTCGTGATGACCGCCGAGGAGGCCGCCAGCCAGGCGCACCGCGCGCGGCATCCGCTCGGCAGGGTGCCCGTGCTCGAGACGGATGACGGCTTCCAGTTCGAGTCGACCGCGATCTGCCTCCAGCTCGCCGACATGTACCCGGAGGCCGGGCTCATCCCGGCAACGGGAACGTTCGAGCGGGGCGAGGTCTACACGTGGTCGATCTTCGCGATGACCGAAGTCGAGCCCTACGCGCTCCGCTCGTGGCACGCGGCGCGCGCCGGCGCACCCGACGAGGAGCTCCGGAAGCAGTCGGCGGACAGGCTCGCCGCCGTCGAGGATCGGCTGCGCGGACGGGAGTTCGTCGTCGGCGAGCGATTCACCGTCGCCGACATCGTGCTCGGAGCCGTGCTACTTATCTGTCGTCGGGTCGAACAGCTCCCGCCGAACGCGACCCTCGACGGATACCTCGCGCGCCTCGACGAGCGGCCCGCCAAGCAGCGCGCCTACGCCTAACCCGCCATGCCACCAAACCTTCGCCGCTACCTCCCGTTCATCCTCATCGGCGTGCTCGTGATCACCGTCGTGCCGTCGCTCTTCAAGAAGCATTCCGGAAAGACCACGAACACCCGCGTCACGCAGACGCTGGACGCGCTGCACGTGATCGACCGGGCGCAACAGAAGCGCTTCGCCGCCGGGGACGGCTACACCAGGCATCTCGCCGACCTCGTCGTAAAAGGCAACGGCCTCGCGCTCGATCTCGCGCTCCCGATCGTCGTGCAGCTCGACGCTGCCGCCAACGGGAAGTCGTACGTCGTCCAGATCGAAAGCGACGTCCTCAGCCTCGTCCGCTCGCGGCGCGATGGGAAGCTCGTCGCCGACACGTGCGCGGTCCTGAGCGGCAGAGGCGTGAAGTGCCCGGCGCCCGCGGCGAAGTAGCGGGCGCGTCCGAACGACCCCGCCCGGCAGGGCGCGGCTGGAGAGGACCCGCCTGACGGCGGGCGATCGGGTATCGGTGCCCGCGTCCCACGGGCCGTGCCGGCGCTCCGCCCCTGAAGGCGACCGCGCGAGCCGGGCCCACACCCCGGTGCCTGGCACCGGCGACCCGGCACGAACATCCCGTCCGCCCGACAAATCTCCTGCACACCAGCCCCGAACGCAAGAGCTGTGGACAACTTGTTACACACGCGTCACGGTGCCTGGCACCGCCACGGCCCGGCACGGCGGTCCGGCTAGGTGCCGCGGCGGCGGACGTAGACCCGGCCGCGGAGAAGAAGGACGGTTTGCTCCTGGACGAGCGTGCCCTCCCAGAGCACCGTTCCGCGGTGGGCATGCTTCGCCGACGGCGTTGCGTCGATCACCTCGACGTAGCCCTGGATCGGCACGTCTGGTCTCGTCGGCGCCGGCAGCCTGAGCGACTCCATCCCCGGGCCGCCCATCGCGGACACCCTGAGCAGGAACCCGCGGACGAACAGCTGCGACCAGAGCCCCGCGACGTGCCAGCCGCTCGCGACGACGCCGCCGAACGGCCCGCTGCGCGCCGCC
>Ga0207658_10002704_pt1 | contig 12793 bp, 10 predicted proteins | sample KBSS33metaG_FD_184322 | JGI IMG/M metagenome (GOLD analysis project Ga0207658, IMG submission 184322) | Switchgrass rhizosphere microbial communities from Kellogg Biological Station, Michigan, USA - KBS S3-3 metaG (SPAdes) (version 2) | ecosystem: Host-associated > Plants > Roots > Rhizosphere...
CCGAGCCGGTGCTGAGTCCCCAGGATCGCCAGGCGCTCATGGCCTATCTCCTGACCTTGTGAGGGAGCGCGGGCGATGAGCGAGAGTTTCGACTGCGACTACATCGTCGTCGGCTCGGGCGCGGGCGGCGGCACCGTGGCGGCGCGGCTGGCGGAGAAGGGCTTCTCCGTCGTGGTGCTGGAAGCGGGCAGCGACCCGCGCACCGAAGGCACCGAGCCGCGCTTCCCTTGCGACTACGACGTGCCCGCGTTCCACCCCTTCGCCTCGGAGAACCCGGCGATGGCGTGGAACTTCATGGTCGAGCACTATGCCGACCCGGCGCAGGCCTCGCGTGACCCCAAGCGCGTGCCGCAGGGCGTGCTCTACCCTCGCGCCGGAACGCTCGGCGGCTGCACCGCGCACAACGCGATGATCTTCATCGCCGCGCAGCCCGAGGACTGGGACCGCATGGCCGCGCTCAGCGGCGACGTGGGCTGGGGCGCGAAATCCATGGCCCGGTATCAGCAACTGGTCGAGCGCTGCCGTCACCGCCCGCTATGGCGGCTGCTCGCGCGGATCGGCATCAATCCCACCGGGCACGGCTGGTCCGGCTGGCTCAATGTCGAGACCGGCAAGCCGAAGGAGGCGCTGGCGGACGGCAAGCTGCGCCGCCTGCTCGAAGTCGCGGGCCTGCGCGCCAGCAAGGGCATCGGCTCGTTGCGCGCTGGCCTCGACCGCCTGCTGCGCGGCGCACTCGATCCCAACGACCGGCGGCTCAACGGGCACGAGGGCCTGTGCTACGCGCCGATGGCGACCGACCGGCACTGCCGCGTCGGCACTCGCGACCGCCTGCTGGCCGTCGCCAGGGAGCATCCCGAGCGCTTGCGCATCGTGCTCGACGCACTGGTGACGCGGGTGGTGCTCGACGAGGCTGGCGCGGCCGTGGGCGTCGAATACCTGCCGGGCCGTCGCCTCTATCGCGCCAGCCCCGAACCGCGCGCGGCGACCGCGGCCCCGGTGATCCTGCGGGCGCGGCGCGAGGTGATCCTGGCCGGCGGCGCCTTCAACACGCCGCAGTTGCTGATGCTGTCGGGGATCGGCCCGGCCGAACACCTCGCGCAGCACGGCATCGCGTCGCGCTGCGACTTGCCGGGCGTCGGCACCAACATGCAAGACCGCTACGAGGTCTGCGTCCAGAGCCAGCTCAAGGCGCCCTGGGATTCGCTCCAGGCGGTGCGCTACGATCCCGAGGACGCGGTCGGGCGCGAGTGGCTGGCCAGACGGCAGGGCATCTACATCTCGAACGGCGCCGCTGTCGCCTTCAAGCGCAAGTCGGACCTGGCGTTGCGCGATGCCGACCTGTTCATCTTCGGGCTGCTCGGCAACTTCGCCGGCTATTATCCGGGCTATTCGGCCGACCTTGTCAAGCGGCCGGACGTGCTGAGCTGGGCGATCCTCAAGGCGCGTACCGCCAATCGCGGGGGCACCGTGCGGCTGCGCAGCGCCGACCCTTGCGAGCCGCCCTTGGTGCAGTTCCACTACTTCGAGGAAGGCTCCGACACGGCCGGCGCGGACCTCAAGGCCGTCGCCAAGGGCGTGGAATTTGTGCGCGAGGTGACCGGAGAGCTGGCGGCCCTCGGCCAGATCACCGGCGAATGCGCGCCGGGCAAGGAGGTCGAGGGCAGGGCGCTCGAAGCCTGGATCCGCGACAACGCCTGGGGCCACCACGCCTCGTGCACGTGCCCGATCGGCCGCATCGACGACGGCGGCGTACTGGATTCGCGGCTGCGTGTTCATGGCGTGCCGCGCCTGCGCGTCGTCGATGCCTCGATCTTCCCGCGCATTCCCGGCTACTTCATCGTCAGCGCCGTCTACATGGCGGCGGAGCGCGCCGCCGACCTGATCGCCGAGGATGCGCGGTAGGTGCATATCTCCTTGGCAGGGAACGAGAACACAGCGCCCGCGTTCGGATGGCTTCAGCCACAGGAGCGCGGTTATGACCACTGCCACATTCGAGACACCAGACGGAGACGACATCAAGATCGACGGCGATGAAGTGGTCCAACTCACCGTGGGCCAGGAGGACGAGACCACCGTCATCGAGCTCGACAACGGCGACGAGGTGACCGTCGTCGCCACCCAGCTCGAAGTCGCTGCGGCGCTCGGGCTCAACCCGCTCGAGTTCGTCGATCAGGACGACGACGATGAATCGCTCGAACGCCTTGTCGACGAGGAAGAGGACTACGACGCGGATCGGTAAGGGCGAGGTTGCGGGAGCCGTGTCGCTGGGATGGGCGACACGGCTCTTCGGTGGCGGCGCCACCTCTTTCCATCCACCGCTCAGGCGAAGCTTGTCGAGGCCAGGCGCCGCCAACCGCCCATCAGTACCGCACCGTCACCGTGCCCAGCACCGTGCGCGGCGCTCCGTAGAAGCCCTGGTCGTAGTTGAGCGCCGCCACGTACTTGGTGTTGGTCACGTTCCTGAGGTTGGCGCTGACCGAGACGTGCTCCGTCAGGTCGTAGCGTGCCATCAGGTCGAGCAGCGCATAATCCCCTTGGGTCAGGCGCACTTGTTCGCCCGTAGTGCTGGAGAAAATGCCTTCGGGCTCCAGACTGATGCGGCTCTGGTACTGGGTCGAGACGCCCAGCTTGAGCGCGGGCAGCATTGCCGGCGTCCACGTCAGGTTGAGACGGGCGGTGGTGCGCGGCACGAAAGTGCGCACCTTCTCGCCGCTCTCGCCCTTGATGCGCATGAAGGTTACCCCGCCGGTCGCCTGCAGCCCTGGCGCAAGCTGGCCGCCGAACTCGAGCTCGACACCTTGGGATTTGGCATCGACGCCGCGGTAGACGGTCTGGCCGATCTGCTCGTTGAAGCCGGCGCTTTCGGCGGTGTTCTTCTGGCGCGCCTGGAACACGGCGATGCTGGCGTTCAGCTTGCCGCCCATCCACTCGCCCTTGAGACCGCCCTCGATGTTGTCGCCCTCGATCGGGTCGAGCAGCCGTAATTCGGTATCGAGCTGGGTCTGCGGGTTGAAGATCGCCGCATAGCTGGCGTAGGCGGTGATGTTCGGTGCCACGTCGAATGTGGCGCCCACGAACGGCAGGAAGCGCGTGCGCTTGTAGTTGGCGGGCGTGTCGTAGGAATAGCCGGCGCTGGTCGCGCGCGTCAGATTGGCGCCCAACATGACCTTCAACGGATCGGCAAGGTGCAGTCGGACGAGGCCGTAGACCGTCTCGCGCCGGGTGTGGGTGTCGAGGCTGAGGTCGTAATCGGCCGGGAATGCGGGGTAGGGGAAGTCCCCGTCGAACACCGTTCCCAGCGGCAGCGAGAGGCCGATCGTGCTGTCGTCGTAGCCCGACCACTGGCGATAGCGCTGGGCGCTGCGGTTGACGCCGAACATCACGTCGTGCTCGCGCCCGCCCGCCTTGATCTTACCGGCGACGTGCGCGTCGAGCGTCAGGTTGCGCGTCTCGCCGGCGAAGGCGCCGGGCCATGAGAAGATGCCGAGCCCCGTCGCCTTGTCGGGGTTGCCATAGATGTAGAACAGCTCGTCGTCCTCGCTCACCGCGCGCCGGTTGACCGTGACGCGCGCCACCCAGCCGCCGCCGAGATCGTGCGTGAGATCGCCGAAGATCTGGCGATCGACGACGTTCCAGCTCGCCCAGTCGGGCGCGACATTGGCGGAGCGCGGCAAGTCGATGCGGGTGCCGTCGGTATAGTAGAGCGGCAGCGCACCCCACATCGCGCCGTGGCTCTGGTGGTCCTGGTGGCCGTAGCCCGCAGAGATCACCGTATCGGGCCCGAGGTCCGCCTCGACGATGCCGTAGCCGGTCCAGCGGCGCAGCTTGTAGCGATCGAGATAGCTGTCGGTATCGAGGTAGGCGCCGACCGCGCGGGCGCGGATCGAGCCGTCGGCGGTCAGTGGCACGCTGACGTCGCCGTCGAGCCGCAGGTTGTCGAACGAGCCGTACTGCGCGCTCGCGCTCGCCTGGAATTCGTGCGTGGGGCGCTTGCGGATGAAGTTGATGACGGCCGAAGGGTTGCCGGTCGAGGACAGCAGTCCGGGCGCGCCGCGCACCACTTCGATATGGTCGTAGATCGCAGTGTCGATCGAGCCGGTCTGGATCTCGAACGCGAACGGCAGCCCGATGCCGTCGACCTGGAAGGTCTGGATGTCGAAGCCGCGGGCCGAATAGGAGATGCGGTCGGTCTCCACCGCCTGCACGTTCACGCCCGGTACCGTCGCCAGCAGGGCGTTGATGTCGTTGAGCTGGAAGTCCTCGATCTGCGCGCGAGTGACCACGCTGATCGACTGCGGCGTCTCACGCGGGCTGATCGGGAAGCGCATGGTCGTGGTTTGCTGCCGTACCGCATAGTCGTCCTCGCCCTCGGTGCGCTGGCCGGTGACGATGATCGGCTCGGACCCGGAAGACGTGTCGGCCGCATCGGCGACACCCGAGGAAGCGGCGGCAGCGGCGAGGAGTGCGAGAGTGGCGGACATGGAAACAAGGACCCCCTTTGTCGTGAGCTGATGAATTCGCAGCCGCGCATAACGTGCCTTTTCGATTCTGCAAATCATTATCATTAGCGAAATGTGAGGTCTCAGGATCGTCTGGTGATTCGAGGTCTTTCGTTTCATGGGCTGGGGGGAGTGCGGACCAGCTTTTTCGGAAAGCGCGGCCCACCGCCGGTTCCGCTCCTCAAGGGGAGGCGAGGTGCAGCGAGTCGAGGTGCTCTGTCGCCGGCGCGGCATACGCGGGCCGGTCAGTCACAAGTCGAGCGAAAACTCCTCTGCTCGGGAATCCGGCATGCCGGGATTTCAGAGAGGTTCAGGTACGGATCGGCGATAGGGCCTGCCGCGCACACCGATGCGGCCCGAAGGCAGCCTCGCGCGCGGAGACCTCAGCCCCGGTCCAGGATCTCGCGCACCCTGGCCGCCAGGCTGCGCAGGGTGAAGGGCTTCATCAACAGCTCGACGCCGAGGTCCAGCCGGCCGTCGCGCATGATCGCGTCGCGCGGGTAGCCGGAGGTATAGAGCACCTTCAGCTCGGGCCAGCGCGCGCGCGCCTGCGACGCCAGCTCGCGGCCGGACATGCGCGGCATCACGACGTCGGTGAAGAGCAGCCGCACCGGCGCGCCTTCATGCTGTTCGAGGACCGCGAGCGCGGCGGGACCGTCCGCCGCCTCCAGCACCCGGTATCCCAGTTCACGCAAGGTGGCGACGGTGTAGGCGCGCACGTCGTCGTCGTCCTCGGCGACCAGCACGGTCTCGCCGGTCTGGCCACTGTGCTCGTGGGCGGCCTCCGGCTCGATCGTCACCTCGGCCTGCAAGGCGCTGCGGGCGAGCAGCAGCGTCACGCTGGTGCCTTCGCCCGGCGTCGAGCGGATCGACACGCTGCCGCCGGACTGCTTGGCGAAGCCGTAGACCATCGAGAGGCCAAGGCCCGTGCCCTTGCCCACTTCCTTGGTGGTGAAGAAGGGATCGAACACCTTGGCCAGCGTTGCGGCGTCCATGCCGGCGCCGTAGTCGGTCACGGTGATCGCCACGTAGTCGCCGGGCGCGACGTGCGCCTCGTTCGTTTCGCTCTGGGAGACGACGCGGTTCTCGGCCGAGACCGTCACCATGCCGCCGGCCGGCATCGCATCGCGCGCGTTCACCGCAAGGTTGAGGATCGCGTTCTCGAGCTGGTTGGGATCGGCTTCGATCGCCCACAGGTCGGCCGGTGCCTCGATCGAGATCGACACGGTCTCAGAGATGGTGCGGCTGAGCAGCTCGGACATGTTCGCCAGCAGGCGCTGGACGTCCACCGCGCGCGGGTCGAGCGGCTGGCGGCGCGAGAAGGCAAGCAGGCGCTGGGTCAGCGCCGCGGCACGCTCGGCGCCGGTGCGGGCGTTGTCGAGCGCCCTGCTCACGCGCGCGTCGGCGGGCTGGTCCAGCCGGCGCAGCGCGTTGTCGACACTGCCCAGGATGATCGTCAGCAAGTTGTTGAAATCGTGCGCGATGCCGCCGGTGAGCTGGCCGATCGCTTCCATCTTCTGCGCCTGGCGCAGCGCGCTCTCGGCCTCGGTGCGGACCTCGATCTCGCTGGCCACGCGCTGTTCGAGCGTGTCGTTGAGTTCGCGCAGCCGGCGCTCGAGCAGCTTGCTCTCGGTGACGTCGTAGATCACGCCGAGCAGGCGGTAGCCGGCGTTGTCGATCTCCGGAATGATTTCGCCGCGACGCGCGATCCAGCGTTCGCGGCCATCGTCGTTGCGGTGGATGCAGAACTCGCCGTCCAGGCTGGTGGGCGCCGTGCTGCCTTCGGGGATCAGCGGCTGCTCGCCCGGGCACAGCACCGCGTTGATCGTGCGGATCGGCAGGCGGTCGGCCGGATGCAGCCCGAGCAGGCGGCAGAACTCGCTGGAGACCGAGACGGTGCCGAACCCGTCCTGGCATTCGAACGTGCCGATCCCGCCGGCGCTCTGGGCGATGCGCAGCCGCTCCTCGGTCCGGCGGCGGTCGGTGACGTCGACCAGCAAGCCGGTGAAGCGCACCGGCTCGTCCTCGTCATCGAAGTGGCACTGGCCGCGGGCATGCATCCACAGCACACTGCCGCCCGCGGTGATGACGCGGAACTCCTTGGAGAACACCTCGGCGCCGCCCAGAATGCCGGCAACGGCGATGCGGATGCGCGGGCGATCCTCGGGATGGATCGCGCGGAAGAAGGTGGCGGTCGGCAGCGGCGACTCCGCCTGGCCCGGGTCGAGGCCGTAGAGCCCGGCGAAGTGGCTGTCGACGTGCAGCACGTCCCCCGCGATGTCCCAGTCCCACGCGCCGCTGGCCCCGGCCGCCGCAAGCACGGCCCGCAGCTGTTCCTCGGTCGCCCCTGAGCGCGGTTCAGGCATCGTCACCGACGACGCGAGCGATGAACTCCTCCAGCAGTTCCTTGAGCGTGGCGAGCGAGGGGATGTCCATGAGCATCGCGATGTAGCCGCGGATGTCGCGCTGGCGCACCGCGAAGTCGATGTAGAGGAACAGCACCAGCCCGCCGACCTCGTTCTCCTCGTCCACCTCGAACAGCAATGCGCCGTTGCCGCGCAGCACTTCGGGGATCGTCATATTGAGCGAGCGGCGCAGCATGTTGGCCATGGTCGCCAGACAGCTGTTGAGGATCACGTTGCCGGTCTCGGCCAGCGCCTCGTGCTCCATCTCGATCACTTCGTCGACGCTGAGCTCGCCCCCGGTGACGGCGCGCACCAGCTCGAGGCTGTTGGTCTCGGGGAAGATCAGCAGCGCCCGGCCTGAGAACGTCCCCTGGAATGCCTGGCGCACCGCGACCAGGTCGACGACCTCGCGCTCGCTGATGAGGCGCGCGGCGCGCCGCTGGGTGACGACTTCGACCGAGGGGACCGAGAGCAGCACCTGGTCGCCGATCATCTTGCGCAGCGAGCTGGCCGCGCGGCTGACGCCGATGTTGACGATCTCGGTGAGCGCATCGCGCTCCAGTTCGCTAAGCTCGACCGGTGGAGCGTTCATCCGCCGTTCGCTCTCAGCTTGAGCGCGGCCCCGGACAGGAACGCGGCAAGCCCTTCGCCGGTCACCGGCTTGGCGATGAAAGCGGCGCCGATGGCGCGCGCGCGGGCGATGATCTCGTCCTGGATGTTGGCGGTGATGATCGCGATCGGCATGTCGGGCCGACCCTGTCGCACGGCGGCGGCCAGTTCCAGCCCGTCCTGCTCGGGCATGTTGAAGTCGATCAGCGCGATGTCCGCGCCTTCGCGCTCGAGCAGTTCGAGCGCTTGCGCACCGCTGCCGGCCTCGATTTTGGACCATTCGGGCTGCAGCTCGGCGAGCGCCTTGCCGGCGACGATGCGTGCAAGCTTGCTGTCATCCACGATCAGAACGGTGATGGGCACTAAGAACTCCTGAATACGGATCGCGGCGCGAGAGTCCGCTTATAGGGATCAAGCCGTTACGCGGGTAAGGAATTATGTGGCGAAAGCCAGCGTGGGCAAAGCGACTACAGCAATCTTTGCAGCAGTGGGTGCTGCGGCTTGCCGGCCAACGGCCGCGCGGCGGCGCGCAGCACCTGCACCACGGCCAGGTGCGCTCCGCTCAGCGCGGCGACGTCGACCGGCAGCGTGGGATGATCGAGCAGGGCTGCCAGCAGGATCTCCGCTTCCTCGACGCCGCAAGCCCCGGCCAGGACGATCGCTTCGGGTGTCATGGAAACCGTCATGCCAGCAGCTCCGGCAGGTCGAGCACCAGGAGGACTTCGCCATCGCTCAGCGTGGTCGTGCCCGAGACCGCCGGAAGCCGCGCGAGGATGCCGCTCTTCTCGCGCACGAAGCCGTCGATGCGTTCGCCGAAGCCATCGACCCGCAATGCGACGCGGCCGCCAGCGCTACCATCGGTGACGAGCAGACGCGCGTGGTCGCCAGTCGCCGGCGCGAGGCCGAGCCGCTGGCCCAGGTCGAGCACCGGGACCGTCCGGTCGCGCAGGACGCAGGCCTGGCCACGGCCGATCGGCTGGATCGCGGCGCTGTCCAGCCGGACGATCTCGCTGACCTGGTCCAGCCGCACGCCCAGCCGCTGCTCACCCGCGGTCACGACCAGCAGCCGCGTGGCGATGGCGTTGACCGGGAGGAGCACGCTGACGCGCGTGCCCTGGCCGGTGCGGCTGTCGATCGCGATGGTGCCGCGCAGGCGCTCGATGGCGGTCCTCACCGCATCCATGCCGACACCGCGTCCGGACAGGTCGGTGACGGCCGCAGCGGTCGAGAAGCCGGGCAGGAACACCAGGCCGATCGCCGCCTCTTCGTCGAGTGCGGCGGCCTCGGCCTCGCCGATGAGCTCGCGCGCAACCGCGGCGCGGCGGATCGCGGCCGCGTCCATGCCGGCGCCGTCGTCGGTGAGAGTGATGCGCAGCCGGTCGCCTTCGGTGCCTATCGCCAGGCGCAGCAGGCCTGCCTCGGCCTTGCCGGCGGCGCGGCGCGCTTGCGGCGGCTCGATGCCGTGGTCGATGGCATTGCGCACGAGGTGCAGCAGCGGCTCGAACAGGCCGTCGGCCACCTGCTTGTCGACTTCAGCGCGCTCGCCCGAGAGTTCGAAGCGGACCGCCTTGCCCAGCCCTGTCGCAGCGTCGCGGGCGAGGCGGGGCAGGCGACGGAGCACCGGTTCCAGCGAGACCAGCCGCACCGAAGCGATCGCTTGCTGCAGGTCGGCCGCGGCACGCTCGATTCCCGCCTGCGCTACCTTGAGCGCGTCCGCGAGCGCGGGGTCGAGCGCGGCGGCGCGCGCCACCAGCGGGTCCAGCGCGCGGCTCGCCACCGAGAGATCGGCGCTGCGCTCGACGAGGCCGTCGAGCCGGACGGCATCGACCCGCAACGTGCCCGGCGCGCTTGTCTGAGGCGTGTCGGGCGCGCGGGTGCCGTCGGCGGGACCGGGAAGCGCGGCGACCTCGATCTGGTCGGGCATCAGGCGGAACGCGGCGCGCACCTCTTCGGCGCTGGCGGCGCTGGTGCCTTCGAAGCGGACGTAGCAGCGGAACGGCTCCATCGCGCTCAGTTCGGGCCAGGGCTGTTCCGTCACCATGTCGAGGTGGAGCAGCCCGGGCACGGTGCCGACCACCGCCAGCGGGTCCTCGCCGCGAAAGAAGCACTCGGCGTCAGGCGTGTAGCGAAAGGCGGTTCGGACCTCGGCCGCGCGCTCGGAGCGGTCGCGCAAGACGGTCGCCCACTCGGGGATCGCGTCGGACGCGGGCGCAGCCGGCGCCGCCTCTCCCGCCAACCGGGCGATCAGGCGCTGGGCGTCTTCGCCGGCGGCGGCGGGCAGCGCGCCGTCCGCTTCCATCGCGTCGATCCAGCGGTCGACCTGGTCCACCACTGCCAGCAGCGCGGCAACGTCGGGCGCGCTACCGTCGCGGCGGGCACGGTCGAGCCGGGTCTCGGCGGCATGGAGCAGCGCCTCGGCCGGCGCCATCGCGAACAGCGCGACCGAGCCCTTGAGCGTGTGCACCGCGCGGAACAGGCTGTCGAGCGCGGGCCGGTCCACGCCCTCGCCCTTCGCCGGTGCTGCCTCCAGCCGCGCCAGGTCGGCATGTGCCTGCTCGACCAGCTCGCGCCCCTCGACGAGGAAGTGGGGAAGCAGGTCGTCCATCACGGCCGACGATAGACGATCGCGTCGTCGAGGCGAACCGCGGTGAAGCGCGGATCGACCCGGGCCATCGATTCGCTGTGGCCCAGGCACAGGAAGCCGCCGGGCAGCAGCGCGTCATGCAGGTTGGCGGCGGCCTTGGTGCGGGCGGCCTCGTCGAAGTAGATCAGCAGGTTGCGGCACAGGACCACGTCGAAGCGGCCCTGCGCTGCCACCGATCCGGGTTCGACAAGGTTGGCCTGGGTGAACAGCACCGATTCGCGCAAGTCGTCGACGATCTTGCGGCGGTGCTGGTGCTCCGGCTCGAAGTAGGCGGAGAGGACCGAGGCGGGCAGGCGGGCCAGCGCGCGCGAGGCGTAGCGCCCCTCGCGCGCGGCATCCAGCGCATGGGTGTCGATGTCCGAACCGACGATGTCGACGTGGTAGGCGTCGACCAGCGGCCAGTTCTCCAGCAGCCACAGCGCGATCGAGTAGACTTCCTCGCCGGTCGAGCACGGCATCGACCAGATCCGCACCAGGTCACCCGGACGCTTGCCGGCGACGACCTGGGGCAGGATGCGCGTCGCCAGCGCGGCCAGCTGCTCCTCCTCGCGGTAGAAGTAGGTCTCGTTGACAGTGACTGCGTTCACCAGCATCTGCCGCTCGTGGGGGTCGCGTTCGAGCAGCAGCAGGTAGCGCTCGATCCCAGGCACCGCGGTGCGCTTCATTCGCTCGGCCACCCGGCGCTCCAGGTAATAGCGCTTCTTCTCGCCGAAGGTCATGCCGGTGGCGGTGTAGAGCAGCGCGCAGAGCCGCGACAGCGAGGTGCCGGTGAGGACGGGATCGCCTGCCCCAGTCATGGCCCCAGTCATGGCCCCAGTCGCGGCGCCGGTCGTTGCGTCAGTCATGGCGTCGCCCCGCCGCTGCGGGACCAGGCGATGAGCTGCGCCGCGATCTGCGGCGGCGAGAGCTGGAGGTCGGCGCCGTCCGCCGCCACCAGCGCGCCGGGCATGCCCCAGACCACCGCGCTGTGCTCGTCCTGCGCGATGACGTGGCCGCCGGCTGCGCGCATTGCCGCCATCTCGCGCGCGCCGTCGTTGCCCATGCCGGTCATCAGCACGCCGACGAGCTGCTCGGCGGCGAAGACGCGGCGGGCGCTGGCGACCAGCCGGTCGACGCTGGGATGCCAGGGATGGTCGGTGGCCTCGGGCGCGGCGAGCACGTGAGGCACGCCGCCGCGGCGGGTGAGCAGCAGGTCGGCATCGCCGCGCCCGATATAGGCGCAGCCCGGCCGCAGCGGCACCGGCGCGCTCGCCTCGACCACATCGATGGCGCAGAGCCGGTCGAGCCGCCGCGCGAGCGGGCCGGTGAAGCTGCCGGGCATGTGCTGTGCGATCACGATCGGCCAGGGGAAGTCGGCCGGCAGCGGCTGGAGCAGCGCGTCGAGCGCGGGCGGGCCGCCGGTGGAGACACCGACCAGCACCGCCTCGATCCCCGCCAGCGGCAGGCCGGGCTCGCGCTCGACTACGGGCAATGCCTCGGTCCGTTCTGCCAGGACCGGCGCGTCGCTGTTGCGGAGGGAGACCTTGCGGGTGGTGCGCGTGCGGCCGTGGCGCAGGCGATCGGCGAGCCTGGCGCTGCGCGGGATGCGCGCCCGGGCAGCCGCGCGCACCCGCTCGACGAGGTTCTCGGCGATGTCCTCGATCGCGATCGAGAGCGCGCCGCCGGGCTTGGGGATGAAGTCCACCGCACCGATCGCCAGCGCCTCCAGCGTCTCCTCGGCGCCCTCCTCGGTCAGCGCCGAGACCATGACGACCGGGCAGGGGTGCTCGATCATGATGCGGTCCAGGCAGGCCAGCCCGTCCATGCCGGGCATCTGGATATCGAGCGTGACGACGTCGGGCGCGAACGGCGCGAGCTTGGCCAGCGCCTCCTCGCCCGAGCGCGCGATGTCGACAGTGAAGTCGCCCGCCTCCGCGAAGATCTCGCCCAGGAGCCGACGCATCAGCGGGCTGTCGTCGACGATCAGCAGCCGCGTCATGCGGCGTCCTGCCGGCGGGCGACGAGATCCGCCTCGACGCGATCGAGCAGGACCTCGGGGGTGAGGACCAGCACGGGTGCATCCCCGTCCAGCCGCAGCACGCCGCCCAACACGCCCTGCGCCAGATCTTCAGGCACCGGCGCGGGCGAGAGCGCGCTGTCGGCGACCGCGCGTATGCCGATCACGCCGTCGACCAGGAAGCCGGCAGTCCATGCGCCCGGCCCGTCTCCGAGACGCACGACGACGACGCGCCGCTCGCGCCCAGCCGCCGGCTCGCCGGTCAGGCGCAGCGACTGGTCGACCAGCGGCACCAGGGAGCCAGCGATAGTGGCAAGGCCGAGCACGCTCGCGCGCGCTCCGGGCAGTGGGGTCAGGCGGCGCGGCGGGAGGACGACCCGCTCTACCGCTCCAAGCGGAAACGCGAGCCTATGCACGCCAATGCGGAACAGCAGATGCGGGCGCGTGGCCTCGGCCACTTGCGCGCTCGCTTGCCGCTCAGTGCCGACAGTGCTTGCACGCTGCGCGGTGAGCGCGTCGTCGAGGAGCGCGTCGGGCGCGAGCAGCGACACCAGCGGGCCGGTCGCGGGCCGGGCGATGGCGCGGATGCGGGTCTCGGCGCCATTGTTCGCGCCTCCCTGCGCCAGTGCCGCTGGCACCG